>Ga0272443_10000947_pt1 | contig 47199 bp, 52 predicted proteins | sample SSMAcet12_FD_193581 | JGI IMG/M metagenome (GOLD analysis project Ga0272443, IMG submission 193581) | Marine sediment archaeal communities from Little Sippewissett salt marsh, Falmouth, MA, United States - SSM-Acet-12 | ecosystem: Environmental > Aquatic > Marine > Wetlands > Sediment ...
TACCTGATAGAAAGTTAATACTATCTTGGTTAACAGCAACTAAAGAGTCAAGACTATCAGTAGATGCAGTAGTAGTATAGGGAATATTCGCCCAATCTACTATATATGGTGCCCATACTGTATCACGAAATACAGCAGTAGAGTCAAAGTCTTTAACTCCATATACAATAGTATAGGGAGCTCTATCACGAGAGTAGCTTGAAGGCCGTGCAGGTGGCTGGGCTACAAGCCCTGTAACCAATAACACAGCGAGCAAGAATTTAAATATCTTTTTCATGTTTATCTCCTTAGATAATATAAATAGTTCCTGTTAGAGCTACAGCTGATGTGATAGTGAATTCAGTGAAATCTTCATTATGAACTGGGTCAAGCATTTCAGCTGGTCCACCTGCCTCATCTAAGAAATAGGCAATAGGTGGAACACCATAATTATGGGCAACCGTTATTACCTTCTCAGCAGTCACATCAAAGCTAACTCTTTTGGCAACAGTGTTCTCACTGTTAATAGCATAAAATTTCATGACTACCTCCTAGTTATCACTTTGAGCTGTTTCAAGGACGACAGTGCCTTCAACATTGTTATCTATAGCACGGAAATATATGTTAGATATTTCCTGTGAAGATTCCAAATGACATACCATCCTATTGTTAAAATGAACTCCCTTACCCGCAGTTAGTGTAGGATCTGTAGAGAGTTCAATCTCTTTTCCTTCGGGAATTCTTATGAAAGCTTGACTAGCAAGTTTACCTCCATTAGTAACAGTGCATCCCAACTCTACCAGTCTTTTCCAAGCAGAAGCTAAAAAAGTTACTACTTTTGTTTCATAAGGAACTCCACCAACATTTTCTACAATACTCATGTTAGCTCCTTTCAATTAATACTTCAATGACACAAGCAATAGCTGTGAATGCTCTGAAGTAAAACTTATTTATTTCTTCAGTTCCTTCAAGAACTATAGCATTATTTGTTCCTACCCACATTCCTTCACCTTGTTCAATAGTCTTATCAAGACTATATCCAAGCATACCACTTACTACGTGAATATTGGCGTAGATATTATTAGAATTACCTTTACTTACCATAAAACCTAGGGAAGATAACTTCCTAGCTTCCTGGTCTGCGGGAATAGTAACACGCATTTGTTGTTCTGGAGAGCCTGCTATTTGCTGAACTTGAACTATACCACTCATTCTGCCTCCCTATAAGGTGTAATCTCAACAGGAATTAGTTCATCATCATCTAATCTACCACGATTAAAGAAAATCTCTTGTGCTTTCTTAGTAAAGGTTTGTATATCCTCAGGACTAAGCATAGAACCATTACCAGTAGGTAGGTCAACAAAAGGCTTAGTCCAGTGTTTTGCAAGTTGGATGGCATCCTTATTCTCTATTTCCTCATTAAGGGCCTTGTCTATGAGTTGAAGGTTAAGATGGAGAGCTTTAGGAACGATTTCACCTACTAACTTCTCATTACTTACAACCATATCTTCAACTTTATTCCTTAGACCAAGCAAATAAGTTTGAAAAAGTGTAGAGTTTTTATATTTACATACAGTAATCTCTGCAATACCCAACTTCTCAGCCACTTCTTTATTAGTGTGTCCTTGAATAAGTAAGGAAGCTGCATTCTTCTGAATCTCATTCAGCCTTTGTAACTTATATTCTTTTGCATCAGATTTGTATGGCATACCATCTCCATTTTACGTTATAATTTATACAAAGTAGGTGTTAGATACAAGTATAAACTAATCATATTTATTCACAAATTATCGGGTTTAATTTAAAAGGCGGGTTTAATTTAAAAGGTTAAGATATTGTATAACTAGAGGGTTGAAAAAATCTGAAAAATTTGTCGAACGGCTTGTGTTACGTCATCTACGTTGTGCTTCCCCCTTTCCACATACAAAAATTATTTATACATATTCAATTATATATATGTTGTTCAACTTGCAATAACATTACAAGTCAGTGTTTAACATACTATTATCGTATAACATAAAATTATTTCATACGTTGAAAATAAGGAAATATGTTGTATAATATAACGTTATTTGAAAAGCGGGTATATGTTGGAAACGAGGTTTTACAATGAGCGAACAAACAAACAACACGCAAAAGATTGTATATGTTAACGCACGTTACATATATGATAAAATTCAAAACACGTTACCCGAAATTCTACACGTGCAAACTTCTGGAAATGTTACAAAGGAAGGAGAAAAACGTGGAACGGACAGCGTAGAAATTACTTGTAATCATACGTTGTCGACAAAGCAATTTGTTTACAACGCTTTCAAACAATTACAGATTATTGGAGCGGACAGGTGGCGGAAACGTGATGGAAAGTTCCCACGTATTCCGATTGACCACACGTTGAACAAGCGACAAATGGACAAGGAAGAACGTATGTTGCAAGCAACGGAAACCAACATTGAAAAAATCGACAACATAGAAACGTTGGAAATGTTGGAACGTAAACTCAAACAACGTAAAGCACAACTAAACAAATAAACAATTAAATAACATATACCCGCACAAATAACATATAAAGCCCTATTTAACAAATAGGGTTTTTTCTTTGTTAGTTCTTTTTTATTCTCTTATCGTGGATGACTGATCTTAACAGGTTTGCAAATGTGCAAAAAGTGTCCAATGTTGGACAACGGGGTTGGTATGTGTGGAGAGCTTTTTCTTATAGTTATGGTATATATTGTAGATAATAATATATATAAAGATATAATAAAAAAATAATAACTATAACAAATAGCTTCCCACGAACAACCAACCCAATGTCCAGTTTAACCCACCCAACATTTAAAACACACCGCTAACTAAGTCAACCTTGTCATCTTATTCAACCAACCCAACATATTCTATCACTTGGATCTTAATTAATTGTGTTGATTAAGTCATTTATATTTTGTATATTATGATATGTTGAAAAAGAACCCAGTTAGTTATTTGAAATATGTTGGTCGTCAGGGTTCTTAGATGACACGACCAACCAACATCAAAAGAAAGGAGACCAAGATGGATGGTCAAAAAATCCTTGAAGAACTCACTGCTCTACAAGGCATCATGTCAGAAGAACAGAAGGAGAAGTTATGGGTAGTTGAAGACTTATTATCAAACGACCCGTTCTTTGAATTCAACCAGCGACTTGATGGTCATGTCGACGAAGGTGAAATTGATGATGTTCTTGACGACATCATTGCCTATCTTAAGTCAGTGCATGACTACTTCAATGCCAAAGACATGGAGTTAGAGACACACATCGGACCTCATGACCCTGATATTAACATGGGTGAAGATGAAGTAAGTGCGGTCAGTGAAATCCTAGAAGAGTTAGGGTATCATGGAACTACACCGAGCATGAACTTACTTATCACAAAGGTGTGGACAAGAAGCAGAGACTTCTTCACTAAGGAACAATTATAACCCACTTGGAATTGGCTTGACCTTTTTGTTGTGTCATGCAACAATTAGGTCAGCCATTCCTACTAACTTGAAAGGAATTTGTTATGAGTAAAGACAACGAACAAAGAGAACCCATCAGGATTGAGATCAAGATGACATCTGCAACTTTTATGGGTTCAGTCACTAAGTATCTTGATAAAAGATACAATGAGTGGACACACAACAAGAACCTACGAGGTAGTGGAATGAAACAAGAACTACCTGGTGGACATTACTGGTCAGTAAGAATATGGTAGGAGGAAGTATGTCGTTATCAAAGTTCTTAAAACGTGTTAGGAAATACTTTAAAAATATGCGTAAGTGCATGAAGTATGGAATAACATATATCAAATAAAGGAGATAAAAATGGAGAGCACATATCTAATTGCTCGCCATCTTCTTGAAGAACTGCGTGGAGATAAGCTGACACTATGCACTAAGGATAACTACCCAAGATATTATGGGAAAGTAAACTCAGTGCTTGGTTACAAAGTGGATGCAACACCTGTTCTTAAACCTATGGCGAATGGAGCTGGGCTTGAACACGAACTTCTTAAATACATATCAGATGAGTATGTGGTCATGCGAACAGTTGATAGTGAGCAACACAGACACATGATAGAATTTGAGAAGAAGAAAGCTACCAGAGATGCAGAAGCAGAGAAGGTAGCTGAGGAGTATGGAACAATACCTAAGTATGATTGGGCTTTCTATGCTCGTATCTTACCCAAGTATGCTGGTGGAGATAAGTTCTTACATCTATCCATACCCTATCGTGCTATCATAATCCAGAAGTTTAAAGCAAACGAACTAAACAAAGAACTATTCAACTTGTTAATGCAGATTAACAAGGAAGAACAAGAAGAGAAAGGAGAACAGCAATGAAGATCTTATTCACAGGTAATTTAAATCCTAAACTAACACGTCATCTTCATGCAATGCTTGAGACTGCCCCATTGCGTGAAGTAGAAGAGAGCGTTAATGGTAAGTTGAGAATTGAAACCTTCTATCAAAAGAAGAAACCTCTTAAACCTATAAAGAAAGGAAAGAAATGAAACAAAACATCTCAGTAGGTGTATGTGAGAGCCGACATCCTATGCCAGTAGGAACTTACATATTTCCTAAGACTTTAAAGTCCAATGAGATAACTGACCCAATCCTCTTATATGAAATCAGTAGAAATTTCATGAGTGCTTGGAAGGAGAGAGTTGACCACATCAACTTGTTCGTTACTGGATTAACTGTGGCAACCATAGCAGTTATCAATGCTATGCTTGTAGTTGGTATATCGTTTACCATCTATCATTGGAATAGCAAAAGTAAAAAATACTTCACTCAAGAGTGGGTGGAGAGTAACTCAAAAGAAAAGGATTAGTCATGCCAACATTTAAATTTCATGACGGAGACGGAGTTAAGATACCAACGTGTGATCTTAACTTGATGTTCGAAGACACCACAGGTATTGAAGTTACAAATGATGCGCCAGATGAAATACTTATGGCACTCAACTTCATTACAGCAAGGATTGAAGAGATTGGAGATGTAGAGATTGGAGATATCTCAACTCATCAATGGAAAGAGTGGATTAAAACAGTGGAAGATAGTAAGATAAGAGCATCTCTTATTCTTTCTCAACCATTCATCATTGGTCCAATATCTTATTGTGAACTTACCAACTTAACAACTGATGCAAGAGATTTTAAAGGTAAGAAAGTAACTCCTAATGTTCCCATCACATCTTCACCACGCATCAATGGAGATGGGATTGAAGAAGGTTCTATTGAGGAAGTGTTACATAAGTTAAAGGAAAATCCAAGTGGACGTATCGGTATCAGTATATATTATACTGATGATCTCGGCAAGCCATTAACAAGACCACAACTTGAAGCTGAGTTTGCTGAACACATCAAAGATTGTCCCGAACTTGAAGGACATACTCTCAATGAAGTTAATAATCTGATAGCAAAGTTCATGTCCATGTTTCCTATCTTCAGAAAGGATGTGCCACTTGATACCGCAGACCTTGAGTTTATTCTTGACTTCTATGATAAGACCGAACACGCACTCCTGATAGAGAAAGCAAGACCATTCATGGATGGAACTAAATACCATGTATGTATCAAAGAACTCACACCTAAGAATGTCCTTATGGACATGATACTAATGATGCGTCATGTCACTGAATAAACAAGGGAAAGTTGTTGACCCATGTCCTTACTCCACACTTACAGAGTTAAGGGCATGGGCACACCAAAGATATCCCAAAGAACCAAAGAGTAAGTGGAAGAAGATGAAGAAGAAGCAGTTGTATGCTATCTTCTATAACTCGAAATGAAAGGAGAATTACTATGCCAAGAAGTAAGTCTAAAAAACCTGACCTTGTTATACCAAAATCTTTTCGTATGACAAAGAAGGAAAAAGAAATGGTGTATAAGATAAAGATGATGACACATCTTTATAATAATATGTGTCATGGCTTGATGACTATGAGTGAGTTCAACAAGCTCGACCCCTATTTCCAACGTGGATTAGAGCGTCGCTTCGCTTTATCTCATAAACATTTTAAGAAAGGTAATCCATACTTCTATAAGAAGATGATGGAAAGAACTGCCTACCTTAGAAAGGAGTTTCACAATGACGATTGAACTTAATCACACCAACCCAGAGAGAGCCACTGATATCTTCCATGACTTTCTCGTAGTTAACAAAGCATATAAAAAGTTTGTGCGTAAACTTGTTATATGTAATCCTCATGCTACTACATACAAGCACGAACTTAGACGTTGGGTTCGTAGCTGTTATACTTTCCATTCAGTTATATCTTCTGCTTTTCCTTGGGCAGGGACTGTTGAGGGTGAAGACTATTGGAGAAAGTTAAATAAGAAATGGCTTAACACATTAGTCACTCTTAAACTTATGGCACCAAAGGCAAGAAAAACTTGGGAAGATCTAGGATTTTAACGTTCAATAACAAATAAGTAAAGGAGAAGATCATGGACATGGTCAAACTACAGATGGCTGTTGGCAAGATAGATGTCAACAACATCACACCACAAGACAAGGAACTTATTCGTAAGTTCTCAGTCATGAAGAACAAGCCCGCTTACAAACGGATGATAAAGTATACTGCTACATTCCGAGGTGAGATTACTCCTGTCATAGCTATGACTGTCATCCGCACTATTGATGAAGTGATGCGACTTGGTTGGCGTTACTATTCAGGTGAATTTGGGGACGACTTCTAATGATTGGAATAAGAAGTCATGATGTTGTTGTTATATCTAAAAGGATTGGTAAGCTACACTACCAGTATTACTTTCGGTATGCTGATGTAGCTGAGCTTATCAATCCCAAAGATATCTCCATAACTAATCATGAACTTGAGAAGCAACTAAATGACCTGCGACGTAAGAGAAAGATTAAACCTTATAGAAGTAGGTGTCAATTCATTCGTAATAAGAGGAGATAACTATGTATTACGAAGAGAAAGTAATCAGGGGTGTCCTTAAGTTTAGGACAGAACCGCAAGGTAAATGGATGGTTGTGCCTGTATCAACACTAACTGTCTTATATGCTCAAGCTAAGGGTGAGATAGCTAGACTATCTGCATTGGTTGACTTACTTAATGACCAGTTAAATGACTATGAGAATGGCAGAGATCCTCATTCAATAAGCTAAGGTGGTATGAGATGTATAACATAGTCATTGAAACAAACTTACAGTTTGAACCCAACCATAGTCAGTTACGTAGGATCTTAGTGAGGGCACTTCAAGCTGTTAATAAAACCAAAGGATTCAGTGAGTTGGATGAGTTTAATCTTGACCTAACTCCTGATAAATCACAATTAAACACCTGTTACTTCCGTATCAAGACACAGAAAAATAAATGAGAACAAAAATATTTGTTGATTAAGACACAATATTGTTGTATATTATATATTATGAAAAGAAAACAAGATACAAGAGTAACTATCACACTTAAACTGTCAAGAAAAGTTCTTGCAACACTGCTCTTATCTATACCAAGAGAGGTTCACCTTGAGAATTGGAAGGACATAGTAATGTGGCACAACCAATCTGCTCTAAGAAACCTAGGTTTAATGGATGAAGTCAGTGCGAATAAGATACTCATGGATAGGGGTTTCTATCCAAGGGAATTAAAGGATAAGAAACTTGAGGTAATGACAGATAAGTCTAACACCGACTCGAAGCTCATCCAAAATATAATGAAGGAGCTGGGGTCATAACAAAGGAGGCTCATATGAGCAAGAAAAAAGTCGTCACCAAGAAACCTACCGCATGGAAAGGCACAGAGACTGAAGAGTTCAAAGCTGAAGTTGTCTTCCCTGAAACCTACAAAGAAGCAGAAGAGATGGGCTACTCTGAAGAGATGGTCATGTCTTCCTTTGAGGCTCACCAGACAATCCGTGCACAGGCAGTTATCAACAGCTATGTGGGTAAACCCGCTGACTACAAAGACGGACAGTATCCTACAGATGCTGACGTTCAGAAAGCTGTCGATGACTTCGACTTCACTACGGTTGCCAAACGTGCTTTGACTGCCGAAGATAAAGTTGACCGCATCCTCGAAGATGCAAGTGCCGACACTCTCGATGCAATCCTTGCCAAGCTCAAGGAACGCAAAAAAGAACTTGCTTCCTAATAGCAAGTATCGTCATGACCAAGGAACAGGGAGTGCTACCCAAGTACTCCCTTTCCTTTTAGGAGGCAACAATGAACGACCTATTAAGTATAGACATACTTGATGCTTCCAAGATTGCGAGTTACATGAGATGTCCTAGGATGTTTCTGTTTAATTATGTATTAGGATGGCAACAAAGACGACCCAACCACCACCTAAGTTTTGGTTCAGCTTGGCACTCAGGTCTCGAACACGCCTGGAAACAATACCCCGAACTCACAGAACAAACAATGGTAGATGCCATGAATGTTTTTTCATCTGAGTTTGATAAGCTAACCAACATAGATGACGCGCCTTACTGGAAAGCAAAGACAAAAGACAATGGCAGATTAGCATTAGCTGAGTATGCCACCAAGTATCTAGTCCATGACTTCCATAACTACAAACCATTGTTAGTTGAGAAGTCTGGACAAATTCCTATATCTACTGAGCTTAACTTATTGGCAGTCAAGATTGACTTGATTGTGCAGAGCTTAGAGGATGGGAAAATTTATGTTATTGAACACAAGACTGCAGGTCAAAAACCTGTGGATATCTATGACACACGCTTGCAGATCATTGGTTACTACCATGCACTTAACAGTGCGTATGGACCTGAGAATGTAGGTGGAGTGATAGTAGATGTAGCTATCTTCTATAAACCTGGCACTCCAGCATCTGCTAAAAGACAGGCAGAGACTGGAACATCTAATGGGTTTGAGAGATACAAGGTAACAAAGGATGGGACAGCTATGCTTGATGGTCTTAGGACTATTAACAAATGGATGTCTGAGATTAACCTTGCTTATGAGAAGCTGAGAGAAACTGGAGATCCAACATGGTTCCCCAAGTGTAGTGAGTCATGTTACTCATACGGAAGTGTATGTCCTTTCTATCCTATCTGCTCAACTGGAACAGACCCACTCAAGATGAATATGCCATTGGATTATGAGGTAAGAGAATGGAACCCACTTGAAGAGTTTGAGAAAGTGGATACATTTAAAGCTACCTAATCGTTGTGCGACACAACAAATACTATAAGAAAGGAGTAAAGATGATTGAACCGAAGCGAGACATTAAAAGTCTGCTCGAGTATTACAAACAGGATGCAGCTCAGCAGTATGCTAACATCCTTATACTCGGTGCCGTAGCTGCGGGTAAGACATCACTCATTGCAACCATGCCCAAGCCTATACTTCTGTATTCCTTCGACCCATCAGGGACAAAGGCAGAAGCTATGCGTAAAGAGATACAGGCAGGTAACGTAGTTCCAGCTACACGCTTTGAGAAGATATCTGAGTCCACAGTTAAGACACAGATTAATGAGTTTGAAAAGACTGTAATGTCTATCCGCAATTCAGGTGAGATCAACAAGTTCAAGACAGTAGCTATTGATAGCTACACAACTATGGCTCAGATGTATGAGTGGAATCAAGGGTTAAAAGACTTGACAAAGAACGACACACTACCTACACTGCATGACTATAATTTTATTATTCGTTACTTGAGTAATATGATTATCAGTATGTGCAATGACCCCTGCCACTTTGTTATGACTGGACATCTATCCAAAGAGATTGAAGAGATGACTGGTCGTGAGACATATCAGATTGATGCCTACCGAACAATGAGAACGAAGCTACCTATGTATTTTGACCACTGCTTTGTCATGCGTAAGACACAAAAGGCAAGTGGGATAAAGCATGAGTTGGTTACTAACTCTCCATTGTTCTCAGCAAAGAAAAGGTCAAGCAACTTGGATGACATTGAAGAACCTGATTTGACAGCAGTAATGAACAAGATAGGTGGATTAGATACTAAGAGTATACCACTTCAAATTTAATGTTTAACGAACAAACCAAAAGGAGACTATTATGAGTCCCGAAGCAAAAGCAACTGTTGACAGTGATGCTTTGTTGGTCAATGTTGACCTCAACGCTATCCCTGACCAACCACCCTTTGAACCTGGCGAGAAACTGTTGACTTTGAAAACAGTTGAGCTTGCCCCGTTCAACAAGAACCCTAAGGAAAATTTTGTCAAGATTGGCTTGGCTGTAGAGGATGACCCCTACCCAGGTTATATCTTTGAGAATGTTATTCCACCCGCTTCTCACATGAGTGAGGCAGGTCAAAGATTCTGCAAGGAGAAATTCCTTGATTGGATGACCTGTCTTGGTGTTGAGAAAACGGAAGCTGGTTACCAAGTTAAAGATGCTATCGGCAATTCCTTCTACGCCATGTGCGGTATCAAGGATGATGAATACGGTAAGCGTCCAGTCGTAACCAAACTCCTCAAGCCAGTTTAACTTCCGGTATTGTTAGACTGACTGGTTTCCCTAGTGGCGGAAAAGGTATACGCTAAATTGTTGGTTATATAGGTAAAACACTAAGATATCTAGTGGGGTCAATCCACCCATCGCGGTTAGTATACAAGTGCCGTACTGGAATAAAGAAATGACCCACCATGTAGGTTCGAGTCCTACCTAGGGAACGACACGTTATAACTCCTAACGTATGGGAGATAGGTAATTGACAGTGTAGTTACTTAAAAGGTTTTAACAAGAAGTTCCTTTTATATGATTAACTATACTATATTAGTGTAACCAGCCCACCCTACCTATCTCCCTAAGGGTGGGTATTAAGTTGAAAGGAGAAGTTATGGAGACTATGACACTACACCGCGCACTTGCTGAGATTAAGTTACTCGACAAGAAAATTGCTAAGGCAATCCGCACACTTGAAGCTACTGGACTAAGACAAGGATCACTCCTTGTTAATAAGTCAAAGACAGTAGCCGACTTTGAAAAGGATGCAAAGGCTATCTTTCAGTCAATCAAGTCAATGATTGAACGTAAGGAAAAGATTAAGTCAGCTATCACAAGGAAGAACACAGAAACTATTGTTACAGTTGCTGGTAATTCCATGTCAATCGCTGATGCTATCAACAGAAAGAATAATATTGAACAACACAAGATGGTTGTGAACACACTCAGAAATTCTTACTCTGATTCAACTTTGCATATGGAAAACAGAAACCGTTTGGTTGAAGAGAGAGCCATTGACATTGCTAAGACTGCTTTGCAGAAGGACCATGTTAAGATTGGTGACAATGATGCAGTAGCTATTACGAAACCTTTTGTAGATGCTAACAAGTATCATCTTGTTGACCCTCTCAAAGCATCCGAAACAGCCGAGATACTTGACAATGAAATTGCTGAGTTCGAGGCAGAGATTGATGCAGTGTTATCAGAAGCTAATGCTATGACAACACTGGAAATCTAAGTTATTTGAAATAGTACTACCGACACGAAAAGTTTAGACTTAATCCCCTTTTGGATCTTATGTGGGTAATCTAGGTCCGCTAATATCATAGTGATATGCTTAGCTCAGTTGGGTAGAGCACACGTCTGATAAACGTGAGGTCACCAGTTCAATTCTGGTAGCAAACTGGACTATAAATCCAGAACCAACGTAAAGTTTAAAGTTTAAATCATAAAGTTTAAATCTTAAGCATTAAAGTTTATAGCCATATATATATATGTTACTGGCCTATCAAAGATTAAATCGCAAGGTTCAAGACTCATGAAATCCAAGGTTTAATTTATAAGTTGTGATTGAATGACTTTAACTTTATACTTGGCTGTGTCGGTAGTTACTATTATCAATGAGGAGATTAAGATGACAACCTTTACTTTGACTGGCGTATCTAATAACAAACAAGTCTTACCAAGAATTGTGGCTATATCTGATAGCTTCGGGGACATAGAAAATATCTTAATTAAGAATATTAAAATAATATCTGAGGATAATTATTATCCTTATTTTGTTATAGAAGAATTTGAACACAACCAACTACATCCCATCACTAAGACAGAACTATGGTATGAGTGGGATGAACTTAAAGGAAAACTAACAAAGATACACAAACCTAAAATGTATTCTAATATTATTGGGTTTGGTATGTAGAGGAGATTGATATGAAAGAAGCACACCTTGAACCACCTGATGATGATAGAGAAACTCTAGAAGAAATTGCAGATGCTATGTCTGATATCTTGTATGAGAACTGGAGAGACGAGAGGGATGAACGAAGTTTCTTGGATGAAGAACACCTACCCCATACAAAGAAAAACTTAAAGTGTAGACTTTGCTTCGGGGAATTTATAGGTATATCCACACGCAAGTTATGTAAGACTTGCCTTACTCACGAAAATAAAATAGGAGATAAACATGGCACTTAAAGATGCACCTGATGATTTTCTTGAACCAAGATTATCTACACCTGGAAGCACTGAACCAGGTGAAGGCAGTGACCAAGGCGAAGAGATAGGGACAGGTAATATATGGGACTTCCTCACTAATATCGGTAACTATCTAACTAATATCAAGAACTATATAGTTGATGGCTTCACTGATTTCTTTAACAAACTTACCTCACTTAGTAGTAAGGTGGATAAGATGGAAAAGACAATCACTGAGCTACAGAATATAGTTGACTTTTTAACGGGAGATAAGACAGAATGAAATACCCAAATCTAATATCACGAAGTGAACTAATAGATAAGATATGGGTAACGGCAGACATAATCCCACTTATACTTACCGTTTATGGTGAAGCACGAGGCGAAGGTATGATAGGTATGCGAGCTGTTACCCATGTTATTCTTAACAGAGTGAGAAAGCAAAGAACGAAGTGGGGTACTAACATTAAAGAAGTATGCCTCAAGAAAAAACAATTCAGTTACTGGAACAAGCATGAACTACATGATGCAAGACCAAAGATCAGAGACTTCTTTGATGCTGGACTTGCGGTATTCAGAGGACTGCATGAGTATATCTATGAAGGTGTTGACCTTACTAATGGGGCCACACATTACTATAATCCACGACGTGTTAAGAGAAAACCCCCGTGGTCAATAGGTAAAGAACCATGTGAAGTAATTAAAAACCATAAATTCTATAATGATGTAGCATAGAGGTAATCATGAAAGACAAGTATTATAATCCAACAAGAATGTCTTTCGAAATCACTCAAGAGAAAAAGGATATACTTCAACAGGTGGTTCCCAGTGGGAAGCTCAGTAAAGTGTTTCAGAACTTTACTGAGTATCTTCTTAAGCTATGTGTTGAGAACCCTTCTCGAGTTAGAGAGCTGGCATATCTTGCAAACATTGATTACTTAGAGATGAGAGATAAGACCGAAGATATTATTCGTGAAAGCTTACTCACTACTGTCAATAACCTACGGATTTCCGTGGGTCTTTCTCCATGCAAAGCATCTTCTCTATCTGCAATCAAGCGTGCTATCACTGATGTTACTGATACAATAGGTAACATAAGTTCAAAAATATAATAGGAGAATATCATGGAAAAAGATATGGATGACATTGACTTTGGTATAGGTGTAGCAGATAATTTAGGCGACAAGTCTAACGCAGAATTATTTGACTTACTTGCCAAGACAAGATCTAAGGTGTTCGATAATCAAGGTAAGGTTATCAGGCAGACCCTCAGTGCAGAAGAAAAACTAAAACGGAAAGTAGAAAAGATACTAGCCAATTCAGATCTGTCTTTGGATGAACAGATTGCTTTGGTTGAGAAACTAAAGAAAGGAGAGATAGATGTCTGACCTAGAAAAAGGTTTAAGTTTCTTAGATCCTATAACAAAGACACTCAAGGTAGACGAGATTGACTTTGGTGAGAGGTCAAGGATTGAGTATACAGGTATCGAGGAACTAGCCAAAGATATAAAAGCTAATGGTTTAATCAATGACATCTGTGTCATGGGTAGACCAGGCAAACCTTACTTACTTCTAGCAGGTGGTCGACGACTAACTGCGATTAAGTTTTTAAAGCGGACAAGTGTTAGATGCAAGGTCTATCCAACACTTACTGATGTGCAGGTTATGATAGTAGAACTATCTGAAAACCTACATAGACAAGACCTTGAACCTGTTGTTGTTATTAAACAGCGGGCAAAGATTGCTAAGCTTATGCACAAGAATAGCTTAGAGAATAAAGAGAAGGCACCTACTCTGTTTGATATCTCAAAGTCACTGGGTATAGATAAAGCTACACTCAGTAGAGATTTAAAGTTGAGTGGTCTTATCGAACAATACCCTGACGCTATCAAGAATGTGAAGTCAAGAAAAGATATTGCAAAAAACTTACAGAAGTTAGAGCAAGAAGAAATTATCAGGGAGATAGCTAAGCGACAAAAGAAAGATGACATTGAGTTAGCTACTACATCTAAGACTAAAGATAAAGGAAAGAAAGAATCTCATGGTGATGTTGAAGTAGATGCTGAAGACATAAGAAAAGCAAAGCATGAACGACTACAAATTCTACTCAAAAAGTTTTATGTTGGAGATACCTTTGAAGTATGTGAAAAGTTAGTGCAGAAAGAAGCTAAGGTTCACTTGGTTGAGATAGATCCGCCATATGGTATTGACTACACAAAAGTTAAACGTAGTGCAGAGAACACTGAAACCTATAATGAGATACCATTAAGTGAGTATCCTGCCTTTCTTAAAAGAACCCTCAAGTATGCTTATGACTTATTACCTGATGATGGGTGGGCTATCTGTTGGTATGCTATTAACTTATCACACGACCTACTCATTAACACGGCTAAAGAGATAGGCTTCACTACCACAGGTATACCTTGTATATGGACTAAGCCAAACTCAACAGGTCAGAACAACCAACCAAAGATTAATCACAGTAATGTCTATGAAGTGTTCCTTGTCTTAAGGAAAGGTAAGGCATACCTTAATCGTAATGGTAGAGTTAATGAGTATCGCTACCCTAATGTTAAATCTAAATCTCATGCTACCGAAAAACCTGTTGAACTATATGAAGATATCTTTGATACCTTTGTATCTCAAGGCTCACACATACTGAGTATGTTTGCAGGTAGTGGTTCTCCCATTGTGGCAGCTATTAAGAAAGGATACCAGGTTCTTGGCATTGACAGTCATGAAGCACATAAGGTATCTTATGAAGGCTTGATAAGAAAACATTTACAGTTGTGAGGTGTCTATGATAATCGCACCTCTCGGCAATAAGAACGCTGAGATAGCTATCGTATCTGATAACTTAAGTCCTGAAGATGTTAGGTTTGGGCGTGGTTATTCAGGTGGTATAGGCTCAGCTCTTAAAGAACCGTTAGTGAGGTTAGGTTATAATGTCTTATCTGATATGTATCTAACTCACTTTAATAATCGAAGCACGTCTTGCACAAGTCTAATTAGATGTATGCGAGATAAGAAGCAAGGTGCTGAACACGAGTATTCTATTACTCAATACTCTGGTTTCAATGTATGTAAGGAGTCATTGGTAACTGATCTTAAATCTATGCCCAACCTTAAATACATTGTGGCATTAGGGGATGAAGCCCTGTATGCCTTGACTAGTTATTGGGGAGTTAGATATAGACGTGGCTCAGTATATGAATGGACAGAAAAACCTGGAGTTCTTATCTTAGCTATGGAAAACCCTCGTGAGTGGGTAGGATATCACACACCTTTTGGTAAGTATGTAATGGGTGATATCATTAAGCTAAGGTTAGGACATAAGGACCTTCAAAAACTAAAGAAGGGATTGAAGGTAAACCATCCTACAACACAGGTTGCTCCTGACTTAGAAGAAGTCATAGCTTATATCAATAAGTGTAAGGAGTATAAACTATGTGCTATGGATATAGAATGTAGTAGGGATGCTTATGAAGTGGATAACAATCTTGTTAAGAATATTAGCTGCTTTTCTCTTGCTGTTAATGACAATACCTCTATTAGTATACCTATCCTTACGAGAGATGGTAACCCTTATTATTCGAAAGAAGAATTTGAAATCATCTTAGAGAGAACTAAGGAACTCTGCTTAGATAAGACTGTAAAGAAAGTATTTCATAATGCACACTTTGATACTTTCATTCTCTGGCATGATTGGGGTGTTCAGTTTAGGAACATAGCTGACACTATGGTTTCATTTGGGACACTATACCCTGACTTTCCAAAGGGATTAAATGTTCTTACATCTATACTTACTGACATTCCTTATTATAAGGATGAAGGCAAGGAGTTTATTAAACTTAATTCTACTGGTTATTCCTTCTGGCGATACAATGCCCTTGATAGTGCGGCGACAGTTCAATGTTATGTAGAACTAGAACGCTTACTTAAAAAGAATAACCTACACAAAATATCTATTAATCAAAATAACTTATGTGAACCACTCCTCTATATGATGAAGCGTGGCTTAGCTGTTAATGAAGAAGAAAAAGATAGACTGACAGAAGAAGCTAAGGTAGAGTTAGAAGAACTTGAACTAGCATTTGAACGCCTTGCAGGTAAACCAATTAACCTAAGAAGTTCTAAACAGATTAAAGAATACTTCTATGGCACATTAGGTTTACCTCCTTACAAGAGTAGAAAGACTGGTAAACCTACTACAGATGAGAAGGCTCTCAAACGTATGGCAAGGAAAGGAATAGAAGAAGCTAACATCTTACTAAGACATAGAGAGGTATCTAAATTTCTTTCTTCTTATCTTACTGTATCCCTTAAAGATGACAACAGATTACGTGGTCAGTTTAAGCCATACGGCACTACCTCAGGTAGATTATCTTGTGCTATGACACCATACAACACAGGTCTTAATGTGCAAACACTTCCTGAAAACTTTAAGCGTATGGTTGTGGCTGATGAAGGTTGTCTTATTTATGAGGTAGACTTATCAAAAGCTGAGAACATGATTGTAGCTCATATTGCCCCCGACCATAACATGATAAAAGCATTTAGTCAGGGGATAGACTTACACTCATTAACTGCTTCCCTTATCTGTGGTCTATCAATCGAAGAAGTTATCAGACAAAATGATAATAAAATCATGGCACCTATTGCGGGTGGCACAAAGACATGGAGATACTGGGGTAAGAAAGCTAATCATGGTCTTAACTATGGTCAGGGTTATAGAGCATTCTCACTTCAAAATGAGATAACAGAAGATGTAGGTAAGTTCATTGTTGATAGATACTTTAAGGCATATCCTGGTGTAGCTAACTATCATAGATGGGTGCAAGATGAACTGAATAAATCTCGTCGTCTTGTTAATCTACTTGGTAGACAACGTGTATACTTAGGTAGGTTAGACTATGCAACATTTAAAGAAGCTTACTCCTTTACCCCACAATCAACAGTAGCCGACATCATTAATCACTATGGTCTTAATGGTATCTGGCGTGAAAGATTTGGCTGGGCAAGATATGTTCAGTTACTCAATGACGTCCATGATAGTATTGTATATCAAATACCTATTAAGTATGGTGTTGACTATCATGCTATGGTTATTACTAACATTCAACAGATGTTAGAGATATCATTACTATGGCGAGGTAAGTCTTTTGTTATACCTGCAGTTACATCAGTCGGAGTTGACTTGGCTGACGTGCACTCAGGTGGAACAATGCGAGAAATCAATACTAACCAAAACATATATAACCTACGTAAAGATATACAGAAGGTGGCAGATGAGTTATTGGCTTGATGACTATTTAAAATACACAAGCAATACTGAGGCTCCCACTGTCTATCATGAGTGGGCAGGTATCTCAGTAGTAGCAGCTGTGTTACAAAGAAAAGTTAACTTCGTTATTAACGTAGATCCAATTTATCCTAATATGTTTATTGCGATTGTTGGACCTCCAGGAACGAGAAAGGGAGCTGCGTTGCGTAGAGCCAAGCAATTCATTGATAAGCTAGGTATATACAGATGTGCTGAGTCTGTTACCAAAGAACAACTTGTCATTGAATTAGCTCAGACGAATACAGGTGGTGAAGGTCCACTGTTATCAGGAACTATACCACTGTCTGACCTATTAGAGGATGGGGTAGGTAATTTAGGAAAAGAGATAAGTGACTCAGAATACTGTGCACTAAGTCTTATTGCTTCTGAGTTAGCTACCTTCCTCAATAGGGGAGATGACCTGTTCTTTACTATGCTTACTGAATGGTTTGACTGTGAAGAGAGTTGGACCTATAAGACTAAGAACAAAGGTAAGTATAAATTAAGAAACATATGGTTCAATATGTTAGGTGCAATTACTCCTAACCTAGTAGCCAATACACTAGGTGCAACAGCCTTTGGCTCAGGACTTATAAGTAGGTTTGTATTTGTATACGCAGATAAGAAATCAAAAATTATCTTTATGGATGAAGATAGTATAGTAGGAGGTTCAACTAAAAAGAGTGTAGAAGATGAAGAATTGTTTAATAGTTTAATCAACAGACTAAGTGATATCCAATCAATCAAAGGTAGATTTCTTATGGACCAAGATGCTTATCAAGAATATGTTAAGTGGAGAATTAAGTCAGAGAAAGACCCGCCCTTTGGTAAGAACCTACGCTTTGAACATTATGTTGATAGACGACCAACACATTTAATTAAGGTAGCTATGATATTTGCTTGTATGCGGGATGACCTAAATGGTCAGCTTGTTATTAAGTTAGAAGATTTAAGTAGGGCTACTGAGTTATTAGAAAGAACAGAGAATAAGATGGGACTATCGTTTAGAGGTGTTGGAGATTATGACCAAGCTGCAGTTCTATCTAAACTAGTGAGAATGTTGGCAGGTAATTCTAATGAAGAAAAGAGTAAGAAGTTTACAGTTAATGAATTGTATGCTAACTTCCTTAATGAGTTAAGCTACGTAGATTTTATGCGAGTAGTTGAGTCAACAGTTAAGGCAGAGGTAGCTCTGATGTTTAGAGATAAAACAACTGGTGTAACCTACATTAGCTTTAATGAAAAAATGAGAGATGAATATAACAAAGGACTAGTGTAATGAAAGAAAAAGTATTAGACAAGTTAGGTAAAGCGTATGAGAAAGGACAACCTATAGTTAGTGATACTGACTATGATGCAATCGCTGAGGTTATTGGTAAACCTAATACTGTGTGGGAGAGTAAGGGAGATACTCGACACAAGATCTTTATGGGTAAGATTGCCAAGACAAATGATGATAAGGTTATAGAGTTAAGGTTTAATGATCCTGACTATATAGCCCAACCTAAGTTCGATGGTATATCTGCAGAAGTAGTATATAGAAACGGAGAGATAGTTCAAGTAACTACAAGGGGAGATGGGTTATATGGTATGGATATAACTAAACACTTTAAGAAATGCACTCATGACCCAAGACCTTATTCTATGTGGTCAGGAATAGTGAGAGGAGAGCTTGTTATATCTTATAGAGAGATGGCACACTTTCCTGAATATAAGAACCCTCGTAATGCAGTAGCTGGTCTATACAATAGGAAGGCTGTAAGTCATAAACTTGAACACACAACCTTCCTTCCATACGACAAGATACACGAGAATGGTTACATCTATACTCTTGACTACATGGAGTTGAGTAGCCTTAAGATGATACACCAAGTAATAAAGGATAGGCATTGGGCTAACTTTCCTATTGATGGTATAGTATTCAAAGAACGTGGTAACATAAGATACAATGACCAAGGGATTAGAGAGAATTGTATTGCTTATAAGGAAGAACAACAAGCAGATAGTGCTTGGTCCTTTATTAAAGAAATTGAGTGGGATGTATCACGTCATGGTAAACTATCTCCCGTAGCAATCATTCAACCTGTAGATGTTGATGGTGTAACCGTATCTAGAGTAACACTCAATAGTGCAAAGTTTATAGAAACTAATAAGATTACTCTTGATAGCTTAGTTTGTATACAACGAGGTGGTGGGGTTATACCTGAGATACTCTCAGTATACAATGATGAAGATGAGTATATACCTTATGTGCTACCCCAAGAATGTCCACACTGTGATAACTTTGTTCATAGAAAAGGAGCTAATCTGTTTTGTGGTAATGACTTTTGTATTGGCAAGGTTAAGTCATACATTGAATATGCAGCTAAGTCAGTTCTCAATATTAAGAATGTTGGAAAGGATAGCTTATATAATAGTTTTATCAGTGCCGTTAGAATAAACAGATATAATATCTTAGAGCTAGGTAAGGGTAACATATATGTTATGATTAACATATACCTTAAGGAAGCATTTAATATTACTACACTAACAAGAGCACAAGCTATACTATTAGCTAACATAGAAGGTATAGGGTCTGGAACTGCTACTAAGATTGCAGATGACACATCAGCATTAACCTTATATAAGTTTATTCAGTATGTAATAGACAATCATATCGTAGGAAATTCCGTTATATTTCGGGGTATATTTGCCATATACGGCACGAAGATAGCCACACCCTGCCAAACCACACACAATAAAACGATTGTCATTACAGGGACTTTGCCCCTTGAACGAGATAAGGTTATAGTTAAACTTGATAAGTTAGGTATTAAAGTTAATGCCTCTGTATCATATAAGGTTGATGAGTTACTTGTTGGTGTTGAACCTGGAAAAACTAAAATAGAAAAAGCTACAAAATATCAGATACCTATTACAATAGTAGATAATGCGGATACCTTCGGGGATTGGTTAGAAGCTAATAAAATAAACCCAGATGATTTTTTTGATATCAATCCTAGTGTTGACTACGTAGATATTTAAGTGCTTCTTTATACTCATCATAGCCTTCTTTATCTTTATTATCCATTTGCCATCTTATATCATTAATAAGCTTAAGCATCCTTTTAATTCTTTTAGGGTTATAAGCCTTAGGTTCTCCGTTAGGTCCAATTTCTACCTCACTTGCTATCTTCACTATTTCCTGAATTTTATGAGAGGCTCTAATTTCTTCAGGCATTGTCTCATAAGCACTAAACAATAGGCTAAGAATAACTCCAACATAATTATTGGTCTCTCTAGATAGTATGTCAAGAGATCTTTGTTTATCTATATCACCTGGTGCTCCTTCTACATAAGCTAATAAAGGTATAAGTCTTAGTGTCATGTATTTAGTAACCTGCATAAACTGGACATGAGGTGGTGCAAGTGGATCACTTACTGTATTATCATAGTTGTTATATGCCTCAAAGAGAACTCTCCATAGTGGGTGGAAATCAAACTGGAATGCTGTAAGAAAAGTTTTAAACTTATCTGTGTAGGTAGGGTCAAACATCTTCGAGAACTTACCAATATAATTCTGAACTAAGTTTGCGGGATGAGTAAATGTAATAACCATATCCTTGTATCCAGTAGGTGTCTCAATCATACGTCTATATCTTCTACCCCATTCATCTCTCTTATAACCTAATCCAAGCATAAGCATATCAAAAGCTGAATTAAGGACTAATATGTTAAGCACTGCTCGTGAGTTAATAACATCATGATACCCAACTTGGTTAGGATTTTTAATAGCCTTACCAATACTTCTAGCCATATCACTATATAGCTTAATCATACTAATTCTAAAGGAAGGAGTAAAGAATATCCTATTCAATGCTCGTCTTACTTTAGGTGGAACATTAGCATAGTCTCCATGATACAGTGCAGTATACTGTCCTGCCTGTTGTGTAGTATATCCAAGTTCAAGCAGTGCATTGAAAGACATCATTCTTAATACCTGATCTAGATGCCAAGCCGTCTCTTGTGAAGCATTGTATATCTCATTGATTAGTGCCATAGGTGTTTTAAGATAATTTAAAAACTTACCTTCACCAACCTTAGTAAGATTAGCTTTATTAAGAGAATAGGCAACTGAATAAACTATCTTACCTAAGATATTCTTATGAGCTTTGATAAAGTTCTGTGCCCATACTTGCTTAGGAACAATAGAAGGGGCTGACACACCACTATTAAGAACCATATCATAATAAACATCTGCCCTATACTCAACATCTTTCCATGCCTTAACAAAGCCTGGTAATGTAAGTGTGCCTAACATATATGCTTGTACAGTATCATTAAGTGGTAACCTAAGTGGGTTAATAAAAACTTTATTCTTGGATGACCTTAATAATCTTTGGTATAGACCACGACTTGTTTCAGATGCTTCCTTAACTTCAAGTAGGTATTGTTTAATATCATTATGAATAGCAAGAAACTCAGACGTCGTTCCAACAGGTGCAATACCCCAATTGGTTATAAAGTCTCTTCTTCTTATACGAGAAAAGTTCTCAGGTTTTTTGCTATCCTTAGTCTTGAGGTCTATGATTAATCCATCTTTAACAAACTGTTGAACTGCTGTGCCATAAGCAATAGTTTCGGCAGCATTAAAAGCCATAGATGCCATGATAACTGCATAAGATAAATTCTCAGCGTTAACTAATCCATGAGTTACTGCATAGTCAAGTGTAGGTATACGTCTACTAATAGCCATACCCGCACTTTCTTTCTTAGGTAACTGTATGTTACTCTTACTACGTTCCTTTGATATAATGGACTTAATAGTCTCACGTTGATATTTAATAAATGGTAGCTTATCATAAGGTGCATTAAGAGCCATCTGTAAAGCATAGATTTCCTCATCAGTAAGTTTCTTACCTGAGTTATGTTTCTCAATAGCTGATTCAACCAAAGCATCATATCTCTTTACATATAACTTAACCATAGTCATGTTCATATAATTAAAGTTATCTATGTAAGAGTTTAGCTTTTCAAGATTGGTTATCTTTTTCTTAACTTTAGCTGCTTGGTCTTTAGTTAACTGCCCCGCTTTAAGACGTTCATTTAATCTTTCTATTGACTCTTTGTTCCTGGCTTTAAAAGCCTCAGCAAACCTACCATTAGGTAAACCACCCACTTCTTCCATCATAGTAGCTATGTTATCTACAGCTTCCACATACTTAGAATAGTTAGTCTTTATATATTCCTGAAGTGAGGTTGGTAGTTCTTTAAAGAGTTTAGTCTTAAGCATATCCTTTCTTTCAAACAAGAGAGGAGCTACCATATCAAATTTTATCTTATCCTGTTTAGATAATGACTTATAAATCTGCTTGTTAACTTTATCCAAGAACAATAAGTCTACCATGAACTTTTCAATAAGAGCATTCTGATGACTAGGTAAACTTTTAAGTGCAACTATACTACGTGAAGCAATGTTACGCAATCTGAAATCAAGTGACGTTGCTTCTTTAAATCTTTCAGTCATAAACTTAGCAATAGACGACAACTGCTTATTAATCTGAGCATACATATACATAATGTTATCATAGGATTGTTGTGGATGCTCACCTTGTAAAGCAAGAACACTACCAAGTCTGTTATTAAGGTCACGATAGTATGCATCTATATCATGTCTAACCTCTGCACTAACATGAAATCCAGACTCATGCTTGAGCAATATGTTATTCATGGTAAGAACTCTTAGAAAGAATTCAGCTCCTATCTTATCTAACTTAGGATCTGTAGGGTCTCCTTCAAAGATAAGTTTTTCAGCATCAACTTCAGAGAAAGCTTTTGGTTCTATACTATCCCTAAACAGTTCATAGATTTCTTTCAGTGCCTGTTGCTGTTTCTTAGCATCATCAGATTTAAGGACTTTATTACCTTCAACCTTAATATGTTTACTTTCATTCTCATTAACTTTTGCAAGTATCTTACCCGTTTTCGGATTACCTCTGGATAACATCTTGGCATAGACAGTCCTCATTGACTCACTTATTTCCATATCAGTATTAGATGCTATTGACTGGAAGATAGAGCCGAGCCATCCTCTTATCTTATTAAACAGTCCTCTCAAACCATGAGCAGGTTCTTTCTCTGTCATAACATATTGAATAAAACCATTAGCAAATTTCTTATCTGCCTCAGGTGTCCATACACCTTTCTTTACACCACACCAGTTTTCAGCAATATCAATATCAGTATTAGTTATACCCGCTCTATTCTCAGGTTTAACTTTCTTATTTAAAAGTCTACGTCTTGCAACAATAGCATGAGTGAATAAACCAGAAGAGAAGTTAGCATCTTTGAAACCTCTAAGAATTGTAGTGCCGTCGCCTAACAGTTCAACGGCACTAATGGTTACACCATTGGATAGTTGAAAGACAGCAGTTCCTTGGGTTGTCCCTTTACTGGCATACTTGATATCTCCAGTATCCATACCCAAAGCTCTAGTTACTGAGGCAAGTGTATGAGCCTGGTCTTCAGTTAAGTTATATGTCTTCTGCAATACTGAAACTGCATAATCATAAGTTGGACCAGTTACCTCAAGATCAGATACTTGAGTAGCTTCTATGGAATTACTTATAGATAACTCACGAAGTTTCTTAATGGCTTCTTCTTTAGACTTACCTAAGATAACATCAGTATCTTTATCATACCAATACTTACCTTTAGCATTCTCAGCTATTGTATACTCAACACCATCTATCTCTCCTTTAAAGACATTAGCATCAACGGGCTTAGCTTTCTTTAAATTCTCTTTGATGAAAGTAGAACCTAAAGTCTCAGCAAAATAGTGGTCCACTGCTTTATTAATCTGGTCAAGAGCTGTATAGTAATTAGGGTTAATATTAATAATATGTTTTAAAATCTCTTTAAGCCGTGTGAATACAGACTTTGTTTTACCTTTACCTTGATAAGGAGTCTTTAGTAAATAATCAGCAAAAGCTACATTAGTGAAAGCATAAGTAATAAGCTCTTCATAAAAAGGAACATAGTCTCCAGTATCTGGGTCCATAACTAACTTAGCATTGGTTGCCCCATCAATAGCTTTTAGTATTTCAGCTACCTCTTCAGGCACACCCTTCTCAGTTTGCTTCATTATATGGTTAAAGATTTTCTTGAGTTCCACATTCAGCTTTGTTCTTTCCCTACCATCAAGGTCAGCTATTTCAATAATACCATGTATAACTTCATGATGAATAGCTCGTAAATATTCAGCCTCACTATCATACTCAAAAACAGGGTAGACTGTGATAGCATCAGTATCAGGATTATACATACCTTCAGCATCTTTAACTCTACGTAAACGAGCAACAGCTTTCTTAGATACATCTAGTTTAATTTTTGTGTTCCTGATTAGGTTGTAAAAACTATTATAGATAGCTTTAGTTTTATCTGATGTAATACCTTCAACAAACTCAATAACAGGTATGTTCTCTTCCCCATACTTTTTAACTAACTCAGAGATAGTAGCTCTAACACCTAAAGCTCCATCAGAAGTAAGGCTAAGAAACTTCTTCATAGATGGGTCTTCAAGACTGGTATCTTCTACCTTCTGTCCTTTCTTGGCATAAACAATATTCTCATTAGTCATGACAAGATCTTTATTCATAGCTAATTCTTGGAAATTATTTAATACCTGAACAAGAGTATTCCCTACATTAATTTTAGAAGCACCTTCTATATTACCCGCTTCAGTAATAGTTTGTGCTACAAAGTTATAGAGACTTGTATAACCACTCTTTTCTATATCTCCTTCATAAGGAATAGTAGCTAGAAATCTAGCAAAGTCAGGGTCAGATAAAGCCCAAGCGGCAAACTCTTCAAAACCTTCACCTTTATTGTAGGCATCTATAGTAGCACTTAGGCTTGTAAGAACTTTCTCAAGATGGATACCGTTTCTAGCCATTAACATTCTAAAACCTAGATTGTTTTTATTTGTCTCATAAACATCTACAGCTAGGTCAGTTAATTTTTTAAGGTTAATCTCAAGATACTCTCTAGCCTCTTTATTTGTTGTTACTAAAGTAGAGTGAACAAGTTCATGAACAATATCAAAAAGGTATTTATTACCAGGTCTTAGACTTGGCTTTTTAAGTATAATACTAACACTGTCTACATACCGAAGCATTGTAGTTTGAGCCACTTCTTCTTGCTCCATACCCTTTACAGAAGACAATGCTTTTACTTCATCTTTTAAAAGAGCTACCCTATCATCACTGAGGTCAAAGTAGTCTGTGACAGATGAGGCATAAATAAGTAGATCTGTATATACTGTCTGAGCATTAGGACTTAACATTGCTCTTAAGAATACATAAGTAGGAACGTGAGCAGTCCCATCTTCTGCATTATAATATATTCCTTTCAAGGCAAAATATATGTCATCAGGAGTTAATCCTTCAATAGAGTTATTAAGTATAGTATCGTCTGTTAATACTTGGTCACTAACAGCAAACTCACCCTCATTCTCTATACTATGAATAAGATATTTAAGAACCTTAATCTTATCAGCAAGTAACTCTCTCCGTATCTCTGGAGTTGTTTCATCAAGGGCAGCATAGTCAATAGATAAGTCACGTAGTTTTTCTAGTAGGGCCCCCTGAGTTTCATTCACATTGGCTCGCTCAGAAACCTTCCTTACTCTTAATGAATACACACCATTCTCTAAATCCTTGTTAAGTTTCTTAACCCTAAACTCTAGCATATTAACCTTATCTTGCATAGTATCAATCTGAGGTTTATACTTCTGTTTGATAAGGTCAATCTTCACACCCTTCTCAATATTAGTATAAGATGAAGCACGATTAATAGCATTGATTTCGTCTTTCATCTTAGCTTCAAGGGATGCAATCTTATCCTTTAGTTTAGATCTTTTCTCAAGAAACCCTAACATTTCATCTTCAATAGTTTCACGAGGAATATGCTGAACCTCAAGTTTTCTCTCTTCGAGTTTACCTAAGACACGTTTCTCTTGCTCAGCTAATTTTTCTTTTTCTCCCTTCTCATTTGTCGGAGCTTTAGTCTCTTCAATAGGTATAGCTTGTGCAGAAGTTTCTTCGGTAACAATAGCTTCAGCTGTTTCATTTTGTTTTACCTCAGACTTTACTTTAGCTTTAGTCCCCGCCTTCTTAGGTTTTACTGGAACATTAGGTTTTTTGGGGGAAGTAGTCTCTTCCTTTTCTTGAACTAAAATATTACCCTTAGCATCAACAGGAGAAAACTCTTTGGTAACCTTACCATACTCTTTTTGTATACGTGCTATCTTAGTTTCAAGAGCCTCAGACATTTTAGGCCGTTTACCAGGTCTAAATACATAACTACCATTCTTGTATGCTTTAAAAGATTGGGATTTAAAGAAACTATTAATAGAGTTCTCTGCAGCTTTAGTTGAATTGATACCACTGATTGTAAACTGCACACCTAGGTTGTCAGCTATATTCTTCATGTAAGCTAAGTTAAGAAGTATCTGTTGTTTGTTTCTATTATTGATACTGACTTCAGTAACTACAAGTTGATTAGGTTTACTTGTATCTAACTTCATGTCAATACCATTAAGATTAATAGTATCAGCATTCTTTGTTGGTTTACCAGAAGCTTTAATAACAGAAACAGCTCTTGCAGTTCTCTGCTCAGCTGTGCCTATGGTAGTATCAGGTATAGTAATCTTACCTTCTGTAAGTTCATCCTTAATAGAATTTTGAATAGCTTTATTCCTGGCACCGAATGAAGGAGATGCAAGAAAAGTAACAAGAAGTCTTTTATAAACTTCAGTATCAGATAGCCTACCATCTATATCAATCTTTGTGTTATCACGAACTAATTGAATAAGGTTATCTCGTTTAGTATCTGCCCTACTCATATATAAGTCAATAATACCATCCAGTGTTTGAACTTTCTTTACAGCTTCGGTAGCTGACTCTGGAGATTTATCAAGGTTTGTCTCTTCTGAAATACCCAAGAACTCATTAAGTGAAATACCCAAGCTTGAAGATAACATAGAAGCTAATTTAAGTCTGCCCCTATAATATTCTCTGTTAGTTTTTGTTGTGCTATGCAACAATAAGGTATTGATGATATCATTATCTGCATCTTTAGGTCTGAACTTAACTTTTAAATAATCTAGTTCTTCTTTATTCAGGATACTATTAAATATCTTAGAGTTTAAAAATTCTTGCCATGCCCTACGCTTTACCAAATCCTTGTTAGCCTCATACCACTTTAACATGGTATCTAAATCTTTATCATTAACCTTTAGGATATCAATAGTTTCTTGATCTTGAATAGTATCATATATGAATTGGGTTGCTCCTAAGGCGTCAGCCTGAGTCAGCTGCTTCTCATACATGAGGTGAGAAGCAAGCTGAATGTGTGGGTCATTCATAGAAGATACAGTGCCTGTAATACCACTAGGCAAACCTATCATTATACCACCGACAAAGCCCTGAACAAAACCTTTTCCAAGTCCTTCGCCAATTCTTTGTCTTTCATCTACAAGAAGTTTAGTGTTTACATTATTTAAGAAACCTTCAACAACTTCCTCAAGACCTTCTTCTGTGGCTTGACCTGTAATATGAATACCAACATTATACAACAAACCTGCTATTGCTTTAGAAGCTAGCTTATACTCTTTATTGGCTAGTTGCTTAGCAATAGTCTTACCTGATGTGCTTAACAAAGACTCTGTTAAACCTTTTGCCATACCTAGTGTAAGCTTACCACCTACATACTCAGTAGCAAAGGTAAAAATACCTGACATAAGAGCTGTAAAAGTTTCAGCCTCTTTACTGATAGGTTCAAGACCTTGACCTGCTCTAACAAGGTTCTGTTCCAAAACCCTAATGCGTTGGTTACCTGCAGATTGTAATGCTCCAAGACCTGTCTGAACATAGAACAAGGCTGTTGCTAATGGGGCACCTGCGCCCGTAGCCGTAAGAGTAGCTGCGACTGCCATAGGTGCAACATTACCCGCTATGTGCATAAGTTCTTGCCACTTCTTATCTTCGTCATGAGGTTTAAGATACATGAGATCTAACATATCAAGACGTCCCTCTTCAGGGTCAGCAAGAGCAGTCATACCAACAGCACGCTCACCTATAAGTCCTTTATAGAAAGCATTCCATGCAGTCTCTTCACCTCTGTCTACATACCTCATCAAGAATTCGGGATAGTCTTCATCAGATTTGTTCTTAGATTTTGACCAATCTTCAAAGACCATGCGACGAAAATCCTCATTAGTATTCATCTCAGAATCAAAAGCGTCATAATTTTCTACATTAAAGTCAGAACGTCTTTGCCAATACTGTTCAGTTTGACCAGTATAAAACTTAACAAATTCTTCATAGTCATTAGTCTCTTTATACTTATCCTTAAGCTCTTTAAAGGTTGCCATACGCACACCTTCTTGAGACTTAAATGCCTCATAATAATCGGCTGGGTTATCATATACACCTAGACCATTGACTAAACCAAATACTTTTTCATTGAGTGTGATAGGCACAGGTATTCCTTTTTACTTTTTCTTGTTGGTGTCTTCTTGGTCAGTTCCTGTAGTTAAACTCTTTTGACTTTCTGTATCTACTTTCTTACTGGTTCCATATGTTTCAAGAGCCTCATTAATTAATGTCTGACGATTATCTTTCATAGACATAAAACTATTATATGTATTTTGTGAAATCATATTCATAGTAAGCATTGCATCAAGGTTCTTCTTATAGTTAGCTTGAACAGCTTCCATAGCTTTCTTTGAGTCTTCCTTATCAGAGAAGTTAAACCAGAGATATCCGTCTCCACGTTCTACAATCTTATCTTTGGCTGCTGATGTATTAGCATAGATAGTAACTGCTTGATTAAAGAGAGCTTTGTCAAAGTCCACTGTTTTCTTAGCATTGTTAAGCAAGTCTTGTTCACCAGTCGCAATAAGTTTATTCATCTGCATACGATAGTCAGCGTCAATAGCTTTTTCCTTTAATTCAAATTCAGCTATAGTAAATGCACGACCAGTCTTTAAGTCTTCAAGACCTTTCTTTCTTTGCAGATCTTGTAATTGTTTCTCAGCATCAAGTTTATATTCTGTAAGAACATTACTAACTTTACCTGCTTCAACATCAGCTAGTTTCTTTTCAGCATCAAGACCAAGCTGAATATCTTCTGCTCTACGTTGTTCACCAGTAGCAATTTTCTTTTCTCTTGCTTGTTCTTTCTGTTGCATAATAGCCATTGGAGCAGCTGCAACATTACCTTGTCTACCAAACATAGCCATCATAGCATCAGAGAATTGTCCAGATCCAAGAGCTATACCTCTGGCAATATCACCAACTGCCTGTAAGTTTTTCTGTTTAAGTGCTTTATTATAAGCAACAGCATCATCTTCAGTCATCACTTCTGTTGGAGTGAAACCAAAGAGAGCTTGGTCTCTAACTTGTTCAGGTGTTAAGGCACGTGCTTCTCTACCTGCTTCAACAACAGGTTTTAAACTAGCCTTATAGGTTTCAAGAAAAGTATCATATCCTTGAAGTGCAGCCTTCTCTGTATCTGTAACACCTTGAAGAGTTGCATCATCATACTCAGTAGTCGGGAATTGTTCCTTAAGTGTTTGTGCAATAGATGGTTCGGTTTTTTTCTCAGATAAGATATCCTGTCCAGCACCTTTATCTTTAGTGTCAACTACAGGAGTGAATGGAGTTTCAGACAAATCAATAACTGGTTTATCTTCTTGCTTATCTTCTTCTTTAGTTCCAAGATAACCACTATTTTCTGCACCTTCAATAGCAGTAGATTCCTTATTACCAAATGTAATTTGTGGTATAAAAGCATCAACTCTATCTAATTGTTGCTGAGCTAAAGGAGAAGCTATAGGCTTACCTGACTGAGGATTTAGAAATTTATTCCATCTCTCCTTCATAAGTGCTAACTCTTCAGGAGACTTCTTTATCGTAGGAGAAACTTGACCATAACCAAGAGCACCTAGATTATCCCATATTGTAATCTCTTTTTCAGGCCACTCTGAGTTTTCAAATTTAGGTAACTCCATTTTATACCGAGCTAAAAAATTACTTACACCACTATATTCAGCCATCATAACCTCCTAAGGAATTAAAGAACCTAATGTTGTAGCCCCTGCAGATAGAGTAGCAGAGCTAGCTTGTAATGCCATTGCCCAACCTGGCATAGGGTCAGCAACACTATGGACTGCCCCATTAACATTACTTGCCACAATGTTAAGACCTTTACCTAAAGTATCTAATTTCCAGTTTTTATCTAATACTTCAACCTGTTGAGCCTTACCATAAAAATCACTGTAGAGTTTATAGATATCTAAGTAATGAGTATTCATTACATTCTTGTAATAGTCAACAAGTTGGTCGTCGTGTTTACTATAGTTATTCATGACATAGCTTACAACAGCATTAAGAACTTGGTTCTCATAGTTCTTCTGATTAACAAAGTAGTTACCATAAATACCATTGTATCCTGCAAACAATGAGTTAGAATCATTTGACTCTTTAGATAACATAGCTTTAACTTGATCTAATTGCATCAATGTCATTCTTATATACGCATCAATAAAGCCTCCAATCAAAGAAGTTACCTGAGCTTCACTTGCCATAGTTGATTGATAGAATGGAACAAAGGTTGAGTTAAAGCTAGCCATAATATTATTACTTGTATTAGCAAAAATATCTAGAAGCTTTAACTTAAGATCTGACTCAAACTTTTCTATAGCTAGTTGCTTATCACGTTCTACCAATCTACCACCATACATAATAGCAGAGGAGTTAGCTGCATTCTGAGCAACAAGGGCTGCATTAATCTTACCCTTACTGTTAGTATACCTCTCTTCGATTTGGTCAGCATAGTTAGAAACTATATCTGCTACGATACTACTCTCTACAACTGTTAAAGCATTCTCTATGATAGAGTTAGCAACAGAGTTAATCTTATTAGGTAGGCTATCAAACCATTCAACAAGTTTAGTAGAAGTAAAAGTAGCTGCGGTATCCTTAATACCAGATAAATCAACATTACCCTCTCCTAGTAAGGTTGATATAAAGTCGGGAATAATATTAGAAGTAACAAATGCATTAATCTCTCTTATAGCAGAAGCTGAAAACTTACCAACACCTTTAGTAGAAGAGGTTACTTTACCTGTAAATACATCTGTGCTAGTATTTATATTAGCTTTGACTTTACCATAAATACTTTCATAGAGTTGTTTGAGAGGTGAAATAATATTACCAACCTCAGTTCCATAATTAACAGGTTTAACTACGGCCTTAGTAGCTAGTCCTGATATCTCATCTAACTCAGCTGAAAGAGTGTTATCATTATCTGCTAATAACATCTTATCAACCTGGGTTTTAAGGTTACCTAAGTTAAGTTTTAACAAATCCTTAAGTCCATTAGCACTTACCTTATATGTGTCATCATATAGTTGGTCATTAGTAATATGCTTAGCATACTTTTCTCTCAGTGCTTTAACACTATCATTGAACTGTGTAAATGGACTTTGATCTGTTAATCCACTAGTCCCAAGAATTAATCCAATAATAGAGTTAGTATCATCAAAACCAAACTCAGTTTCAATATCTTTCTGATGAAATGTTTTATCTTTATTATCCCAATAACCCTTGGAACCATAGATAAGTTTATTATATAACAAAGCAAGTTCGATAGGTATGTTGGGTGTAGTAGAGCCAGCTCCATGCACCTCTCCATCTGCCATATCCTGAGAAGCTTGGGTCATGAGGGTGCTCATTAAATTAAACATACCTCCAATACCTTCTCCTATACTTGTGAAAAAATCAGCAAGTCCCGCCATTTAAATCACCTCCCAATATAAGTTAAGTGAGAAGCCTTTACCACCAAGACGTTTGAATATATCAATAATTCTATCATTGGCACTTTCAGCTGTAATATACTTATAGCCTTTATCTTTAGCATACTCAGATATCTTAGTAAAACTATCTTTGTATTCATCATCAGTGATATGTGCAAAAGCCATAAGAGCAAAAATATGTAAACTCTTTGAGGAAAAGTTAATATTCTTAGGTAACGTAATCATAAGAGCTTTAATCTCATTAACCTCATCAGTTAACATCCATACTTGTATTTGGTCTACCATGATTGCTTTTTTAATAGTGGCAATCGTTTTAACGGTATCATCTTCAACAAAAGATAAAGTAAGAACATACTCAATACACTGCCTAACTTTATCCCAATGTTTCATAACATCAGTTTGTTTCATTATACTTAACATTATTCAAACTCCTTTGACCTTCTAAACCTGTTATCAATAATTGAAAAGGCAGGTTTGATATTATCTATCTTGGCATAACTCTTACTTCTAATAGCTACCCTAAACTCTATACCTGATATTGAGTCTTCATAGTTATTAGTAGGAAGCAATGTTTTCCAAGGGCGTCGTGTCCATGTTCCATTACTTAATGTTCTATAGTCAATAGTAACTTCAATATCTTCATAATTAAATTGTCCTATTAACTCTACACTTCTAAGAAGTTTAAGGGCAGGTGTTCCAAAAGTTAATGGTTCGGTTACAAGATAACCCTTATATCCTAAATTCTCATAGGCATCAGCGAAATAAACATTATGTTTATGTATATCATCTATAAATAAATTTTCAACTAAGTGAAGCTCTTCAAGATGTCCAAGAGACATTACCTTAATATCACTTAAAGTTAATCTCTCTTCAATTATCTTAATTAATCCTTTATACAAGGATATATCAATACTCTCACTAACTCTTACCTGCTCATTAAGATCTAAGTCACTATCTCCTTCAGCTAAATCATCAAACATCTGAAGAACAGACTCAGCAAGTAAGTCAAGAATAGTATACTTTTGGTCAGCTAATGTAATAGTATCAAAGAAAGCCTTAGTTGGTATGTCAATAAACTCAGACAATCTTAATACTGACTGAACAAAAAATATAAAGTCAGGTATAAGTTGATCAGTAACTAAAACTTTTTCCCTATAGAATTTAGATATCTCAGGCAGAACTTTAAGCTCATCAGTAAGTTCAAGCTCTGATAAAATATCAACTACTGCATCATACTGACGTGTCTCACTTAATTGTAAAGCACTACACAATTCAAGTGTAAGGTCTCCACCATAAACATAAAAGCCATTATGTAACAACAAAGTGTCATTAAAATCTGCAATAGCATCTTGGGTTAAAAGACCTGCAAGTTCAAGGGTATCAGTTACTTCTGAAATCTTATCTTGACCTATATCAGAAAAAAGAGAGAGTGAGTCAAATATGTGATACTCCTCTTCTCCTGCAAAATAATGTGACATAGATAGAGTAAGTAGGTCAGATAAATTTTTGATTTCATCTTGGCTAAGTAACTCTGCAACTACAATAGCATCAACAACATTCTTAAGTTTATCGTATAAGTCAGAGTCAAATAATTCTAAACTCTCTTCAATCTCTATGATATGATTTAACTCATCATTAAAACTATTTACTAGTTGAAGTGTATCTTCAATCTCCTTCAACTTATCTTTAGTAATATCATCACGAATTAAAGTAAGTAAAGGAATACTATCAAGGACTTCCAGGGGAAGAAGTATGTCCTGCTCATCACCTAAGCGAACAACTTCTTCCCTTGAAAATATTAAATTCAAAGATGAGTTATAGATGTCAATAAGTTCTGGGTAATCAATTATCTCCAGGATTTTATCCTGAGTAATACTGGAACCCATAAGAAGAGTTTCTTCTTGGAAGTAATCATCATCAACTCTTAAACCCATCTTGAACTCCTTAGGTTATTGAAATCTTCCAGTAGACACTGAAACGACGTTCAGCTGCAACAGACTCACTCACTGAGACATATGCATACACATTGTCAAAGTTCTGATTACTTTCGCCAGCATCCATAAGGAAGTCAGTTCCCATAACCAGCCAGTCTTGGAATGTTTTAGGTGATGCCCCAACATCGTAGTAACCACGCATTTCAACGTAGTCATCACCGACCACATTGACTGATGTGATAAACTTATCTGATAGAGCAAAGCTACCTAAGGAAGAACCTGCAGCTGCAACACCACAACCAATACCTCCTTCTCCTTCATCACCAGAATCAAAGGCATTGTTATCTGCGAACAGATTATGAGCTAGGTCATAATTGTCCCAGATCAAAATGAGTTTACCACTACCAGTATACGTCTCAGCTGTAGCAACCAAGATAGCATCCTCTGGATAAGCAACCCCATCCATAGTAATAGCTGCAGTCTTTACCTTGTAGGTAGAACCGATACGAACATCCCCACTGTCGACTTCAGTTGTTGACGACGTTGCATTCTTTACAGTCCCTAACCAAGAAGCAATATACTTCTTAATACTGTTCGCATAAGCACTACCAGGAAAGATAGTGTTAAACTTGGCATTAAGGGGAATAATGACTTCCTTGATATCAAAGGGTTTGTCTACCCCAGGCTTAGGGTCGACACCCTTAGGGGTGTCATAGAACTCAACACGACCAACAAGTTTCATCTTATCATTCATGATTGATCTCCTATTTTATTTGTTTTTGTCAGTAAGGGCACAAGTCTTCCTTTCAAAGGAACTACTCCATGAACTACCTTATCAAACTGTGTTAAACCTTCTTTGTTAAGAACCAAAGTATACTGATTGGAAGCAATATAAAAGTCTCCTTCTTCTTCGTTATAGGTAATCTTTATATCATCACCCATCTCTTCAATATACTCTTGACCACCAATTTTTGAGCTAGTTATATTTCCAAAGTCATCATACCCAATAAGATATATTTCATTAGACTTAGATATAAATAACTGATTAGCCCTGTAGCCACCAATACAAGTTCTATTCTTAACTCCTATCTTAGAGATAACTGACTCTGATAAAGTTACAACAGGTTCTGTTATCTGACGATAGTAAGCAATACCATTTGTCCCATAAACCACAACAGTGGCTGGGTCAAGTTCTCTGATATCTATAATACTACCCAATATGTTACATTTAAGAAATCCCATCTCTTGTGATAACATACCTTCTTCAACCTCAGCGCCTGAAGAAGTTACTTGAGATACAAAATCTTTACCACCAATAGAACTCCACCATAAGCATCCTTCATCCAAAAAGGATACTGGTTTAGTAACATCTGTCAAATATGCATCATTGCTAAAGCCACCAAGAATAACTCTTCCTAATGCTTGACAGCTACCTGAACATATTATCCCTTGTAAATCAGTATTACAAGAAACCATATCAGTGCCATCATACTTATACATATCATACCCATTATGTAGATAGATAGTTTCCCCAAAATCAATAACCTTCCATTCAGGATATTCTGGATTGAATGGAAGAACAAACATAGTTTTAACTAATGTCTCACTCTCTTCATCAATAGTCCACACAGTTGAAAAGTTAACTAGGAATTTATAGTAACTACTAACAATAATATTAATGTAAGGTAAGCACTGAGCAAATCCATATTCATACAACGCACCTTCATTGAAAGCTTCAAAGATACCATCTAGGTTATCTATTGGAATAAGTCCCCAAGGTGATACTCTATAACCAAAAGCCTTTGATAAAAAACCCATATCTAAATACGAGTATTTATTTATACGCAGACCTTTAGCCATGTTCTTCAATGCAACTGCATACTGTCTCATAATAACTCCTATCTGAATTCAAAAGAGTCTTGCATCATTTGGGTACTACTCTTACGTCTCTTAGTGTCAAAGCTATATAAGCTTTGCATACTTTCAAAAATAGCTTGTTTCCATTCTCTCATACCTTCCATATTTCTATACTGGTATTCCAGTTTATAGGCAGCTGCATTAATAAGGATATCAGGATTATTCTTTGACCACCAACTCTCATCCTGTAAATCAACTAAAGGTTCAACTGCTTGATATAGAACCTGTATCTCAAAGTTCTCTTGGAAGGGTTTATTAAAGACAATATGCCCATCAAACATAGAAGGTATAATACTTCTAATATTGAATAGGTTAATTCTTTTTGCAGTGTCTAATTCAGTAAATCGAAAATAATCTTCTACCACTTCATCAGAAGTTTCCAACTTACCTACAATAGCACACTGGGCTCCTGCGTCTGGAACATTTCTATCACACTGGATTTGGTCACTATCAACTAATGTGATAACTGGGTCACCTATACCACCAACAATAGGAAGAGCATCAAGTGATAGGTTACCATCAGCATCTAACTGATAAAAACTTAAAGTTTGACCAATCTTAAAACCACTCATCAAGAAATCTTGGTAGTGCCCTTCAACAGTATTATCTATTTTTATTAGATTACCTATGAAGGACACACCATAGAAGTGTCCGTATCCTGCTTCTGCCCTAATACCTTTATAAGGAATGGTGTTGCGTTTAATCTCTGTGAAATCGCCAGTATCTTCTGTGCGATAACCCATGTAATCAACAGCTACACAATTAGGTATACGACAAGAATTAATATAAGCAGGGAGAACAGTGGAAAAAGTTGTCATGGAGTTCTCACGACTGTAAATACCATCAAGATACAATTGACCTTGATTAAGGTAGCGGGTTATTTGGGCATCCGTTAAGTCATAACGGCCTGTAATGACTTTGAATTCCGCAATAAGGGCTTCTAAATCCATCTTGTTCTCCCATACTTATACTAGACAAATAGCACGAGGCTATAGTTTACGGTTACTTAGAGTTGCGAAGGATGAGCGTAACCAAATCCACGCAAGTCCATCATTGTCGAAGGATGGTCAATCAGAGTTCCGCACTCAGCGATATAACCTTCCTTGACACCATCAACAGAGACAGCAGAACCGAGTTCTCTTGTCAAATCCTTTTTATAGGCGAAAGGACGAAGGTCCTTAATACCTAGGTTACCAGGATCAACAATCAACATACGGTTGTTGTCGGGGGACACAGTAGTGAACAGCTGATGTCTGTGCATAGCCAAGATACCAAACGGTGTCTCAAGGATACTGATATTGATACCATAGGCCTTCTCACCATGATAGATGTTATAGGTCGTGCTGTTCTTTACCAACGCATTGATAGCGGACAACGTTCCATCACCTACCAGAGCCAAGCGGGTATCTGACCCCCACTTAAAGGCATCTTGCATAGCCAGTTCAATCCAGTCCATGCCTCCATTCAACCATGTAACTGCTCCCGTGCCGACTGAGACGTCAGAACGGAAGTCTCTACGGTTAGCGGCCGCATAGGTTTCAATGAACCAAGTAAGACCGCCAGTAGTCCTACGAGGCATATTGTTTTGACCCAAGCCTACAGACCTACGACCAAAGAGGAAAGCACGTTCCATGTCTCTGTTCATATCCAAAGCGGCATCAGCCTTTGCCTTGGCATACGGGTCAGAGATACGATACGTTGACGTAGCCAACTGAGTTCCTGTAGCAGCTACAACCGCATGAAAGATCTGCGTGTAGTTGATATAGTGCTCAGGGTCACGAGCTTTCGGGTCACCCCAAGTGGAATACTCAGGGGCAGCCATACCTAAATCAATCAGGTAAGTGGCATCCTTAAGGTTTGTTCCGCCTGATACATAGGTATCGGCTTGTATCATTTTAACTGCACAGTAGCTAGAAGCTCCTGCCAGTACGACATTCATGACATCACCCTGCAAGTCAACGGTCAAGTCAGCATCACTGAGACGAACTCTGTGATTTGCTTGAAGACGTTTGGCTTCATCTTCAGACATCTTGAAATACAAGACACCTCCAACACCAACACACTCACTCTGTTGACCAGGGTTGTAAGCTGTTGAGAGAATGTCAGTATAGATACCCGTGATACCTACAACACCCATATACTCTTTTTCTGAGAACCAGTCATAGAGCGGGCCTGCAGCTTTCTCACGTTTTGAAAGTGAAGCAAGGAATGCAAGGGGAGTCGTTACGTTAGGGGACAGTTTGGCAACGCCTACGCGCCAATCATGATCCATGAGGTCGGCAACGAAGTCAACACTGTTTCTAACGCCTCTGAAAGCAATACTACCTAAATCCATAATTCATCTCCTCTTGTTTATTCAGGTGCTACATATTCGTAGAATAATGCCCATGCTTCACCACTTGATACAACCAAAAGAGCTGTATCGCCAGTGGCAACTGCCTTAACAGTATTGCCTGCATCGTCTTTGATGGTTACTCCACCAGAGCAAGTGCCGGGGACAAACAAGAAATGACATCCTTGTGCCTGACTTACGTTTGGCAGAACTAACACAGCAGCTTCAGATGAAGACAACTTGTAAGTGTTATGGACATTGAACTCAGAGATTGTGGCACCATCACCATCAAGAGCTAATACAACAGGAGCATGGTCTTGGTAAAGATCTTGCACATAAAGTCCTGTAAGCATATTAATCTCCTATTCAGTTATTTGTTTCCGGTCAGTTCCTTCATGAGAGCTGACCAATCATCGCCTGACTTTTCATTTGCTGAATCAGTGAAAGCCGTTCCCAAGCCTCCGAATGGCGGAACCTGTCTTTGCTGATTTTCTGTTACTTTTGTGCCTGTTTTGGCAGCTACTTCTTCAGCGGTCAACCTTAACAATTGATGCAAGTCATGAACACCATTGTCTTTTTCTTTGTTCCTTACAAGAACATCAACGAAATATTCTTGGAAAGGAAGCAAGTGGTTGTTATTCTCTTGCCCTAAGAAGTCTCGAATAAGTTGTGATGTGGTAAGATCTGACATCATTTTACTCGAAGCATCTTCGGCATATTTCTGGTTACTTCTTTGAGCGAAGGCAATACGTTCAGCTACATCTCCACCAATGTAATTAGCAAACTGTTGCAAGAAAGTATTCATCTTGCCAGGATCTGAAGTAATGTCATTAAAGACATCCTCATTGATAAACTTGACTTTTGAATAGTCAACCTTACCTTCCTCAACTGTCTTCTGCAGTTCTTCAAGACGTTTCTTGTCAGGACCTTCGGTCTTTTTAATTTCTTCCATAGCCCCTTTTGAAGGTAGCGGAGATTTGGTAAGGGCTAAGATTTGTTCAATGCTTAACGGTTCATTAAGCTTATACTTCGGTGTAGAAGCTTCCTGAGCTTGTTCTCCAGGTTTGCCTTCTACAGGTGGTTTGCCCTCTATACCTTCTACAGGGGGTTTACCTTGTGATTGTTGTGCATCTAACTTGGCTCTTGCAGCCTCAACAGGGTCACTGCCAGTTCTGCTTTCAGCACCTCTAGTTACTATTGCCATTTGTCTGCTCCTTTTCTTTTTCTTCTAACTCTTTTGCTTTAAGCAGACCTTCGGGTATAGATAGAAAGAATCTTATATCATATACTACCTGTTGATACTTACGCATCTCGTCTACTTCTATAGCATTCACTAACATATCTGTAAACAATGTCTCACTAGATTTCATCCTGCTCACAATAGATTTCCAAACAGGGTTCTCTATAAACTCTTTAATCATCTGTGATGGTATAGAGTCTCTAAGCAATTGCTCTTCAGCTTTTTCAAATATTTCAGAAACTTCCTTTGCCATTTCTTATTCCTTCCACAGGCACTACATTACCTGCCTGTTTCTGTTTCATGAGTTCTTCATCAGGCATAACAATTGGCTGTGCCTGTTTAAAGAAATCATAAGCGTTAGGTGCTCCCGCCTCTCTCAGTAGATGTAATGTAAGTCTACTGAAATCGATGTTAGGAGCTACTTGAGGATTACTCATAACTACCTGCAAGAAAGAACTCCATGCATCCAAGTCGGTTTGTTTATTCATAAAGTTGTCGTTAACTGCAACATCAAATGCGATATTAATATCTTCTCTGTTCGTATTGATAGTAACCATTTCGTCGCCAACAGGTAATCCATACTCCATACTAAGTTTGTAAAGAGCTTCAGATGTAAGTCTGAGTTTGTTACTCTGTGACATAAATTGCTGAGTATGTAAAGCAAGCATCTTACCTAAAGGTTTAATTGCTTGCGACTGCATTAAGAAGGCATCCTTTTCAATACGATTAGTAGCCGAAGTAAAAGCACTCATTGCCTCAGCTTTAGTTCTTCGTTCTCCTGTTGTAGCCATAAGACCCATTGTCTGCTGATTAACACCAGTAACTAGGTCTTCAAGTGGCATCAAACTACCAATATCTCCCATATGTTGTTTGGTTACATCAATAGTCTGTAACTGTTTAATAGCTTGGTCCATCACATTAGGCATACCCCAAGCAACCTGGTTAAGACGAACCATTTTAGCTGGACCAGGTTTATATAGATCTTGCTCATTAATCAAGAATGGATTATAAACAAAGGTATCATTAATAGCTTTCTTTACATTAGCCATATGTGAGTGAAAGAGCCAGTTAATAGTAGTTTGAATACCATCCATCATACTCAGCTTACTATTACTTACAATAGAGTAACCATCAGTTTCAGGGGCAGCTGCTACTATTGGGAAACCATCATAGTATAATGATACTGGTCTAGCATTTATAATAACCCTTTGACCTGCAATCATGAACATCCACATCTGAGGTTTATCTACATCACCTAAACCCCATTCCTTAGGTATGATATACATATAAGCATTAGTAATATCAATATCATTCTGCTTAGTTATACCTGCAATATTCCTAACCGAGGTTGTCATATCAGCAATATCAGTTAGAAGTGCTTCCTCATCTAAGAGTCCAGTAGAGTTAGGATTACACCAAGCATCAATGTAATCAACATTAAACAAGCCCTGTGCCGGGTCATTAGCATTTTCATTCTCTACCATCTTTAGTTTATTGATAGAAGCTACCTCAGCCCAACCAACAAAATTACCATCATTAATCCTATTAATATCAACATTAGGATCAGGAAAAAAGTTTCTAGGATGTATATTAATAAGACGATTACCCTCATAAGTAACAATCTTACTACTACCTGTATTTCCCATAAATCCATTATGGGCATCAGTCTTATCTATATATCTCATTTCCCAAGATGGTGCAATAACACCTATACCATACTGACAAGCATCTCTAAAGAAGGTATGTAAAGGAAGAACAAAGTTATTATTGATACATTGGTAATGGATAAGACGTTCCAATAACAAAGCACCTAACTCATCTTCTATCTTACCACTTAAAGATGTGTAACGAAAGATAGGGTTCCTTATTAAAAAACTATTAACCATAAAGGTTAACCACGTCTGAAGTGTGGCATAAGAAAGTGGTATGTAGATAGGTGTAGTTCCCGTCTGTTGTCTTACTGATTCAGCCAGTGTTGGTTCAACATAAGGCTTCATCTTATCTTCTACATCTTTCCACTGTTGATGATATTTACCCATCTTATTCTTACTACTCTTAAGAACATTTATAATTTCAGTAACAAGGTTATCATGAACTGTTGTTCCAGGAGTAAGATCAACACCATTAGGGTAGCTTTGTTTATACTTAATCTTAAGTTTAGGGTTCTCCTTAGCATGAGATAGTTTCCTAGCTTCCGTAACACTGTCTTTATGTGGCTTTCTATGTATCATATTATTACTCCTGCTAAATCAGGTAAAGGTTTAACTTCTTGTGAGTAGTAATCCTCTATCTGTTTTGCTAGATAATCTTGTTCTTCTAGTTTATCAAATAGTAAGTTATATCGTTTTATATAGTGTTGGATATAAGAGCCAGCATCTATTAAATCCCATAACTTAGGTGATGGAAAATCAAGAAGCTGTTCTTCAAAATCTTTACACTTATCCATATTATGATATATCATACCCTTTTCATAATACTGACCAAGTGGGGCAATCCTACTAACTTTACCTGACATAGGACCAAACTCAGGGTCTCTTGCCTGATGTGTATTAGCACTCAATTCCTCAATAGGAAAGTTAACACCTAATCTCTGTGCATCAGTCCTGAATGGCTCAGTAATATATTCATTAAGTCCTGTTACTTCAATACCTAATGATATTGCCCCATACATACGAGCATAGTAAAAGCAATTACTCCTAAATTGAGAGGGAGTCCATTTACCCCTAGCATAATCTCGTAAGTATATTTTACGATTTAAAAGATCAATACCCCATATAACTATAGCTGAGTCTGCAGCGTTCATCTGTGCAGTCTTAGCTGGGTCTCCAATCACTATATTAATAAAATGGCCATTCTTAATAGCCTCCAAAAAATCTAAGTTAGTTTCACGATAGTATTTAAACTGTTCTTTAGTGAAACCTAATAACTCAGTAGCTGTATGTTTACACATCCACTCCTGGTAGAATACATTAAGAAGACCTAAATTCTTATGCTTTGTATATTCAGCCTGTAAGGTCTTAGAAGATAAAAAGTCTTCAGCCTTACTAATGAACTTGCCATCATCTTCAGCTATTGGTAATACAATAACCTTCCATGTTGGGTCATTCATAAGATGAACAGGTAAAGCATCCTGATGTTTCAAAGTATCTATGTAGATAATCTGCCAGTCCATAGAAACCTTTTCAGGTGGGATTGCTTTTTCAACATCAGCAAAGAACCACCTACGAAGTGAGGCTCTAGTCACAGGAGATTTAATCTCTTGTGGGTCTTCCAAGTCATCAATGATAATCAAGGAAGGACGATAAGTTTTCAAGTTAAATTCAATATTAAGACCACGAATAGGCTGACCCCAACCACGTGGCATAATAAGGGTATCATTAATCATCCAGGCTTTCTTACTAAAGTCAGCAGGTATTTTATTACCTTCAACTGTAGTAGGTTTGTCCTGGTTTGGGAAGATAGAGTTTGCAAGTCTATTCTGCAAGAGAGTTCTTTTAATGTTATCTGTTTGCAGAGTTGCAAAGGTTTCATTCTTACCAAGATAAATAATGTAAGGATGTGTGCCATAACGAATAGCCTTATCAGCACAAGTCTTTGCTATTGAAGTTTTTCCAATAGATCGAGGACCGATAATACATACCTTACGATACTTAGGAATAAGTTCACCATTAGATAATTGGACCTTAGCATCTATGACTTTCCAGATTTCCTTATGCAGTTCTGTCCAAGGTAAACTAAACCTGTCTGCTAAGAAAGTTTTAGCATACAAGGCAGTGTTCAATGCACACGCTTGGACTAACTGCTTTAAGGAATTCTCATCCAATTTATCTATTTGTTGTTCCATGCAACAAAACCTTATCGTTTATTCCCAATCTTATAAAGGATTATAATGAATAATGCCAGTATAATAGGGTAACCTAATAAAACCACTGTGCCAAAGAACAATGCTTTCCTACTGAATTCTACTGACATCATGACAATAGACCAAAGAGTAGTAACAGCATATCCACACGTCAATACTAGAATTACAAACCTAGTGATAACATCGAAATAGGTCATAATCCTATTAAACAAACTGTCATCCTTTTTCTCTTGCTTCGCTTTTTCAGTCATCGAAGCAAGAAACTCCTTCGGAGTAGGAACATCAGTTCTTATTTCTTTCTTAGCCATCGTTTCAAATCTCCTAGCCTTGGGTTAAACGTTACCTTAACCCCGTTGGTGTTTGGGTTATAGGCTAACGATAGTGCTGAATAGCCAACACCTAAGTAAACATCACTATCCATATATAGTGATATATCTTCCCACCACTTAGGTATGTGTTCAATATGTTCAGTAACTACTGTCGTTTCATGGTAGATACTAAGTCCCACATCGAAACTATTTTTTGGTATCTTATACTTAACCATTAAATCAAAGTGTTCACCTGAACTATCAAACTCTGCTATTACATCGAGTTTATCAAATAACGAATCTACAATATGCTCATAAACTGAAAGAACTTGAACTAAAGAATCTTCATTATCACTACCTAAAATGATTATCTTTCCCGGCTTGCCAGGTTCCTTAATGACTGTGGTATCATGCACGACAAGAGTGTCTTGGGTTGTAGGAGGGGGAGCATTAAACTCCCTCTCCCACACGACACCAACGAACACACCCACGCTTAAGGAAAGGAGGATTATTATGAAGAAACATTTAATTTTCACATCTTCTTCTTTTCGACAATCATCTCAACAATCTTTTGTATGTTCTTACCAAGCATTGCCACTACCATAAAGACAATGACAAGCCACATCTCATTCTTATCCAGGACTTTGTTATTCGCTGAATGCACAAACATAATGCCTGCAAATACAACGGAAGCTATTCCAAAGATAAATGAGAGGACACGGTTCATTGAAGGCACACCAGTATCAGTACTGAATACGGCACCAATGAACTTCCAAAGCTTGGTCCACCAGGTCTCTTTGACTTCTTTTACTTCATCGCTCATACTATTCTCCTTTATTTTCAATCTTCTCGATTGCTTTTACAATATACTTAATATCACTTGACATCTCAGTCTGTTTAAGTGATAGCTCATTAACTGAAGAGGTAAGTTCTTTAAGGTCTTTAGGAACGCCTTCTATTTTATCATCTAACACTTCCAAATGTGCCTGATGAAGTTTAAGTGTCCCTTCGTGTTTACCCACAGTTTGGTCAAGCTCTTTAATAGTTGTAGTATTAAGTGCAACATCTTTCACTGTTTCCTTAGCTGTAAAGTCAGCACCGAAGACAAAGAACAAACTTACTACTATCAATGATAGAATAGATATCACAAGACTGATTTTCTGTGTTGCTGTTGCTTGAGGTTTATCTGTCATATCATCTCCTTATAACGCCCATACATTCCTTCCAAAGAAGTTAATGTAGAACTTATACCACCAAGTATCTGTTTTCATTTTATTCTCCTATCAATGTTATCAAACTGTCCTCCACCGCATCCCAGTCGGGTGTGCCATATCCAAGGGTATCGTTTACCCATATACCACCACCACTTGCGGTTGCTCTTGCGATGCTTCGGATAGCAGTATATGTCGTGTCAAATCTGTAACCAAGGTCAGCAAAGTGCCCAGTAACAAATGCTGTTGCATAACTTTCTTGTGTATAATCAGGAATGTAAAACTCAACACCATTGCCATAGCTTGTTTCTTTTGCTCTTATAGCAACAATATTACCAATGCTATCAGGATTATCAAGATACACAAAATCATTTGAGCCGTGAGCCATAACCATCAAAGAACCAAAATCAAGTATTCTACCACCATCCCGCCAACTTCTTGCATCAGTCAATCCTGTTGTTGGCCTACACACAAGAGAATAACTACTATCAATACAGATATATCCAATACTTGAAAAACCAATAAATTGACTATCATCAATTATATCAACATCCAAACTATCACCAATAGATTCAATTATTGACTTGCAAGTATTTGCATGAGCTCCTAAATTTACATCACTAACCAATACCTTTCCTGGAATAGGAACATTTCCATATGGGCTTCAATAAAATCCAACCTGTAGAGCGTCAATTTCAACAACCCACCGCATTGAGGTTGAGGGTTTACCTGTAACTTCAATTTTCAAATAATCATTAGTATCATCGGCAGTCAGTGATATACCACCGACATCACCGCTTGTAATATCTGTTCCGACAGTTTGAACTGTTCCATTTAAGGAAGTTGTTCCACCATTGTTCTTAATAACAAGTTGCCTTGTCGCACAATAATAAACCGAACCACCATCATTAGAACCATTCACACGAACTGTGCAGTAATATTGTCCACCATCTGGGATAAAATACTTTAGATATTGTGGCATCCAATCGTCTGTGTATAAGACTTCAGTGGCTGTGCTATCAGTTGTAGCAACGTGCATGATATTGAGTTCTTTTTGAGCATCACCTGTATCATCAAAACGACCATAGGCGGTTGCAATACTACTTACGATATTTGCCTTTGCGTGTTTGCCAAAAGTAATTCCATTCCCTCCATCATTAAGACAACTATCACCTATGGAAAACTCATAATCTGAAAATGTTGATGCTCGTGGGAATGTATTTGAAGTACTGTTTGTGGCATAGGAATTGGAAAAATAACCAACATACCAATTCCCATTCAGATTAAGTGGCTCCGTATTACTATACAACCTTACATCTTGACCACTATATAGTAAATCACTTGCACTTACCTTGAACTCCCACATCTCATCAACATTATCTTTCAACCAAAGAAGACGTCTTGTAAGATTAAATCTAATGCCACCTCCAAGAACAGCATTGGCAAATAGGTTTATTCCAGTATAATCAAAAACAATAGTGTCAGCACCCCAACCAGTCCCTTCATCATATATGATTAAGTCACCCATGGCATACTTGGTAGCTTCGAGTGTCGAAACACTGTCGGTCAGCACACCTTCTCTAGTAGCAAGCCAAGCTACTGAGTCTTCATAAATAACAGCTCTATCAGCTAACCAACTTATAGAATCAGTAAAGATAACTGCTCTACCATCAAGATAAGCCACACTATCTGTTATAGTTGTATTTCTACCTGATAGAAAGTTAATACTATCTTGGTTAACAGCAACTAAAGAGTCAAGACTATCAGTAGATGCAGTAGTAGTATAGGGAATATTCGCCCAATCTACTATATATGGTGCCCATACTGTATCACG
>Ga0272443_10000948_pt1 | contig 47182 bp, 37 predicted proteins | sample SSMAcet12_FD_193581 | JGI IMG/M metagenome (GOLD analysis project Ga0272443, IMG submission 193581) | Marine sediment archaeal communities from Little Sippewissett salt marsh, Falmouth, MA, United States - SSM-Acet-12 | ecosystem: Environmental > Aquatic > Marine > Wetlands > Sediment ...
CGATGGGGAAGGGAGAAAATCGCCCGGGGACTGGACGCGAGCCAGTTTCTGCAAAAACTGCATCGTAGCAACCTGAACGGCCTGCGGGCGTGGGTGGGGCTGATCGGTATTCCAATCTCCCTGCTGGTGGGAATCTATACGGGAGTTCTCCTGGGGGCCCTGGTGGCCAGGCCCTTCTGGAACAATCCCATGCTCCCCATGCTCTTCCTGGTCTCCGCCCTGAAGACGGGAACCGCCTCAATTTGTTTCATCAGTTGCGGCGTGCTAGGATTCAGGGGGATGAGCCGGGAGAAGATAGAGACAAACAAATTCATAATCCATTCGATTGACTTCGTCCTGATGGTCCTGGCGATCATCACGATCATGCTTTTTATCTTCGGCCTCTATGTTTCACCGCGCAGTTCCGTGGGGGCCGCATATCTGATCATGGGCGGGCCGTATACCTTCCTCTTTTGGGGGCTGGTGGTGGCAGTGGGTCTCCTTCTCCCGCTGGGTCTGGAGCTTTACGAACTGGTCCCCCATTTCATTCGGCATACCACCCTCCGGGAACATAACCCCTGGTTATCGGGAATTGTGACAGTCGCCGTTCTCGTGGGGGGATTCTTCCTCCGGTATGTTGTTGTGTACGCTGGACAGACACCCATCCCACTCGTGCACTGAAAGAGCAGGAATACAAGGGCCGGATAATGTTTCTCCGGCCCTTTCGTCGATCACGGCCTCGGTGCCGTCATCGGGATGCTCGCGTACGATTCATCGACGAGGGGCATTTTCGGATCTACATAATCCTTTTGTAACGGAAGGTTTCCATAGATCGGGTCGCCCTGCCAGCCATCGATGTGGGCCACCCGTTTGGCCGCCGATTTGAGTTTTTCCCAGTCGGCGCTCCCGTACAGGAACATCTCCTGGGCGGCCATGGAGCCTTCGCCGTGGATGGTGTCAATCTGGTAGAAGTTGCAGGCCATATCCTTTGCAAGGCGGATCGCCCGGATCCTGTCCTCCGTGGATACGCCGTCCTTCGCGCTCAGATACTTTTCAATATAGGGCCGGATATCGGGGTTGTTCCAGTCTCTGAAGGTCGGTACCGTGGCAGCCAGGCCTCCGGCGATATCCTGCAGGTTCTGGCACATCTGGTGAAAATTACTCGCAAAGGTGTATTTCGCGGCATTGATGGCCATCCTGTTGGGCATCACCACATCCATGCCGAACTCGGTGACCGGATCGAGGCAGGCCGATTTTCCGAGAAGGGCCACCGATTCGGTGATCATGGCCATCCACGCCAGCTTTTTGCGTACATGACCCACCTGTTCCACCCCGTTGTACTCGGCCAGGAGGCCTGCTGCGCCCGTGATGATTTCGAGCTTTCCGATCATCTTGCAGGTACCGAACAGGCGGTGATAACTGGCAAAGGCATGGGCAAGATTACGGGTGAACTGCCATTCGCCGCACATAAAGACCCGTTCCCAGGGCACAAAGACGTCATCGAAGACGATCAGGCACTCCGTGGGCTGTTTCTTGCTGGTCGAGGGGTAATCGAACTCTCCCTCTTCCCCGTAGGTCCTCGACACCGGTTCCACGGCCAGAAGCTTGATCCCGGGCGCATTGAGGGGCGTGGCAAAGGCGAGAGCGTAGTCCTTGTCGGCTTCCCCGTGGGTCCGGCAGGGGAGGCACAGCGCTTCATTGGCGCAGGGGGTTGAGCTGATATGCACCTTGGCCCCGCGAACGACAATCCCTTCTTTCTGCCGGTCCACGATCCGGAGATAGTAATCCTGGTGCTGTTTCTGCTGAGAGGGATGGAGGCTTCGATTCCCTTTGACATCGGTAATGGCGCCGGTAATGGCCAGGTCGCTTTTTTGCAGTAGCTTTTGGTACTGCCTCACACGATCCGTATAGCCGGTCCCCAGCTCTTTATCCATGATCTGAGCGGCCACGGCAAAGGCCGCCAGCGCATCGGAGCCCATGCAGTGGACCATCACGCCTCCACCGGAACGGACGCCATTGATATAGCATTCTCTTCGGCGCAACAGATCTTCCGATGATCTGGGGGAGGTCAGCAGGAAATTGATATCCTCCCCTTCTTCGTTCGTTGTCACAAAAAGATCCCTGAAGTCCGGGTGATTCGGAAGGACATAGTCCATCGAGGCCGTGCGGATGACACTGCTGAGTGTCGGATGCACCCTCACATCGGACACCTTTTCTCCCAGGCACCAGACCTCTCTTCCATCGTCCAGACTGTCAAGGTATTGTTCAACTGTCCTGATCATGTCGCTCTCTCCTTTTTTGATACAAGCACTACGGGACCCCCACAGACCCCCTGCAGACGCGACACCCTGCCCGGGGGGTCGGGTTTCCCGGGCAGGGTGTCTAGCGCGTGTTACCCCTTTGCCGTCGGAGCGATGCTCTCATACGCTTCGTCGATGGGAGGCATCTTGACATAATCTTTCCGCTGCGGGAGTTTGCCGTAGATGGGATCGTCCTGCCACCCGTCGATATGGGCCGCCCGCCGCGCCGCCGCGTGGAGCTTGTTCCAGTTGGCGCTGCCGAAGAGGAACATCTCCTGAGCGGCCATCGATCCTTCGCCGTGAATGGTGTCAACCTCCCAGTGGTTCCCCGTTACATCCTTGATAAAACGCAACATGCGCATCCTCTCCTCTGTTGATACCCCGTCTTTCGCCGCTAGGTATTTCTCGATGAACGGCTGCAGCTCCGGATTGTTCCAGTCCCGGAAGGCCGGCACGGTGGTAGTCAACCCCCCGCCGATATCCTGCATGTTCTGGACCATCTGGTGAAAATTGCTCGCATAGGTGAACTTCGACGCATTGATGGCCATCCGGTTGGGCATCATGACGTCCATACCGAACTCGGTCACCGGGTCGAGACAGGCCTGCTTGGCCAGCATCTGCACTGTCTCGGTAATATAGGCCATCCAGGCCAGCTTCTTCCGCACGTGCGGCACATTCCTGACCCCGTTGTATTCGGCGATCAGGCTCGCCGCACCGGTCATCGTTTCGAGGGTGCTCGTCATCTTGCAGGTGCCGAAGAGGCGGTGATAACTGGCAAAGGCATAGGCCAGAACCTGTGAGTACTGCCACTCGCCGCACATGAAGACCCTCTCCCAGGGAACGAAGACATCGTCGAAGACGATCAGGGATTCCGACGGCTGCAAATGATCCGACAAGGGATAGTCGAATTCGCACTCCTCGCCGTACAGCCTCACGTTCGGCTCCACAGCCAGAAGCTTCACCCCCGGGGTATTGACGGGTACGGCAAAGGCAAGGGCACAATCCTGATCCGCCTCGCCGTGGGTCCGGCAGGGGAGACAGAGAAGTTCATTGGCGCAGGGGGAGGCACTGATGTGCACCTTGGCCCCCCGGACAACGATCCCGTCCTTCTGACGATCCACGACCCGGAGATAGAAATCCTGGTGCTGCTTCTGCTGTGAGGGATGCAGGCTCCGGTCGCCCTTCACATCGGTGATGGCCCCGGTCAGGGCGAGGTCGTTCTTTTGGAGGTGCCGGCGGTACTGTTCGACACGCTCTACGTATCCGGTCCCCAGTTTCTTGTCCATCACCTCGGCGGCCACGCTGAAGGAGGCCAGCGCATCGGCGCCCATGCAATGCACAAGGACACCCCCGCCTGATCTCATACCCACCATGTAACATTCCCGTCTCCGGAGCATGTCCTCCGAGGATTTCGGTGAGGTGAGGAGAAAATTGATGTCCTCGCCGTCCTCGTCCTGTGTGACAAAGAGATCCCGATAATCGGGATGGTTCGGAAGGACATAGTCCATAGCGGCCATTCTGATGATGGTGCTGACCGTCGGGTGGGTCCTGACATCAGCGACCCGTTCCCCCAGACACCACACCTCCCTGCCGTCGTTTAAGCTTTCCAGATATTGTTCGACCGTCTTTATCATTGTTCCATCTCCTTTTCTTACCACCTGTTAATCGCGCGCTACACGCACAGTGATAGGAATACTTGATACCGAGGAGATTGTCAATCGACTAACAACCGCCTTTCGTTCGTTACCGCCATTGCAGTACCGGCGAAATTTATGTAATCTGTGCCAAAAAAAGAAAGGGAGACCGTATCTATCCATGAGGAAAGAACCCCATGCCTGTTGTGCTGATTGCACCATACGTGTCCGCGAGAAGAGCTGCCTCAACCCCACAGGAAAGGGGATCAAAGGATGCCCCACCCTGAATAAAGAGGCGCTCGTCGAGGAGAGCCGCCAGGAATACAACAAAAAGGAGGTCGGTGAATTCGCGCGGCAGGCCTCCATACAGGAGGGGGAGTGTTACGCGGGTAGAGATCGAAAGCCCTTCCGCCTGCACCCTACCAAGCCCCGTATCCAGGAGATCTGTGAATTCGCGCATAAAATGGGCTATACCCGGCTCGGGCTCGCCTATTGTGATGGGCTGGCAAAGGAAGCCACACTCGTGGTTCAGATACTGGAGGCCCAGGGATTTGAAGTCGTATCGGTGATATGCAAGGTCGGCTCCATCCCGAAAGAGGAGATCGGCATCCGGGAGTCCGAGAAGATCCGGATCGGGCGCTATGAATCGATGTGCAATCCCATACTCCAGGCACGGATTCTAAACGATGCGAGGACCCAACTCAATATCGCCCTCGGGCTCTGCGTCGGCCACGATTCCCTCTTCTTTCGATACGCCGATGCGCCGACCACCGTTCTGGCAGTCAAGGATCGGGTGTCGGGGCACAACCCCCTCGGCCCGATCTATACATCGGAAAGCTATTACGCATGGCTCAGGAACAAAGATTTCTGAGGATCATCAGCACCCCGGTCGGCACGCACACGGGTATCCTTCACGTACGGGGGTGTTCCCCTCTCCCGGCGCTTTCCGCCACCTTCTGTACCGCCTCGGCAATCTTTCGATGCACCAGGGGGTTCATGAAATCGGGGACCACGTCGTGCTTTCCCGCCAGGGAGGCGAGAGCCTCCGCGGCCTTGAATTTCATGGGGTAGGTAATCCATGCGGCGCCGGCATCGAGCGTCCCCCGAATGATCCCCGGAAAGACCAGGGAATTGTTGACCGTTCTGCCGTCCAGGGCCACCGCCGCTCCTGCCTCCAGGGCATCGGTGGGGGGTATCTCGGGGAAGGGGTTGGCAAGGGCAAAGACGATGGGGTGTTTCTCCATACTGCGCACCATTTCCTGCGAGACCAGGTTCGATGCCGAGACACCGATGAAGACATCCTTCCCCCTGATAATCTCGCGTAGCGTTCCCTTTTCTCCGGTTTTGTTGGTGATTTCGGCAATCGAGTGCTTATACCCGTCCATGTGGGCCGGTCTGCCCTGCCAGATAGCACCCTCTCTGTCGCAGATGGTGATGTGCCGAAATCCGTACTCCAGGAGCATCCTGGCGGTGGCCATCCCCGCCGCCCCGGCGCCGCTGATGACGATCTTGGCCCGTCCTTTCTGCCTGCCGGTACCCTTCAGGGCATTCAGGAGCGCGGCGAGGATCACCGTCGCTGTTCCATGCTGATCATCGTGGAAGACCGGAATTTCGATCCGCTCCTGCAGCCTCCCCTCTACCTCGAAACAGAGGGGCGCCTTGATATCTTCAATCATGATCACGCTGAACGTCTTGGATACTACCTCCAGGGTGTCGACGATCCTCCCGGGATCATCACTGTCTATCAGGAGCGGGACACAGCTGACCCCGGCCATCTTGTGGAGGATGACGGATTTCCCCTCCATGACGGGCATTCCCGCACAGACACCGATATCGCCGAGACCCAGTATGGCGGAACCGTTGGTAGCGATACACACGGAATTGCCGATGGAGGTGTAGTCCCGGGCTGCCTCGGGATGCTGGATGATGTAGTTGCATACCTGCGCCACCCCCGGGGTATAGACCATCCGCAGGTCGCTTAGCGTCTCCACCCGGACCGTCGGGGTGACGGCGATCTTGCCGCCCCGGTGGACCCGCAGGGCTTCATCTTCGATGGAGATGACCGTATACCCTTTCAACCCTTCCAGGCCGGCGATGGTGTCCGCAAACTGCCTCTCATCATCGAAGAAGATGATTACGTCGCGTACAATGTAATGGGAGGTGAGGTGCACCTTGGTAATATCCCCCAGGACGGCTCCGTGCTTTCCCAGTTCCGTCGCGACTTTCCCCAGCGCGCCGGGTACGTCCGGTATCCTGATCCGTATCTTCTTTGCAATCTTGTAGGCGTATTTTTCTATCTCTGCCATGCTCGTGATCACACCTCCTGATTGTTCCTGGGGCGTTCCATCCTTTTTCCTATGCGATAGGCATCTACTATGGAGAAGAGCCAGCAACAGACAATGAAAAGCAGGACGAGATCGGAAGGGGAGAACGCGCCCGCTGCGGTGGTCCGAGCAAGGCTCGACACGGTCTCCATATCGATCCGACCCGATTGACGCTCCAGCTGTTCGAGGATGGCGAGGGCCTTTACCACGGCCACCCAGACGATGACACCTATCCCTGAAGCGACACACATGATTATCATGATTCCCCTCCGGAGATAGTTCAGGTGAATCTGTCCCGTCCCCGGGAACGCGAGGCCTGACAGAAGGGCGACCTTTGTTGATGGTCTCATGACGCTCTCCCTTCGGGGTAGCCGGGGTCAAAATTGGCGATGATCATGTCCCGGGTAACCTCCATCAGTTTCCCGATGGTCTCGTGCGCGTAAGCCCGCGTATCAACGGGCTCTCCCACAACGACCTCTATCGGTCCCCTTCTAAACGCGAGGGCCCCCTTCGGCAGGACCTTTCTGCTGCCGTTTACCGTCACCGGGAGAATGGGCAGTCCGCTCTCCACGGCCGTCGTAAATCCACCCTTCTTGAACGCATGAATCTTTCCATCGGGAGATCTCGTCCCCTCGGCAAAAAAGAGGACACTGACACCGGGGGGGAGACGGCGTATCCCGTCACGGATACTCGCTACAGCCTTGTCCCGGTCGGTCCGATCTATAAAGATATTCTTCGATTTATAGAGGGCGAATCCGAAGAGAGGTATGTAACGCAGCTCCTTCTTGATGATCCATCGGAACTGTATCCCGAGCCGGATAACCAGGGCGAGAATGTCAAAATGTGATTGGTGGTTCGATATGATGACGTATGACTGTCCCGGCCGGATTTTTTCCCGCCCCCTGATCTCGGGGCGCACCCCCGTTACCTTCAGCATGATCCACGCCCAACCCCGCGAGATCGTAAAGGCAAGATTCCCCGTGGAGCTCAGCGAGGCAGTCACCACGATCGGGACAAATACAAGAAGCGTGGCAAGCCCGGCGCAGAAACCGGTCCAGAAAATCTTGCATATGCGCGGCACGATATCCATTGCGTGCCCTCTTTTCTGCCACGATAGCAATGGTTAGTCAACCGATATTTCAGGACGAATCTCCCTTGAGCTAAACCCCGTTATGCTTTACTATGAGTGAGATGGATTTTCCAGTTTTTCCCGGCCGAAACCCGGAGAACAGTCATAAACGGAGGAATTATGATAAAAGATCTGGTAACAAAGAACAGGAGTTGCCGCCGTTTCCATCAGGATTCCGTCATCAGCCGTGACACCCTGAGGGAACTGGTCGACCTCGCCAGGCTGAGCGCGTCGGCCGGAAACCAGCAGCCACTGAAATATATCCTCTCCTGCGATCCTGCAAAAAACGCCGACATCTTTTCAACCCTCGCCTGGGCCGCCGCCCTGAAGGATTGGCCGGGACCTTCCGAGGGAGAGCGGCCGTCGGCATATATCATCATGCTGGAGAATCCGGAGCTGAGCAACCCTTGGCTGAAGTGCGACACCGGGATCGCCGCCCAGAGCATCCTTCTCGGGGCGACAGAGAAGGGGTTGGGGGGATGCATGATAGCCTCGATACAACACGAAAAGCTCCGGGAAAAACTTGCAGTCCCCGAACACCTGGAGATAGCGCTCGTTGTGGCCCTCGGCAAGCCGAAGGAAGAAATCGCGATTGAATCGGTCGGCCCATCCGGGAATGTCAACTACTGGAGAGACGACAGGGGCGTTCATCACGTGCCGAAACGTTCCCTTGACGATATCATTGTCGGATAGGGGCGAGCGTACCCCTGCAGGTTTGCACACCGGGTTCTCTTTTCCATACCCCCGGATCGAAACGAGTTCTTTGTCATCGGGGTACAATGTGGAATTTTCCTTGACACAAGTTCTTGAGCTACGATATCTTATCAGAAAATATGGTGCTGAAAAGTATATTGGGAGGGGGGGACAATGTGCAAAGCACGGAATATGACCGACTATGAAAAGGAGTATGCCGCGTTCACGTGGGAGGTGCCCGAGAGATTCAACTTCGCGAGGGACGTCGTTGACCGGTGGGCCGCAGATCCGGACAAGCTGGCCATGTGGTGCATCGGAGATGACGGCAGCGAAAAGAAGAGGACCTTTTCCGATTTCAGCAAAGCATCGAGAAGGCTCGCCAATGCCCTGACCGGTCAGGGGATCGGGCGGGGAGATGTGGTGATGGTCATACTGAACCGCAACCCCGCATGGTGGGAGATATTTACCGCCTGCATCCGGATGGGGGCCATCGTCACCCCCGGCACCTCCCAGCTCACCGCCAAGGATCTCGAGTACCGGATTAACGCGGCGGGGGCAGCCTGTTTCATAACGGACACCGCCAACGCGCCGAAGCTGGAGCAGGTTGGTGACCGGTGCCCCACACTTAAAACAAAACTGATCGTAGGGGACTCGCGAGAGGGGTGGGTCACGTACGACGACGCGCTGCGCGACGCCTCCGAGACATTTGAGACGGCGGACACGAAAAGCGACGAAGGAGCGATCGTCTATTTCACCTCCGGAACAACCGGCTACCCGAAGATGACGCTCCATACCCACACATCCTATCCCCTCGGACACCAGGTAACAGGGAGATACTGGCTCGACCTCACCCCCGACGACCTCCACTGGAACATCAGTGACACGGGGTGGGCAAAGGCCGCGTGGAGCAGCTACTTCGGTCCGTGGTACTGCGGGGCCGCCGTCTTTGTTCATACCGCGGACCGTATCGATCCGGCGACAACCCTCTCCTGTCTCCAGAAATATCCTATCACAACCATGTGCGGCGCCCCCACCCTCTACCGGATGCTGGTCCTCCAGGACCTGGACGGCTGCACCTTCCCGACGCTGCGCCACTGCGTCGGTGCCGGAGAACCGCTGAACGCCGAGATTATCGATGCATGGAAGAAGGCCACGGGGATCACTATCCGGGACGGGTACGGCCAGACGGAAACGGTCTGCCTTTGTGCCAGCTTCGCGTGCATCGAGCCGCGCTTCGGCTCCATGGGGAAGAGGACCCCCGGTATCGATCTCCAGATTATCGATGAGGAAGGAACGATTCTGCCTCCCAACGTTGAAGGGGATATCGCCGTCCGGGTCAAACCGCAGCGGCCCCTCGGCCTCTTCAAGGAATACTGGAAGGACCCCGAAAAGACGGCGTCATCGCACAGGGGTGACTGGTACCTGACGGGTGACCGGGCCTATGTCGACGAAAACGGGTATTTCTGGTTCGTGGGGAGGGCCGATGACGTCATCCTGACATCGGGGTACCGGATCGGCCCCTTCGAGGTAGAGAGCGCCCTGATCGAACACCCCGCCGTGGCGGAATCGGCGGTTGTCTCAAGTCCGGATCCGACGCGGGGCGAGGTCGTCAAGGCCTTTGTTATTCTCGCTCCGGGATATACGGGGACGGATGCCCTGGTCAAGGAACTCCAGGAATATGTGAAGAGCACCACGGCCCCGTACAAATACCCCCGGAAGATAGCCTTCGTTACGGAGCTCCCCAAGACGGTCAGCGGGAAGATCAAACGGATCGATCTGCGCAACGCGGAGTGGGGAAGGAAGGCGCCGGCCGGCTCTACATAAAATTCACCGGATCCACATCCACCTTGATGCGCAGGCCGGGTGCCCTGCCATGTGCAAGAATTTTCTGGGCCAGGGAGTGTAACGCCGCCGTATCGGGCCCCTTGAGGAGCAGCTGCCACCGATACCTCCCCTTGACCTTGTACAGGGGGGCTTCCGCGGGTCCCAGGACGGAGACATCTCTCCCCGTCTTCTGCGCACACTCTCTGGCAAAGGTATGCAGTTTCTTGGCGCTGCCGGTAGCGGCGGCTTCGTTCGTTGAGGATATGACGAGGTTGATCATGCGGCTGAAGGGGGGATAGCCGAGCTCCCGGCGCACGGCGATCTCGCCATGATAAAAACTGATATAATCATGTTCCCGGGCCAGCCGTATGGCACCGTTGTCCGGGTTGACGGTCTGGACGATCACTCTCCCCGGCGAATCTCCCCTCCCCCCCCGGCCCGAGACCTGCGTCAGTATCTGGAAGGTCTTCTCCGCGGCCCTGAAATCAGGGATATTCAGAGAGGTATCCGCCGACACCACCCCGACCAGGGTGACGCCGGGAAAGTCGTGCCCCTTTGTGATCATTTGCGTCCCCACGAGGATATCGATCTCGCCTTTGTCGAGAGAGGTAAGGATCCTCTCGTATGCCCCCCTCCTCGAGGTAGAATCGCTGTCCATCCTTCCCACCCGCGCGCCGGGGAAAAGGCGTGTTATCTCCTCCTCTACCCGCTCGGTTCCCATACCGTAGCTGTGTATCCGGGAGCCTCCGCACGAGGGGCATACCGGGGGGGCCTTGACACGGAAGTCGCAGTAGTGACACCTCAGAGAGTCATCGCCCCTGTGGTGTGTCATGGAGACGGAACAGTTGAGACATTTGAACACGTAGCCGCAGTCGAGGCAGTAGAGGAAGGTATGAAAACCCCGTCGGTTGAGAAAGAGGAGCGTCTGCTTGCCGGCGTCGAGCGTCTCTCGGACGGCCGCTATCAGAGCTCGGGAGAAGAGGGGTGGTTTATTACCCCCCTCCTTCTTCATGTCGATGATATCGACGCGGGGGAGATCCCTTCCGGCAACCCGCTGGGACAGTTCAAGGAGCCAGAAGTCTCGGTTATGCGTGTTGAAGTATGTCTGGATGGCGGGTGTCGCCGATCCGAGAACTACCGTGGCCATCTCCTGCTTCGCCCGCACGATCGCCAGATCGCGCGCGTTGTAGGGAAGGTGGTCCTCCTGCTTGTACGAGGAGTCATGCTCCTCATCGACAATGATAAGCCGCAGATTCCGAACGGGGGCGAAGATGGCCGATCGCGCCCCGATGACAATCCGGGCATCACCCCTCTGTATCCTCCGCCACTCGTCATACCTCGCGCTCCGTCCGATACCACTGTGGAGCATGGCAACGCGATCCCCGTCAAACCGGTCCCGTATCCGGCTCACCAGCTGTGGCGTCAGGGTAATCTCGGGGACGAGGTAGATGGCCCCGCCCCCCATCGTGACGGTTTCCTCTATCGCCCGGAGGTATACCTCTGTCTTTCCGCTCCCCGTAACGCCGTGAAACAGGCAGGGAACGTAGCGGCGGGAGATGATCCCCTTCACGATCTCCCCGAGTGCCTTCTCCTGCTGCTCGTTTAACCGGATGTCCTGCCGCCCCACTCCGATACGGGGGGGAGGGGTCGGGCTCCGGTAGACCTCCCGGGTGGATACAGTAACCAGGCCCTTCTTCTCCATGCTCATTATCGTGGCCCGGACATTCTTCAATTCCGAGCGGAGCCGTGAGATATCGATCTCGCCCTGCCCCTCTAAAACTTCGCAGATTTTCCGCTGCTTCTCCGTCAATCTGACATCAGGGGGAAGAGGTGACCGCAGCGCCACCCGTGTCTCCCGCTTCTTTCTTACCGTGGCCTTCCCGATTCGGTCCTCTATCGTTATGCAGTGCAGGGCACACAATTCTTTGAGATCGTCGCGGATATCTTTTTTCCCGACGGCCTTTCTCATCTGAGCGGCCGACAGCCCCTGGGGATGCCCGGCCAGGATCTCCAATATCCGATGCTGTGCCGTGGGCAGGGGGGCCTCCCCTTGCGGGCGATTATCGGAGAGGCAGATCCACCGGCTGCTCTCGACATCTATCCCGCCCGGAAGGGCGGCCTTGAGGGTCTTCCCCAGCGGATACAGATAGTATTCCGAGATCCACCGGTAGAAGGCAAGATCTCGTTCGTTAAAGAGGGGTTCGCTGTCCAGCAAATCGATGATGTCTTTGACGGAAGGGATCTCTGTCGAGGGGATCACCTCGACGATATAACCGGTCACGGTTCTCCTGCCGAACGGCACGAGAACCCGTTTGCCGATGGCTACCTCCCCCTCCATGCCATCCGGCACGCCATAGGTAAAGGGACCTGCCGACGGGATACTGATGGCTACGTTGACGAACACCGGTTATTCCTTGATGTTGAGAAAGTCTGCTACCGGGGAGCCTGCCATGCCCCCTGCAGGCATCCTGAAGAGGGTCTCAGACAGTTTCTCATTGACGGAGATATTGCGGAGAATGCTGACGGCCGACAGGACATCATTGCGGTAGCACTCGATCTTTCCGGGAAACCACACATTTTCGTCCACCTGGCGATACTCCGTGTATTCGGCCCTCAGGATGACCGTTTCCCCTCCGGATATGCCCACCCCGACAAACCGCAGGGGGAGGCGCCGCTTACGCTCCACCCACAGACGGCTTCCCGGCCCTGCCGCGAGGTCTCTTCCTACCGTGAAGGCCACCGTTCTGTCTATCCTGTCGATCCCGACGGTCTGGGTGTCCACACCGAGAAAACTGAGGGCATTCAACAGGTCGGCCACGGATCTCTGAAAGAATATGGTCGGGAAGACGGTGTCGATTCTCCGCGCACCGGCGTGCGGCGTGTCACCCCCCAGGGTAACGGCCCTTCTGCCGTCCTGCACGAGGATAACCTCCCCCTGTGGAAAGGTCCTCTCGGATCTGAACAGGCCTCCCTCCCGTATCAGGAGTCGTTCCCGGATCTTCCTCTCGCCGTACAGATCGTCATATATCGTGGTTTCCATGTCGATCGTTACGGTATGCACACCCCGGTGCGCCTTCAGAAAAGACTCCAGCATCTGCTCGGCTGAGGGGATATAGGCAGACCCCGCAGGGATGAACCCGAGAGAGACAATCAGGAAAAGGAGGATATGGAATACCGGCTTTTTCATTACTGACGAGGGCTTGGTCTGGGTGACACCGTTCTGTGGAGGTTATAGGGAACAACACAACGGCCTGTTGTTTTCACGGATAAGGGGGTGTGCTCGGGGGAGAGGTGGATCCCGGTTAGAGGGGTCTCTACTCTCCCCTTTGTTTTTCCTGTTCTTCCTGCTTTGTCTTGCAGTCTATACAGAGGGTGGTGACCGGACGCGCCATCAGTCTCTTCTCGGATATCTTCTTTCCGCACACCTCGCAGATGCCGAAGGTGCCGTCATCAATACGCTGGAGGGCCTCCCTCATCTTCTTCGCCAGCTTCCGTTCCCGGTCTCTGATTCTCAGTTCAAAGTTCCTGTCGGATTCCTGAGACGCCCTGTCGGTTACATCAGGGAAACTCTCCGTCCCCCCTGTCATCTCGGAAACGGTCTTGCCTGCCTCGCCCAACAACTCTTCGATCTTCTGCGTGAAAAGGCTCTTGAAATATGCAAGTTGCTCCGGTTTCATGTGAAGTCTATCCCCACCTTTTTTAAATTGAATGAACCCCTATATACAATGACGGTATGTTTGTAAAGAAAAATCACGACCCTTTTTTGTAAGCGGTTATTATTCTTTCTATTACACTGCTTGTCGAGGCCGGGTGATCGGCCCCGGTCCCGCTGAACTGCGGGACAATGACGACCTTTCCACCCCTCTTTTCGACCGATTCACCCCCGACAACGGTGTCCTGACTCCAGTCTCCCCCCTTGACCAGGATATCGGGTCCGATATCCTCTATCAGCGCGAGAGGGGTGTCTTCATTGAATATGGTCACATAGTCCACCACCTTGAGGGATGCCAGCAGATACGCCCTTTCATCCTCGGGGACAACCGGTCTCAGCGGCCCCTTGATGGACTGCACCGATGCGTCGCTGTTGAGGCCAAGCACCAGGATGTCGCCCAACCTTTTTGCCTCCTCGAGATACTTGACGTGTCCTATGTGGAGGATATCAAAACAGCCGTTGGTAAAGACGATCCGTTTCCCTTCCTCTTTGAGGACCGCAATCCTCGCCTTCAGGTCGTCCCTGGATAGTATCATACGCACCTCTTCTGTGTGACTCCTCCCTCAGGCCCTCGCCAGCGTGAGGACCGCCACCTCCTTCGCGCCGTTTTGTATCAACACTTTCGAACACTCCGCGGCGGTGCTGCCGGTGGTGTAAACATCGTCTATCAGCACCACCCGGTGCCCCTGTATCCTGGGTGAATCGGTCACTTCAAAGGCCCCCCGCACGTTGGTCCTTCGCTGCCTCCCGGAGAGGGTGACCTGCGCCTCGGTGTAAACCATTCTCCGGAGGGCGGCAAAATCGAGGGGGATGGAAAAGCGCTTCGACACCTGGCGTGCAAGGACAAGCGACTGGTTAAAACCCCGCTCCCTCAATCTCCTCGGGTGAAGCGGAACGGGAATGATCAGAGAAAAGTTCGCTATCGCAAGGGAATCGTACGATGTCTGAGCCATCATCTGCCCCAGGGCCTCTCCCACCGATATCTTTTCATGATACTTGAACAGATGGATGGCATCGAGGAGGACCCCCTCATATACACCCAGCGATCGGGCCATGGAAAAGGGAGGGGGTGACAGGATGCATTCCTCGCAGAGATGATCCGTTCCATCCGCCGTTGCAAAGGGGAGCCCGCAGGAGGTGCACAGGGGGGGTGTTGTAAAACGGACGCCGGACAGGCAGTCGGGGCAGAAAGGACTCTCCCCGCCGCCGGTCAGAGCGGCCCCGCATGTCGGACATTGGGCGGGAAACAGCATGTCGACAAGACCCGAGACCACTTCTTTCGCTTCACATATCATCATTGAGAACGGTCAACTCCTGTACGGACTCTTCGATGGTCATCCTCGGTGCGTCCGACCACAGGCCCTCAATATCGTAAAATTCTCTCACGGGCTTGTAGAAGATATGGAGTACCACGTCGCCGTAGTCCATTAGTATCCAGCTTCCGGAACGCTCCCCTTCGATCCCCAAGGGGAATACCCCCGCCTTCTTCAGCTTCTGCCCGATATGGTCGGCAAGCGACTGGATCTGGCGGTCAGAAGTTCCGCTGCATATCACAAAGTAGTCGGCAAAGGAGGAAATATCCTTCACGCTGAGGATGACAAGGTCTTCCGCCTTCCTGTCCAGGGCCGCGTTGACACACTGGAGAACAAGCTGTCGTGGATCCAACGAAATACCTTTAATAAGATCTGCCCCCCTGAATGATCGACCCGTACCATCAAAGCCACGAGCCGCTACTCTGCGTACCGATACGCCGTACTGTCGGAATTTCCTCGACGCGCCCGGGTCCCGCACCCCTGCCAATCAGGCCCATCAAGCAAACGGACTCTCGAGCATGATGGTTTCGTCCCTTCCCGGTCCCACCGAAACGAGAGCCATCTTCACCCCGGCCAGTTCCTCCAGCCGCTCGATATACTTCCTCGCATTGGCGGGGAGATCGTCCATGGTCTTCGCCCCGGTTATGTCCTCAGACCAGCCTTCCATCTCTTCATAGACGGGGCTGGACTGTCCGAGCACCTTCATATCGGGGGGAACGGCCTCCGAGAACTGTTCATCGCCGGCCGTATACGCGACGCATATCCTGAGCGGATCGATTCCCGTGAGGACATCCAGTTTCGTCAGGGCTAGACCGGTGATTCCCGAGACCCTGACCGACTGTCTGACGAGGACCATATCGATCCATCCGCATCGGCGTTTTCTCCCCGTCGTGGCACCGAACTCGCACCCCACCTGTTGAATCCGCTCACCCACCGATCCGGTCAGTTCCGTGACGAACGGTCCCTCTCCGACCCGGGTGGTATACGCCTTACAGATTCCCACGACGGCGTCTATCTGCGTGGGTCCTATGCCCGAACCGCAGCAGGCGCTCCCGGCCGCCGTATTGGAGGAGGTCACGAAGGGGTACGTCCCATAATCGATATCGAGGTGGCACCCCTGTGCCCCCTCAAAGAGGATGTCCCTCCCTTTCCTGATCTCCTGATCGATGATGAGGGAGGTGTTGGCCGCATACCGTCTGAGACGATCGGCATATCCGGAGTATTCGTCAAAGATGGCATCATACTCCACCGGGTCGGCGTTGTAGAATTGTGTCAGGTAGAAGTTTTTCTCCTCGACATTGCTGCGCAGCATCTCGGCGAATCTCTCCCTGTCGAGGAGATCACACAGCCTGATGCCGGTGCGTACGATCTTGTCCTCGTAAGCGGGTCCGATCCCTCTCCCCGTTGTCCCGATCTTCGCGGCTCCTTTGCGGGCCTCCCGGGCCTTGTCCAGGCTTTTGTGGTACGGCATGATGATGTGTGCGTTATAACTGATGTACAGTTTCGTATCGGGGGGGAAGAGCTTCTGTTCGCTCAACTCATCGATCTCGCGGAGAAGCACCCCGGGGTCGATCACCATCCCGTTGCCCAGGATACAGACCTTGCGGTCGTGGAGGATCCCCGACGGTATCAGATGGAGGATGGTCTGCTTCCCCTCGACCACCAGGGTATGTCCCGCGTTGTTACCTCCCTGAAACCGGGCGATGACATCCGCCTCACGGGCGTAGAGGTCAACGATCTTTCCCTTCCCCTCGTCGCCCCACTGGGTACCGACTATGATTACCTGCGCCATGGTCTTCGTCTCCGCTCAATTCGTTGTAAGGAACTACATCTCCATGCCGATAACGGATATGATGTTGGACAGTCCCCTCAGCCGTGTCATGGTATCTTTGGGGACAGGGCTGTCCGTGCTCAGGACAACCAGGGCCTTTCCGTCCACCTGCTCGCGGCTGAGGTGGAGACGGGCGATATTGACCCCGTCGTTTCCCAGGGTGGTGGCTATGTTTCCTATTACTCCGGGCTTGTCGTGGTTGTAGAGCATCAGCATGGATCCCTCGGGGATAACATCCAGCATGAATTGATTGATCCTGACGATCCTCAGGTCCGTCCGCCCGAAAATGGCCCCCGCCGCGAATGAGTCTTCCTGATCCGTCTTCACGGTAGCGGAGATCATATTTTTGTAGTCCTTCATCTCGCTGCTCTTTGATTCTATGATACGGATGCCCCGTTCCTTCGCTATAACCGGAGCATTAATGTAGTTGACACTGTCCTTCAGGGCCGGCGTGAGGAGCCCCTTGAGGAAAGATATCGTGACGGGGGCCACATTATGATCGAGGATGGCGCCGCTGTACTCGATGGCAACCTCTTTGATCCCCCCGGTAACAATCTGTGCGACAAAGCTGCCGACCTTTTCTCCCAAGGTCAGATACGGTTTTATCAGGGCGAGAGCTTCCGCGCTGACAGAGGGGAAATTGACGGCATTCTTTATCTCTCCGGTCGTCAGACAATCCACTATCTGCTGGGCGATGGCGATGGCGACGTTTCGCTGCGCCTCGTCCGTCGATGCCCCCAAGTGCGGGGTGCAGATGATATTGTCCAGCGAGAGGAGTTTTGTGTTCTTCGTGGGTTCGTCCACAAAGACGTCGAGGGCGGCCCCGGCGACCTTCCCCGAGGCAAGGGCGTCATACAGATCGTCTTCATCGACGATCCCGCCCCGTGCGCAGTTGATAACGAACACACCGCTCTTCATCTTTTCGAAGGAAGCGGCACTGATCAGACCCCGCGTCTCTTCCGTCAGGGGGGTGTGCACCGATATGAAATCGGCCTTCTGGAGGACCTCGTCGAGCGAGGCGAGGGAGATCCCCATCTTCTCCGCCGCCTCATGCGAGATAAAGGGATCATACGCCATCACATTCATGGTCAGCCCCTGGGCCCGGTTGGCCACGATGGAGCCCACCCTGCCGATCCCGACAATCCCCAGCGTCTTGTTGGAGACCTCGGAACCCATAAACTTCTTTTTCTCCCACTTTCCCGCCTTTGTGGAGGCGGTGGCCTGGGGAATTCTCCGGGCCAGGGAAAGCATCATGGCAATGGCGTGCTCCGCCGTGGTGATCGTGTTGCCGCCGGGGGTGTTCATGACCACGATCCCCTTTTTGCTTGCCGCTTCGACCGCCACGTTGTCGAGGCCGATCCCGGCCCTGCCGACAACCTTCAGGCGCTCAGCCGCGCCGATGATATCCTCTGTTACCTTCGTGGCACTCCGTATAGCCAGACCGTCATAGTCCTTTATGATCTCTTTCAACTCTTCGGGGGTAAGGTCTGTCTTGACATCAACCTCGATCCCCGGGGCATTTTGCAGTATCTCGATACCTTCTTTTGCCAGCGTATCGCTTACCAGAACCCTCTTCATGAATCGCTGTATCCTTTCTTATCTGTTGTCGCCGGCATCCCCGGCCGTTTGTGTTACAGATCTTCCATCTTCCGCAGACACGCCGTCTCCAGTCCTTCAACGACTGCCCTGACGTCTGATTCCTCCACGGTAGGGCCGCACCACAGACGGAATCCGGGGGGGGCATCCTTGTACGAACCGATGTCATGGGCGATGCCCTCCGAGCTCAGCTGGCCGACGATACCCTTGATCCATGCCGCCTGATCCTCCTTGGGCAGTGCCTGAAACCGGCCGTCCGTCACCTTCAGACAGACGGATGTGCTGGAGCGGATCTCTTCAGACACGGCAAGAAAGTCGATCCAGCCCGTCCTGCCGATCCACTCTTCCACCACTTTCAGGTTTGCCCTGCTCCTGTCGATAAGACCGGCCAGGCCAATTGTTCCAGCCCACGCGAGGGTATCCAGATAGTCCTCCACACAGAGCATCGACGGGGTATTGATCGTATCCCCCTTGAAGATCGCCCCGTTTACCGATCCACCCTTGGTAAGACGAAATATCTTCGGCATCGGCCACGGGGGGTCATAGGTCTCCAGCCTCTCCACGGCCCGCGGTCCCAAGACCAGCATACCGTGGGCGGCCTCACCGCCCAGGCATTTCTGCCAGGAGTAGGTCAGGACATCGATCTTTGACCACTCGATATCCATGGCAAAGACCGCGCTGGTCGCATCGCACAGGGTCAGGCCTTTCCGGTCATCAGGGATCCATTTCCAGTCGGGGATTTTGACACCGCTGGTCGTACCATTGGCCACAAAGACCACGTCATTCGACCAGTCGATACTCCCCAGATCGGGGAGCTGTCCGTAATCAGCCTCAAGGATTGTGGGACTGAGCTTCAGCTGCTTGTCCACATCGGTCGCCCACCCCTTACTGAAGCTCTCCCATACAAGGACTGTTACCGGACGGGGGCCCAGAAGCGACCACATGGCTCCTTCAAAGGCACCGGTGTCGGAGCCGGGGAGTATCCCGAGAAGGTATCCTTCCGGTATGCCGAGCACCTTCTTGCTCTCGGTTATTGCCCGTGCAAGCTTCTCCCTGCCGAGGGCACTGCGGTGAGAACGGCCGAGGGCCGCCTCTTTCAAGACATCAACATTCCACCCCGGTCTCTTGGAGCACGGTCCGGAACTGAAGTTTGGATTCCTCATAAAACCCCTCTTCTTCGTTATTGGCAATCTGTGCTCATACCAGAATTGCTGGTGCGTGTCCATCCATAAGTGAGACATTCCATGATTTTCAGGGGCGGACGGCACGGACAGGCGAACCGCTAGAAAAATGCCCCGGGCACATTGAGCCACAGGGTTTTGAGTTGCGTAAAACGGTCAAATTGGTTAGAGTTTGTCAGCCCGTGCGGCCAGGGGCGGCAAGCTCTGGAGGAAAGATATGAAAAAGCCAAAGACCACCTTTTTCTGTCAGAATTGTGGCCATCAGTCCGCAAAGTGGCTCGGCAGGTGTCCCTCCTGCGGCGAATGGAACCAGTGCGTCGAGGAAGAGGAGCGGGTCACCCCGATCGAAGGCTCTCTGGATGCGTGGTTCAATGAGGAACCCCTGCCCATCGACACCATCACGGCGGATGAAAAGGACCGGCTCCGAACGGGCATCGCCGAGATAGACCGCGTACTGGGGGGAGGTATCGTGGGGGGGTCCGCCACACTGATCGGGGGTGACCCCGGCATCGGGAAATCCACCCTCCTCCTGCAGGTCATGCAGAATCTCGCCGAAGGGGGGCTGGTGGCCCTCTATGTGTCGGGGGAGGAATCGGCGCGCCAGATCAAGCTCCGGGGCGGACGGATCGGGGCCTCGTCAAACAACCTGATGATCCTCGTCGAGGTGTCGCTTGAAAATATCCTGCGGCATATCGAGCTGATGCATCCCGGGATCGTCGTGATCGACTCCATTCAGACGGTATATTCATCGGCAATCACCTCCGCCCCCGGGAGCATCAGCCAGATCAAGGAGGCATCGGGGAGGCTGATCCTCACGGCGAAGAAGACGGGAATCCCTCTTTTCCTGATCGGTCATGTGACGAAGGAGGGATCAATAGCGGGGCCGCGGGTCCTGGAGCACATGGTGGACACGGTCCTGTACTTTGAGGGAGACTCGGGACATGCCTTCAGGATCATACGGAATGTCAAGAACCGGTACGGCCCCACGAATGAGATCGGTGTCTTTGAGATGCGGGAACGCGGTCTCATCGAGATATCGAATCCATCGGCCCTCTTCCTGTCAGAACGGCCGAAGGGCGCAGCCGGGTCGGTGGTGGTTCCCAGCATGGAAGGGACACGACCCCTGCTGGTGGAGATCCAGTCCCTGGTCAGCGAGAACACCTTCGGCATCCCCCGGAGGACGACCATCGGGGTCGACCACAACCGGGTATCGCTCCTTGCGGCCGTGATGGAAAAGGTATGCGGTCTCCACCTGGGAAATCACGATATCTTTATCAATGTCGCCGGCGGTGTGAAGTTGGATGAACCGGCTGTGGATCTCGGGATCATCTCATCGTTGATGTCCAGTTTTTTGAACAGGTCGATCGACGCCGGCACCGTCGTCTGTGGCGAGGTAGGCCTGACGGGCGAGGTGCGCACCGTCGGCAGGATGGATGAACGGATCAAGGAGGCGGCACGGATGGGCTTTTCCCGCTGCATCCTGCCCGGGGCCTCTTCCAACGGAGCGGGGACGGGTACACAGATGACCCGGGTTGCCATCGGCACCATTAAGGACCTGTCGGAACACCTCTTTGTGTAACCGCTCTTCTGCACGACGGCCCGTTAATGCCCAGGCATGGTTATAAAATTTCTTGACAACCATTTTAATACGGTATAGAAAGTCTGCTTTTAGTTAGCTCAAAGAGTCTTTGGGCCCATAGCTCAGCTGGAAGAGCCACCGGCTCATAACCGGTAGGTCCCTGGTTCGAACCCAGGTGGGCCCACCATTTAAAGAAGGATATGCGGATTTTCGAAACATACAGAGGACAGCACAGGCATTTATACCTATTTTTTCACTGAAAGGTGCACCACGATTCTGGTGCACTTTTTTTTGTGCATCGGCCGGAAAGGGGAAGATTGTTGAAAGAGCAAATATTGTTATTGATTGAACTTCAGAACATAACCTTTGAGATGGATAAGCTGGCGGCAGGACGAGTAGACCTGCCACAGGAGATCGGCAGGCTGGACGAGGAACTGGCGAGCGTTGCACGGGAACTGAAAGAAGACGAAGAACGGGTGGAAACACTGAAGGCCAATCACAAGGCAAAAGAAACCGCGCTGAAAGATGGCATCGAACAGGTCAAGAAGGCGAAGAGCCGTCTGCTTGAAGTCAAAACCAATAAGGAATATGAAGCAACATTGAAGGAGATAGACGTCCTGCATGAGAAGAACAGCACCGTTGAGGATGAGATCATCCAGATGCTCGAGGAGATCGACCGGGCCGGCGAGAGATTGAAGGTAAAAGAGAGCGAAACAGCCGGGCGGCGTTCCAAATGCGAAGAAGAGATACGTGAGCTGAAAGAGGAGCTCAGTTCCATCGATTCTGAACTGGAAAAGGTGCTGAAACGAAGGGATGAGGTGCGGAGCAAGACAAAGGCGACCGTTCTCAAAAAGTTTGATATCATAAAGGACAGGAAACGGGGGCACACCATTGTCCCCGTCTGGAAGGCGGTCTGCTCCGGATGCCACATGAATATTCCCCCACAGATGTATAACGAATTGCAGAGGAATGACCGGCTGATGCTGTGTCCCCATTGTGAGAGGATCATCTACTGGGAAGACAGGAATACCGATGCCTGAGGGAAAAGCGATCCGGCTGTATACGGATGGGGCGTGCCGTGGGAATCCGGGCAACGGTGGGGCCGGGGCGGTCCTATTCGATGAGCGGGGACACGTCCTGACAACGGCGAAAAAATTCCTGGGTGCCTGCACGAATAATGAGGCGGAATATGCCGCCCTCATCCTGGGGCTGGAAGAGGCCCTTTCGGGTGGACACAAAACCATTCAGGTGTTCCTCGATTCGGAGCTCCTGGTCCGGCAGATCAACGGCGTCTACCGTGTAAAGAACAGCAGGCTGAAGGAACTGATGAAAGAGGTGCGGCAGCACCTCGCTCGCTTTGATCGATACACCGTCGAACATGTTCCCCGAAGCGAAAATGCGGCGGCCGACCGGCTTGCAAATGAGGCCATCGATGACGAGTTGGAGATGGTTTAAAAGTATGGTATATATGGTTTGTCAGAGCAGATCGGATGATCGCGGGTCCGCACCGGCGGGCCGGAGGAAAGTCCGAGCTCCGCAGGGCGGGATGGTCGCTAACAGCGACTGGGGGCGACCCTAAGGAAAGTGCCACAGAAAATATACCGCCTCGATTTCCATCGGGGTAAGGGTGAAAAGGCGAGGTAAGAGCTCACCGCTTTCCCGGTGACGGGAAAGGCATGGTAAACCCCATCCGGAGCAAGACCAAATAGGGAAACGTTAAGGGCGGCCCGTCCGAAGTTTCCGGGTAGGTTGCTTGAGGCAGCAGGCAACTGCTGTCCCAGATGAATGATCATCGCTCTTTCGGGGAAACCGGGGAGAGAGACAGAACTCGGCTTACAGATCTACTCTGACGCAGATTCAAAAAAGGGATGCACCGCATAGGTTGCATCCCTTTTTCAACAGTATGACCCGCCGGCGCTACTACTTCTCCAGCGCCTTCTCCGTCTCCAGCACCTTCAGCGTCGTTTCGATAACGGTATCGGAGATAAGAGAGATGCTGTTGATACCGCATTCGACCAGAAACTCGGCAAACTCGGGGTAATCGCTCGGGGCCTGTCCGCAGATACCGATCTTCTTTCCCATCTTGTTCGCCTTGGTGATCGCATCCCGGATGAGGGTCGTCACCGCCTGATTCCGCTCATCAAAGATATGAGATATCAAAGCTGAATCCCTGTCGAGTCCCAGCGTGAGCTGGGTCAGGTCGTTCGACCCGATGGAAAACCCATCAAAGATCTTCCCGAATTCCTCTATCAGGACGACGTTGCTGGGGATTTCGACCATCATATACAGCTCAAGGCCGTTTTCCCCCTGGACGAGGCCGTTGATCGCCATGACCTCGACGACCTTTTTTGCCTCATCGACGGTCCTGCAGAAGGGGATCATCAGCTTCACGTTGGAGAGCCCCATCTCATTACGTACCTTCAGCATCGCCTTGCATTCAAGATCAAATCCCTCCCGGTAGCGATCGTCATAGTACCGGGATGCACCCCTGAACCCTATCATGGGGTTTTCCTCCTCCACCTCGAAGAGCGGACCGCCGATCAGGTTGGCGTATTCATTGCTCTTGAAATCGCTCATTCGGACGATGACATCGTTGGGGTAGAAGGCGGCGCCTATCTTCGCAACGCCCTGCGCCAGCTTATCCACGAAGAAATCGGCTTTGTTTGTGTACTCCAGGGTGAGGGTCTCTATCTCTTTCTTGGTCTTTTTATCCTTCAGCGTGTCAAACTGGACCAGGGCCATCGGGTGTATCTGGATGAAATTGCTTATGATAAACTCCAGCCGCGCCAGCCCGACCCCGTCATTGGGGATGTATGCCACGTTGAAGGCGATATCGGGATTTCCGACATTCATCATGATGTTGGTCTTGGGACGCTCCATGCTTTCCAGGTTGATTTTCTTGACATCGTATTTCAGGATGCCTTCATAGACGTTCCCCACCTCTCCTTCGGCGCACGATGCCGTTACCTCTTTGACACCTTTGAGCTTCTCGGTCCCGTCTCCCGTACCCACGATACAGGGGACGCCCAGCTCCCTGCTGATAATGGCAGCGTGGCAGGTCCTCCCCCCCTTGTTCGTTATGATGGCGGTGGCGATCTTCATGATGGGTTCCCAGTCGGGGTCGGTCATGTCGGTGATGAGGACCTCTCCCTTCTTGAAATCCTTGATGTCGCTGGCACTTGCTATCACATGCGCCGGACCGGCACCGATTTTTGATCCGACCGCCGTTCCGGTGACGAGGACGTTCCCCGTTTCGGCCAGCTTGTAACTCTCCAGAACATTGACATCCCGCTGGGACTGAACGGTTTCAGGCCGGGCCTGCAGGATGAAAAGCTCGCCGGTCTTTCCGTCCTTGCCCCATTCGATATCCATGGGTTTGAAGTATCCGGCTTTTTTCGAGTAATGATCCTCTATGATGGCGGTCCACCGTGCAAGTGTCAGGATCTCTTCCTCTTCGATACAGAACCGTTTCCTCTCCTCTTCGGCGACCGGGACGATCTCGACGGGTTCTTCCTTCCCCGACGCATAGATCATTTTGATCTCCTTGGTCCCCAGTTTTTTCTGGAGGATCGGCTTGAATCCCGTTTTGAGCGTCGGCTTGAAGACATAGAATTCATCGGGGTTGACCGTTCCCTGAACGACCATCTCACCCAGACCGTACGCACCGGTGAGGAGGATGGCATCCCTGAAACCTGATTCGGTATCGATGGAGAAGATAACGCCGGAGGCCGCGAGATCGGAGCGCACCATCTTCTGAACGCCGATAGAGAGCGCGACCGACATATGATCAAAATCCTTGTCTTCCCGGTATGAAATGGCCCGGTTGGTGAAGAGAGAGGCGAAGCACCGCTTGCACGCATCCACCAGGGCATCTTTGCCCCTGATGTTCAGGTATGTCTCCTGCTGCCCGGCGAAACTGGCGTCGGGCAGGTCTTCCGCCGTCGCGGAAGATCGGACGGCCACGTCGGTATCCTTCCCGTATTCGTCACAGAGTTTCCCATAGGCGTCGAGGATGGCCTGATTGAGATCATCGGGAAGCGGGGCGTTATAGATAAGAGACCGTATTTTCTCTCCTTTTTCGCTCAGGTTGTGCATGTCGTGCGTATCCAGATCGGAGAGGATCTGTTCGATCTCGCCGTCTATCCCGGCAGATTCCAGCAGATACCGGTACGCATCGGCGGTCACGGCAAAACCGTCCGGGATCTGAACGCCCTTGCCCGTAAGCTCCCGTATCATTTCACCCAGAGACGCGTTTTTGCCCCCGACCTGGGGAATATCATCCAGCTCTATTTCATTAAACCAGAGCACAAGCTTCTTGGTTTCCATGGCACTCCTCCTCACAAAGAACATTGGATTTTCAAAACCTGTTTTTCTAGCAATTCCCTCTTTTGAAGTCAATCCCAAAGTGCGCCACGAAGGAACAAAGTTCCGGGAGCACTGCGACAAGCGAGGGACGGCGGACCAAGCCCCGTCCTTACATCCCCTGGTGCGGTCTGGTTTTCATGATCTCTTCCGCCGCATGCAGATCGTCACCGGTGTTGATCCCCATGGCCTCGGAGGGATCCGGGATGATGAACGATCCGGTCCTGCGCCCCTCTCTGCGGGCAATCTCGAAGATGTCGGTAAAGTAGTACTCCCCCTGGGCGTTCGTGTTCCCTATCTTTCGGACGGCATCAAAGAGAAAATCGCTTTGGGCGCAGTATATCCCCGTGTTGATCTCCCGTATCGCCTTTTCTTCTTCATTGGCATCACGCGCCTCGACAATCTTCAGTACCTCGCCGGCCTCATTCTTTACCACCCGTCCGTAGCTGCCGGGGTCATCGAGAAGAGCGGTCATGACCGTGATGACACCTCTGTGCGCGCGGTGGCTCGCCAGAAGAGTCTCTATGGTCGAGGGAAGGAGGAGGGGAACGTCGCCGCACAGTATCAGCACATCTCCCTCGAACCCGTCCAGCGCGTCGGCGGCCTGAAGGACGGCGTGGGCACTCCCCAACTGCTCTTCCTGAACGGCATAGATCAGGTCCTCTCCGGCCATGGCCTCCCTGACCAGCGCTGCCTGGTGCCCCACCACTGCGACGACTTTTTCTGCGCCCACCTCACGCGCAAGCGCCGCCACATACCATACCATGGGCCTTGTGCAGATAGGATGCAGGACCTTCACCAGATCGGATTTCATCCGCGTCCCCTTGCCGGCGGCTAGAATGACGGCGGCGACGCCTTTTCGCTTCCGCTGTATCATGCAATAATTCCTTTTTCCCTGGTCAGTTCCATGTCAGGAGGAAGGACGACCAGCACCTCCCGGATCATTTTCATGTCGGCGTCCTCGATCACAAAGGTAACGGTCCCCTGTTTGAAAATATCTCTCCTCTTAGGGATTCTTCCCAGGTTGTGCAGGAGAAACCCTCCAAGAGTTTCGTAATCACCGAGGGGAATATCAACAGGTAGCAGCTCGCGGACCGTATCTATCTTTGCCTGCGCGTCAAACAGATACCGACCCGGTCCAACCTTCCGATACAGCATCGCTCCGTCACTGTGGTACTCATCCTCAATCTCACCGACGATCTCTTCCAGTATGTCTTCGATGGTGACGATACCCACTGCCCCACCATATTCGTCAACAATGACGGCCATATGTTCTCCCCTGTCCTGTAGTTCGAAAAAGAGTTCCTTCGCCAGTTTCGTTTCAGGTATGTACAGGACATTCTTTTTCGTATACGTTTCAACACGGATTTCATCGGGCGGGAGGGGCTTCTGATCTTTCCTGTAGAGGGCCTCCATAATATCAAAAGAATATAATATCCCAATAATATTAAAGACTTTTTCGCTGTACACGGGTATCTGAGAATACCCCTTGTCGACAATAATGGGGGTCGCCTCACCGATGGTCGTGTCTATGGGGAGGACGGTTACATTGGAAAGGGGGACCATGATCTGGCCAGCTGTGGAATCGGAAAAATCGAAGATTCTCTGGATCATCTCCTTTTCCGACCTCATGATATCCCCGCTTTTCCCCTCCCGCAGGAGTGATTCCAGTCCGTGCTTCGTTATGTACGAGGCATACGCGAGATCCTTGTTCCCTGAAAACGCGGAGAGGACCCGTCGGGAGATCCGCGAGAGCACGAAGACAACGGGATACAAAATCCATGAGGCGATCCACAAAAACCACGAGATTTTAGGAGCCAGGCGATCAGCGTTCTGCTGAAAGACGCTTTTCGGGATCACCTCTCCCGCGATCAAAATGAGAGGAACCATGATGACGATGCCGAGGAGCTCACCCTTTTCGGTTCCGAACATGGATATAAACAGGGCCGTGGTGAGAGCGGTGTTACTGACTTCGCACAGATTCGTACCGGTCAGTGTTGTGGACAGAAACCATTCCGGCTTTTCCATCAACTTCAACGCCATGGCTGCGGAGCGTGACCCCTGTTGTGCCTTTCGCCGCATGATGTTGATATCGCAGGCCACCAGGGAGAGCTCTCCCCCGGAGAAAAGCCCTTCCAGGAAGAGGAGGATGAAAATGGGCAACAGAAACAGGAGATCAGTCATCATGCGACCCCCCCCCCTTCGTGATGCGTATGCTCAGTATCCGCGCCTTGTCTATTGCCTCTACCGTGAAGGTGTCAGCTCCCACCGATATTTTCTCCCCCCCCGCCGGCAGGTTCCCAAAGAGGTGAACCACGAACCCTCCCGCCGTGTCAAACTCTTCCGTTGCAATCGGGATGTCTACCAACTCACTGAAATCGTCGATATCCATCATGCCGGAGACGATAACGGTGTGATCATCGATCCGGCGAAGCATCTCCCGGGTGTCACCGTTTTCTTCATAGATATCAACGAAAAGATTACTGAGGATATCATATAGGGTAACCAGTCCGGCCACCCCCCCATACTCGTCGACCACGATGGCCATCTGGAGGTTTCTTCTCTGAAAATCTCTGAGCATCTGATCCGCTCGCTTCTCCATGGGGACAAAATAGGGCTTCCTGATCAGGTGCTGCCAGCCGACCCTCTTTTTCCCCTTTGCTATCTCAGCCAGAAGGTGTTTGGCGTGTAGAATCCCCAGGACGTTGTCCCTGTCCGTTCCGTAGATGGGTATCCTGGACACGCGCTCCTGTATGATGTCCCGCTCTATTTCCTCTATATCCATGGAGACCGGGAGGCAGAACATGTCGACTCTCGGGATCATGATATCCGATACCTTCGTGTCGGCAAGTTTAAACACCTTGTGGATCAGGTCCTTCTGGGTCTCTTCCAGCGCGCCCTCCTGCTGGCCCGCGTCAACCAGAGCCTTGAAGGCGTCTTCGGTCAGCGCCCCGTTCTCCGTCTGTTGCTCCCTGCTGAAGAGAAAAACAAACAGGTCCGATATTTTTTCGAGGGACCAGACCACCGGCCGCAGCAGCCAGGCTAACACAACGAGCGGCAACGCAACCGCACTGGAAAACCGCATGGGATGGACAACCGCAAAGTTCTTTGGTATCGCCTCGCCGAAGATAATAAGTGTGACACTTGCCACGACTATGGCGATCCATTTGCCTTCGGTTCCGAAGAGATAGATCGAGACGGACGTCGTCAGAGCGGCAATCGCGATATTGATAGACTCATTCCCCGTAAGAATGGTGACGAGCAGTCTTCGGGGCCGCCCGAGGAGTTTCTGGACGGAGGCCGCAAAAGGAACTTTCTCCTCCTTCATCTTGTGGAGGTGGAGGGATGTCAGAAAAAACAGGGACGCCTCGGAACCGGAAAAGAAAGCCGACAGCACGAGCAGGATAACCAATAAGATCAGCTTAATGGTAAGTTCGTATTCCAATGGTTTTAATAATCTCTCGCATGCAGGGTTAATCTCGATGCGCCCGGCCGGATGCGAGCGGCAGGGAGGCACACAAACCCTTTAATGTCTTGCAGATTATCCTTCCTTGCAGAAAAAGTCAACATATCAGGCTCAATCCCCGGCACCGGCTGTGCATATTCCTCAACACCTTGCTGCGATGGGGGCCACGGCAAAAGGGATATCACAATGTATTGACAAAAGGGACACTTAGTGAAATGTTCTCGTATGGGGACTTATCGTATCCCTCGCGATCACGGATCAGACCCGTGTGGGGGACTCCGGGGAACATCGCATGGAACCGCTGAAACTAATGACAGAGTTCACGCCCAAGGGGGATCAGCCCCAGGCGATAGCACGTCTCGCGGAAGGGATCGAGAGGGGGCTGAAACACCAGGTCCTCCTGGGGGTCACCGGTTCGGGGAAAACCTTCACGATCGCCAATGTCATAGAGGCGGTGCAGAGACCCGCCCTCGTCATCGCCCACAACAAGACCCTGGCGGCGCAACTTTACAACGAGTTCAAGGTCTTCTTTCCGGAAAACGCTGTGGAGTACTTTGTCAGCTACTATGACTACTATCAGCCCGAGGCCTATATCCCGAGCACCGACACGTATATCGAAAAAGACTCTGCCATCAACGACCGGATCGACAAGATGCGTCATTCCGCCACCCGTTCCCTCCTGGAGAGGAGGGATGTGATCGTCGTGGCCAGCGTATCCTGTATCTACGGGATCGGGGAACCGGACAAGTACGCCGACATGCAGATTGCCCTTCAGCAGGATACGGAGATCGGGAGAGACCATCTCCTCCGACGGCTGGTCGAGATACAGTATGAACGCAACGATATCGATTTTCACCGCGGCACCTTCCGTGTCCGGGGAGACGTTGTGGAGATCTTCCCCGCATACGAAGAAGAGCGGGCACTGCGGGTGGAATTTTTTGGCGATACCGTTGAATCCATATCCTTCGTCGATCCCCTCCGGGGGACGAAGATGAGCCGTCTCGACCGGACCACGATATACCCGGGGAGCCACTACGTAGCGACACGAGACACCATGGTTCGGGCCATCGAGGCGATACGGGCGGAGCTGGCTCAGCGTCTGGCCTTCCTGAAAGAACAGGACAAACTTCTGGAGGTGCAGCGCCTTGAGCAGCGGACCCGGTTCGATATAGAGATGATGGAGGAGATGGGATACTGCCAGGGGATCGAGAACTACTCCCGGCACCTGACGGGGCGCATGCCGGGGGAACCGCCCCCCACACTGATGGAATATCTCCCCCCGGATACCCTCGTGATTATCGACGAGAGTCATGCCACGGTCCCGCAGATTAACGCCATGTATCGGGGGGACCGTTCGCGAAAAACAACCCTCATCGAGCACGGGTTCCGGCTTCCCTCCGCCCTCGACAATCGCCCCCTGACATTCAGGGAGTTCGAGGCATTCCCGAACCAGCGTCTGTACATATCGGCGACGCCGGCGGAGTATGAACTGCAACAGTCGGGGGACGTCGTCGTGGAGCAGATTATCCGTCCTACCGGTCTGATGGACCCCGAAATCGTGATCAGGCCGGTCGCCGGTCAGGTCGACGACCTGTTTGGGGAGATCAACCGGAGGGCCGAACAGGGTGATCGCGTCCTCGTGACGACACTGACCAAGAGGATGGCGGAAAACCTGACGGAGCACTACCACGACCTCGGCATGAAGGTGGCGTATCTCCACTCCGACATCAATACCCTCGAACGGGTCGCAATCATCCGGGACCTGCGAATGGGGAAGTACGACGCCCTGATCGGGATCAACCTCCTCAGGGAGGGTCTCGACATCCCCGAGGTCTCCCTGGTGGCCATCCTGGACGCCGACAAGGAAGGGTTTCTGCGTTCCGAACGGTCACTGATACAGACGAGCGGGCGGACGGCGCGCAACATCAGGGGGCAGGTCATCATGTATGCGGACAAGATCACCGCCGCTATCCAGTCCTGTCTCGACGAAACCCGCCGGAGACGACTGATACAACAGCAGTTCAATGAGGAGCATCATATCACCCCGGAATCCGTCAAGAAGGAGATGCATGACATCCTGAGTTCCGTCTACGAGGCGGATTACGTGACGGTCAGCGTCGAGGAAAAGATGGAGGCCTACGTGTCCGGAGATATCCCCACCATGATCAAAAAGCTGGAGGGGGAGATGAAACGGGCCGCCAAGAGGCTCGAGTTCGAGAAGGCGGCAAAGCTCCGCGACGAGATCAAAGAGCTGTCACGCGTGGAGACCGAACTCGGCCTGTGGAAATAGGAGCCCTTGTACAGGCAGGAAAGAAACGATGCTACAGGAAAAGACACGAAACGCCCCCGCCCGTTCGGGCGTCTACCTCATGAAGGATGGAGACGGCCGGGTCATCTACGTCGGCAAGGCGAAAAACCTCAGAGCCCGCGTGCGTGCATACTTCGGGGGAACGGATTCCCGCCGGATGATCCCCTTTCTGGTCTCCCGGCTGCAGGATATCGAATTCATCGTTACGGACACGGAAAAAGAGGCCCTCATCCTCGAAAACAACCTGATCAAGAAGCACCGGCCCCGGTACAATGTCAACCTGCGGGACGACAAGAATTTTTACAGCCTGCGGGTCGACATCACCCAGGACTTCCCCCGCTTTCAGCTGGTCCGGCGCATCAAGAAAGACGGAGCGCGGTACTTCGGGCCCTATTCGTCAAGCGCCTCGATGAAAGAGACCTTTCGGTACCTCCATCGCATCTTCCCCCTCCGAACCTGCCGGGACACGGAGTTCAAAACGAGGACGAGACCCTGCATGGAATTCCAGATCAACCGCTGCCTCGCCCCCTGCTGCGGTTTCGTGACCCCCGCCCAGTATCACAGGCTTATTGGCGACGCGACCCTCTTTCTGGAGGGGCGCAGCGGACGCCTGGTCCGCCAGCTCCGCTCACGAATGGATCGGGCCTCCGAAGGGCTGGACTTTGAGGAGGCGGCCCGGATACGGGACAAGATCAGCGCGATCGAGACGACCCTGGAGCGACAGCGGATCGTTTCTCCCTCGTTCGAAGATCAGGACATCTTCGCCCTGCACCGGGCGGAGAATCGTCTGCAGATCTATGCCATCCATGTCAGGAAGGGGGCCATCTTCGGGCAGAGAAGTTTTCCCCTGGTGAAGACACGGATGGGAACGGCGGAGGCCCTCTCGTCTCTCCTGAAACAGTACTACAACACGGGGGTCACCATTCCCCGTGAGATTATTGTGTCTGAGCATATGGAAGACGCGGAGGTTATCGAACAGTGGCTCACGGACAAGAGGGGCGGGAAGGTCTCACTTGTCGTTCCCCGGCGGGGGAACAAAAAGGCCATTCTCGCCATGGCGCTGTCCAATGCCCAGCAGGCTCTCCGGGCCGCGGAAAACCGGGAGACGGAGGATGGCGGCCTTCTTGAAGAGGTCGAACGGCGCCTCCTGCTGCAGAAATTGCCCCGCCGCATAGAGTGCTTCGATATATCAAACATCGGCGGGGAGTATGCCGTTGGTTCACTGGTCACCTTCACCGAAGGGGCCCCGGATAAGGGCCGCTACCGGCGCTTCAGGATACGGACGAAGGAGGGAGCCGACGACTATGGGATGATGCGCGAGGTGCTGGAGCGGCGATACGGCGGGAGAGCAGACCTCCCCGATCTGATCGTGGTCGACGGCGGCAAGGGACAGCTCGGCGTCGCCCTTTCCGTCCTGGAGGAACGGGGGATTCAGGGAGTGGACGTCGTCGGCCTAGCAAAGGAGGCACACGCACCCCCGGCAGGGGGTTCCTCTCTCGTGCACAGGGACCGGGACCGACTTTACCTGCCGAACCGGAAAAATCCCCTGTATCTTGACAAATATCCGAAGGTGCTCTTCCTCCTCCAGCGGGTGCGGGACGAGGCCCACCGCTTCGCGGTCACCTACCACCGCACGCTGAAAACCCGGGAAGATCTTCGGTCGGTGCTGGACGAGATCCCCGGGATCGGCGCGGTCAGGAAGAAGGCGCTCCTCGCCTTCTTCAAGGATGCCCGGAAAATAGCGGGGGCATCCCGGGAAGAGCTTGAAAAAGTCCCGGGAATAGGGGAAAATGCCGCTTGGAGGGTGTTCGACTATTTTCATGCCCCCGAAGGGGATCTGAACTCCCCTGACAGCGATATCACACACCAAAAAGCCTGAACCAAAGGATGTGGATCATGAAGCGCACCCCTCTGCACGCCGTCGCACGGTATCTACTGCCGGCTCTGGCCATCCTGCTGGTGTCGGGATGCGCGGTGAAGGAGCGGCTTTACTATGCGGCTCCCACCCTCTTGCCGGGGACTGAACGTGCCATGAAGACCGCCGGGTTCTGGACGGGTCGCCACCCCTTTCCGGACAGGATTATCCTTGATCGCACGGGGATACACAGGCTGAATCTGTACACGCAGGATGAGCTGGAACTGACCCGCGATATCACCCGGCTTCCGTCCCCCCTCCCAGCGGAGCAGGTCACGGGCAGGGTACAGGAGATTATGGATTACTATGCCGGGCGGCACCTCTACCACAAAGATGGGCGGAGGGTCGCCCCGCGGTTTTTCGCGGAGATGAAGGAGTACATGAACCTGGGGTCCCTCCCCGACGATATCGCCGTGCGATACGGTCTCATTGTCCGCTATACTGACCAGCGCGTCTTCCCAACCGCCAGAGCCGCATACGCGAAAAAACACGATCGCGACTTCGACGAATTCCAGAACAGTGCCCTCGACATCGGAACACCGGTGGCGACGACGCACACCACCTCGGATGGAAAGTGGTGCTACGTCATGGACTCCCTCAACGCGGGGTGGGTCCCGGCGGAGGCGGTGGCCCTGTGCACCCTGGAGGAACTGCGCCGATTCACCGGTGCGGAGCCATTCGCGGTTGTAACACAGGCGAAAGGGGTGTTGTTCCGGGACGCCGGGATGCGGATGTATCACGATTACGCACGGATGGGGGTGCGACTCCCCCTCTCGGGGGGGGAAAGCGGCATCGTGGCGGTCCGTCTCCCATTCCGGAGGGAGGACGGGACCCTTTCCGACCAGACCGGCTACATCAGGGCGGAGGATATCCATGTGGGGTATCTCCCCTATACCCCCCGCACCATACTCCGACAGGCATTCGAACTGCTCAACACCCCCTACGGATGGGGCGGCATGTACGGCGAGCAGGATTGCTCCCGGTTTGTCCAGGAGGTCTTTGCGACGGTCGGGATCTGGTTTCCCCGAAACTCTTCGAAACAGTCGCAGGTCGGGATCCTGATCGGGGAATACCCGGACGATACCGCGAGGGGAGATAAACTGGCCGCGCTCGCAGAACACGGGGTCGGGGGGTGCACCCTCCTGTATATGAGGGGGCACATCATGCTGTTCCTCGGAATGATACGCGACGTTCCGTATGCGATACACAGCACCTGGGCCTATCGGCAGCCCCGGTGGTGGAGGGACAGGGTCCGTGTGATCAATCGCGTTGCCGTGACGCAGCTCTCTCTGGGAGAGGGTTCAAAAAAGGGGTCGTGGCTGGAGAGGCTGCGCTCGATCAGGATGGTTTCATTCACCGGCCCTCAGGAAGGGCCATAGGGCCGGGCAATGGTTCATCCTGCTGTTGCTCACATCGTGAGGTGGTTCCACGTCACACATGTACAGGGGAGGTATCAAGTATGAAGAACAGAAAACTTCTTATGATTCCGGGGCCGATCGAGTTTACCCCCGAGGTGATGCGGGCGATGGCCATGCCGACGACAAGCCACGTGGCTCCCGCCTTCGTGGAGTGCATGGGGCAAGCGCTTGAACTGACGCGCGAGGTGTTTCTCTGCCCCGGCGGACAGCCCTTCATCGTTGCCGGATCGGGAACGATGGCGATGGATATGGCGGCGTGCAACCTGATCGAACCGGGGGATAACGCTCTGGTGGTTAACTCGGGGTATTTCAGCGACCGCTTCGGTGCGATCCTGGAGCGCTACGGGGCGCGGGTCACGCACGTGAAGGCGGCCATCGGAGACGTCCCCTCTCTGGACGAGGTCGAGGCCGAGATCAAGAAGGGCGACTACAAGGCGCTGACGGTGACGCATGTCGACACCTCCACTGCCGTCCTTACTGACATCAAGGGTCTGGCCGGGCTGTGCCGGAAATACGGTGTCCTGAGCATCGTCGACGGGGTCTGCTCGGTCGCCGGCGAGGAATTGCGCCAGGGGGAATGGGGCGTGGACATCGTCCTCACCGCCTGCCAGAAGGCCATCGGCGTTCCCCCCGGGCTGGCACTCCTCGTGGCGAGCGACAAAGCGATCGAGACGTTCAAGAATCGTCAGACCCCCGTGGGGAGCTACTATTCCGACTGGGCAAACTGGCTTCCCATTATGGAATCGTACGAAAACCGCAAGGCCGCCTACTTCGGGACGCAGGCGGTCAACTTGGTCTGGGCGCTCAATGTCAGCCTTGAACAGATCCTCGCCGAGGGGATGGATAACCGTTTCGCCCGTCACCGTCTCATGAGTGACGCATTCAAAACGGGCATGGCCGCCCTGGGCCTGAAGCAGGTCCCGGTGAGCGCCGACAAAGCGGCCCATACCCTCACCGCCCCCTATTTCCCTGTCGGGGTGACCGGCGGTGTGCTTCCGCTGATCGCCGAGGCTGGCGTCATTCTCGCAGGAGGGCTCCACGCGGAAATCAGGGATACGTACTTCCGCATAGGGCATATGGGCGCCGTGAGCGCTTCGGATATCCTGGCGACCGTGGGGGCGATCGAGGCGGGTCTCGCCAAGGCGGGATACAAATTCGAGCACGGCACGGGCATCGCCGCCGCGCAGGCCGTCCTCCTGCAATAGAGAAGGGGTCGATCGAGCAAATCCTTGAGAAGAGAGGGCGGCCGTCTGACGGGCGCCTTCGGATAGAGATGTGTCTCACGCTGGCCGGTACGAGAGATGGCATAACGGGGAGAATGCGTGTGTCGAGTGTGGCCCCTTCAGAATAAGCCTCGTAAAAAAGAAAAAAATGCTGGCGATATGTTCAATAATTTGGTATTCAGTTTTTCTTGGTTTCTCCTTCTGAGCAGAACGACATCTCTTAGTACCGCGCAAAGGCTCCGTTCCAGTCAGTTATCCAATACGGTTCTACAACAGATCTAGTATGCCGGTACAGCGATCTACGTTGGCATAGCGTGGTATCACCCCTCCAAAGGGATACCGTTTTTGATTATAGGTACGCCAAGGCTTCTATAATTGAAAAAAGGGTGATGTGCGGGCTTTCCACGACCCCGTTCGCCGTGCGCAGGTTCTGCGAAAGTCCCTCTTTTTCCATCGAAACTGGAGAATATTGAGCGCACGTAAAAACAGGTGCTGGTCTCATGTCCTTATCGCTGGAAGCTGTTACCAAGAGAGTGGGCCGCGAAATTCATCTTGACAACATCAACCTGGAATTCGAAACAGGTTCGCGCAATGTCCTGCTCGGGCACACCCTTGCCGGGAAGACATCGCTCCTCCGCATGATGGCCGGGCTCGACCGTCCCACCTCCGGAAAGGTGCTGGTAAACAGAACCGACGTAACGGGTGTCAAGGTCAGAAAACGGAATATCGCGATGGTCTACCAGCAGTTCGTGAACTATCCTTCCCTGACCGTCTACGAGAACATAGCGTCCCCTCTCAAACTGAGCGGGGAGAGCAAAAAAGAGATCGACGCACGGGTCCGTGAAGCCGCCGCCATGTTTCACCTCGATCCCCTCCTGGATCGCCTGCCCGCGGAACTTTCAGGGGGGCAGCAACAGCGGACTGCCATCGCCAGGGCACTGGTGAAGAAATCGGACCTCCTCCTGCTGGATGAACCACTGGTGAATCTGGACTTCAAACTGCGCGAAGAGTTGCGGGTCGAGCTTCAGGAAATTTTCAAACAACGCAAGGCGATCGTCGTATACACCACCACGGAACCGGCCGAAGCCCTGATGCTGGGGGGGAATATCGTGATTATCGATAAGGGGCGGATCCTGCAGACCGGCCCTACCGAAGAGGTCTATCGCAACCCGGCAACCCGCAGGGTGGCCGATATCTTCAGCGACCCACCCATGAACTACCTGATCGGCACCGTAACGGAAGGATCCGCTCGGCTCGGGCATGGCATCGTAATCCCCCTCAAGGAGCATCTGAAATCCCTGCCGGCAGGGGAATACCTGTTCGGCGTCCGTTCGCATCACCTCTTCCTGTCACAAACCAGCGAAGATGATGCCCTCATCGACGCAACGGTTGCACTCTCGGAGATAAATGGGTCGGAGACCTTTATCCATGCCGACTATAACAGCTCCCGCCTGGTGATCCAGGCAAGCGGAATCCACCCCTTTAATATCGGAGCCCCCATAACAATCCATGTCGACCCCTGTTCCTTCTTTGTGTACGATGAGTCGGGCGCGCTCGTCGCGTCACCGGATCACTGTGCCTTTGAAGGGGGGGGGCTATTATAGGAGACGATCATGGCTCGTATTGAGTTGCATGACATCACCCACAGCTACCTGCGCAGACCAAAAAAAGAGTCTGATTACGCCCTGAAGCGGATCGATACTGCCTGGGAAGACGGCGGCGCTTATGCCTTGCTGGGTCCCTCCGGTTGCGGCAAGACCACCCTGCTGAACATTATCTCGGGTCTCCTGAAACCTACCACCGGTCGTGTCCTGTACAATGGGGATGATGTCTCCGCGCTGACACCGGAGAGGCGCAATATCGCCCAGGTTTTTCAGTTCCCCGTCCTGTACGACACCATGACGGTCTTCGGCAACCTGGCATTCCCCCTCCAGAACCGGGGCATCTCGACCGACGAGATCCGACGGCGTGTGGCCGAGGTGGCCGAGATTCTCGACCTGACAGGCGTGATCAACAAGAGGGCCGCCGGGTTGAGCGCGGACCTGAAACAGAAGGTCTCGCTGGGCCGGGGACTGGTCAGAGCCGACGTGGCGGCGATTCTCTTCGACGAACCGCTGACGGTCATCGACCCGCATCTGAAATGGACCCTGCGGCGCAAGCTCAAAGAGATACACGAACAGTTGAAGATAACCCTGATCTACGTCACGCACGATCAGATTGAAGCCCTGACCTTTGCCGACCAGGTTGCGATCATGGTCGAGGGGGAGATCGTGCAGATCGGTACTCCCCAGGACCTGTTCGAAAACCCCGCGCATACCTTTGTGGGATACTTTATCGGCAGCCCGGGGATGAATTTTCTCGAGTGTACCCTGGAGGGAAATGCGGCCCGGGTCGACGGGGCCGTCATACCCTTGGACGAGGAAACCGCTGCCCTGGGCCGGAAAGCAAACGGAAAGCTGGAGGTGGGGATCCGGCCGATGTACCTCGATGTGCGTTCAGCGCCGGGGGAGGCAGGCGTGGAGGCCACGGTGACGATGATCGAAGACCAGGGCAGCTACCGGATCGTGACGATCGAGCTGGCCGGTCACATCCTGCGGGCCAAGGTGCCCGAGGGAAAATCCGTCTCCGAAGGCACGGTGTGGGTCCACTTCCCGAAGCAGTGGATCAGACTGTTCGCCGACGGGCGGGTGGTTACATAGACAACAAGGAGCGGCGTATGGATAAATGGCAGGATAACAGGGCATGGTTTCTGGTGCTCCCCGTCTTCGTGATTGTCGCCTTCAGCGCCCTTATTCCCCTGATGACCGTGGTCAACTACTCGGTGCAGGACATCTTCGGCCCGGGGGAGACCGTCTTTGTAGGAACGGAGTGGTTCAAGCAGATGCTGGGCGACTATCGTCTGCACGACGCCCTGTGGCGTCAGTTTCTCTTTTCCGGACTCGTCCTGCTGATAGAGATCCCCCTCGGGATACTGATCGCGCTGGCGATGCCGAAAAAGGGATGGGGCGTCGCCGCCTCCCTGGTGACCCTGGCGCTCCCTCTGCTCATCCCCTGGAATACAATCGGGACCATCTGGATCATCTTTACCCGGCCCGATATCGGCCTGTTCGGCGTGGGGCTCAACAGCCTGGACTTACTGGACCCGCCCTTCGACCATACGGCAAAACCCCTCTACGCGTGGATCACCGTAATGCTGATGGAGATCTGGCACTGGACCCCGCTGGTGGCCCTCCTGTCGTATGCGGGACTGCGGGCGATCCCCGAGGCTTACTACCAGGCGGCCAGGATTGACGGGGCATCGCCGTGGGCGACCTTCTGGTACATCCAGCTGCCCAAAATGCGCGGGGTGCTCACCATCGCCGTGCTGCTGCGGTGGATGGACAGCTTCCTGATCTACGCTGAGCCCTTCGTATTGACAGGAGGCGGTCCCGGCAATTCGACCACGTTCCTCTCGATCTATCTGGTCAAGATTGCCCTCCTGCAGTTCGATCTGGGCCCGGGCGCAGCATTTTCACTGATCTACTTCCTGATCGTGCTGCTCTTCAGTTTTATATTCTACCAGGTGCTGCAGACCGTCGGAAAAGGAGAGAAGGGATGAAAGGAAAGAAAAAAACGATCGGCCTGCTCATCTACTTTGCAATCCTGGTGCTTCCGATCTACTGGATGCTCAACATGTCCCTGCGCAGCAATGCCGACATCCTCGCATCGTTCGCCCTGTACCCGAAGGATATAACATTCGTCAACTATATAAAGATATTCACGGATTCATCATGGTACATGGGGTATGTCAATTCCATGCTCTACGTCTTCATGAACACCGTTATCTCGCTCTCGTTCGCACTCCCCGCCGCCTACGCCTTTTCCCGGTACCGGTTCCTGGGGGACGGGCAGATGTTTTTCTGGCTGCTGACCAACCGTATGGCGCCGGCGGCTGTCTTCGCCCTGCCCTTTTTCCAGCTGTATTCGACCATCGGTTTGATGGACACACATATAGCGGTGGCCCTGGCCCACTGTCTCTTTAACGTACCGCTGGCCGTCTGGATACTGGAAGGATTCATGTCCGGGATCCCCAAGGAGATCGATGAAACCGCCTTTATCGACGGCTACAAGTTCCCCCGGTTTTTCATCACCATCTTTATCCCGCTGATCAGGGCCGGGGTGGGCGTGACGGCGTTTTTCTGTTTCATGTTCAGCTGGGTCGAACTGCTCTTTGCCCGGACACTGACGGTCACCGAGGCGAAACCCATCTCGGCAATCATGACGAGAACCATCAGTGCGACGGGCCTCGACTATGGTCTGCTGGCCGCGGCCGGTATTCTCACGATCATTCCGGGCGCGCTGGTGATTTGGTTCGTGCGAAATCACCTCGCCAAGGGCTTCGCCCTCGGTCGAGTGTAACAAGAGGAAACAGCCATGAGTTTCGACTGGATGTACTGGACCCTGCCGACAGCCACCTTTTTCATCACCATCTTTCTGATGCTGTGCGGCATGCTCGTATGGGAGCTGCTGTCGCCCACGATCGAGCGAAGCGGGTTCCTGATAATTTCCACAACGCGCGGCACACGCTTCTTCCTGGGGCTGCTGGGAAGCGCCTTCATCCATCTCGCCTGGATCGGCCTCACAGACCTCACGATCTGGATCGCGCTCCCGATTTCTGCAGTCTGGATGATCATCGTCATGCGTTGGGGGTAAGAAGAAAGGAGGAGAGTCAGTTCTATGTCGCGTGGTGTTCACGGCCTTAGCGCCGCCGGCATAGAGACGGTTTTACTCGAAGACTACCACGGAAGGCTACTACGTAAGAGGAGGTGTCTTTATGATGCGCAAAGCACTGAGGAGGGGACCCGGGATGATCATCCTGGGGGTGGTTGTGGCTGCATTGTTTGTCTGCTTTGCCAGCCCGGCGAGCGCAGACATGGCAGCCGCCAAGAAGTGGGTCGAAGAGGAATTCCAGCCGTCCACGCTAACAAAGGCCCAGCAGCTCAAAGAGATGGAGTGGTTCATCAAGGCGGCCAAGCCCTTCAAGGGGATGAACGTCAAGATCGTCTCCGAGACCATCCCGACCCACGAATATGAGGCTAAGGTGCTGGCCAAGGCCTTCGAAGAGATCACCGGGGTCAAGGTCTCCTTCGACCTGATTCAGGAAGGGGATGTCATCGAAAAACTCCAGACGCAGTGGGCGTCCGGGAAGAACATCTATGACGGGTGGGTCAACGACTCCGATCTCATCGGTACCCACTGGCGGTACGGATTTGTGGTTCCCCTGAGCGATTTCATGACGGGTGAGGGGAAGGACGTGACCCTCCCGACGCTCGATGTGGATGACTTCATGGGCAAATCCTTCACCACCGCCCCGGACGGCAAGATGTACCAGCTTCCGGATCAGCAGTTCGCGAACCTCTACTGGTTCCGCTATGACTGGTTCCAGCGTCCGGATTTCAAAAAGAAGTTCAAGGAGATTTACGGCTACGAGCTGGGCGTACCGGTCAACTGGTCGGCCTACGAGGACATCGCCGAGTTTTTCACCGAGCATGTCAGAGAGATCGATGGCAAGGCCGTGTACGGTCATAACGACTACGGCAAGAAGGCCCCGGATCTGGGCTGGCGCTTTACCGATGCCTGGCTGTGCATGGCCGGAGCGGGGGACAAGGGGATTCCGAACGGCATCCCGGTCGATGAATGGGGTATCCGCGTTGACAAAGATTCACACCCGGTCGGCGCGAGCGTCTGCCGCGGCGGCGCCGCCAACGGCCCGGCCGCCAAGTACGCCCTGCGCAAGTACATGGAATGGCTCCGGAAATACGCGCCTCCCGGCGCCCTGGGAATGGATTTCTACACCTACCTACCCTTCCTGGCCGGCGGCAATGTGGCCCAGCAGATCTTCTGGTACACGGCCTTCACCTCGACCATGGTAGCCCCGGGGCCGACGGTCAACGCTGACGGGACCCCGAAATGGCGTATGGCGCCCTCGCCTCACGGTCCCTACTGGGAGGAGGGGATGAAGCTGGGCTATCAGGACTGCGGATCTTGGACCTTTATGAAGAGCACGCCGCTGGAACGCCGCAAGGCCGCCTGGCTCTTCGCGCAGTTCTGTGTCTGCAAGACCACGTCGCTGAAAAAGACCCATGTGGGATTGACGCCGATTCGCGATAGCGATATCCGGCACCAGTCCTTCACCGACCGCGCACCAAAACTGGGGGGTCTGGTGGAGTTCTACCGCAGCCCGGCACGCGTCGCATGGACACCCACCGGCACCAACGTGCCCGATTACCCGAAACTGGCTCAGCTGTGGTGGCAGAATATCGGGGAGGCGGTTTCCGGTGAAGTGACCGTGGACAGGGCGATGGACAACCTGGCCGCTGAGATGGACAAAGTGATGGAACGTATACAGCGCGCAAAGGTGCAGAAAATAGCCGGTCCGAAGCTGAACAAGTGCGGCGACGAAGCGCCATGGTTGAAGAAGCCCGGATCACCCAAGGCGAAACTTGCCAATGAGAAACCGAAGGGTGAAACGGTCGACTATGACGGTCTCATCAAGGCATGGCGGGAGGGCCGCGTGAAATAACCTCCCCGCTGTGATAACCGCATGCACTCTGTCTTGAGCGCATGACATCAGAGGGGTTAAGGCATTCGCCTTAACCCCTCCCCTTTATCATCCCGAAATAACAGAGTCAGACCGTCCGCCATCTCCGCGGCGGAGAAAGACAGGAAGGGGGAATGGACGAATGGAACCAGCCGGTACGAAAAGGATCCTGGTGATCGATATCGCGAGGTTTTACGCCATTGCCCTGGTCTTTTACGGCCACTTCATCGAGCGAATCATGCTGCTGCACAACCCGGCCGCGGCGGCCCAGTACAAATTTGTCTATTCGTTCCACATGCTGCTCTTTTTCGTCCTGGCGGGCTACGTGGCCCGGGAGAGCGACCTTGCGCTGGGCTTCGAGAGATATCTCAAATACCGCGTCCTTTCCCGCCTTCTCCCCTTCGTGTTTTTCACCGCCCTCTTCATGGTGCTCCCCATTTTTTTCACCGAGCAGGCCTTTCCTCATCTGCACCTGCCCAGCGTCAAGGGGTATACAATCGGTCTTTTGAACACGGCCTTCGGGATACCCATGTTCTGTGTGCCGTCGTGGTTCCTCCTGATGATCTTTTCCGTCGAGATGGTCCACTACGCGGCCTTCCGGTTTCTCACATCCAACGCACGGGTACTGATCGCCGTCGCCCTTTTTTACGTGGTGGGGTACTGGTTCAACCTGGAGTTCGACATCGTCAACCCGGTGAAGGGGAGGGTCATCGGATGGAACTACCTCTTCATCCACGAGGCCGTCACCATGTACGCCTTTTACCTGCTGGGGATTTACCTGCGTCGCACAAAGGTCTTCACGGAGAAGGTATCACCGCGGATCGCTGTTCCCGGGGTGATTATCAGCTTTCTGATCGTCTTGTTCACCTATAATCTGAACACCGGGTTGTTCCCCTTCTCTCCCTATGACGCCGTGGTAATCATATTCGCCTCGCACGGGCACTTTCTCTGGTTTCCCTTCACGGCGGTGGTGGGCTCTCTCGGCATCCTCTTCCTGGCGCGGGTCACCCCCGCGCAGAAGACAATCACCTGGATGGGGCAGAACACGCTGATCCTCATGTGCTTGAATGGTATCTTCTACCACTACATCAATCCGCGGGTGGCGGGGTGGGCGGTCGAGAATCTCCCCCCCTCCGCGCCGGTCGTCTTCGGAGTGGGTCTCGTCATGACCGCACTGAGCCTGATCCTCTGCATCCCGCTGGTTTTCTTCTTCGAGCACTATCTTCCCCAACTCTCCGGCAAGCCGAAGAGAAACGGGCCATGGTTCAGGAATTTTACGTGAGGCGAGAGGGGTACCAGAGGAGGCATGATATAGAGACGGAGAAAATAATCAAGCATTACCGCCGCTTTTCAAGGGATCATCGTGACAAAAGATTTATTTGGTTTCTTCCTTGATGTGATTTTCGATAAACCCCATAGTGTAATCGATATGAGCCATGAGCACTTCCTTTGCCTTTTCATACAAACCGGCAGTTAATAACTCATATACCTCTTCATGGGTATTGTGCGATTGACCTGAAAGGCCGGGGGTGTAACCACAATAAAACTGAAACCGAGCCAGATTGGAGACAATCGAGTGGTAGAAATTGATAAGCCACGGATTGCCTGTGGAGGCAACAAGCTGCACATGAAAATCGGTAATGCTCTTGAGATACGTTAGATCTCCTTTGGAGTAATCCCTGTTGCGTTCAGGAACTTCGATCAGGGAAGCAGATAGTTTTGGGAATTTGCTGATTTGTTTGGATTCGAGAAGATCGATGGTATAGCTTTCAATCATTTTGCGAACGCTGTAGACCTGTCTCATCCTGTCAATAGAAAGTTCTGCTACATACGTTCCTTTCCTTGGTACTCGCACCAGTAATTGCTCATTTTCCAGAACATGAAATGCCTCGCGCATAGGAACCCGGCTGACATTAAACCGGGCAGATAATTCCACCTCGTTCAGCTTTTGACCGGCTCTAAAGGTATTAGAGATGATGAGATCCCGCAGGTGTTGAGTTACGGTTTCTGTAACGCTTAAGATTTGCATAGCCATCCTTCGAACCGCTCCCGTTTGACCAGGCGCTGCTTTAACTTACATTAGTTTTATACAACCTTGGTGATTTTAATGGATAGAACCTCACGATTCCTGACAAGTTTTCTCGTTAAATCTGATTTCCCGCTTCCCCCAAAAGTTTTGTCTCGCAGAAAACTACCACTCAGAATAATATAAAAGTGATCGTTCCGACAGAGATTGTAGCTGAAATTTCTACTCTTTTTTTAATGATGTCAAGAAAAAACAAGCGACGACCTTTTGAGAAACGTACTGACTTTCGCTCAGATGCATCGTCTCTTGAGCCGTATAGTCCTCCATCTCCAGGGCCGCTCTGCTAGAAAATGTAAATAATCCGGCCAAATCAAGCTCAAAACAGGTCTCTGCCATATTCTCGAAAATGATACGGGAGGCTCGGACCTGTTACAGATTTGTCACCATTGACACGAGTGCCTTCTCAGCACCTCTCATGCCGCCGTGTTACTCGAGGCGGTTATCCCATCGCAGTATCTACGATCACTCTAAATTCTTCATCCGTCAGCGCGTGGTGTTTATCGATCGCCTGTGCCTTGACCCGATTCAGGATATCCATAACTACCGCATCATCGGGGACGGGAATGCCTAGCCGCTCCATCTTGACCTTGATGGACGTGCCGCCACTCATCTTCCCGACGATAATTTTCCGCTCTCTCCCAATAATTCCGGCGATATCCGTACCCGGGGGATTCGCTTTCCCCGCCTTTGCCAGCTTGAAACCGGCGTCGACCGCAATCCCTGACTCCTGGGTAAAGACCCTCTCACCCACCAAAGGCCAATTCGCCTGCAGTTGAATCTGCGACAGTCTCTCCACGAGTTGTGAAACCTCGTACAGCTTCTCCAATTTGATCCCTGTGTTGATTCCCAGCATCAATTCAAGGTCCAGAGCCACCGTTTCCAGTGGTGCGTTCCCGCCCCCTTCTCCAAGACCGTTTACGCACGTGTGAATCACTTCTGCACCGGCCATCGCTGCGGCCAGGGCGCCAGCGGTACCCATCCCGTATGTGTTATGTGGGTGAATTTCGACGCATTTATCCGTCAGTGTTTTGACACGGCGGACAAAGTGATAAAGCGTTTGGGGCAGGCAGGTTCCGCGGGTATCGGGGAGTGCTATGGCATCAATGGCTCCTTCTTTAAGAATCTTCTCGATTATCCGTTGAACGAAGTCCCAAGGGGACTGTGTGGCGAGCATCAAAAAGGCGGTAACCCGAAGTCCCTTTTCTTTTGCAAAGTGTGACGCTTTAATTATCTTGCTCGTTGTTTCATCAAAGGACCACCCGAAGGCTTCGATCAGCGGCGGAAAGGTGGTGATCTCGAGCTCAATCGCCGGGCAACCCGCGTCGGCAGCCTTCTGAATATCTCCCTTGACCGAACGGCAGAACCCCACAATTTCAGCAGAAAGCCCCAAGGAGGTCAGCTCTTCAACGGCTTCAAAATCATCCTGTGAAACGGCGGGCATCACCTCGACCCGGTGTACTCCAAGTTCGCTTAACGCCTTCCCTATCAGGACCTTGTCTTCTTTCGTAAAAACTACCCCGGCAAATTGTTCGCCATCGCGGAGCGTGGTGTCGTGGAGATAGATTTTTTTGGGTAAAAACCGCTTTTCCGCCTCCATTTCTTCCATGAAATTTAACGGACTGCTGTTAATCACTTTCCAATCTTCCATATCGTGTACACTCCTCATGTGTGTTGAATTTGCATTGTATCTGTTATGTGGTTGTGTGTGCGCTCTGATCCACTCTCTGTTTGATCATTCCTCTCTGAGTAATACCGTGAGGTCGCAAATGTCATTGACCCGTTCCAGCGATTCAACCGTTTCCATGATTGCGCTGATCCTCTGTTCACTGAATAATGCCGAGGCAAGGATCCTAAACTTATCCCTGAGTTCCTGCGCGGTAAAAGGATTTTTGGGCGTCCCCTTGGAATACTTGACGGTCTCTTGGAAGATTTTCCCGTCATTCATCTGCACTTCGACAGCGGAGGGAATCGCCAATCCTTTTTCTTCACTGAAGATTCTTTCGGCGACAGGATCCACTTCCAGGACAACTTTTTGTACAACGGCCTGTGCCTCCTGATTCCGGAAGATGTTTTCCTCGCTCATCCACTCGTGCGGCATCTTCCGGAGAGCGAGCATCGCAATGGCATAGGGAAGACAGAACTGCGCATTAAAGATTGATTCAATCTTATCCCGCGAGAGGAGATCTATGGCCCGCTGTATGGTCTTTACCTTGATGGATGCAATGTCGTGAACATCGATCGTGTTTTCTTCAAATATTCTTTTTACCGCATCCGCGCTGCTGTGACCCCAGGTGCAGAGAGGATACGGCTTATATTTTGTGTCCACGATGGCGTACGGGTCGCCGATATCTCTGGCGAGTTCTTCGAAATCGTGGTTATCCGAGCCCATCATGGCCCAGAATCCGGCGTCACCGTCGAAAACATGAGCCGTCCCCGACGCAACACCTCGCTGTGCCAGGAGTGTCCAGAATATTCCCGAGAAAGTCGACCATCCGAATGGACCTTTGGGAAAACCCGCATGGTGTTCCGCGGACTTCTGCAAATTGATGGGCAGAGGGGCGATCTTTCCCGCCAGGCCGAAGGCGTCATACAACTCTTTCGATCCCAATCCAAGCAATTTCCCGGCGACAGTGACCGCATCGAATATCTGCCAGGTTGAGGGAAAATAGGTTCGAGCCTTGGACGGAGAGGGCATCGAATACATCATGATACGAGACCCTACCTCAAAG
>Ga0272443_10000949_pt1 | contig 47179 bp, 42 predicted proteins | sample SSMAcet12_FD_193581 | JGI IMG/M metagenome (GOLD analysis project Ga0272443, IMG submission 193581) | Marine sediment archaeal communities from Little Sippewissett salt marsh, Falmouth, MA, United States - SSM-Acet-12 | ecosystem: Environmental > Aquatic > Marine > Wetlands > Sediment ...
GTAACGAAGGGTCCCGAACAAAAGGTTCCAACAGACCGCAAAAGGGCGCGACTGCTGAACCTGTGCGTTCTGCCCAAAAATGGCCAAGGGACCAATCTTTGGAGTATCATGAATGAAAATTCGGTTTTACATCGATCCAGAAAGTGGCGTTCCTCATATTTACCACCAGGAGGTTCGGGAAGGCGAAGTCGAGGATATACTACGAAATTTAGGGAAGACCGTCCAGACAAAGAAAACTCTCGCATTGCTCTCGGGCAGGTAAAAGCCGGCCGATATCTCCGAGAGATCTACGTTCCCGATCCTGTTCCATTTCGGTTAGCTTCTTCATATCCAGAGATCTCCTCGTTCCCCACTTGGTTCCGGCGATGTGGCGAAGGCGAGCTGATACCAGCATCAAGGCGGAATTGCCGTCGGGGAAAGCGCCGGCCACGCGCGTTCGTCGTCTGACTTCACGCAGGATGCGCTCCAGCGGATTGTTGGTTCGGATCCGGCGCCGGTGGGCGCTTGGGAAACAGTTGATCGGCTTCGGCGTCCAGTAGCTTGTTGATCGTCTCTTCAACGGTTCCGCGGACCATATCCCCAAGGTGCTGCTGGATCTGCTCTTCATCGATCTGGATGACTTTGCCGAGGTTTTCCGATACACTGTCTGACGTGGTGGCCTCCTTCCCTGGTTAAACGGTTAGTGTCGCAGCTTCCATTTAGCCATATCGAGGCCGCCGCCTCAAATTGTGCGAAAACTTTTATACGTTTTCTCCAAGAGGCCGTTGACCCGCCCTCTTTGATCTGCGATGCTCGCGGCTCAATCGCTTACGTTGGGCATGAAACAAAGATGATACGAGAATGAAGCTAAAAACGATCTCTGTGTTGTTGATCACCGCCGCAGTCCTGGCCGGGATCTGGACGGAAGCAGCCGCCGGAGACCGGGTGCGGGCGATATCCGAAAAAGAGCTCCAACAGCTCATGGAGGGAAGCGAGGGAAAATCGGTCCTGGTAGCGGTCGCCTCCTGGTGCAGCCCCTGCCGCAGGGAGCTGCCCGCGCTCAACCGCCTGTTTGAAAAATACCGTGAGCAGGGACTTTCCGTGGCGGCCATCAGCGTTGATGCCGCGGGACCTGAAGCCATGCAGCCGATCGTCGACCAGCTTGCCTTGAAGTTTCCCGTCTACTGGACCGGGGAATCGGCCCTCCGGGACTATGATATCGTCGCCGTGCCGACCCTGTTCATCATCAAGGACGGCCGGACAATGGAACGGCTTCTGGGCCAGCGCTCGGAAAAATTCTTGGAAAAAAAGATCCAGAAGCTTCTCGAATAGCAGCGGAAAACAGTATTACCCTGGGGCTTCCTTCGACTCCGGCTCGGACCGCGGAACAGGACCCGAAGCGATCTCCCAGGAAATCGCACCGAATTTGCATGACTGGCGCAGACACTTCAGACACCGGATGCAGTCGGTCTGGTTGGGACCTTCGTAGAATCGAATCCCCATGGGGCACCCCTGGTAGCAGGCGTCGCAGCGGACGCACAGATCCGGATGGTGAACCATCCGAAACAGGCTGACACGGTTGAACAGGGAGTAAATCGCCCCCAGCGGGCAGGCCGTCCGGCAAAAGGGCCGGCGGCTGGCCACCATCCATCCCAGAAAACCGATCAGAATCGCCAATTTGCCGTAAAAGAGCAGCCCCACCAGCGTTTTTAGCTGGGGTTGAAGGTGCAGCATCGGAAGCCCCGCCTCCAGGGTGCCGGCCGGACAGATGGTTTTGCAGTACCAGGTCTGACCGTAGCCGAACTCGTCCACCACCGCCAGGGGCAGCACCAGCACGAAAAGCACAAGAAATACGTACTTGCCGACGCCCATCCATTTGGGAAGCGTCCATTTCGGCGACGGAATTTTATACATCAGCTCCTGAAAAAAGCCGAATGGGCATACCCAGCCGCACGGCATCCGCCCTGCGAGGCTGCCGATGATTCCCAAAAATCCGATCACGTACAGCCCGAAATGAAACCGTGCGGCCTGCAGCGCAGGCCTCACGCCCGCCATGAAATGCTGCAGCGCCCCGATGGGACAGGCGCCGGTGGCCGCCGGACAAGAATAGCAGTTCAGCCCGGGCAGGCAGACCGACTTGAGAGGCCCCTGGTAGATCATCCGGGTCGCCGGAAACTTCCAGAACGCGTTGCTAACGATGGTGGCCAGGACCTGGATCCATCTGCGCAGCCAGTCCATCAACCGATCCCGATGCAGCTCAGGCAAATCCGGGCGGCTTTTTCCAGAACCGAGGGCACCTCGCCCAGGTTGATGCCGGCCAGGCACAGCAGCAGAAAAAAGACCGCCAGGAAAAGAGGCGCTTTTGGAAATGATTTCATAACAATCCCTATTATGCCGGTCGTAGATGATTAACCGATCCGGAGGCTCTCGCCGGCCCGGGGAACCACGACCGGGTATCCTTCTGTCTTCAGCGTCTCACCAAAGGCCAGGCACTGTTCTTCTTCTCCGTGGACCAGGGCGATTTTCCCGATCTTTAGATTCGATTCCTTTAAAAAGCGCAGCATCTCGCTTTTGTCGCCATGGGCGCTGAACCCGCCCAGTTTCACCACCTGCGCCTTGAGCGGATAGTCCTTGTTGAAAATGCGCACCACAGGGGAGTCTCCCTTTTTCCCGGCCTCGGCCCAGGCCTCTGACTGATCCTGAATCCGGCGCCCCAGGGTGTGGCGCGCCATGAACCCGACGATCAGGATCGTGTTCTTTTCATCGTGGATCTTGTAGCGAAGGTGGTGAAGGATTCTTCCGGCCTCGCACATCCCCGATGCGGAGATGACGATATGCGGCGTTTCATCGCGCATGAGAGCCATCGAGGCCTCCACATCGCTGACAAACTGAAGCTGCTTGAAAAAAAACGGGTTCTTGCCCCGCTCCAGAAAACTGTCATGGGTTTCCTGGTCGTAGACCTCCGGGTGCTCCCCGAACACCTGGGTGATCTTGGTCGCCAGCGGGCTGTCGACGTAAACGGGCACCTTGGGCACCTCTCCGGCGCTGTACAGCTGGTGGATCACGTACAGCAGCTCCTGGGTCCTTCCGAAGGCAAAGGAGGGGATGACCACCGAGCCGCCCCGGCCGACGGTCTCCTCGATCACCGCCTTCAGCCTCGGCTTCATGTCCTGAACCGGCTCATGGAGCCGGTCCCCGTAAGTGCTTTCCATGATCAGCAGGTCGATGCGCCGGTCTTTTTCTTCAAAATTCAGGGCGGGATTTTTTAAAATGGGCTTTTGAAACCGGCCGATGTCGCCGGTGTAGGCCACGGTGCACGGCCGGCCGTTGGCCGTACCTCGAATGATGGTGATCGCCGACCCGAGGATGTGGCCCGCGTCGTAGAAGGTGCATTCCATCTCTTTTCCGATGGTCACCGGGCTTCGGTAGGGTAGACCGTCGAAAAAGGACAGACTCTGTTCGGCATCGGAAATGGTATAAAGCGGCTCGACCTTCTCCAGCCGGAACCGTTTCAGAAAGCCTTCGATGGCTGAGACGTTGAGGTCGCTGCCGTCGGTTTTGAGCATCTTTCGGATTTCGTCTTCCTTTTTTCCTTTCTTCTTTTTCCAGACATCGGCCTTGATGTCTCGAAGCGCCGCCCGCACGGTCTTGTAGTTGAGATAGTTCGCGTCCGACTCCTGGATGTGGGCGCTGTCCAAAAGCAGGTATTCGCAGGCGTGGGCGGTGGCCCGGGTGGTCACGACCCTGCCGGCGAATCCGTTTCGGGTGAGCAGCGGGATGCGGCCGGAATGGTCGATGTGGGCGTGGGACAGCACCACGTTGGTCAGGATGCTCGGATCGAAGGGAAGATTTCGGTTCTTGGTGTCGGCCTCTCTGCGCCGGCCCTGGAACATTCCGCAGTCCAGAAGAACAGCGTCGCGGTCGTTTTTGAGCAGGTGCATGGAGCCGGTGACTTCCCGGGTGGCGCCATAGAAGGTAATGTTCATGAGAATCCTCGATCGCAGGTTGCCGGTTGAGAAAGTTAAGATGCCGCTATCGCCCCGCCCGGCTCGGATCGCCTTTTCTCCGGCAGCCGGACATACTGGCTTCAGCGTGCCGTCGACCGGGGCACGGGGAAGATTTTTCGAAATCGCCGATTCCGTTTACAGCCATGGCCGACAAATATCGAGTACTGAACGGACTGTCAACGTCCCGGGCAGTCACAGGCGTGTACCCACCGGCACCGGCCTGCGCTGGAGCAAGGTTCCGTTTGGCGTTCACCGAAAAACAGGGATCCTGCTTTTCATCATGGCCGTTGTTCATGGGTCTCTGGGCATTCTCGCCAACCTTTGCTGATGGGTACCTGACACACCAGAATTCGGCACCGGCAAGGCGGCAGCCAAAGGAATTTTTTCCTACGGATTGAAGTCGAATGCAAACCGCTTGCTGGAAAACAGCGCCAGGCAGGCGGAAACCGCGTCTGCGTCGTACTGTTTCCCTTTTTTTTGTTTAATTCTCGCCAGAGCGGTCTCGATGCCCTGGGCGGGTCGATAGGGGCGAAAAGAGCTGGTGGCTTCGGTGACATCGGCCACCGCCAGGATGCGGGCCTCTACCAGGATCTCTTCCCCGGACAACCCCTGCGGGTAGCCCGAGCCGTCCATACGCTCGTGGTGCTGGAGCACCATCTGGGCGACGGGCCGCGGGAAGGGAATCTGCTTCAGAATATCGAAGCTGACCTGGGGATGGATTTTGATCATTTCAAGCTCCGCTTTCATCAGGCTCCCTGCACGGCTCAGGATCGAAACCGGGATGCGGATTTTTCCCAGGTCGTGCAGGATTCCTGCCGTGTGTATGCTCTCCACGGTCTCCTGCGACAGTCCCATCTCTTCGGCAATGGCGCAGGCAAGCTGCGCAACCCGCTGCTGGTGACCGGCGGTGTATGGATCCCGAATCTCCACCATACGCGCCATGCTGTGGATGCTGGCGTTGAGCATCTCCCGGATTTCTGCGGTCTTCTCGGCGACCTTTTGCTCCAGGACCACGTTCTGGGACTTTAGCTGCAGCCGCATCTCTTCTAATGTCAGGTGGGTCCGAATCCTCGCTTTGACCTCCGCCGCCTGAAAGGGCTTGGTGATGTAGTCCACCGCCCCGAGTTCGAATCCCTTGGTTTTGTTTACGGTGTCCGTCACGGCGGTGATGAACATGACCGGGATGGATGCGGTCTCAGGATCCGCTTTCAGCCGGGTGCAGACTTCAAAGCCGTCCATCTCCGGCATCATGATGTCCAGGAGAATCAGGTCAGGCTTCTGCTTCGCGGCGTATTCCAGGGCCTTGGGACCGTTTTTGGCGATGCCTAGCCGATAGTCTTTCTGCAGGGTGTTGACCAGCAGATCGATGTTGGTGGCGTTGTCGTCCACAATGAGTACGAGATGTCGTGATGAATTCATGCTTCTTCCTGCCTGTCTTGGCGAATCTTTCGGATCGTCTCCATGGCCTGGTCATAGTCGTAGCGATTGATCTGATCCTCCAGGGTTCTGAGGCTGGAACCGTCTGCATCTGTGCATCGCACAGCGGCTTGCCGGAGAACAGGCATCAGCTGGTTGATCGGTTCCGGATCGGCCTGCTCCAAGGCTTCGGCCAACTGGACCATGACCGTGTCCAGCGGCAGGCAGGCTTCAGCCGGGACCGGTTCCGGCACCCGCATCCCGGCGGCAGATTCATCCAGGGATCGAATCGATGAGAGAACCAGATCGAGTGCCGCCTCCAGCTTAGCAATCTTGACGTCCAAATCGGGGCGCTCGCCCGCTGCGACGGCGCCTTGTTGGCAGCCGTTTTCAAGCACCCTTGCCGCCTCTTTCAATTCTTCGGCGCCGATGCTGGCAGCGCTTCCCTTCAGGCTGTGGGCTAGCTGGCGCAGTGCTTGAAGATCGTTTTCTCCGCAAGCCTGCCGGATTTTTTCAGCCGTGTGCCGGTTGTCGGAACGAAACCCGATCAGGATGCGCTTCACCGTTATGGGGTCGATGTTCATCGCCACAAGGGTATTTTCGATATCGATCCCCGGAAGCCGGTCCGGTAGCGCCGCCCCCTTTTCCGCGGAGACTTCCGCTGCCCCTGTCCGCTCTTCTTCAGGAAATGCCGCCTGATCTGCCCCGGTCTCGGCCCGGAGTTCTTCTTCGGGCGTGTCGGTCTCCGGCAACCCTTTGCTATACCGCAGCAGCCGCCAGAGGGTGTGAAAAAGCCGGTCCTGATCGACCGGCTTGGCCACGTAGCCGTCCATTCCCGCATCCAGGCACTTTTCCTCGTCGCCCTTCATGGCGTGGGCCGTCATGGCCACGATGGGCAGGTCTTTTCCCTGGGGCAGTTCACGGATCAACCGGGTAGCCTCGTAGCCGTTCATGACGGGCATCTGGATATCCATCAGCACGGCGTCGAAGGAGCGGGTCCGGACCGCTTCGACGGCCGCTTCGCCGTTTCCGACGATGGTCACGACAATTCCTGCCCCTTCCAGGATGGCCTCAGCCACTTCCTGGTTGGTCGGGTTGTCTTCTGCCACCAGAATTCGAAGACCCTTGAGCGGTTTGCGGTAGATGGAGGCGCGGGTGGTGAACCTTCTTTTCCGGCCGCCTTCCTTTGTCGATTCCTTGCCGAAGGCGTCCATGACGGCATCGAACAGCGTCGAGGGGTAGATGGGCTTGGTCAGAAACCCGTCAATCCCGGCCGCTTCAGCTGCGATGCGCTGCTCTTCCTGCCCGAACGCCGTCATCATGATGATCGGTACGGCCAGCTTCAGTTCCTGCCTGATTTTTCGGGACACCTCGAAGCCGTCCATTTCCGGCATCTTCCAGTCCATCATGATCAGTTCGATGGGGGTGGCCCGCAGCATATTGTCTTTGAGCCGATCCAGGGCCTCTGGGCCCGATCCCAGGGTCTCGACCCGGAAGCCCAACGATTCCAGCATGTGGCGCATGATGGTCCTGCTGTCGGCCAGGTCGTCGACCACCAAAACGTTCAACCCCTGCAAGTCGCGCGGGATCACCGGTTTGGGGGCGGGCCTGCCGACGGGCCGCCTCAACCGCACCGTGAAGAAAAAGGTGCTGCCTTGCCCCAGCTTGCTTTCCACGCCGATGTCGCCCCCCATCATGGCCACCAGCTGCTTGCAGATGCTCAGCCCCAGACCGGTGCCTTCGTATTTACGCGTCGAAGAGGTGTCGGCCTGGCTGAAGGGCTCAAAAAGCCGGTCGATGTATTTCGGTGGGATGCCGGCGCCCGTGTCTTTGACGGAAAAAACCAGCACCGCCTCGTTGGGGCCCAAACCGGCAGCCGGCGGCTTGGCCTGTCCGACATGAAGCAGGACCACCCCGCCTGCTTCCGTGAATTTGACCGCATTGCTGACCAGATTGGTCAGAATCTGCTGCAGGCGCAGCGGATCGCTGGTGACGACCTTGGGGGTATCCGGATCGATGTCCACCAGCATTTCGATCCCTTTTTCAGCCGCCCTCTTGACGAACATCTCCATGACCCTGTCGATCGTCTCGTTGAGCCTGAAAACGCGGTCTTTGAGTTCAAACTTGCCGGCTTCGATCTTGGAAAAATCCAGAATATCGTTGATGATGCTCAGCAGCGAGTAAGCCGAACGGTGGATGATCTGCAGGTAATGGGCAGTTTTCGGGGTCAGCTCTTCTCCCATGGCCAGGTCTGCCGCGGCAATGACGCCGTTCATGGGGGTGCGAATCTCATGGCTCATGTTGGCGAGGAACTCACTCTTGGCCCGGGTGGCGCTTTCCGCCTCTTCCTTGGCCTGCGTAAGTCTCCGGTCCATCTCTTTGACCAGCTCCATCTCCTCCTTCAGCCGCAGATGCGAGGTTTTGAGCCTGCGATTTAGTTTGACAACTTCCGCGGTGAAAAACGCCAGGATACAAAACGCCATGCAGGCAAAAAAAATCCAGTAGCCGTAGTTGCGTAACACGTCTGCGAAGGTGATCTTTCCAACGTCTTCGTACGGGCCGACCCGCAACGCTTTCAGGCAGTCGCGGACCGGCTGGTAATTCAGGGGGATGGTCCACCCTTCGCAGCCGGCCGCCATGGCCGCTTCGGAATCCGGCCGCATCTGCAGCAGCGCAACGGCGACTTGTTCGGCCAACTCGTCGGGGGTGTGTTGGACTTTGGCCATGGGCCATTCCGGATATTCGCGCGTGCTGCAAAAGTAGGGCGTAGGCTCCGCGTTGGGAGACAGGTTTGGAAAGATGTAAAAATCGTCCAGGTCGATCTTGCCCTCGGCGCTGAGCTCCTCCATCACGTTGGTTCTGACCGCGCCGGCATCGACCACGCCGTCCCGCACGGCTTCCACGACCCGGTCGTGGGTCTCTCCGAAAAGGAGTTTTGTAAAGTCGCGCCGGGGTTCGACCCCCTTTTCCTTGAGTTCCCGCCAGGCGGCGAGCCACCCGCCCAGGGAGGTTTCGGAAACCGCCATAAAGGATTTCCCCTTGAGGTCCTTGGGGGTGCGAATGTCGCCCCGATCCTTTCGACAGAATATGACGCCGCCGTATTTCTTGTAGGCCCCGCCTTCGCGCAGCTCTTTGAGGGTGACGATGCGATTGGCGTTGTATTTCAGCTCCAGGCCCACGTACAAGGCGGAATTGACCAGGACAAAGTCGACCGCTCCTTTTTCCACCTGGGAATAGACCTGGTCGTGGGTCAGCGGAATGATGATAAACAGCCGGTCGGCAAACCAGCGGCTGAGATATCCCGCCGTGGGCCCCCACTTCGCTTGACATTCTTGGGGGCCCAGGATGGCCAGCACCCCGATTTTGATGGGCATCTCCTGGGCCCAGGCACTGCCGGAAACAGGCCCACCGGAAAAAACGACCGTCCAAAGGATGATGCAGAGCAACCAAGTCTCGTATCGGCTGGAAGCGACGCGAGGATGTTTTTGAAAGCGCAAAGCGTCTCTGAAGCCCATCTTTTTCACCCCCCTGATGATCCCGGATCGTTCGTCAAATATCCGGGATAGGCGGAACATGGATGCGCTCCTTTGAATTATTTTTCTGCCACACCTTCCTTGGGTTATTTTATCAATCTACACCGGAAAGGATAGGTTTTTCTTGCAAATGGGTTGATAGGCGCAATTTGGGCCTATGAAAGTCGGTTTCGGTAGTCTTGGTAGCCGAACCGCTTCAGGATTCGGATTTCTCCGGAAGCGTGTCGAAGTCCGATGGCGGGAAGTTCAACCCCGTTGAACGTGTTGTTTTTGACCATGGTATAGTGGGCCATGTCTTTGAGGACGAGCCGGGAGCCGACGCAAAGCGGCTCGGCAAAAGAATAGTCGCCGATGACGTCTCCGGCAAGGCAGGTGGTGCCGCCCAGGCGGTAGGTGAAGGGAAGTGCTCCGGCCTCCGCGGCGCCTGCAATCTCGGGGCGATAGGGCATCTCCAGCACGTCGGGCATGTGAGCTGCCGCCGAGGCGTCCAGAATCGCGATGTCCATGTCGTTTCGTACGATATCCAGAACCGAGGCCACCAGAACACCCGCGTTGAGGGCGACGGCCTCGCCCGGTTCGAGGTAGACCTGCAGGCGATGGCGTCGGGAAAAGTCGTCGATCAATTCACACAGCCTTGCCACATCGTAGTCCTTGCGCGTGATGTGATGGCCGCCGCCGAAATTCACCCAGCTCATCTGGGACAAAAAAGCCCCGAATTTTTCTTCAAAAGCAGCCAGGGTTCGCGCCAGGGCGTCTGAATTCAGTTCGCACAGGGTGTGAAAGTGAAGCCCCGAGATCCCCGACAACTCATCGGGCCGAAAGTTTTCCCGCGTGACCCCGAGCCGGGAGCCCGGTGCACACGGATCGTAAATCGGCACCTTCACCTCCGAATGCTCGGGATTGACCCGGATTCCGCATTGAAGCGCCGGTTTTGCGCCGATCCTTTCTCGGAACCGCCGCCACTGGGAAAAGGAGTTGAAAACGAGATGATCACAGTAGGAAAGCAATGGGTCGAATTCCGCTTCCCGGTAGGCGGGGGCGCAGGCATGGACCTCTTTTCCGAACTCCTCGAATCCGAGCCTGGCCTCGTGCAGGGAGCTGGCTGAGACACCCCATAGAAACTGCCGGATCGTGTCAAAGACGCCGAACATGGCAAACCCTTTCAGCGCCAACAGAATCCGACAGCCGGTCTGCTGCTGCACCGACCCGAGTCTTTGCAGGTTCGCAATGAGCACGGCCTCGTCGAGCACGTAGCAGGGGGTGGGGACGGTTTCGAGGTTGTACGTTTCAGATCCCATGTTTCGTATCGCTGTCGCAGGTTGCAGAAAAAGACGGGATTCTCCCGGATCGGGGTCCCGGATGACGGACTTTAGACTGCCAAGTTTCATATGAGATGTCAGTTACTCCTCCAGCAGCGTCTCGGTCCAGGGAAGTCCGTAATGCGGAAGCGCCGCCATGAAAGGGTCCGGATCGAACTCCTCCACGTTGAACACCCCTTTGCCGCGCCATTTGCCGGTGAGCATCATCATCGCGCCGATCATGGCCGGAACGCCGGTGGTGTAGGAAACCGCCTGGGCCCCGATCTCCCGGTAGCACTGCTCATGGTCGCAGATGTTGTAGATATAGTGCCGTCGGGGTTTCTCGTCTTTTTTCCCTTCGATCATGCAGCCGATGCAGGTTTTGCCCTTGTAGCCGCCCCCAAGAGAGCCCGGGTCCGGCAGCAGGGCCTTTAAAAACTGCAGCGGAACGATCCGGCACCCCTGAAAATCGACCGGATCGATGCGGGTCATACCGACGTTTTCCAGCACCCGCAGGTGCGTCAGGTAGGCGTCTGAAAACGTCATCCAAAACCGGATCCTCTTGATTCCCGGCAGGTTTTTGACCAGGGATTCCATCTCCTCGTGATACATGAGATACATTTTACGGGGGCCGATCTGAGGAAAGTCGAAGGTTTCATGAACCGACAGGGGGTCGGTTTCGATCCACCTTCCCTCCTGGTAGTACTTGCCTTTCTGGGTCACCTCCCGGATGTTGATCTCGGGATTGAAGTTCGTGGCAAACGGCCGGCCGTGATCCCCGGCGTTGCAGTCCATGATATCGATATACTCGATCTTGTCGAAAAGGTGCTTTGCCGCATGGGCGCAGAAAATGTTGGTCACCCCGGGGTCGAACCCGCATCCGAGCAGCGCCATGAGCCCCTTTTCCCGGAACCGGTCGTGGTAGTCCCACTGCCACTTGTAGCAGAATTTGGCCTCGTCGGGCGGTTCGTAGTTGGCGGTGTCCAGATAGTCGACCCCGGTCGCCAGGCAGGCGTCCATGATCGACAGGTCCTGGTAGGGCAGGGCCACGTTGACGATCAGGTCCGGGCGGATCTCTCGCACCAGGGATACCAGCGCCCGGGTGTCGTCCGCATCGATTTGGGCGGTTTCAATGGGGCGGTCGAGACGCTTCTTGAGCCGTTCACACTTTTCCAGGGTGCGGCTGGCCAAGACGATCTCGGAAAAGATCTCCGGTACCTGGGCGCATTTTTGGACCACCACGCTGCCGACGCCTCCTGCGCCGATAATGAGCACTTTTGCCATGGCCAAAACTCCTCGTGGATCTTTGGGTGAGTCATCGGTGATGCCTCCGGTCGAAAAACCCTGCCGCCGTCAGCTCGAAACGCGGTGGCCGGCTGTCCGGAGAACGTCGACGGCTGCTTCGAGCTGTCCGGATCGAACCAGGAGTATATCGGTATCATACGTGGAAACGACGAAAATGGAAATCCCGGCCCGGGCAAGAGGCCCGGCCAGGGAGGCCAGCACGCCGGTTTCAGAAAAATCAAGGGGCCCTTTCACCCTGAACAGCCGCCACCCCCGGCTGCAGACAACCCCGTCGGGGATCGACGCCTCGGGGCAGACCACGGACAATTCTTCGGAAGTGCCGGTGATCGAGAAAAACCCGGCCTTCATGGACCAGGCAGGAATGGGCCGGCCGGCCTCGAGGCGGCAGATGCCCATGGCCCCCGGAAGCAGATCAAGATGACGGGCAGCCATGCTCCCCCTCCGGGTCGATCCAGCAAACGCCACGGCCATTGACGGCAACCGCCGCCAGGTGCCCGCCGAAAGAATGAAACCTCACCGTCCAGAAAATCGACTCGAACACGACCGAAAGCCTTTCCCGGCGTTGCACGGAAACGATGCGGCACTCGGAAAGACCGGTGATACCGACGCCGGCGGCCTTGAGCACGGCTTCTTTGGCCGTCCAGCACCGGAAAAAATCCGAAAGCCCCTCTCCGGAAAAAAGGCGCCACTCGTCGAAAGCCGCGATCCGTTCAGCCAGTCCCTCTTTGACCGGACGAATCTTTTCGATATCGATGCCCACCGGCGTCTGGGCAGCCACCGCCGCCACGCATCCGCTCTTGTGGGAAAGCGACCAGTGAATTCCCCCCCTTGGAATCGGCGCCCCGTTTTCTTTTTTTTTCAGTTCCGGCAGCACCACCCCCAGTCGCAGAGCGGAGCGCTTCAGGGCCACCCGGGCAAATTCGCTCAAAAAGCGCACCTTGTCGCCGCCCTTCAATAGGAGCTTGCTTTCGGGCACCTCCAGGATCACCGGGTAGATGGTTTTTGAAGGGTCGTTGTGTTCCATGGTCCGACCGTTGCTTACGGGTATTTTGCGCACCCCGCCCTGGCGTTTGCGTTGCATCCGATCGCGCAGTGCGGCCGGGTTGCTCATGTGAAAATAGGCCAAAAGATAGGCCGTTGAATACCCTCAGGGGAAGCCCATCGTCCCGCGCAGAGCATCGCAGATCCGGGCGGATCAGGCCCTTTCGCTGTTTGAGGATAAATCCGCTTTCGCGTATTTATTAGCGGCGGCTCCGCCGCCGATTAAAATTAAGAACCGACCTGTTCACCGAAAATGGAAATGGTTGGGGTAAAGCCATTCAGCGATTCGATAGATTCAAGAAACCGTTTGTCATTCCTGCCCTTTGCGCCTGCAGGGCGCCTGATTTTCTCTGCGGCAGCAGAGAAAATGTCGAGTTCGAAAGGGCCCCGGCCGGATCGAGAAGCGCAGGAAGAAGCGGGGCGCAGGGCGCCTTTTCTTTTGGTTACTTTTCTTTGGGCGAGCAAAGAAAAGTAACAAGAAAAATTTAAAAAAATCATAGAATTATATAAAAATTGGTCTCATCCTTGATTAAACGGATCGCCTCGCGGTCAGCGGCGGCGCTCGCACCCGTTCTTTCCGGAGCTATGACCCCAAAAGAGCTGATCGGAGGGTTGCTGGATTCAGCGCCTTCGCATGGGTGATCATTCCGATTCCTCCCGCTTAGCCGATCGGTTGGGATCGAGGATAATCCGGCAGTCCGCCACCGTTGCCCCCTCTCCTTCCGGGTGGGCCAGCAGCGGGTTGATGTCGAGCTCCTTGATCTCCGGATGGGCGGCGGCCATGTCCGAGAGGCGCACCATCGCCTGTTCCAGGGCGCCGATATCGCTCTTGGGTTTGCCCCGGAACCCTTCCAAAAGCTTGTAGCCCTTGATCTGGCGGATCATCCGCCGCGCTTCGTTCCGCCCGATGGGGGCCAGGCGAAAGGAGACGTCCTTGAACACCTCAACGAAGATGCCGCCGTAGCCGAACATGAGCAGCGGCCCGAAAACAGGATACCGGTTCATCCCGACAATGACCTCGTTGCCGGACGGTGCCATCTGCTGGACCAGGACCCCGTCGATGGCCGCGTCGGGCTTGTAGTCCCTGGCCCGGGAGACAATGCCGGCAAAACTTTTTCGCACGTCCTCGGCCGTGTTCAGCCCCACCACCACCCCGCCGGCGTCGGATTTGTGAAGGATGTCCGAGGAAACGATTTTCATGACCACCGGATAGCCGATCTCTTCGGCGATCTTCACCGCTTCGGTTTCGTCTGTTGCCAGCCGGGTCGGCAGGACGGAAAACCCGTAGGCTTCCAGGATGCGGTTTCCTTCCAGCTCACCCAGATAGGTCTTTTTCTCCGCCAGGGCCTCTGCGATGATCCGTTTTGCCGTCTCGGTATCGTGGTCGAAGCTGTACTGGGGCAGATGGGTGCGGTCGACCCACTGCGAATGGCGGTACAGGGCCCCGAAAGCCTTGGCCGCGTTTTCCGGAAACCGGAACACCGGGTAGCCGTGGGCCTGGAGGTATTTCACCCCCGGAGAGACGTCGACAACCCCCATGAAGCAGCACAGGATCGGCTTGTGGGTGGTCCGCGCCGTTCGGACCACCGCTTCTGCCGTGCCGCGGGCGTTGGTCATCGACTGCGGGGTGAGAATCACCAGGGCGCCGTCGACCCCTTCGTCTGCGATCACCGCCTGAAGGGCGTTTTCGTATCGGTCCTGGGAGGCATCTCCGATCACGTCCACCGGGTTGTTGAGATTGGCGGTCTTGGGCAGGTGGCCGGCCAGGGCCTCGACGGTTTCCGGACTGAACCGGGCAAGCTGCAAGCCGGCCGATACGGTCATGTCGGTGGCGACGATACCCGGGCCGCCCGCGTTGGTGACGATGGCCACCCGGTTGCCGGTGGGCATCTTGCGCCGGGTCTTTCCCAGGGCCGTCTCGGTCTTGTAGGCAAAGGCGTTGGCAAAATCGAACAGCTCGTCGATGGTCTCGGCCCGAATGATGCCGGACTGCAGGAAGATGGCATCGTAAACCCCTTCTGATCCGGCCAGAGAACCGGTGTGGGAGGCGGCCGCCTGGGCCCCGGCCGCGGTTCTGCCGGACTTGATGGCCAGCACCGGGGTTCTTCTGAAACCGGAGGTGATCTCCTTGACCGCTGTAATGAATTCCGGTCCCCGGCGAAGCTCCTCCAGATAGAGGATGATGACCTCGGTGTAGGGATCTTCGTGGAGATACTGCAGCAGATCGAGCTCGTCCACGTCCGCCTTGTTGCCGGTGGAGATGAACTTGGAAAACCCGAAGTCCCGGTCGGCGGCAAAATCGAGCACGGCCGTGCAAAGCGCACCGCTCTGGGAGATAAAGGAAATGTTTCCGGGCTTCGGCATCCGGGTCGAGAAACTGGCATTGAGCCGCACCGACGGCAGGGGGTTGATCACCCCGAGGCAGTTGGGCCCCACCACCCGGACGCCTTGCTCCCGGCAAAGCGATACGATGCGGTCTTCGATCTTTCGGCCTTCTGCGCCGACCTCCCTGAACCCGGCCGAAACGATGACGATTCCCTTAACGCCTTTTTCGACGGATTCTTCCACGGCTTTCAAAGCGAACTGCGGGGGCAGGATCAAAATGGCCATATCCACCGATTCCGGGATGTCCTTGATGCTCGGATATGCCTTGACGCTGAGAACCGAGCGGGCGCCTGGATTGACCGGATAAAGCGTTCCTTGGAAGCCACCGCGCAAAATATTGGCGAAAATATCGTGGCCGACCTTTCCGGGCGTGGTGGAAGCCCCGATGACCGCCACCGAGTCAGGCGAAAAGATGCTCTCCAGGTTTTGCATGACGTCCCCCCTTGAAACTGCCTTGTTAATCACCAAAAGCTTCTTATAAAATTCCTTCCAGCAAACTTTGAACCTTGAACCCTGCCTGTGCGGCGAAGCGCGCAGCGCGAAGACGTAAACCTGGAACGCCGCGGCAGCGGCGGGCCTGTCGCCTGTTTTACAACGGACTTTTTTTCATCTCCAGGGCCATCTTGTAAACCCTTGCCTTGGGCACCCCATAGCGCTCGGCGATGGTTTTCGCCGCTTCGGACACGCTCATCCCCTCTTTGAGCAGTTGGGCGACCGGCGCCATCAGCTGCGCATCGGAAGGTTTTCGGGCTTCGGTCGCACCGGCCACCAAAAGCGTGCATTCTCCCTTGACAGCGGGCCGGTCCTGCAGCCGGCGTCGGATTTCAGAGAGCCGACCGCGGATAAACTCTTCATGCCGTTTGGTCATCTCCCGGGCCAGCACCCCCCGCCGGTCCCCGAAAACCGTCTCGGCCGCTTCCAACAAGGAAAGGATCCGGGTCGGAGATTCGTAAAAAATCATCGTTTTTTCTTCGGTCGCAAGCTTTTGTAAAAACCGCTCCATCTGCCCCGGCTTTTTCGGGCAAAACCCGAGAAATACGAACGCGTCCGTGGCAAGTCCGGAGGCGCTCAGCGCTGCGGCCGCGGCCGTCGGCCCCGGCACGGGCGCCACCGGGATACCTGCCTTTGCGGCCGCGGAGACCAGGCGATATCCCGGATCCGAGACGGTCGGGGTGCCTGCAGTGGTCACCAGGGCCCCGCTCTCCCCCTTTGACAGGCGATCAACGAGCGACGGTGTCCGGCGCTGCTCGTTGTGCTCGAAGCAGGAGATGAGCGGTGCCGCCTCCAGGCCGTGGTGCCGCAGCAGTGTTCGGGTCCGCCGGGTGTCCTCTGCGGCGATCCAGTCCACCTCGGAAAGAATCCGGAGCGCCCGAAGGGTGATGTCCTCCAGGTTTCCGATGGGGGTGCCCACCACATAGAGGGTTCCGGGGGTTCCGATTTTTTTTTCCGCTCTTTTCAAGGGATTTCGTTCCTGCTTCTAGATCCCATAGGCAAGGTCGAAGGCGTTTCGAATCAATTCGATCCGCGGCGGCATCTGGGCCATTTGAATGGAAACCACATCGAACCGGGCACGGCGGTCCATCTGCCGCGTCTCCTTGAGATAGGCCAGGGCGGTTTGGGAAATCTTCTGCTGCTTTTTCAGGGTAACGGCGGCCTTGGGCGGCCCGAAGCGATCGTCCTTGCGGGCCTTCACCTCCACGAACACAAGGGTTGCCCCCTCCCGGGCGACGATGTCGATCTCTCCGATTCGGTTCCGGTAGTTTTGCTCCAAAATTCGGTATCCGCAAAGCTTCAGATACCAGACCGCCAGGCGTTCGCCTTTTTGACCCAGGAGCTGTCGCTGATCGCTCATTTCCCGAACGGAGGGGCAATAAATTCCCGCACGCCCTTGAAGCTTGTCCGATGAATGGGGCAGCATCCGAACCTGCGGATCGCCTCGCGATGGGCAGCGGTCGGATATCCCTTGTGGCGGGAAAAACCGAATTCCGGGTAGTCCTGATCGTAGCGCTCCATGATCCGGTCCCGCGTGACCTTTGCAACGATGGAGGCGGCGGCGATGGAGATGCTCAGGGAATCTCCCTTGGGAATCGGCCGCTGGGGGAGATCGGAGGGAATCTGAAATATCCCGTCGATCAGGAGATAGTCCGGCTGCGGCTTCAGATTCGCCGCGGCCATGGCCATGGAAAGAAGCGAGGCTTGGAGGATATTGATTCGATCGATCTCCACGGCATCGACGATGCCGATACCGATGGAGACCGCCTCGTCATAGAGCTGCGTATAGAGCCGTTTCCGTTTTTCGGGGGTCAGTTTCTTGGAATCGGCGATCCCTTCAAGGCGGCAGGGCCGAGGCAGCATTACGGCAGCGGAGACGACCGGACCGGCCAAAGGCCCCCTTCCGGCCTCGTCGATCCCGGCGATCGCGGCAAAGCCGTCTTCAACCGCCCGAATTTCAAAAGCCCAACCATCGGTTTGCATCCGGTATACCGAAATCGCGTTTGCGGATGTATTAAGGTCCTCGATGGCATAATTTCGGTGACGTCTTTCAGATCAAAAAAACTCACCGCCGAGTCACAGAGGACGCAGAGAACACTTTTTCAATTTCCTCTGTGCATGCTCTGCGGTCTCAGCGGCTCTGCGGTGAAACAATTGTCACCATAATTACGCACACACGGACTTAGGCGGTGCGTTTTTCCTGGATCCGGGCGGCCTTGCCCCGCAGCTTTCGCAGGTAGTAAATCTTCGCGCGCCTCACCCGCCCTCGGGTCACCACCTCGATTTTGTCGATAATCGGCGAATGCAGCGGAAACACGCGCTCAACGCCGACGCCGTAGGAGACTTTTCGGACGGTAAAGCTCGCCCCGGCCCGGGAGCCGCGGCGGCTGATCACCACGCCCTGGAAAACCTGGATTCGCTCCTTTTCCCCCTCGGTGATCTTGACGTGGACCTTGACGGTATCTCCCGGACCGAAATCCGGATGGTCCAGCCGAATGCTTTCTCTTTGAATCTGTGCAATCTTGTCCATGATGGTAAACTCCCTATCGATAATTTCGTTCTTCGTCGAAAACGGTCTTGGTTCACTCCTGATCCCTGGCCGGGGCCAGGAGCCTGTCCAGTATGATTGCCGCCGCAGAGCGCACCGAAAGATGATTGTACCCGTTTTTCCCGGAGACCGGCGCCAGCAGCTCGTCACATCCGCAAATCAACTCTTCGGCCATTCCCCAGGCCGTTCCGAATACCAGCAGCACCGGTGCGCCCTCCTGAATCCTCCGGCGAAGCGAACCGTAGCTCAATGCCGCCCGGCCGGATTTCGCCGAAGTGGCCACCGTCAAGGGCGCCTGCCCGAACTCGGATGCCATGTCGTCGACGGCCTCGGTCAGGCTCCGGCTCATCCGGATCAGTGCCAGAGCTTCCTTGCGAAGCGGATTGTGGGCCCCTCCCGGGCCTTCGGTCCAGTGGGCGACGATGCTTTGCGCCAGCCTGTGCTGATCCTCCAGCGGGGTGGCGACATAAAGCCGATGAACCCCGTAAGTTCTGGCGGCCCGGGCGATGTCGTGAAGATCCAGGTTGGTCACCGCAGAGGCAATGACATCACCCTTTCGATTCATCACCGGATGATGGATCAGCGCAACCCCTATCTTGGGCGTCGACAATTCGCTCAATGGTACGGCCCCATTTCTTCAGCACTTGGATCGCCCGGCGGTCCAGGGGCCGGTTTTCCAGCAGATCGGGCCTTTTCAGCACCGTTTGGATCAGCGACATCTCCCGCCGCCAGTTTTCGATTTCCCCGTGGTGGCCCGATAAAAGGACCTCCGGAACCGATTCCCCCATGTACTCCGCAGGCCGGGTGTAATGTCCGTGCTCGAGAAGATCCTCTGAAAAAGAATCCTTCTGCGCCGAATCCGCCCCCCCGAGCACTCCCGGAAGCAGGCGCGCGACCGCATCGATCACGATCATGGCGGCGACCTCTCCGCCGGTCAGGACATAGTCTCCGACGGAAACCTCCAGGTCGATGCTGGTCCGGCAGATTCGCTCATCCACCCCCTCGTACCGGCCGCAGACCAGAATCAGTCCACCGACGGTGGCCAACTCCCGGGCAACCTGCTGGTTGAACACCCGCCCCCGGGGGCTGAGCAGCACCGTGACGGCCTCGGGGACCTGCTCTCTGGCCTTGGAGATGGCCCGGCTCAGCGGCTCGGGCTTCATCACCATTCCGCTGCCCCCGCCGTAAGGCCGGTCATCGGTCACCCGGTGTCTGCCGTCGGCATGATCCCGGAGGTCGATGGCCTCTGCGGTGATCCGCCCCTGATCGATCGCCCGCCGGATCATCCCGTGCTTCCAGAAAGGGGCAAAGAGGTCTGGAAAAATCGTCAGGACGCGAAAATCCATAAGGTACGGTTTGCCCCGTCAGCCGGCGGGATAGCCTCGGCGTTTCCCTTACAGCCCCTCGGGCAAATCGACCTGCATCGTTTTTCGGCTGCAGTCGATCTCCCGGACCACGGATTCCAGCGCAGGAACCAGGGTCTCACGGCTTCCGTCCCTGACCACGTATACGTCGTTGCTGCCGGTGGCCAGGATATGCTCCAGCTTTCCCAGGTAATTGCCTTCCATGGTGTACACCGAAAGGCCAATCAACTCGAACCAGTAGTACTCGCCTTCTTCCGTCTCCGGAAGGGCGGTACGCTCGGTCAGAATCTGTGCGCCGACCAGTTTTTCAGCAGATTCTCTTTGCGCCAGACCTTCGAGACAGACCAGAAGCAGGTGCTTGTGCGGCTTTGCCCATTGAATGGTGTAGTCCGCCATCCGTCCCTGGGCGTCCTTGATGTACACCTGCGATCCCGCGGCAAAAACCGACCCGGAAATCCATCGGGATCTGACCTTGAGGACGCCTTTGACGCCGTGGACGCCGACGATGTCCCCTGCGGGAATTAAATCTTTCATCCGCCGTGAGCGATGCCATCGACTGACTACTCGATGATCTCCAGAACCGTGCGTTTTTTGATCTTGGCCGACGCCGCACTCAGGATCGTGCGCATCGCCCTTGCCGTCCGGCCCTGCTTGCCGATCACCTTGCCAAGATCCTCTTTCGCCACTTTGAGCTCAAGAACGGAAGTCTGGTTTCCCTCGACCTCCTCAACCGAGACCTGATCCGGATTATCCACCAAAGCCTGGGCAATGTACTTGATCAGCTCTTTCATCGCTCCATCTCCTTTTCTGGCAGTTGAGCGGCTGGCAACAGAACTAATTCAAAGTAGCAAAAAAACCCTCTTTTTTCAAAAGGCTTTTCACGGTGTCCGTGGGCGTGGCCCCCTGGTCCATCCAGTGCTTCACCCGCTCGGTCTTCAGGTCGATCTTGGCCGGATCCGTCAACGGGTTGTATGTGCCCACCACCTCCAGAAAGCGCCCGTCCCGCGGCGATTCGCTGTCGGCCACCACGATCCGGTAAAAGGGTCTTTTCTTGGCGCCGTGCCGGGCTAAACGAATTTTTACTGGCATATCCCCTCTCCTTTACATCGGCAGCATGCCCCGCCCCAGACCTCGCATGCCGCCCTTGTTCATCTTCTTGATCATTTTCATCACCTGGGTGTAATTTTTCAGGAGCCGATTGACGTCCTGCACGCTGTTTCCGCTCCCCTTTGCAATGCGACGGCGGCGGCTGCCGTTGATGATGGCATGGTTTCGCCGTTCCTGGGGGGTCATGGAATTGATCATCGCCTCGATGCGCACCAGCTCGTTTTCGTCCACCTGCAGATTCTTTAGCTGCTTGGCCTGGCCCATGCCGGGCATCATCTTGAGAAGATCCGTCAACGACCCCATTTTCCGCACCTGGACCATCTGGTCCCGGAAATCTTCGAGGGTGAACTGGCTCTTTCTGAGCTTCTTTTCCAGATCGGCCGCGGTTTTTTCGTCCACAGCGGCCTGGGCTTTTTCGATCATCGTCAGCATGTCGCCCATGCCCAGGATCCTGGACGACATTCTCTCCGGATGAAAGGCCTCCAGATCGGCGAGCTTCTCTCCGGTGCCCACGAATTTGATCGGCTTTCCGGTAACGGCGCGGATCGATAACGCCGCCCCGCCGCGGGCGTCTCCGTCCATCTTCGACAGCACCACCCCACCGATCTCAAGGGCGTGGTTGAAGGCCTCGGCGATGTTGACCGCATCCTGGCCGGTCATGGCGTCGGCCACCAGCAGGATCTCCGAGGGGTTCAACGCCTGTTTGATCCGCTCGAGTTCGCCCATCAGGGCCTCGTCCACGTGAAGCCGGCCGGCGGTGTCCAGCAGCAGGGTGTCGCATCCGGCCACCTGGGCTTCGGTTCGGGCTTCCAGGCAGATCTTCACCGGATCGGCCTCCGTACTGGAGGGAAATACCGGAACCGAAATCTGTTCGCCCAGCTTTTTTAACTGGTCGATGGCTGCGGGCCGGTTGACGTCTGCCGGCACCAGGTAGGGTTTGCGGCCCTGCTTTCGCAAGAAAACCGACAGCTTTCCTGCCGTGGTGGTTTTGCCTGAGCCCTGGAGCCCAACCAGCATGACGGACACCGGCGCCGCACCCTTCAGGTCGATGTCCTGATGTTCGGCTCCCATCAGTTTCGTCAACTCTTCGTTGACGATCTTGACCACCTGCTGGCCGGGAGTCAGGCTTGCCAACACCTCCCGGCCCAGGGCGCGGGCCTTGATATCGGCAATGAACTGCTTGACGACCCTGTAGTGGACGTCGGCTTCCAGCAGGGCCATGCGAACTTCCCGAAGACCCTCCTCGACGTTTTTTTCGGTGAGCTTTCCGTGGCCTTTGAGCTTCTTAAAAACCCCGGTCAGTTTATCGCTCAGGCTTTCAAACATATCGAATCAACATCCATGGCTGGTCCGTCTCTTGCCGTCGCTTTTCGCGGTACGCGCGCACTTTTGTCCAATCGCGCCAGCGATAAACCTTGAAAGTAGATGAATATAAATGGTATGTCAACTATTTGTTGGCTATCGGCGGGAGCGATCCGTCAGGAAGGCAAACCGGCGGAGAAATGACCTCCGGCCAAAGGTGCTCTATAAAAGATCGCGCGGGGCTTTTCAAGCAAAATCAACGCCTACCGTTGAAAAGAAGCCCCTGCACCTGCCCGCCCCACAAGATCTGAACACCCGACTGCCCATGGGAATCGAACGAAAAAAGCAGGATCTGCTGGAATACGACCGTAAGATGCTGGTGCAATGGCTTGCCGATCGCTCCCTTGCGTCTTATCGGGCCGACCAGATCCTGAAGTGGATCTACATCCGCGGCGAAAACGATTTTCACCGGATGACCGATCTGAGCAAGGCGATCCGGGCGATGCTTGCCGATCACTTCGTCGTCGGCCGTCTGCCCCTCGACCGGGAAATGGTCTCCGAAGACGGGTCCCGAAAGTACAGGCTGCGGCTGTCCGACGGCGCCATGATCGAGGCCGTTCTGATGCCCGAACGGAATCACAGTACCCTCTGCGTATCGAGCCAGGTCGGATGCGCCATGGGGTGCCGGTTTTGCATGACCGGCGCGGGGGGGCTGGTACGAAACCTGACCCGGGGGGAAATCGTCTCCCAGGTTCGGGAGATGATCTCCAAAACCGACGCCGGGCTTCCCCTGACAAATCTCGTGTTCATGGGCATGGGCGAACCCCTGGCCAATTTCGACTCGCTGGTCAGCGCCCTTTCGACCCTGACAGACAACGATTACGGCCTGAAATTTTCCGGCCAGCGAATTACGGTCTCCACGGCCGGTCTGGTTCCCCAGATGGCGGCGCTGGGCCAACAGACCCGCGTCAATCTGGCCGTATCCCTCAATGCGACGGACAACGACACCCGGAGCCGGTTGATGCCCATCAACCGCAAATATCCCATCGAAGCCCTGCTGGCGGCATGCAGGGACTACCCCCTTCCAAAGGGCCGGCGCATCACTTTCGAATACATCCTGATCGCCGGCGTCAACGATTCTTTGACAGAGGCCCGCAAGCTGGCAAAGCTGCTGCGGCCGATCCGCGCCAAGATCAATCTGATCCCGTTCAACCCCCATCCGGGCTCGGAATTTCTACGATCCGGCGAAGCAGCGGTCCTGGCGTTTCAAAAGATCCTGATAGACAGCCACTACACCGCCATCATCCGCCGAAGCAAGGGGCAGGATATCGCAGCGGCCTGCGGCCAGCTCGCCGCCGAAGGCCGAAGTGGGGCGTAGTGTTTGGTGTTTGGCGCGGCAGGCGAAAGAATGCCTGTCCGGACGCTGCTCCTCATGCCGAACCGAACACTGCACACTAAACACCAAACACCAAACACGAATCATCCGGTAATCAAAAGGTGTTTGACCTCGTCGGCGGGAATCGGGATCACGGCCAGCGAGTCTTGCCCAGCCGCCCCGGAGAGCGCCACCTTTGCGGGAAAATCGTTCGGCGCCTTGCTGTACCCGGCGCAGATGGCTGCCGCCAGGGTCAACAGCGGCTTTGTCGGCTGACCGGAAACCAATCCGGTCGGGCCGGGATAGTGAAGGGTTTTCATCAGGACCCCTCCGCCCATGTCCCGATAATGAAGGATTTTTTCGTTTTCCGCCTGGGTGCGCCCCACCACGAGCTTGGTTGCCTTGTCCAACCGGAAATGACGACCGTATTTGAGAAGATGCAGTTCCCACTCCTCGAATTGGTCCTGGTGGTCGAACAGGTCCCGAAGCCGCCGCGAGTAGCCCTTGTCTGTCAAAAGGCAGCCCCCGGCCGGAGCCGGATATTCGCCGACGCCGAATTCTTCGGCCAGTGCGATCTGCCGCTTGCGACCCCGGCCGGATATGTCCAGGAGTTGCTCCCGGTCGACGAGACCCTCTTTTTCCGGAATGGTTTCAGCAAGCAGCCGGGCGCTGAGGGGGCGCACGATGTACCCGGCAAACCCTGAATTTTTTTCCACGTAGCGAAGGGACGACTTGGTCTGGGACATGGGCCGCTGGCCCACGACCTCACCGCTGAAGAGAAAGTCGTACCCCTCCTCTTGCATGATTCGTCCTGCAAAACGAAACATGAGCGCATGACAGTCCAGGCAGGGGTTCATGTGCTGGCCATAGCCGCAGTGGGGGTCTTTGAGCATTTCGGTGTAGGGGACGGTGATATTTTCCACCCGCAGGGGAATCGCGGTCTGCGAAGCGGCCTTTTCTGCCTTTTCCGGCGGGAAAAAAGGCGTTTCAAAGCTGATCCAGGAAACGGAAATCCCCTGCCGGCGCAAAACGAGGGCGGACAGAATACTGTCCAACCCCCCGGAGCAAAGGCCCAGGGCTCGAACTTTTTCTCGATCGGGTTTCATGGTATGAAAAATACCGTATGTCGGTTTGTTTTTCTCAGATAGACTGTAACCACGATCCGGGCCCCATCAACGCCATATGCAGAAAGCAGGCGGTCAGCGTCATGAAAAAAAAAGAAAAAAGAGCAGATCTCATCAGAGCGATCCTCAAAACAACCTATCCCGAAGTCAAAACCCAGCTTCTTCATGAAACGCCTTTTCAACTGCTCGTGGCCACGATCCTTTCGGCACAGTGCACCGACCGGCAGGTCAACGCGGTGACGCGCAAGCTGTTTTCCGAACTAAAGACGCCCGCGGATTTTGCCGCATCAAAAACTTCCGCACTCGAAGCGCTGATTCGCCCGACGGGCTACTTCCGCAACAAGGCCAAAAACATCCAGAAATGCGCCGCCGCGTTGGAGCAGCACCATGGGGGCCGGGTCCCGGCCACCTTAGAGGAGCTGGTCAAACTGCCCGGCGTCGGCAGAAAAACGGCCAACGTCGTTCTGGGAGCGGCCTTCGACACCCCCGGGATCGTCGTCGACACCCATGTGAACCGGATCTCCCGGCGGCTGGGATTGACGGAGAACAAAGACCCGGTCAAGATCGAGTTCGACCTGATGAAACTCATCCCGGAAGAAGACTGGAACGACTTTTCGCTCCAATTGATCTATTTCGGCAGGGAGTACTGCACGGCCCGAAAGCCCGCCTGTTCGCGCTGCCCGTTGCTGGCTCTGTGTCCGTATCCGGACAAGACGCCCGGCTGACGACGGTTGATTGGTTGATTCGTTGATTGGTCGATTGGTTGATTCACCGAAGCCTCCGGTCCTGCTGTTTTCCATTTGACCATTCGACCCTCTCCGCGTCGGTTTTACAATCCGCATCGAATCCGGTAGCATGTACGAAAAGGAGGAGGCCCAATGCCCATACCCACCATCATCCCGGTTGCCAGCGGCAAGGGCGGGGTCGGCAAAAGCTTTTTGGCCGCCAACATTGCCATCGCCCTTTCAGAGGCGGGCCACAGGGTCGTGGCTGTGGACCTGGATCTGGGCGCCCCCAATCTGCATTCGTTTCTCGGCATCCGAAACCGGCACGCAGGCATCGGCGACTTCCTAAAGGCAAGAAGCGCCGAACTGACGGATCTGATCGCCCCCACGGGAATTGAACGGCTGGGGTTCGTTTCAGGCGATGCAAAGACCCCGTTCATGGCCGACATCACCTACCAGCAAAAAAGGCGGCTGATATCAAGGCTCAACCACCTGCAGGCAGACTACCTGGTGCTCGATCTGTCCACGGGAACCGGGTTTCACACCCTCGACTTTTTCCGGCTTTCTCCCTTCGGCCTGTTGGTGACCACTCCAGACGATCCATCCATCATGAACCTGATCAATTTCCTGAAATTGGTGCTGGTGCGAAGCATCGAAAAAGCCTTTTCCGGCAGGCCGGCCATCCGAAAGCTGCTCGCCAATGAATACGTCCGACCCCACCACCGACAGTTTTCCACCATCAGCGACCTGAAAACGAAGATCTCCTCTTTAGATCCGGCTGCCGGGGAAAAAACCGCCACCCTGCTCGCGCAGATCCGCCCCAGGGTGGTGTTCAATCTCTGCCGATCGCCGGAAGAGTTTGACCTCAGCCAAAAATTGGACGACACCATCGCCGAAAAACTCTCCATCGCAGTCGACTACTTCGGTTTCGTGTTCGAGGACCCGAACGTGAACCGATCTGTCGACGCCCGCCAGGCGTATCTTTCCATGGCCCGGAAAAGCGACGCTGCAGAAGCCGTCCGCCGCACCGCCCGCCGAATCGAAACAAGCTGGGAGCTCCCGGTTCCGGACAGCGCCCGGCAAATCCGTCAGGATTTATCGCAAAACCCCGCTACAGGAAGGTAAAACCATCTTTTTTTTCTTATAAAATCGCGCAGCGATTTTATAAGCTTCCCTTGCGAAGAATCGCCACCAGCAGCCAGATGCCCATGAGGGCTGCGGCCAGAAAGCCGATGATGCCGATCAGAGAAATGCCGTAGAAAAGGGGGGGGATTTCAGAGATGACGATCAGAGCCGAGCCGATGATCAGCCCGGCGATGATGATGGAAAACGACACCCGGTTGCTGATCTGGTCATGGGTGGCAAGCATATTCGCCAACCCCTGGTGATCGAGGTTGACCGTCAGCTTTCGCTGCCGGATCAGGCGGAAGATTTCCAGGGCGTCTTTGGGAAACTGTTGAAGAAAAATGAGAAAGTCCGCCCCCATCTGGTAGGCGTCTTCGGAAATCCGCTTGGGGGAAAATCTTTCCAGCCTGACTTTCTCCACGAACGGAGCGGCCTTGGCGACCATTTCGAAATCCGGGTCGAGCATTCGGGCCACCCCCTCGATGATGGCCAGGGCCTTCATCATCATGAAGGTGTCTGAGGGAATCCGAAGCTGGTACCGCGCTGCAATCTGGAGCAGCTCCTGAAGCAGGGCTCCGATCTGGATGTTCTTCAAGGGCCGGTACAGGTGGCGCCCCATGAAGTCGTCGACCTCCCGTTCGAACAGCCGAAGGTCCGGCTCTTCTTCCCACTCGGTCAGCCGCAGCAGCACCTGGACCGCCCGGCTCGAATCTCTTCGGACCACGGCACTGATCAGATCCACGAAGCGCTCCCGGGTCTGAAGCACGATGCTGCCCACCATGCCGTAATCGAGCATGCAGATCACGTTGCCCGGAAGCACGAATATGTTTCCCGGATGGGGGTCGGCATGGAAAAAGCCGTTTTCGAAGATCTGGCGAAGGAGAAGCTCGGCGCCCCGATCGACGATGATTTTCCGGTCCAACCCTGCCGCATCAAGTTTGTCCAACTCCGACACTTTCACGCCCTGAATGAATTCCATGGTCAGCACTCGGCTGCTGGAAAACTCCCGGAAGGTCTTCGGCACGTAGATGTGTTCGTCCATGAGAAACTGGGCGGCAAAGCGCTCCATATTTTCGGCCTCGAGAACGAAGTCGAGTTCCTTTTCGATGGTCCGCGCAAATTCCTCGACGATTTTGACGGGCCGATGAAAAGAGAACTCCTCGATGTGCCGTTCCATGAGGGTTGCCAAATGGAGCATGATCTCCAGGTCGACTTCGATCACACTCCGAATCCCGGGGCGCTGGATTTTGACCGCCACCTCCTCACCGTCTTTGAGAACTGCGCGGTGGACCTGGGCGATGGAGGCCGACGCCAGCGGCGCTTGCTCGATATGGTCGAAGATTTCTTCGGGGGATTTTTGCAGCTCGGTGCGAAAAATCTCCTTCAGCGCTGCAAATCCCGTGGCCGGCACCTTATCCTGAAGCCTGGCCAGCTCCGCGACCAGGTCCGGCGGAATCAGATCCGGCCGCGCCGAAAGCACCTGGGCCAGCTTGATGAAGGTCGGCCCCAGCTCTTCGAAGGCCATTCGGACCCGCACGGCACGGGTCAGCCGTTCCACCCGGTCCCGCTTCTTGCGGGAGATCACCTGCAGCCCGATCTCCAAATACTGCTCGATCCGGAGCCGGTCGACCAGGTCTCCGAAACCGTACTTGAACAGCACCCCCAGAATCTGGCGATACCGGCTCAGATGCCGGTACGTCCTTCCCAAAACGCCTATTTTGCGGATGCTCAGCATGGCCCTGGTTGATTGGTTGATTGGTTGACTGGTGTTTCGTGTTTAGTGTTTGGTGTTTCGTGTTTGGTGTTTGGTGTTTAGTGGTCGGTGGTGCTGCATGGTGCTGCGTCCCGGATATACGGCACAAAAATTTTGGGTGCTTGCAAAGGGCGTTTACTTTTGTCATTCCCGCGCAGGCGGGAATCCAGGGATGTTTTAGCTGGTCTCCCGCTGCAATTTGAACCATACTTGGCACGGAGCGGGAGTGACGATATTTTTTTACCTTACTTCCGGGGCATGACACTATAGGCGGTTATCACGCCGAATTCACCGAAAATACACTCGCCGCTGTCCACCAAACACCAAACACTCAATACTCATTTTATTTGATTTTCCCAAGAAGAGTACTGGCAATGGTGTTCTTCTGGATTTCCTTGGTTCCTTCGTATATCTCGGTGATCTTGGCATCCCGGTAGAACCGCTCCACTTCGTACTCGGCCATGTATCCGTATCCGCCCAGAAGCTGGATCGCCTCGTCTGCCACCTCCACCGCGGTGCGGGCCGCATACATTTTGGCCATGGAGGTCAGCTTCGGATCGATCCGTCCCTGGTCGAAGTTCCAGGCCGCCTTGTAAGTGATCAGCCGGGCCAGTTCGATCTTGGTGGCCATATCGGCCAGCTTGTGCTGGGTGACCTGAAACTGGGCGATCTTCTTTCCGAACTGCTCCCGCTGCTTGACGTAGGCCAGGGCCCGGTCGTATGCCCCCTGGGCCGTACCCAGGGCCTGGGCCGCCACCTGGATCCGGCTTTCATCGAAGAAGTGGAGCACATGGTAAAATCCCTTGCCCTCTTGCCCGATGGTATTGGTCAGCGGCACCCGCACGTCCTTGAAATTCACCTCGGCGGTGGCCATCATGCGGATTCCCATCTTCTGACCCACATCCGCGGTGGAAAGCCCCGGCCGGTCTGCTTCGACCAGAATCAGGCTCTGGCCCCGGTAGCTCGGCTTGACCTCCGGATCCGTCTGGCAAAGAACGGAATAAAATCCGGCCAGGCCGCCGTTGGTGATGAAGATCTTGCTTCCGTTGATCACCCATTCGTCTCCGTCTTTCACCGCGTCGGTGTTCATAAAGGTGATGTCGCTGCCGTGGTCAGGCTCGGTAAACGCCCCGGCGGAGAGCATTTTGGCCTCGGTGACCTGGGGCAGCCATCGTTCTTTCAGCTCCTTGCTGCCGAAGTGAAGAATCAGCTCTGAGGCGAAACTGGACAGGGCCACCGCGCTTCCGATGGTAGAATCGGCCCGGCAAAGCTCTTCGATGACCAGGATGTCTTCCAGGCAGCCGAGCCCCTGGCCGGAGTATTCCTCAGGGAAATGCACTCCGATCAGGCCGAGGTCGCCGGCCTTTTCCCAGATCTTTTTCGGAAACTCATGCTTTTGTTCAAGCTCCAGGGCCAGGTCCTTGTCGAATTCTCCCTTGGCAAACTCGCGCACGGCTTTTTGAATCTCTTTTTGCGTCTTGCTCAGTTCAAAATCCATTGGTAACCAATCCTTTTTTTAAATCGATCCTCAATGTCGAGCCCCATTCCATTCCAGTAATAACAGGTGCCTACAGGCGAACTGAAGCTACCATAGCCCCCCCGCGAATGCAAGGGGTGGCCGGCAGGACCCCGTTTGACCGCCGGTTCAAACCTCTTGACGGAGAGCGGCAACTGCCTTAATACCAGAACATCCGGCCGCGTCGGCATGCCTGGTAAACCGACGGGCCGAAAGCAGTCTCCATGATTTGAGTTTCAGCTGATGCCAAGAAAGGAATGACGCTCCATGGCCTTCACCATTGCGCTCGCCGGCAAGGGAGGTACCGGAAAAACTACCCTTGCAGGCCTTTTGATCAAGTATCTGGTCAAACACCAGCGGACCCCGATTCTGGCAGTCGATGCAGACGCCAACGCAAACCTGAACGAAGTTCTCGGACTGACCGTCGACGACACCCTCGGCCACGCCAGAGAGGAGATGAAAAAGGGGCAGGTCCCCAGCGGGATGACCAAGGACGTCTTCATGTCCATGAGGATGGAGCAGGCCATCGTGGAGTCGAAGGACTATGACCTGGTGGTCATGGGCCAGCCCGAAGGCGCTGGCTGCTACTGCGCGGCCAACACCCTGCTGACCGGATTTCTGGAAAAACTCGTGGGAAACTACAAATACCTCATCATGGACAACGAAGCGGGTATGGAACACATCAGCCGGCTGACCACCCACGACGTGGACGTGCTGCTGATCGTGTCGGATCCGTCCAGGCGAAGTCTGCAGGCCGCCGTTCGAATCAACGAGCTTGCCCGGGAGCTGAACATCGGCGTCAAAAAAAGCTGCCTGATCGTCAACCAGGCCAAAAACGGCACCCGCCCCGAAATGATCGAGCAATACCTCGGCGACAGCGGGCTGACGCTTTTGGGGATCGTCCCGGAAGACGATGCGGTTTCCGAATACGATATGCAGGGCCGGCCGACTGCGGAACTGCCCGAGGACAGCGCCTCGGTGAAGGCCGCCTTTGACCTTTTTGCCAAGATTGTAGATGGTTGATGAAAAAAACCGGTTTTCTATTCGACGAGCGGTATCTGATCCACGACACCGGTCCCTACCACCCGGAGGTCTCCGACCGGCTTCTGGCCGCCTACCAGGGCATCAAGAAGGCCGGATTGCTGGATAAACTCGTCTTGTTCAAGGGCGTTCGGGTCGATCTGAAATGGGTGGAACAGGTCCATGACCCGGCCTACATCGCCCGCTTCGGCGACGCCTGCGTCGCCGGCAAAAAGGAGTTGGACACCCCGGACTGCCGGATGTGTGCCGAGACCTACGAAATCGCCCTGCTGGCGGTGGGCGGCATCCTCGAGGCATTGAGGCGGATGATGGAAGGAGAAATCGACAACGCCTTTTGCCCAGTCCGCCCGCCGGGCCATCATGCCGAACGCAGCAGGGCCATGGGGTTTTGCTACTTCAACAACATCGCCATCGCCGCCCGATATCTGCAAAAAGAGTGGGGAATCGGCCGGGTCGGCATCGTCGACTTCGACGTGCATCACGGAAACGGCACCCAGCACCTTTTTGAAGACGACCCCACGGTGTTCTACTATTCGATCCATGAGCACCCCTCCTTTGCCTTTCCGGGCACCGGACGTGAATTCGAAGAAGGGGTGGGAGCCGGCACCGGGTACACGAAAAATTCACCGGTGCTCCCCGGCCAGGGAGACGATGAATACCGCCGCCTGATCATCCGGGACCTGGTACCGGCGTTTGACACCTTTCGGCCGGAGGTCATTCTCGTCTCCACCGGCTTTGACGCCCACGAGGACGACGAGATGGCCGACATGCGCGTCACCACCGAGGGCTTCAATTGGATCATGGAAACCATCGTCGGTCTGGCCGATACCTATGCCGGGGGCCGGCTCGTATCGATTCTGGAGGGGGGGTACTCCCTTCAGCGGCTTCCCGAACTGGTCGGCAACCACGTACGGATTCTTTTGGGGGACCCTCCCGGGACCCTTCAAAAAAACGGATGAAACCGAAGTCTTTGACAGGCTGCAGGGCCCAGGCTGGCATCCGGTCATAACGATGGGGAGGACGATATGCTGGTCGGAAAATCGATGACTTCCAAGGTCATCACCATCGACAAAAACGAAAGCCTTTTTACCGCCCGGGAGCTGATGCGGAAAAACAACATTCGACACCTGCCGGTGGTCGACGACGACAACCGCCCCGTCGGCATCGTGACGGACCGGGACCTGAGAAGCGCCATGCCCTACCGCATCTATCGGAACCCGGATACGGCCCAGGCCGAAAGCCAGCGGATCGCCAAGCTCAAGGTCAGCGACATCATGACCGCAGATCCGTTGACGATCCCGTTGACCTATACCCTCCAGGACGCGCTTTTGCTGATCCAGGAAAAGCGGTTCGGCGCCTTTCCCGTGGTCGATGACAAGGGAAAACTGGTGGGAATGATTTCGGTTCGAGACCTTCTCCGGGCGTTTATCAACGTGCTGGGAATCGGTGAGCCGGGAACCCTGCTGGGCATCCTGGTGGAAGAAAAGGTCGGCCAGCTCAAACAGATCGTCGATGTCGTCACAGAAGAAAACATCTCTTTTGGAAGCGTGCTGGTGGCCCGGTACGGGGAAAAAGGAAAGCGGGCGGTGTTTCCCTATCTGCTGACCAACAACGTGATCCGGGTCAAAAAGCGGCTGCAGGAAATCGGCTTCAAGCTGATCGATCCCATGGAATGGTACATCGACCAGTTGAACCGGGATGGGTAGAAACGGTTTTGCATCAGGACGTCGATTGTAACCCCGCATAGGGGAACTCCCATATGGTCTCCCTGTAAATAAATACGAAATCCCAAACGTTTTCAGATGTTTTTGTTTTTGTCATTTGGTAATTCGAATTTTGAATTTGTCCTTCGACGTTGCTCACGGTGGTGAGCCTGTCGAACCGTTTCGGATTTCGTGCTTCGGATTTTTTCTCTTCAGCCCCTATTGCAGGTTCAGATGCCTCTGACCTGGTCCTGAGAACCAGGATTTGCGGACTGCATTAAAATCATGGCCTTCAGCCCCTATGATATGCTCCACATCTATTACCTCTCCGGTCGTCTCGACGCAGGTTCCCGGATTTGCGGCAGCGGCTACCTCGGCAACTGGGAGGAGGAAGACACCTCTTTTCTCTTTTTTTCCCGGCCGGCCGGCGAAGAAGTCAACGCGCTGCTCGCAGGCCAGCCCCATCTGAATCTGCTCGACTCCTTCCAGATGACTTACGAACAATGGCAGGGCGGGCTCATCGAACCGATGCAGATCGGCGGGTTCGAACTTCGTCCGCCCTGGTGTAAGGAGGGCGAGAACCCGCCATGCGAAAACCCTCTCAGGCTGATTCTCGATCCTGGCCTTGTTTTCGGCAGCGGAACCCATCCGACCACCAGTGACTGTTTGAGGGCCCTGGAAACCGCCTTTTCACAAAACAATCCTGGCACCGCCCTCGACCTGGGAACGGGGACCGGCATTCTGGCGCTGGCCTCCGCGGCTTTAGGATGCCGGCGCGTTCTGGCCGTGGATCTCAACCCCTTGGCGTCTGCCACCGCGGCGCGCAACGTCTCGGCAAACGCCATGACCGACCGCATCCTGGTGGTTCAGGGCCGGGCAGAAGCGCTGATCGACTGCCCTGCCGAACTGCTGGTGGCCAACCTTCACTATGCCGTTTTGGACAAGGTGATGGCCGCTCCCGGCTTTGGAAAGAAACGGCAGGTGATTCTGTCGGGTTTGCTGAAAAGCGAAGCAACAGCCGCAAGGGAACGTCTCCGGCAGCGGGGATTTTGCATCGACCGCAGCTGGGAGCACGAACAGACCTGGTTCACCCTGTATGCCGTTTCGGCATCTGTTTGAGGAAAAGACGCCATGGAAGAACTGATCGAAAAAGCGGCAGAAGACCTGGCCCGGGCCTCCAACGTCACCGCCCTGACCGGGGCGGGGATCTCCGTGGAGAGCGGCATTCCGCCGTTTCGCGGCCCCGGCGGGCTCTGGGAAAAAATCGATCCGATGCAATACGCCCATATCGATGCCTTTCTCAAGGACCCGGTGAAGGTATGGAACGTGCTTCTCAAGGACATGAAAACCATGCTCGACACCGCCCGCCCGAATCCGGCCCACCTGGGTCTGGCGCACCTGGAAGCGATGGGGATCTTGAAAACCGTGATCACCCAGAACGTGGACGGGCTGCACCAGCTGGCCGGCAATACGGACGTGATCGAGTTTCACGGGACCTTTGCCGTCCATCGCTGCATGGATTGTAGCCGGCGCAAGGAGACCTGCGAAATCGACCTGGACCATATCCCGCCTCGATGCGAGTGCGGCGGCATCTGGCGGCCGGAATGCGTGTTTTTCGGGGAAATGATCCCCTCCCGCGCGCTATGGCGGTCTCACCAGGCAGCCGAAAGCTGCGACGTGATGCTCGTGATCGGAACATCGGCCACCGTGCAGCCGGCGGCGACCATGCCGGTCATCGCCAAACAGGCCGGGGCGCGCATCATCGAATTCAACGAAGAAGAAACCCCGCTGACCGGCTGGGTCAGCGACTATCGGATCCCGGGAAAAGCCGGCAGCGTCCTGGACCGGGTGGTCAAGCGGGTCGAAGCGCTACTAGGCTAGGATGCTGGGATGCTTGGAGGCTGGGAGGCTAAAAGGCTGGGGGGCTGGGAGGCTGGGAGGCTGGGGCGCTGGGAGGCAGACAACCTGAAAACGAGGTCGGGGGCAGACGACGGAGGGTAGTTTCCGTCCACCGTCTTCCGTGCCCTGAGCGAGGTCCGGCCAAGTCGAAGGGTGCACTCTGTCTTCTTAATTTTTCAGACATCTGACATCTGATATCTGATATCTGGTTTTTTGCGTCCCAGCATCCCAGCCTCCAAGCGATCTAACATGGTCCCAAACTTACGCATAGAAAATCAGAAAACATCATGACCGAATCCGCCTGGATATACGACATCTCGCTCATCCCGCCGTCCCTGGACGACAATACCGCAGACGCCGACAGGCTCCTGGCTGCGTTGAGCTCCCGGTTCGGCGGCGCCTTGGTTCAGGCAGACCTTGCCCTGATCCGGACCCTGCCCGAACAGCTTCGCCGATGGGAGTGGAAGGCCCGCTGCCTGGTCTTTCCGGTCCGGGGTCGCCGGGATCTGGTGGCGGTCTTTGACCCGGACGGTACCGGCACCGTTGCCGGGCTTGCCGTCGATCTTGGCACCACAAGGGTGGTGCTTCGCCTGGTGGATCTTGCATCCGGCGACAAGCTGGCGGAAAGCGCCTTTGACAATCCGCAGCTTGCCATCGGTCCGGACATCCTTGCCCGCATCCATCATGCCGACCGCCCCGGAGGCCTCCACGACCTCCAAGGATTGATTATAGACGGGTTGAACCGGGAAATCGCCGCCCTCTGCAAGCGGGCAGGCATCGAGCCCGGCAGCATCTATCTGGTCAGTGCGGCCGGAAACACCGCCATGACCCATCTGTTTCTCAGGCTTTCCCCTCACCAGATCATCCGGGAGCCCTACATACCGGCGGTCAACCGACCGCCGGTGCTCGACGCCGCCTCCATCGGGCTCGACGTGAACTCCGGCGGCCGGGTGCTGATTTTTCCCAATATCGGCAGCTATTTCGGGGGAGATCTCATCGCAGGCATTCTCCATTCGGGGATACACCTGCGGGAAGAAACCGCGATCCTCGTCGATGTCGGCACCAACGCCGAAGTCGTGATGGGAAATCGAAACTGGCTCATCGCCTGCGCCGGGGCCGCCGGTCCGGCCCTGGAAGGTGGTGTGACCAAAATGGGCATGGCCGCCGGCCCCGGCGTCATCGACCGGGTGGCGGTGGACGCAGCCACCGGGCAGTTCGACATCGGAACCATCGGGGGGCTGCCCCCGAAAGGCATCTGCGGCTCCGGGGTGATCGACCTTGCAGCACAGCTTTTTCTGGCCGGGATGGTCGACATGCGGGGCAAATTCGTCGCCTCCCGCTGCAAAGACCGCCTCGTTACCCAGGACGGCCTTGCCCACTTGACCCTGGTCGACGCCGAAGATTCGGCCACCGGAGAGGCCCTGATCCTGAGCCAGGCTGATCTGGACAGCCTGACGCGGTCCAAGGCGGCCATGTACACGATCCTGGAAACCCTGGCGATCACCGTGGGGGTCTCCTTGACGGACCTTTCCGCCTTTTACGTGGGGGGCACCTTCGGCTCGTTCATTCGCCCCGAATCGGCCGTGGCCATCGGCATGCTCCCGGACATCGGTCTTGAGCGCTATCAACCCATCGGCAACAGTTCGCTGAACGGCGCCGCGCAGATTTTGACCTCCGCAGAGGCGTTCGAGGAGCTGGACCGGATACGGGACCGGATCACCTACATGGAGCTCAACGTCAACCAGGACTTCATGAACCGCTTTTCCGCAGCCAAGTTCTACCCCCATACCGATCCGGACCGCTTCCCCTCGGTCTCACCGCGATGATTTGTATGGGCCGCTGAAAATTCGAACCTCCCAGAGCTGGGAAAGCAGCATGCCCGCGAGCATCAAAGCGCAGCCGGTCATGCCACGGACCGACAGCCGCTCTCCGAGCAGCACCCATCCGCCCAGGGCCGCAAAGGCCGCTTCCAAGCTGAGCAAAATGGCGGCATGGGCCGGATGGGCGCTTTGCTGAGCCACGATCTGAAGGGTGTAGGCCACTCCCACCGAAAGCGCGCCTCCGTATAGAATCGGCACGAAAGCCCCGGCGATGCCGGCTGCGGTGATCTCCTCGAAAACCGCGGCAGCGGCCAGACTCAGAACAGAACAGGCGGCATACTGGAAAATGGCCAGCCGCAACGGGCTGGTCCGGGGCGAAAGCCAGCCGATGATCAGCACGTGCCCCGCCCAGAAAAAGGCCCCGATCAATTCTAATAGATCGCCGAAGGCGATGGTAAAAGAAGCGGTGACACTGAGCAGATAGAGCCCACCGGCGGCTAAAAAAGCACCGATCCACGTCCCGGCGCCGGGCCGCTGCCCCCAGAACAGCCCGAGCAGCGGGACGATGACCACATATAGCCCGGTGATGAAGCCGGCGTTTCCGGCAGTGGTATAGACCAGCCCCACCTGCTGCAGGGACGCACCGGCAAACAGCGCCAATCCGGTCAAGGAAGCCCCGCCGATGAGCTGGCCGCGGGTCAGGCGCGGCCGGATCGATTCGGGCAGCGCCGCCGGACCGCTGCTTTTGACCACCAGGGGCAGCAGCACCAGGCAGCCGAGGGCAAACCGGATGCCGTTGAAGGTAAACGGCCCGACGTAGTCCATGCCCAACCGCTGGGCCACGAATGCAAATCCCCAGATCATGGCGGTCAGCAGAAGAAGGCCGTCGGCTTGTAGCGTTTTTGCGTGCATGTCCTGCGCCTGGTTCCCTGATGGGTCGATCCCTAAAGCCCCTGCTTTCTTCTGCGGGCCTGGACAGACGCCGGGACCATACACACCGGGCTTTTCCGCGTCAAGAAAAAGCCCCGAAACACCCTGAAACCGCCCTTCGCAGTTGACATCCCCGCTTGAAGGCCCAATAATTCGCGGCACGCAAGGTCCTTCGTTGATGCTTACATTGGCTGAATTTGAACTATAAATTTTCACCCTGCCGCTTCCCGGCGGGACCGGAGTAATTGGTTGAAAGCCACGATGAACAAAAACGGAAAAACCGCTCTTCTTTGTCCCAACTGCCGGCGGCTGGTCAGCGTCGACGAACCCCACTGCCCTCACTGCGGAACGGTGCGGCCCGGCGCTTGGTGGAAGAACAACGCGCTGACCCGGGCGCTCTATGATCAAAGCGGCCTGGTACGGGCGGTGATCGCCCTGAACATCGGCATGTACCTGCTGTCGCTGCTGATCAACAGCCGGCTGCCGGCCCTGACGGCGAATCCCTTTGCTTTACTGTCTCCGGAAAACCGAAGCCTGCTCTTTCTCGGGGCCACCGGCAGCATTCCCATCGAACGGTTCGGCCGGTTCTGGACGGTGATTTCCGCCATGTACCTTCACGGGGGGCTGCTGCACATCGTGTTCAATATGATTGCCTTTTCCCAGCTGGCGCCCCGGGTGGTCCGGGAATTCGGCACGTACCGAACCTTGGCGATCTACACCATGGGCGGGGCAATTGGATTCTGGATCTCCTACCGTGCGGGGGTCACCTTCACCATCGGTGCTTCCGGTGCGGTCTGTTCTCTGATCGGGGCTCTTCTTTATTACGGAAAAAGCCGCGGCGGCATTTATGGCCAGGCACTGTTTCGCCACGTGGGCGGATGGGCAATCGGCATCCTGATCTTCGGTTTGCTCATGCCTGGCATCAACAACTGGGCCCACGGCGGCGGTTTTGCTGCCGGCATCGCCCTGGCCTATCTGCTCGGCTACCGGGAGCGGCGCTCCGAAGGCCCAATGGACCGAATCCTGGGCGCCGCCGCCGGCGTGGCAACCGCCGGCGTGCTGCTCTGGGCCGCGGCCTCCGGCATCTATCTTCGCCTGCAAGGGGTATCGTAGAGGATGAATCGAAACGCGCTCTTTGAGCAGGTGGTCGAACAGGCCGGCACCGTCGTCCTGGGTAAGGACCGCCAGGTCCGGCTTTGCCTGACGTGCCTCTTTGCCCGCGGCCACCTTCTCATCGAAGACCTTCCGGGCATCGGCAAAACAACGCTGGCCAAAGTACTCTCCCGCAGCCTGGGCCTCGAATTCCGGCGGGTCCAGTTCACCAGCGACATGCTCCCCGGAGACATCCTCGGCACCTCGGTGTTCGATCAGACCAGCGCCTCTTTCGTTTTTCATCCCGGCCCGATCTTCACCCAGGTACTCCTGGCAGACGAGATCAACCGGGCCACCCCGAAAACCCAAAGCGCGCTGCTGGAAGCCATGGAAGAGCGCCAGGTCACTGTGGAGGGCGAAACCCGGCCGCTTTCAGCCCCCTTTTTCGTCATCGCCACGCAAAACCCGTTGGAGCAATACGGCACCTTTCCCCTTCCCGAATCCCAGCTCGACCGGTTTTTGATGAGAATCCGCCTCGGATATCCGGATCGCGAAGCAGAAGAAACACTGCTTCGCGAGGGGCGCATCGAACGAAAGCTCTCCTGCGTCGACCGCTGCCTTGCCCCGGACAACGTGCTCCGGATCCAGCAGCAGATCGACGAGGTGCACCTTTCCGATGCGGTCCTCGCCTATGTCCAGGACCTGATCGCCTTCACCCGGGAATCGAAGCACTTTGCCGTCGGGCTCTCTCCCAGGGCGGGATTGTCCCTGCTGCGGGCGGCTCGCGCCTGGGCCTTTCTTCACGGGCGCGAATTTCTCATTCCAGAAGACGTGCAGCAGATCATGCCATGGGTCGTGGCCCACCGCCTGCGGTCAAGGGAAGATCTTCGGGAACTTCCGGCGGAAAGGCTTGCCCTTCTGATGCAGCGGGTCCCGATTCCCTGACCGAAACCGGTTTAAAAAGGCCGGAGCTATCACCAAGAAAAAGGTTGATGGGAAGGCAGCGGGAGCTTTCCCTTACAATCAGGGAAGTGTTTGAGAAGCCATGACCCAAGGTTCAGCCGACTTGAACCCCGGACGCCGGGCAGACCGCTTTCCCCTCCTTCTGGGCCGCGGCCGCATCTACCTGCTGCCCACACGCTACGGCGTGGTCTTTTTTTTCGCTCTTTCGGCCATGCTGTTCGGAGCGGTCAACCACAACAACAATTTCGCCTTTTTGATGACCTTTCTGCTGGCGGGAATCGCCCTGGCAGGGCTGCTGGCCTGCCACCGGAATCTGGCAGGACTCTGCATCCACTCGGTTTCATCAGAGCCGGTGTTCGCCGGCGAGACCGCTGTGTTTACGATTTCGGTATCCGTCCCGAAAACCCTTCGAAGCGGGCTTTCGGCCGTTTTTGACGGCTCCGATCCGGTCCGGTTTTCCCTTTCACCGGGAGCGCCGACGGGGGTCGACGCCCCGGTGGCCGCCGATCGCCGCGGGCTGCTGAAATCTCCCCCGCTCCGGCTGTCCACGGTCTATCCCTTCGGTCTTTTCCGCGCCTGGGCCACCGTCGTTCCGAAGGCCTCCGTGCCGGTGTTTCCCCGTCCGGCCGCTTCATCCCTGAAAATGACCGGACGACCTGGCGCAGAAGGCGCAGACGCCCGCCGGCAAGGCGGGCAAGCCGAAGATTTCGAAGGACTGTGGCCCTACCGCCCCGGCGATTCCATGCAGCACATCGCGTGGAAAGCCTTTTCAAAGGGACGCGGACTGATGGTCAAACGATTTTCCTCCCCAGTTGGGGCTTCCTTTTTTGTCGACTGGGACCAGGTGCCGGTCCGGGATGTGGAAAAAAAACTGTCGATCCTCTGCGGCATGGTACTGCAGGCCGATCAAAGCGGGGCTTGCTACGGGCTGGCCCTTCCGGACGTCCAACTGCCGCCGGCCGCAGGACCGGCGCACCGCTTAGAGTGCCTCAAGGCGCTGGCCGTCTTCGGCCTCGGCGAGGAGGGAACATGACATCGAAGTTCTCCTCGATTCCGATGATGCTGGCGGCCACTGCGGCGGCATTCGCCCCCCATGCGGGGCGAATGCCGGTCTGGGTGCTGATCTGGTGTGCCGCCGCCTGGGGATGGGGCCTGCTGATTTGGAAACAAAAAGCGCCATGGCCCCGGAAGTGGGGGCTCAACCTCCTGGCGTTCGCCGGTTTTATCGGCGCCCTGGCCTCCTTCGGATTCGCCTTCGACCGGACAGCCGGTGTAGCGATTCTATCGGTCATGCTCGGCTTGAAGCCCCTGGAGGCCCGCACCTACCGGGACCGGATGATCACGGTTTTTCTGGTCTATTTTTTGATTCTGTCCAATCTGCTGTTTTCCAATGCGCTGCCGATGTTTTTCTATATGCTCGGCTCGGTGGCACTGACCACGATGCTGCTGGTCCGCATCCAGGATCCGGAAGGAAAGACCGGGCGGCAAGCCGCTCTGGCCGGGGGCACCGTATTGCTGGCCCTGCCGGTCATGGCGCTTTTCTTTTTTCTCTTCCCGCGAATCCAGGGAGGCATTTTCCGACTGACGGAAACGACGACGGCCCGGGCCGGCTTCACCCAGGAAATGAGCCCCGGCTCGGTGTCCCGGCTGGTGCTCAGCCGGGACGTCGCCTTCCGGGTGGAATTGGCCCAGGCACAGGTTCCCCCCGAAAGGCGTTACTGGCGGGGAGTGGTCTATTCCGACTTCGACGGCCGCAACTGGCAAAGCCGCCCGCAGCCGCCCGCAGCGCTGCCCCCGGAGCCGGGGGTGGAAGCGGTGGTCCAGCAAATCGAACTTGAACCCCACCGTCAGCGATGGCTTTTTGCGCTGGATTTTCCCCTTGAGGTATCCACAGCCGCCGTCGCACATGCCGACTACACCTTCAAGGCTCCTGAAACCATCAAGGAGCGCATTCGCTACCGGGCATTGTCTGCGATGCAGCGGCCGGCGCGATCACCGTCGCCTGGAGAGGCGGCACGATATCTCCGGATTCCGGCGGCGGGAAATCCCGATGCCCGGGACCTGGCCGCCCGATGGCAAAAAGAATCCCGGTCGCCGGCCGAGACCGTCGAACGCGCACTGGCCTTTTTCGGCAGACAGCAGTTTGTCTATTCCTTGAACCCGCCGCTTCTCGGCGACGATCCGATCGACGAATTTTTGTTCCAATCCCGGAAAGGTTTCTGCGAGCACTATGCTTCGGCCTTTGCCTTTTTGATGCGGGCGGCCGGTCTCCCGTCGCGAATCGTGGGCGGCTATCTGGGCGGAGAAACCAATCCGTTCGGCGGCTATCTGATCGTCCGGCAGTCCGACGCCCACGCCTGGGTCGAGGTCCGGATCCCGGAGCGGGGCTGGGTTCGCATCGACCCCACCGCGGTTGTCGCCCCGGAAAGGGCCGAAGGCGGAACCGAAGCAGCGATCCCCCCCGAAGAGCGGGTGAGCCGTTACCCTTTTTCGGAAATGCCCCTGATCGGCGACGCCGCCCGCAACCTCTTACTCGGCCTGGATGCGGCAAACACCTTCTGGAATCGTCGGATCATGGGGTACTCGGCCGGCGCCCAGCGCCGGTTGCTGAGCCGGCTGGGGCTTTCGGCCGATTCCTGGAAGGAGCCGGCCGCTGCATTCGGCGCCGCCTTGCTCTTCATATCGGCCGCCGGAGTGCTGCTCGTGGTTCTACCCCGACCCTCTCTTGGAAAGAGACCGGACAGCGTCCAGCGCAGCTATCTGAAAATGTGCGCCAAACTGGCAAAGGCCGGAGTGGTCCGGCGCCCGGACCAGGGCCCTTGCGATCTGCTGGCCGAAGTTCGCCGAATCCGTCCGGACCTGTATCAGCGGGTGCGCCCCGCCATCGAACGCTATATCCGCCTTCGATACGGCCGGGGGCAGCCCCCGGCCGAACTGGCCCGTTTTCTCAAGGAGGTCGACCGTCTTTCCCTGAACAAGCAGCCGCAGGAGGCTGGATCTGATTTTCCCGACTCCTCCCCCACTTGACCCGGCATGGCGGATCGTATTATGGCGGGCAAACGAAATCCGCCCCGGTGGCGACGAAGCCGCCGAATAAAGCTGGCACCGGCCTGAAACGAGAACGATGTTATGGCACAACAACCCGACTCCACAACTTTTCCCATGGCTCCGAAAGCCCCGGCCGACAACTGCGAATGCTGCGGACCGGCAACCGCACGCCGGGACGCCTCCGACTCCGACTGCTGAAAGGAAAATCCCATCATCACTCAGAACCTGATTTTTCTTTTTTTAGGGCTCCTCCTACTCTATTTCGGAGCCGAGTGGCTGGTCAACGGCGCATCGAGGCTGGCCCGCAGCATCGGCATGTCGCCGATTGCCATCGGCCTGACCGTGGTGGCCATCGGCACCTCGTCGCCGGAGCTGATGGTCAGCATGGTTTCTTCCTTCAAGGGCAAGAGCATGATCGCCGTGGGCAACGTGATCGGAAGCAACATCTGCAATATCGGTCTCGTTCTGGGAGTTGCCGCCGTGTTAAGGCCGATGACCTGCCACCGGTCGGTCGTCCGCCGCGAAATCCCGGTCATGCTCGCAATCTCCGTCTACCTGCTCATGATCTCGCTCAATTCGACCATCGGCCGCATCGAGGGTGCCTCCCTGCTCGCCGCAACCGTCCTTTATATCGTCTTTAGTTACATCGTGGCCATGAACGAGTCCCGGGTGCTTTTGAAAATCGCCGCGTCCCGAATCGAATCGGAGGCCCAAACCGAGGGGCTCGCCGCCTCCCGGTCCGGCCAGATTGCCATGATTCTTGCCGGCATCGGCGGGGTGGTGGTCGGCGCAGACCTTCTCATCGAGGCTGCAGTCAAGATCATGGCGGTGCTGGGGGTCAGCGAAAAGTTCATCGGTCTTACCGTAGTCGCTTTCGGAACGTCCCTGCCCGAATTGGCCACCAGCATCGTGGCGGTGCTGAAAAAAGAAATGGACATCAGCGTCGGCAACCTGGTGGGCAGCAACGTCTTCAACATCATCCTCGTTCTGGGAGCATCTTCTCTGGTCCGGCCCCTACAGATCGAGGGAGGCTTCTTTCAGGGCGGTCTGTACATCGATTACCTGGTCATGATGGGCATCAGCGTGCTGCCCTGGTTCATGATGCGCAAAACCGCCTGCCTGACCCGGTCCCACGGCGCGATGCTGCTTTCCTGCTATGCCGTCTACATGGCCTACCTGGTGTGGAAAGGATAAGAAAAGATCCGATACCAGACGTCGGATGTCGGATGTCGGCAAAAAATGTAACGCTTGTTTTTTCTGCCAGGCATCTCATCTGAAGCTTCGACGGTGCTATCTCGTCATTCCGGACGAGCAAAGCGCAGCGGAGCGAAGATCCGGAATCCAGGAAATCCAAAAATCTTCTGGAGCCCGGGTCTCAGCTTCACTTCGCCCGGGATGACGGAATGGGGAGTTTCACCTTTGATCAAACTGACCGCCTCGAGGTCAGCGGCAGCGGTGTCCTTTTCAGACATCAGACATCTGACATCCGATATCTGGTTTTTTTGCCTCCCAGCGTCCCAGCCTCCCAGCCTTCGAGCCTCTCAACGGCCCTCACCGTTTTGACGCGCTGCCGTAAACCTTCCTGCGTGCTTCCGCCGCCGCCTTCAGGGGTCCGACGTGGACGTCGACATAGTCGAAGACCCGGGCTTGCGTTTTTCCCGGCGCCGGACGAAGAACCCGGCCGAGGTACTGCAAAAGCCGGCCGCTGAACCGGATCGGCGTGGCCAAAAACAGCGTCGTCAGATTCCGACTGTCGAATCCTTCCCCCACAAGCTGGCCGGTGGCGATCAGCACCCTGACCTGACCGGCCTCCAGCCGGCGGAGCACTTCCCGGCGGGCCTCCTCGTTTACATCTCCGGTGAGCAGATCGCAGCCGATGCCGTGGCCGAAACGAAGCAGGGCGGCCAGGGTTTCGCAGTGGTGTTTCCGATCCGAGAGCACCAGGCAGGTTCCTTTTCCGGCGGCGGCTTCTGCAGCCACGTCATCTGCGATGAGCCGGTTGCGGCCATCGTCGGCCGCCAGTTCCGTGAGCATGCGGGAATACTCGGCCACCGGGTCGGAAAAGGGCTTGAACTCGGTCTTTCGGAAAACAACCTCCGCGGCCAGCACTTCTCCGGCTGCCACCAGTGCTTTGGGCTCGATCCTGTGCTGAAGCGCTCCCACGTGCCAGAAAATCAACTTCGAAAGCCGATCCCTTCGCCAAGGCGTTGCGCTCAGCCCCAGCATGTAGCGGGCGTCAAAGTCGCCGACCGCCTCGGTAAAACAGCGGCTCGGCACCCGGTGGCATTCGTCCACCACCAGATGCCCCACGCGGGGACAGACGGTATCGGTGCGGCTGTAAAGACTCTGGACCAGGGCTACGGTGATCCGACCGCCGATCCGATCCTTTCCGCCGCCGACCATGCCGATCTCCGACTCTGGGATCTTCAAAAAGGTTTCGATCCGGGCCATCCATTGACGGGCCAGATCCTTTGTGTGAACGACAATCAACGCCGGCTGCTTGCGGGCTGCGATCATGAACAGCGCCATGACAGTTTTGCCGGCGCCGGTGGGAGCCGACAGGGTGCCGAAATCCTTGGCCAGCATCCGATCCCCGGCTTTTTGCTGAAACGGTTTGAGGCGGCCGAAAAATTCGAAGCCAACCGGAGGCAGGGTCCGGCGGCGGTCTTCGATGGACCAGGAACAGCTGTGGCGCGCGGCCAGGCTCAGCAGTTGTCTGATATACCCCCGGGGCAAAAACAGCCGCCCCTCACGGCCCCGGTGGTAGAATCGCAGGTACCGGGGCGTTCCCCGGTTCCAGCGCCCCATGCGGGCGTTTTCGGTCCACTTGGGATTGGCCAGTGTCAACTCCTCCACGACTTCCCTGCTCATGGCCGGCGGCATCCCGTCAACCCTGAGGCGCCGGTCGATGACGATCTTCATGGCAACCCCTTGCTATCGGAACGTTGTTTTGACAAGCGGGCTAACCCGGATATTTCACGCCCCTGAGGTGCCCATTGGCAAGGCATTCAAGGGCGCCGCTGTAACGGTTGCGCCTATCTATACCCTTTCAGTCGATCCTGAGGCAACCGTCCTTTCCGCGTCTTCGGGCTTTTACACCCTGTAAAATAAACGGACACGCAGAATTTCCTCGAGTTGCCCACGATGTGCTCCGACAGTCATTTTTGTTATAATTTTCTATAGGTTAGACTCGTTTAAAAAATTCCGGCAGGGGTGAAGCGCTGGCATGGAGGTTGCGTTAGCTCCGGCTGAGACCTGGAACCCTGGCTTTTGGATAGCGGAGTGCGTCCGTTGGGAAAAACATTCAGCATTCTCGTTGCCGATCGGAATCGCCACGTGCGGGACTATCTGAAACGGGAGCTTGCCGCAGAGGGATACCGGGTGAGGCTGGCCAAAACCGGTCGGGAGGTCCTTCACTGGGCCTTCCATGACGACCCCCTCGATTTGGTCATCATCGATCCGAACCTTTCCGACGAACGGGACTTGAAAGTATTCGAAAAAATTCTAGACCGGATCCCCCAGCTTCCGGTGATCGTCCACGGTTTTACCCCAGACTTCAATCCGCCCCCGGTTGCCGATTCAGAAGTCTCATTCGTGGAAAAACGAGGCGGCAGCATCGAAGAACTCAAACGGGCCGTCTTTGAGATGCTCCATCCTTCCTCTGCCGTTCCGTAAACGTTTTTCAGGCATCGGTCAGCGCCTGATCTTTAGGCTCCGGATCCTTGGGGGTTGCCGATTGTCATGTTGACACACTCGCGGGTAGATGCTATTTCCGGCAAGATTTTGCCGACATCCGGCAGACGGCCGGTGGGGGCAAATGGATTTCAGGCAAATTTTTGCCAAATCGGGATCCGCCGAACATAGGAACTTCTGTAAAATGGCCTTCCCTCCGACGGATTCAAAAAGCGCTTTTTTTTCATCGGGCAAATCGGTCAAGGCCTGCCTGGCCCGGTATCATTGCCCGGCGACAACAGGCCGATTGCCGCGCCTTCTTCTATCCGCAGATCCAAATGCCCGCCAGGCAGATTCGGTTCCGGCAGGCGTCATATTTTCAGGAGCCGGACCCGCCGTGCCCCTGCCATCGAGGGGGTCTTCATGACCGATTTTCGGGTGCTTCTGGTCGACGATGAAACCGATTTTCTGGAAACTCTCGTCAAGCGGTTGACAAAACGGCATCTTGACGTTGCCGGCGTTGAAAGCGGCGAAAGCGCCCTTACCGCCCTGGAAGCAACGCCGGTCGACGTCGTTGTTCTCGATGTCCGGCTTCCGGGTATCGACGGTGTTGAAACCCTTCGCAGAATCAAGCAGACATCGCCCCTGATCGAGGTGATCCTGCTCACGGGCCACGCCAATATGGAGGTGGCCGTGCAGGGAATGGAGCTGGGCGCTTTCGACTATCTCATCAAACCGGTGGATATCGACGACCTGCTCTATAAAATGCAGGATGCGTACAAAAAAAAGGCGATCCAGGAAGAAAAAATACGACAAATGCAGGAAAAGAATCCAGGCGCATAAATACAAGGAGTGAACTCGGAAGTCGGCAGGAGGCTTTCGAAAGGTGCAAACCATTGCCACGATCATGGAGGAGTGGAGGAAAAATGAAATTCTTCAATCAGCTGGGCAAATTCATGATGGCAGGAGCGCGGGCCCATGCCAGGTGGGAGATCCAGGTGTCGTCCACCATTTTGGGCGACCGGAAACGGCTTCTTATGCTCGCGCTTCTCACCGTGCCGGCGGTGTTGGGCGGAATTGCCTTCGCCGATCAGCTTGGCGGGGCCCTTCCGGACATTCTTGGCGGCAAGAAGGCTTACAGCCCCGCCTTTTATTCCACCGGCATTTTTATCGTATCGATTCTGATCGGCCTCGGCGCCGGGCTGATCACCGGCTGCATCGGGGCCGGCGGCGGCTTTATCATCGCCCCGGCGCTGATGAGCGCCGGCATCAAGGGCATCCTGGCCGTGGGCACGGACCTGTTCCACATCTTCGCCAAGGCGATCATGGGCAGCGTCATCCATCGAAAGCTAGGCAACGTGTCGGTGCCGCTGGCGGTGGTCTTTCTCATCGGGGCCATCCTCGGAGCCACCCTCGGCGGGCTGCTCAACCGGGTGCTCTATGAAATCAACCCGGTGCTCTCCGACGCGTTCATCACGACCATCTACTCCTTGATGCTCGGCTTTCTCGGCCTGTACGCCATGCTCGACTTTCTCAGGGCCCGAAAGACGAGCACCGGCGGAGACGCCCATGGCGGCGGCCACGGCGGCAAGGTGGAAGGCGCGGAGATGGGCAAC
>Ga0272443_10000950_pt1 | contig 47178 bp, 45 predicted proteins | sample SSMAcet12_FD_193581 | JGI IMG/M metagenome (GOLD analysis project Ga0272443, IMG submission 193581) | Marine sediment archaeal communities from Little Sippewissett salt marsh, Falmouth, MA, United States - SSM-Acet-12 | ecosystem: Environmental > Aquatic > Marine > Wetlands > Sediment ...
CAGCACGGCGCGTTCTTTCAGCTCCCGGACCGTTTCCGGCAGGTGCCCCTCCTTTTTCAGGTCGACCATCTCCGCCCAGCCGTCCAGCCCCATGAGCGTCTGACGCGCGGTGTTCACCCCCAGGATGTTGTTGTAGTGCCAGGGCACGTTGCGCCCCTCGTCCGGGGTGATCGTGCTCTGGATGTCGGCCGAAGTCATGCGGGAAATCAGGGTGTCCAGCACGTGGGTGATGGTGGCTTCGGCCATGTCGGCTTCCATGTAGCGCGTGTTTTGCTGCGCCCTGAACTTGTACCCGGAAAACAGCTCCCGCAGGGCGATGGCATAGGGCAGGTCGAGCCACAGCTTCGGGGCCGGCGGTGCGGTGGGCGGCACCGTGGAAAGGGCGATATATTCCCGGGGCATGCCGGCTGCGCGGGAAAACGCGCAGTTGATGGCGTGCTGCACCAGCAGCTCGGGCATGACCTTCCAGGCTTCCTTGGCCGTGGCGTTGGCGTTGTGGGCGCCGTCGATCTGCAGGATCCCGGCATCGGCCATGACGGTCTTGGCCTCGGCGGCGTCCACAAAGGACCGGTGCATGTTGATGTTCCGGTACAGGACGTTGTACTGGGGGTCCTGGTGGGCGCCGTTGACCCCTTCTTCGGAAAACATCACCGCGATTTCCGGCCCGGCCACGCCGCTGACATAGGAGTGGAAATTGATGGGCCGGCCGACTTCCTCTTCGATCAGGTCCAGCGCCTTGCGCGACGCGCGGACCTGCTTGCGGGAAATGGGGATGCCGCCGACGCCCTCCGGCGTGCCCTCGATGAGGCCGTCGAAGTGGGACTGGCCGGCGGTGCGGATCACCATGAGATGATCGGCCCCGTGCCACGCGGCCATCCGCATGCGCCGGATGTCGTCCTCGAACCGGCCCGAGGCGATTTCCGTGGTGACGACAACGTCGCACTGCGGATCGATGTTGCCGAAATAGTGGGCCGAGGGCAGCGGCACGGAGTGCTTCAAATTCTCGGATGTGTCCTGCAACGTAAAAGGCCCCGCCTGTTGACTCTCCACGGGGCTGCGCCAGGTCCAGCCCCTTCGTTTCGGCCGGTACCGGTCCAGGTCCTTTACGATCGCCAGCACGTCGATTTTTTCGTCGGGCTTCAAGGGTTTCATTGCCCCAACTCCTCCCAGTATTTTCCGTCGATCAGGCCGAGGCCCGCTTCCCGCACGGACATGCCTTTTTTTTGGGCCAGCTGCAGCAGCAGGTTTCCCGCCCCGCGGCCCAGCACCCCCTTTTCCAGCATCCGGTTGACCAGCGGTTTGGTTTCCAGGCTCGAAAACCCCATGCGAAGCAGGACCGACCGCTCGATGGAAGGCGAGGTGTGCGTGCGGGCTTCTTCCACCAGCGGTTGAACGATCCGGTTCACCAGGGACCAGAAGTGGTCGTGCAGCTGCTCGTCGGACATGTCCGCCAAATGCTTCCGGCGGGCGCTGAAATCATCTTTTCTTTCTTTCATGGGACTCGATGGCCTCCCGGACATAGGTTGGGTCGGTTTTGGTTTCGGCGGCCAGAAACGCGACGTCCGCCTCGGTGACCGATTCTCCTTCGGCAAGCGAATCCAGCGCGTTTCGCAGATAGGAGCGCCGGATCCGATCCAGGTCCATTTCCACCGGTTGGATCTGGGACGGATGCTCCGGGATGACGATGGCTTTTCCCGGCTGGTTTTCCACCGGGTCTCCCCGGCGGACGTCGATCCCCATCTGCTTGGCCAGGTTCAGCTGGCCCAGGGGGTGTTTTCCCGCCCCGGTGTATTCGGTCTCCTGGACGACGATGATCTGCTCTTTGTCCATCTGCCGGGCGATGGCAAACGCGGCGGCAAGAGACGTGTTGCCGGCCGGCCCCCTTTCCATGCCCTCGACGGCCGCCAGCGCTTCGGTCACATAGAACACCTCGCCCTGGGTCACGGTGACGAACCGGTCCATGTACCGAAGGGACCGGGCCGCGTTTCGAGGGACATCGGCCCGGTCCGGCCAGGTGGAAAACGGGACCGAAAAGCCGGTGTGGCCCGTGGTAAAGGACTTGCGGTTGAAATCCCGGTCCGAGGCCATGTGAAGGCCGGCCAAATCCACGCTGGCCGCCACCATCTGGGTGCCGGCCGCACCGGCCTTGATCAGCCCCCGGGCCGTGCCGGTCACGTTGCCGCCGCCGGCATGGGTGGCCACCACCACGTCCGGGAACCGCCCCTCGCGGGCTTTTACCTGCAGGGCCAGTTCATGGCCCAGGGTTTCGATGCCCAGGATCGAATAGGGCGTATACAGCGAGGCGTTGAAATATCCGGTTTCCTTCAACACGATCAGAAAGTAGTAAAAGAGCTCGGGCCCCACCGACAACCGCACCACTTCGGCGCCGTAGGCCTCGCAGGCCCGGGTCTTTTCGGCGATCTCCGGCTGGGCGATGCCCCGGCTGTCGAAGGCTTCCTGCACGATGATGCACGAAAGCCCGGCCTTGGCGGCCTGGGAGGCCACCGCAGCGCCGTAGTTGCCGCTGGTGGCCGCCGCAATCCCCGGGTAGCCTTTCTTTTTCGCCTCGTAGGCCGACAAAGAGGCCCGGCGGTCCTTGAACGAACCCGACGGATTGGCCGCCTCGTCCTTGACGAACAGCCGGGCGCCCTTTCCCGGTTCGGACACGGCGCGGACCAATTCGGTCAGGTTCTTCAGCTCCACCAGGGGGGTGTCGCCCACCGCCGTGCGGGCCTGAATGTCGCGGATGGCATCCAGGTCGTAGCCGGTGTCGGCGAGCATGGCCTCGTAGTCAAAGGAGAGCGGTCCGGTGGTGTATTTCGCGTAGTCGATGCCGACCGAGGCGCGCATGATGTCCGCTTTTTGATCCATGATCGCCTGGTAGGATTCTGCGCTCATGACGCCTTTCTCCTTTCGGCGAGAATCGCCCGGATCTCTTTCGCGATGGGGGAAAGCTCGGGAATCGGGCTGCCGAACATGTGCGTGTAGGCCGGGTTGATTTCGGTGAGCGTGCCGTTGACCGTTCGCCCCGTGGGCGTGGCGATTTTTGCCGCCCCGCCGATTTTTGCATCGGAAAGCAGAAACCCTTTCACCCGCATTTCCAGGGGCACCTGTTTGGTGTCGTCGGGCAGCTTCGGCGAGCGTTCGTCTTTTTCAAGCACGATGCCGCCGATTTCCACCCAGGTGTTTTTCACCGCGCGCTGCATTCTGAAACCTCCTGTGAAACGTTTCCTTTTTCATTTTCGGCGCCTGATGAACGGCACGGAGGCCATTCGACTCTGCTCATGACAAGCCGTTCACTACGAAAAAAGTCATTGCATCGACGCTTATTTTCTGTCCTCGATCAACTGCCGCACATCGCCCATGATGGCCGCCGGCACCGGCAGGTCGGCCATGGTCTTCAAGCCCGGCAGAGCGGCGACCACCTGGGGGATCATGTTGACCGCCAGGGCGATGGTGCCGATACCACCGGGTATCTCCGGACCGCTGGAAAAATGGACCTCCGGTTCGCCCTTGATGTCGATATAGTCGCCGGTCTGCACCTTTTCAAGGTGCGGGTGGACCTGCTGGGGGTGAATCAGGTGGATGACCGGTTTGCCGTCCATGTACCCCTTGGCCGTGTGGGTGCAGCCGGCGGTCAGGCCCGGTTCGATGTTGACAAACGGCGTTTCCCGGTGGACCTTGGATACGATCGGCTCGCGCGTCTGTTCGATCTTGTCGATTTTCCAGCCCAGGGCCTTTGCGATCATGCTGATCGATTCGGGGAACCCGAAGTGGCCGACAACCGATCCGTCCTCGACCCCCTTTTTGAATGCCTCGGGCGTGATGCCCACCCCCTGGGTTTGCAGCACCGACGGCCCGTAGGGGGACAGGTCGTTTACCCGCTTGGCGGTGATCGACTCGACATTGAAACAGACGCCGGTCAGGGAGATCACCAGCAGGTCCAGGACAAAACCGGGGTTGATGCCCGTTCCGGTGACGGTAACCTTGTTTTCCACGGCAAGCCGGTGAATCTCGGCGGCAAGCCCGGGCGCTTCATAGAAGGGATACGACATTTCTTCCGCAATGGAGATGACATTGGCCCCGGCTCGAACCGCGGTTTTGATTTCATCGGCGGCCTGTTCGACTTTCGAGCAGGTCGCCTGAATGACCACATCCGGCTTTGCCGACGAGAGCATTCCGGAAAGATCGGCGGTGAGGGCGACACCGATTTTTTCATCGAGTCCGATCGCCTCTGCCACGTCGACACCGGCCCGATCCGCCCGCCTTCCGTAGACTCCCATCAGTTCGACTCCCTGTTTTCGCATCAGGAGCTTGACAATCCCGGAGCCCATCTGGCCGGTGCCGAGAACCGCCACCTTGACGTTGTTTTGCATGGATCTTCCTCCGTTATATCCCTGTCGATTCATCGAAAAACTCAGTTTGGGCGGGTCCATCTATCGAACAAATTTATACCAGTCCGAGCTGTTGAACCACTTGTCGTAGATTTTATCGAATCGGCCGTCCGCTTTGATTTGAGCGAGAAAATCATTCAAGAACTTCATGAAATCCGGGTCGTTTTTCCGTATCGCCCAGGCAATGGGCTCTTTGGTAAACGGCTCGTCCAGGAAGATCAGCTGATCTGACTGGTGCATGGCACTGAACACGGCATTGAACGGAAAATCATAGACAAATGCGTCCGCCGTTCCTTCGAGCACCCGCATGGCGCCGTCGATTTCCGTGTCGGCCGTCTCGTAGGTGGCCTTGGGGATCATTTTTTTCACGGCCTCCTCACCGGTGGTCCCGGGTTTGGATACCACGACGTATTTGGGGTCATTGAGGTCTTTGTAGGAAATTACCGCTTTTTTGTGCTTGGCATTGAGCAAAACCGTCTGACCAATGGTCATGAACGGATCGGCGAAATCCACTTTCTCCTTGCGGGATTCCGTGACAGACATTCCCCCGAAAATGACGTCGAAACGGCCCAGATTCAAAGCCGGAATGATGCTGGGCCACAAGGTGTCGACAAATACCGGCTTGACCCCCAACTCCTTGGCCATCTCGATTCCGATGTCGATGTCAAAGCCCATCAAGCTGAGCTTGCGGCCCTGGCGCCGGAATCCACCGTGCCGGACCTCCTTTTGACGCAGCCCGCTACGTTTGTCGATCATCTCAAAGGGCATGTAGCCCACTTCCAGACCGATGCGCAGTTCTCCCCGCCGCATAATCCCTTCCAGGGTCGAGTCCTTGGAAAGTTCCACGTCGACGGCCAGCACCGGCGCACTGCCTGGACCCAACCAGAGCAAGGACAACAGGACGGCCGATATGATGTTGACACAGATCGTTTTCAACATATCCGTATCTCCCTTCCGATTTTTCCCGACGCTCGCAGGCGATCTTTCGTTGCTCTGTTACGCGGGACTTTGTTCGCTCGCCATGCCGGGGATTTCGTCTTCTTCTTCCAGGGGATCGATGGTGATATTCAACCAACCAAAGAGCATGGAGACAATCGGCGAGATCCAGCAAAAGAAGTTGAACGGCAAATAAGCGATGGTGGGAACCCCCAGGGTGGCTGTCATGTAGGCGCCGCCCGAGTTCCACGGCACCAGGTTGGCCGTCACCGTGGCGCTGTCCTCGACGGCCCGTGACAGGTTCTTCGGGTGCAGGCCCTTGTCATGGTAGGCTTGGGCGTACATCTTTCCGGTCATCACGATGGACATGTACTGTTCACACAAGATCAGGTTGGATCCGATGCCGGTCAGGACCGTTGCGGTAATCAGGGAACCGGAGGTTTTGGCCTTTTTGAGGATGACGTTGACAACGACGCGCACCTGGTTGGTCTTTTCCATGATTCCGCCGAACATCATGGCGCAGATGACCAGCGATACGGTGTACATCATGGATTCGAAACCGCCCTTGGTCAGCAGGTTGTCGACCGCTGCAACGCCGCTGTTGCTGGCATAACCACCGTAAGCGGCCGACAGCAGGCTGCCGAACGTGTTTCCCTGGAAAATCACTCCCAGGATGCCGGCCGCCAGGATGCCGATCACGATTCCCGGGACCGCCGGAATCTTCCGAAACGCCAGAACGATGATCACCACCGGCGGGATCAGCAACAGCGGATTGATGGTAAATTGCGCGTCGATGCCGGCCAGGATTTGATTGACTTTTTCCAGATCCGCCTGCCCGCCGCCGTAGAAAAAGCCGATCACAATCTCGATCAACAGCGTGAGGCCGTAGCTGACGCTGGTCGTGTAGCTCATGTGCTTGATGTGGGTGTACAGGTCGGTGCCGACCATGGCCGGCGCCATGTTGGTGGTGTCGGACAGGGGCGACATCTTGTCACCGAAGTAGGCACCGGAGAGCACCGCGCCGGCGACGATCGGCAGCGGAAATCCCAGCCCCTCGCCGATGCCGATCAAGGCGATGCCGATGGTGCCGGCGGTGCCCCAGGACGTTCCCGTGGCCAGGGAGGTGATCGAACAGATAATCAACGCCGCCGGCAAAAATATCTTCGGGTGGAGTATTTTCAGACCGTAGTACAGCAAGGTGGGCACCACGCCGCTTAAGATCCACACCCCGATGAGGATACCGATGATCGACAAGATCACGATGGCCTGGAGGGCATTGGTAATGCCGTTGAGCATGCCGGTCTCAACTTCTTTCCAGGTAAAACCGGCCCTCAGGCCGATCACCGCCGCCACCAATACACCGAGCAAAATGGGTACATGGGCGTCTGTTTCATAGCGCACGATCGCCAGGCTGATAAAAACGATCAATCCAATGATCGATATCAGTGCTTCCCAAAGATAAGGATCACGCCTTTCCCGCTGTGCTGCCATGATTTCTCTCCTTTACGGATAGGGGTGCTTGGCATCATTTGCTTGAACTGCCCTTGATCAACATGACCGGAATGCCGGCCATCCTCGAGACTTTTTCCGCTACCGAGCCAAACACCACGTGCTGGAGGCTGGTGCCGGTGCCCATGATGATCAGATCGATTTTTTTGTCTTCGGCATATTGAATGATTTGCTTGTACGTCGTTCCGGAGACAACAGTGGCCTTTCCGATGCGGACGTCCTTGAAATGTCTTGTACTGAACGCATCGAGCTTGTGTCGGGCCTGGGCCAGGATTTCACTTTCAAAGTCGCTGGCAATGCGTTTAAAATCGGGTTTGGGAGGGTCGGAAACGTAGGTGTTCACGAACCAGTCGAAGCGCCGCAAAACGTGCAGCAAGTGGACTTCGGCATCGAACTGCTTCGCCACTTCGACCACATAAGGCGCTACTTTCGGGGACATTTCCGTCAGCGAGACGGGGTACAGAATCTTGGTAAAAAGCGTCATGGGCCCTCCTTTTGCGATGCGGCCATCGTTGTAGGAAAGTCGGCCGACGGCCCTGGGTTTCATGTTGGCTGTGCAATGGTTTCGTCTACGTGGATTCCTCTCTCCTTCAACCGGGCCAGGAACCGATCGCAGGGGACATCTACGGCCGGCGACAGAACGCCCTTTTGGGCAATTTCCCCGCTTACGATCATCTCGGCACCGATGCAGGCCGGATAGGCAACGCCCATGCTCATTGCCATCAATCCCGTCACCAGGTCTCTTTCAATCAAAAGGGAGCCGGTAAAGTGTTGATGTTTTCCATTTCGTACTCCCTCGACCGTGTTGACCATCACGCACAAATCCTTTTCGTTGTCCTTATACTGCAGTTGGGGCTCGAGCAGTTTGGCGACCATTTCAAGCGGGGACACGTTGTCGGACAATCCCTTGACCGGCTCATCGCTTAAAAACCCTAATTTTTTCATGGGATTCCAAAATGAACACCAGCCGGGCCATCGGAGGCTGTACCGCCCGGTATCAGAAAGAGCATTGCCAATTTTCAGTAAGTCGGCATAATGCACAGCGTTTCCGTTTGGAATGGCTTCCAGTTTTCCGATCCCTGGAAATTCGATGGTGTGAATGAACGGATTATCATGCTGATCTTTTGCCGGAATGGTTACGAGCGTTGAGTCTGCGATCAGCGTTGCATCTCTTCTCTGGCTTCTCAAAACGGCAGTGATATTCCAGCTGATCTTATAGTTGAGCGGATTGTCGCATGCCGCCTTTTCCGGAATCCCCCCGCAATAGGAATTGAGCTTGAATACCTCATCGAAATATTTGAGGCTGTAATGGTAAAGGACCAAGTCGATCCCTGGATCCAGGCCGCATTCCGGGAGAATGGCAATACCCTTTTCTTTTGCTGCCGGATCAAGATCAAGAAGGTCATGGGCGTAGTTGGTGTTGACAAGGTGAACGCCGCGGGCAATTGCAGCCTCGGCAACGGTCCGGACAAAGGGCGGCGGCAGAAAGTCGAGAACGACATCAAACGGCTGGTCCATGATCGACCCCAGTGCACTCGGGTCGCCGGCATCCAACCCGACCGACTGAATTTTGGCCGTATTTAGAAAGTCGAAGGTTTCAATGAGATCCGGCTGGATATCCGCACTGGTGACCTGCTCGACGCCTGGATTCCGTGACAGGTCGAGCAGTGCGGCTCTGCCTTGAATACCGCATCCTCCCAAAACGAGCACTTTCATTCTGTTTACACTCCGAAAGACAAAATATTGCATCGCAAAAGGGGCGCAGGAAAAACTTCCCGAGCCCCCTGATGGATTTTTGTGATACCTTGAATATATTTCAGATGATTGGTCTTCACGCCAACATTGCCTCCAATTCCACCGCACTGTACGCCGACAGTCCCAGCGTTTCCATGGTGCGCATGGCCTCCCCCAAATAATCTCGCTTCATCAAAAGTGAAACAATCGTGATCACAGCCGACATCACCGGTGTGGCCACCCCCACCTGCTCCCCGAGTTTTTTTAGGAACACGAGACCAAATCCCACATCCTCGTTGAAATAGCGGTAATCGAGGCTGGGCTGGGCTTTAACGCCCGCAAATCCCGGCGAGGTGACAAAACCGGTGTCATATGTGGCTTCGGTCATATAGCCTTGCATGACGCCCAGTTCCGGATCGGGAATCACCTCGACGCCCAGTTTTTTCCCGATGGCGATCCGTTCGTTGTCCACCGCTTCGATCAGCCGGCCGACCGCTGGTGTAACGCCCTCGTGGTAGAATTCAAAATCCCCCCCGGTGCGTTCGATCAGGCCGACATTCATGAGCGTAATGGTGGGATGAATCACCGGGTTGCCGTTCTGCAGGCTGGTCTGGAGGACATTCTTTGCCGCACTCATATGCGGATAGACGTCGCGAACGTGCTTCAACACCTCATCAGTATGTCGAGCCGGAACCGCGGCCAGCAACAAACCGCCAGAGAGCTTGTTGAAAATCCGGATCTTGCCTGGTTCAAGCAGTCTTACAGCGTAGGGCAGCGTCGAAGTTTCGGCAACGACAATGTCCTCGTTCCGAAGATCAATACCGGCGCCGTTTTTGAATTCGATGCTGCCTCCGCAGGAACTCGGACACACGATCACGATCTGCCCTTTTGTAAGGTGCACCTTGCAGGATTCGGCAAAGGGCCGGGTACTGTAGGCCGGGCCGACGGCATAGATGATGTCCGCCCCGGTCAGCGCTTTTTCGATCTCGTGCCCGACATAGGCCATCGGCTGAAATCCTTCAAGGACACCCTCGCAATGAATGCCGCCGTTTTTTTGGACCGCCTGAATACTCGCCGGGAATTGTTCAAAATCAAACAGGCGGACCTGATGCCCGTGGGCCGCACAGTCGAATGCAACGGCACAGCCTCCGTTTCCCGCGCCCAATACCGCGATGTTCATATTGTGATCCTCCCGAATTTTTTTTGCGTACTTTGGACAGCTTCTTCCAGAATCGATCAATGGGACAGGATCGAGCTTAAAAAGTTTTTGCCTCTTTCCGTCTGTGGATTTTTAAAAAAGTCCAGGGGTGGTGCGACCTCCACAATATGACCGTCATCCATGAAAACGACCCGGTTGGCGACCTCTCGGGCGAATCCCATCTCGTGAGTGACCACCATCATGGTCATCCCTTCTTTGGCCAGGGATCTCATGACATCCAGCACTTCTCCGATCATCTCCGGGTCCAGGGCGGAAGTCGGTTCGTCAAAAAGCATGATTTTGGGGCGCATGCACAGCCCCCTGGCGATGGCCACACGCTGCTGCTGTCCTCCCGAGAGCTGGGCCGGATAGTTGTTGATTCGGTCTTTCAGTCCCACTCGGGTGAGCACCTCGCGGCCGAGTTCTTCGGCCTTTTTCTTGTTCAATTTCCGGACCTTGATCGGTGCGATGGTGGTGTTCTGCAGGGCCGTCATGTGCGGATAGAGGTTGAAGGATTGAAACACGAACCCGATATCGGCCCGGATCTTGGTCATGTTGACTTTTCTGTCGTGCACGGACATGCCGTCGACGATGAGTTCGCCCTCCTGAATGGGCTCCAGGCGGTTGATGCACCGGATCAGGGTGCTTTTTCCCGACCCGCTCGGACCGCAGACCACCACCACTTCCCCCGCATCGACCTCCAGGTTGATGTTGCTCAGGACGTGAAGGTCTCCGTACCATTTGTTGACGTTTTTAAAGGATATCATCTGGCTGTTCCCCTTTAGGTGTGTACCGTTTGCTGCAACACCCTTTGCATGTCCCGCTTTAGAGCTTGACGGTCATCACCGTCATCCGCTTTTCCAGGTAACTCGACAGATTGATCAGCGGATAGCAGACGCAAAAGTACAAGATCCCCACAAGGCCGAATACCATGATACCCTCCGGAATGCGCTGCACCGTCAGCCACCCGACCCGGGTGATATCCACCACCCCGATGGCCGAAACCACCGAGGAGTCCTTGATCAAAAGCACATACTGGCCCACCAAAGGCGGCATGATGGCGCGCATGGCCTGGGGCAGGACGATGTATCGGAGTTGCTGATATTCAGAGAGCCCGGAGGCGGTGGCGGCTTCCCGTTGGCCTTTGGGAACGGAGAGGATACCGCTGGCGACGATCTCGCAGATGAAGCTCGCCGACAAATTGCTCAGTGCAATGACCGCCGCCGGAAAGGCCTTGAGCTCGATGCCGGCACTGGGCAGAATGAAAAAGACGATAAACACCTGCACCAGAAAGGGTGTTCCGCGAACGACGTCCACCCAGGCGCCGATAATGCTTCGGAGAATCTTGCTTTTGCCGGCCCGCAGGATGCCGCAGATAAAGCCGACAATGGACCCTGCGATCAGGCTCAACCCGGACACGGCGACGGTCATCCAGACGCCCTTGAGAAAAAAGGGCAGACTGCGTATCAGCTCGTCAAAATAAAAACCCCACATGGTTTGTCCCTCGCGATTTAATAGGCTTCCTGGAAGATCAGCCGTTTTTCCGACCAGTTGGAGAAGGCTTTGAGCATGTAGTAGATGATCAGGTAAAAGACGGCGGTCGTCAGAAATCCTTCCGTCGGCATGAATCGCTCCGATGTCAGTGTCTGGCCGGCGCGGGTCAGCTCCACGATCGAAATCAACGAGAGCAGGGAGGAGTCTTTGACCAGCACGATGGCCTGCCCCAGCATGGGCCGGATCGTCATGCCGAGGGCCTGTGGCAGGATGATATAGCGCATCCGCTGAAAATAGCTCAGACCGGAAGAAATTCCGGCTTCGATCTGCCCGATGTGAATGGCCTGGATCCCCGATCGGATGATCTCGGCATAATAGGCCCCGCTGTTCAGGGTCAGGGCAATCACACCGGTTACCCATTCCGGAAGCATGATCCCCAGGCTCGGAAGGCCGAAGTAGAAGAAGTAAAGCTGCGCCAGCAAAGGCGTGGAGCGGATGCTCTCGATATACACACCGGCAGCCTTGGAAATGATCCGGGATTGGCTCAACCGCATGGCACAGGCGATAATCCCCACCAGAATCGCGCCGAGCAGCGACAGGCCGGACAGCCAAAGCGTCGCCAGGAAGCACTCCCAATAAAGCGGCAGGTATTCGACAATGACTCTGAAATTGAAGGCTTCAAGCATGTCTTACACCCGTACGTTTCTCGTCATGGGTTCGAATGGGACGGACGTGCGCCGGCTGTACCGGCACACACCCGTCAGCCGCCAATCCGCCACCAGGGCGAACGGTTGCTTAACGATCTTTCTTCCACTCGAGAGAGTTGACCCAGTAATCCAGGTTTTCTTGAAGACGTCCGTCCAGTTTGAGGTGCAGGAAGAACAGGTTGAGCCACTGCCGGAGATCCGGAGAATCGTAGCGCACGGCAAAGGCCAGCGGAGAGCGGGAAAGTTGGCCTTCCAGGATCCGGACGCTGTTCGGGGGAAAGCTGGCGACCTGGCCCCTTACCGCAGAGCCGTCGTTGACCCCGGCGTCGGCGTGTCCGGAAAGCACGGCGTTGATCAGCAGGGGGCCCCCGCCCTTGTAGGTCTTTTGTTCGGCATTCGGGAACGCCTTTTTGGCGTCGTTTTGACCGGTGGAGCCCAGCAGAACGGCCAGCTTGGTCCCGTCGCCGATGTCTTCCAGCGTCTTGATCGGGCTGTCCTGCTTTACGAACACCACACTGCCGGTGTACATATACGGGTCGGTAAAGGAGATTTTCATGGCCCGTTTCAGGGTCGGGGTCATGTCGGCGGCCAGCATGTCGGCCTTCTTGGACAGCAGGGCCGGGATCAGACCGTCCCAGTCGTAGTTGAGAAACTCGACCTTGACGCCCATCTCTTCGCCGATCAATTTCGTCAGCTCCACGGAGCTGCCGGTTCGGTTGCCGTTTCTGTCGATAAAACTAAACGGTGCCCCCTGGGTCTGACAGGCGATACGGATCACCCCCCGTTTGGCAATGTCATCGAGGGTCCCCGCCGAAGCCATGCCCCAGAACCCGAAAATGAGCGCCACTGCGAGCATCACATGAAACAACTTGAGCTTTTTCATTTTGCCTCCCTTTTTGGCTGTCGGTTTTTATGGCCGGCTACACGATGAATCTCTGTTGCAAAGAAAGATCACCCCCCTCCCTCGTTGCGCCACAAGCTGCGTTTCAAAGCGTTTTTACAAGCCGGAAACCAATGTGCTGGAACCGGTATGGCGGGGGACTGCCAAAGCGGCTTGCGCACCGGACATCGCGTGCCGGGCTGAACCATGCGCCCCCTCTCATCACCCGGTAGGAGCCTTTTTTGGGTCCTGTCGGATCGACGACTTCATCGGCCGGGTAGGCGCCGAACCAGTCCTGACACCACTCCTGAACGTTGCCGAGCATGTCATACAGTCCCCAGGAGTTGGGTTCTTTCTTCGCCACCGGATGGAGCAGGCCCTGCGAGTTGCCACAATACCAGGCAATGGCGTTTAGATTGTCGTCGAGTTCACATTGGCGCGTTGTCATTTTGCCGTTGGGCAGGGCAGTTGTGCTATCCGCCCGGCAGGCGTATTCCCATTCCGCCTCGGTCGGAAGTCTGTATTGGTCGGTGCCTTCTTTCTGATTGAGTTTCCGGATGAATCGCTGCGCATCTTCCCAGGAGACCTGCTGCACCGGACAGTCTTCGCCGCAGCGTTTTTGACTGGAAGGGTTGTCGCCCATCACCGCCTGCCATTGTGCCTGGGTGACCTCGGTGGTCTGCATGTAGAAGGGGCGGGTCAGATTGACTTTGTGCCGGATTTCCCCGACAAACCGACCCGGCTCATCTTCGGGGCTTCCCATCAGAAAGCTGCCGGACCGCATCAAAACAAATTCCATTCCGACACTGTTGCTGATTTTTTCCCGGGGGTTTTCGCCATGAACAAGGGAAACGAAGCCCAGCACAACCACGATGAAAACGAGCCATTGGGTGGGGGAAATGATTTTTTTCATCGCTTTATCCTCATCGAAAAATTGACGCATGGTCGCTGATACGGAATGCCTCTTCATCAGGGGACGACATGCCCCGATGATTCCATCGATTAAATTTTCGACACCCCTTCTGGCAATGGCAACCAGTTGTTCTTCGACCTCATGATGATGAAGGTTTCACTTCTGACAACATTGCCCATTTGAAGAATCGTATCGGTGGTGAATCGATATAATTCGTCTTTCCCACCCACGCATACGACTTCGGCCATGATATCGTAGCGCCCGGTGACGACGCCTACCCAGGCGACATTGGGAAGTTTGGCGATTTTATCCAATACCTGATCCAGCTTCCCTTCAGACTGAACGCTCATGGCCACCAATGCCGTAATCATTTCCCGATGCCGGCGTGGATCGATCAGCCCTGAAACCTTAAATATTCCTTTTTCCTCAAGGACTTTCAGCCGCTTTCGAACGGTGGGCGCCGTCACATCGAGCTTTTTGGCCATTTCGCCGATCGGCATTCGCCCGTCTTCTGTCAGCAGCCGAATGATTTCATTATCCAATGCGTCTAGTTCGATTTTCCCGCCCCCCCAATCAAGAAATTTTTCTATTAGGAAATATATATCACCTTAGCAATATCTTTATGGAAATTTTTGTCAAGATTTTATTTTCTATAATAATTATTTTGGGCAATTTTTTATTTCATCGGGTAAAAATCCCACAAAGCCATGGGCCAGCGGAGCAGGAAACTGACAAAAGCCAAATAGAAAGCGGAAAAGGCACGGCAAGTGCACCTCAAGAGGGATGCACCGGCCTGCCCCCTGAGCTGCTTCAGGTATTCAGTTATCATTTTCCGGAGTGATTCCGCGAATTGATGAAACGGATCACCGGCCGGTCATGGGGGGCCAGGTTCACCGTTGCCGCAGTAGATGTGCAGGTTTTTTCGGTTAGCGGAGCAGGAAGGAACAGGCCAGCACGGCAAACGCCACGCCGGCCAGGTCCGCGGTCAGGCCGGCGGCCAGCGCGTGGCGAACCCGGCGCACCTGGACAGCGCCGAAATAGACGGCCAGCACGTAGAAGGTGGTCTCCGTCGATCCCTGCAGCGTGGAGACCAGAACACCGGTGTAGCTGTCGGGCCCCACCGCCGGATCCTGGAGGATCGAGGCCAGAACACCGTAGGCGCCGGATCCGGACAGGGGCCGCATCAGGGCCATGGGCAGGGCTTCTGCCGGCAGTCCCACTTTTCCGGTGACCGGCCCCAGAACGGAGACCATGACGTCCAGGGCTCCGCTGGCCCGCAGCATGCCCACGGCCACCAGAATGGCCACCAGGTAGGGAATGATGCGCAAAGCCACCTGGAATCCTTCCTTGGCCCCTTCCACAAACGATTCATAGATGCGAACCTTGCGAATTTTGCCGAAAACGAGAAATCCTGCCATCAAAAGGGGCAGAATCCACGGCGAGAGGTCCGGTCCGAACCATACGGCCAGGGGAATCAGGGCGGCGACGCCCGCCAGGGCCGCGATACTGGCCCAAAGAGGGTAGCCGGCCTCCGTCTCTGCCTGCGGTTCATCGCGTAAAGTGTTCTCGGCCGCTGCTTCCGGCGTCTCCTCGCCGGTGTTGTCTCTGCGGATCGGCGCCAGGTGCCGGTAGAGCTTGGCGGCGGCGACGGCGACCAGCGTGGAGCCGAAGGTAGCAAACAACGTCGTGGGCAGAATCGACGCCGGGTCGCTGGATCCGGCGGCGGCCCGAAGGGCGATGACGCCGGTGGGCAGCAGGGTCACACTGGAGGTGTTGATGGCCAGAAAGAGCACCATGGCGTCGGTGGCGGTCCCCGGGCGCTCGTTGAGGCGGTTAAGCTCCTGCATGGCCCGGATGCCGAAGGGCGTCGCCGCATTGCCCAGCCCCAGGGCGTTGGCGGCCAGGTTCAGAATCATGGCCCCCATGGCCGGGTGGTCGGGCGGGATCTCGGGAAAAAGGCGGACCATCAGAGGGCGGATCAAGCGGGAAAGGATTTTCAGCATTCCGCCTTCTTCGGCGACCTTCATCAGCCCCAGAAACAGGGCCATTACGCCGACCAGGCCGATGGCCAGTTCCACGGCGCCGCCGGCTGAATCGACCATGGCTGCCGAAAGCGCCTCCATGGGTGGTGGTGCCGTCGGGGACAGGGGTCCGGCAACCTGCCGCCAGCCGGCGAAAAAAACAGCGATCAGGACGATTGCAAGAAAAATGAAATTCATCGGCTCCGTTCCGCTTTCTTGATGTCTCTACTTTTTAGGATGTATTCAAGTCGATATTGGCTGATTCTCCAGAAGCGGTTGGAACTGGTTAAAATCATGGTTACCATAACAGGCAAATCCTCAACTTGCTTGTGAAAGGGAGTTTTTATGCCGTCTCGACTCTGTTTGAAAAACACCCTGACAGACCGAAAGGAAATCTTCAAGCCGAGGGAGAAAGACGGCCCGGTGAAGATCTTCACTTGCGGCCCCTCGATCTACAGCTGGCCTCACATCGGCAACTACCGGACCTTTCTGTTCGAAGACGTGCTGCAGCGCTATCTCGAATATCTCGGGTATCCGGTTCAGCGGCTGATCAACTTCACCGATGTGGAGGACAAGGCGGTCGATGAAGCCCGCAGACGGGGGGTGTCGCTCGAGGAACTGACCGAGCCTGTGGCGGAACGATTTTTCAAAGAGTGTGGCCTTCTCCGGATCGCACTTCCGGAATCGGCGGTGTCCCGGTCCTCGACCAGCATCGACCAGGCCGTGCAACTGATCCAGCGGCTCCTCGACAAGGGGATCGCCTACCGGCACGGGAAAAACATCTATTATGATCCGCTGAAGTTCAAGGGGTTCGGAAAACTCTACGGCCTGGACATGAGTCGATGGCCCAAGAAAAAAGTCCGGTTCCACAAAGACACCTATCCCGGACATCGCTGGAACCTGGGCGATTTCATCCTGTGGATGGGCCGAAATAAAAATGCCGACGGCGATATCTATTGGGAGACCGAACTGGGAAAAGGGCGGCCTTCCTGGAACGTGCAGGATCCGGCGATGATCACCAAGCATCTGGGGACCCAGATCGACATCAGCTGCGGGGGGATCGACAATCTCTACCGCCACCACGACTACAACATCGCCGTGATCGAAGGCGTCTCCGGCAAAAAGTTTGCAAACTACTGGCTACACGGCGAGCACGTGCTGGTAGACGGGTTGAAGATGTCCAAAAGCCGGGGCAACATCGTCTACGTGGAAGATGTCCTGGCCGACGGATTTGCCCCCCGCCACCTTCGCTTTTACCTGATTTACGGCCACTACCGGCAGAAGATCGATCTGAACCGGGATCATCTCCACTTGACCCGGGGCAGGATCGACACCTTTTGTGATCTGGCAGCGAAAATCGCCGATGAAGGAAGGACGGCTGCCCGTTCCCATGAATCGGCCCCCGGTTTGATACGGCGCCTGGCAACCGGTTTTGAAAAGCGAATGAACGATGATCTCGACGTGAAAGGGGCTTTCGACAGCCTTTACGAAACGGTGGAAGCGTTGGCCAAGATGGCCGTCTCCGGCAAGCTTTCGAAAAAGGACCGGCAAGAGGCGGCAAGGAGTGTGGCCCGGATCGACGGGGTGATGCAAGTCATGAAATAAATCCGCTGGCGCGGATTTATGCGGACACTTTCTTTCGCCATTGCTTGATCCGGCCCCGGCGGGTTTTACGGTCCAGGCGCCGCTGCTGGGAGCCGGCGGTGGGGCGGGTGGGGGTTCGCCGCTTGGCGGTTTCGCCTCCCCGGCGGAGCAGCCGGCGGAGACGCTCCAGTGCCTCCTGACGGTTTTTTTCCTGGCTTCGATGTTGCTGGGCCTTGATGATCACCACGCCGTCTTTGGTGATTCTCCGGTCCCTGAGGGCCAGGAGGCGTTTTTTGTAGACATCCGGCAGAGAAGCGTTGACGATATCGAAGCGCAGGTGGACCGCGGTTGCCACCTTGTTGACGTTCTGGCCGCCGGCGCCCTGGGCGCGCACCGCGGAAAGTTCGATTTCCTGATCCGGAACGACCACCTTGTTGGATATCCTGAGCACTGCCCTTTCCGATCTGATTTTGGGATGCTGTTTTCCCGAGCACTTGCTTATAGATAGGGCAGAACCTGCTGCGGGTCAAATCAGGAGAAAGCGTTGGATCATCCGTTATTGAATTTGCATCGTCGTCCGGACGGAACACCGTCCGGCGTGATCGCGGTCTGCTCTTCCCATCCGGCGGTGCTTCGGGCCGCCATTGAAGCAGCCCGGGAAGAAGACCGTTTGCTGCTGGTCGAAGCCACGGGCAACCAGGTCAACCAGTACGGCGGGTATACCGGGATGACGCCCGCCGCATTTGCCGGCGCCGTGAGAAAGATGGCCGATGCCGCCGGTCTGCCGGCGGACCGGCTTTTTCTGGGGGCGGACCATATGGGCCCGATCGTCTGGAAGCACGAACCGGTTAAAAAGGCCATGAAAAAAGCGGCGGAGTTGGTCCGCTGCTGCATACAGGCCGGTTTTGCAAAGATTCATCTCGACACGTCGGCGGCCTGCGCAGACGAAAATGGTTCGAGGCTGCCTGTGGACGTCGCCGCTGTGCGGGCGGCGGCGCTTTGTCGGGAGGCAGAGGCGGCAGCCGCAGATCGAATCGGCACTGTGCTGCCGGTCTACGTGATCGGAGAGGACGTGCCGCCGCCCGGGGGGGGGCTGGAGGAGGACGACGCGTCGCCCGGATCGGATCCGAATCCGGAGCGATTTCAAAAGCGGCCCCCGGGTCGCCGGTTGAAGGTGACAGATCCTGAAGAGCTGGCGGCCGCGATCGACCAATTCGAAAAGAGCTTTCACACAGCCGGCTTGGACGCGGCCTGGGAACGGATGGCGGCGGTGGTGGTTCAGCCGGGGGTCGAATTCGGGAATCGAACCGTGGCCGGCTATCGCCGGGATCAGGCGTCGAAACTGGCCGCCTGTCACAGCGGACTTCCCGGCCGGATGACCTTCGAAGTTCATTCTGCCGATTACCAGGCCCCCACCGCCGTTGCCCGGATGATCAAGGATCATTTCTCCATCCTCAAGATCGGCCCGTGCCTGACCTTTGCCTATCGGGCGGCGCTATTCGCCCTGGCCGGCATCGAAGAGGAGCTTCCGGCCGTACCTTGTCCGTCCAATCTTCGCCGGGTGATGGAGGAGCTCATGACAGCCCGCCCCGAGCCCTGGAAGGGCCACTATCGCGGGCCGGAAGACGTACTTCGGTTTCTGCGCAGCTACAGTTTTCGGGATCGAATCCGGTACTACTGGATGCATCCCGAGGCCAGAAAGGCTGTGGCACGATTGATGGAAAACCTCGCAGAACCCATTCCCGACGCCCTCTTGCACCAATACCTGCCGGATCTTTGCACCGCTGTCGGAAACGGGCGGCGGATGACCCCTCAGGAAGTGGTTTCACGCCGCATTCGAAACATGCTGGAAGGCTACACCCGTGCGGTGGGCAATGACGAAAAGCCATCTCAAAAATCTCCCTGACCTGCCTAGTTCGAGTCGCTGAGTATCTTTGAGATCGGTTGCAGGGAAAAACCGATGTCGGATCAACGCCTGCCCCGGACCTGGTCCGGGGTCCTGTAAGACTACCCGGATAGGTGGATCCGTTTTCCATTTTGCTGTGCAGTGGTGCATCGAAAATTTCGCAGTTTTCCCTCTATTTCGGTGTCACCGGATATCCGGCGTCTATCCAAACCTGCCAGCCGCCTTTGAGCCCCTGAACATGGTCGAAATCGGATCGCTTCATGACAAAAAAAGCGAGGCCCGATGGGCCTCGCTTCTGGTTCGGTCGTGTTGACATCTAATCAAGGCTGCTGCCGCTTCCTCTCCGCTCTGTCCATTCACAGCCATCTGATCCGGTCAGGTACGAATATGAGGACCGATATGTTGACGCTTTGCTGCGCTTATCCCGCCACATCAATTCCCGGGTCGCACCCCAGGTTCGGGTCGGGCGTCTCACAGTTGAAATTGCTATTCCGAGTGTCGGCATGCCCTTCGGCACGTTCCTCTTCGGTTTCGATGTAGTTTTGAACTTTATCGGCCATGGTGTCACCTCTCGTTTCCACGATTACGGTTTCGGTCTTGGTTCGATTTTCTCCGTTCAACATCATTTCTCTTTCAACGGGCCTAAAATAATCGTCTCGCGGCAGTGCGCAAGAGGCACAAAATAGCCGCTAATTGATAGGCTAAAACCATTATATTGAGCAATTGAGGCTGTCTTGAGGCCCTTTTCAAGAGGGAGGTTTCGGAAATCCGGGTCGAATTTTTTTCCTGGGCCGGCTGCGCCATCAGGGGATGTTGCAAACCAGCGTCGAAAAGGGATGATCAGTGGAAGGATTGTTTCGTTGGATACGGTTGGAGGGGTTGAAACGTCGAGTTGCGTCGAGTCAGGAAACCATCATGCTCCCTGTACGGGCCTCTTCCCTTAGGAATTGGAAGAGCCCATCGGTTTTTTCATCTCGGTCCTGAAAAACCACGCCGTGTCGAAGGTATTCGATCAGATCAAGGAGCATCTGCTGGTATCGGAGGCTTCGGATTCGCTCTTCATCGGACAGCCCTTTGCTCGGATGGGCATTTCGCCAAGCCTGGAGCGCTTCCTGCTCGGCGAGATAGATGATCTCATGGTAGGGTTTTCCTGTGGCGATTTCGACAAACTGCTGAAACCGAAATTCATTTGAGATCATTTTTTCTCCTTCAGGGTTGTCTTCAGGTCCGAATTTTGTCCTGTTGATCGGGATTCATATGGCTTGGCGACAGACCTGTCAATGAAGGCAGAGGGGCGTTGGGAGGATCCTCCCTGCGGGTTGTTAACAAGGCGCAAATGTTCGTTATTTCACCGAAAAAAGAGGGTCTATCGATAAGGGTTCGGAATGACGGGCAAAATAAAAAAAATCTAATTTGTGGAATTTCAGCAGGTTAAAACATTATGAACAAGGACAGCACCGACCAGGACGGCGGCTATTCTCTGAATTTCAACGATTATCGCATAAATTTTCCGATATTTGCCCTTGTTCGATATGCGGCGGGCAATAACCGTCGAAACTTTCAGCAACTTTTCCGTTTCCGGAAAACCAGAAAATCTGGCGCTGCGAACAAAATTTTCGATCCTTTTTCACCCATGAAAGATTCAGGGGATGGGAACCACCGAAAAGACGAACGAACTCCACAGGGCGTGGGACACGATCACGGGGGCCAGCCGCCGGCAGCGCCAATAGAGAAGCCCCCAGAAAGCGCCGGCCACGGCCGCGGCGCCGATGAGCATGAAGTTCATCGACCAGATGTGAACGCCGGCATAAATCCCTGTGGCCAGGGCCCATCCGGTGAGGCGGCCGTGGCGGGCCATGAGGTTTTTCTGCAAAAATCCCCGCCAGTAGATCTCCTCGGCCGGTCCGGTCACCAGCAGAAGCAGAAAAAAAACTCCCCAGCGGGAAAACCCTTCACCCTTGCCGTAAATGGCGCCGATCTGGGTGTCGGCAAAGGGGAAAATGGCCATGGAGACCTGTTTTCCCAGCCAGAAGACCCCCCAGAGCACCGCGGCGGCGGCTATCCCGATCAAGACATCCCCGGCCCGGATGGCCGGCCTGGATGCCGACGGTTGGAACACGGCCGCCAAGACGGCCAGAAGCGCCGATGACAAGGCGATCTTGATCCAGAAGTTGGAAAAGTCCAGGTAAAAGGTGACAAACCAAAGGGCGGCGGCCAGGGCTGCGGTGCCCCAGATCCGGCTGGCGGGGGAAACGCCGTCTTTTGTCATCCAACCAGCCCTTCCAATACCAGAGAGGCAACCAGCAGCACGCCGAAGGCCGTATCCAGCTTGGCGGTCTGGGCGTCGGCGTCGTTGGGGACGGCGTCGATCATCTGCCGCAGCAATCGAACGGCCAGCGGGAGGGTGAAAAAGATGATCAGCAACCATGGCGTCAGGGTGCGGGCCAGGGCGAGCATGCTCACGTAGGCGGCCCCCATGAGCAGCATAAATGCCTTCTGCCCGCGCCTGCGGCCTAGCACGATGGCCAGGGTCTGGATGTGCCGGCTGCGGTCGTGGTCGATGTCGCGGATGTTGTTGGCCAGCAGCACCAACGCGACCAGGGCGCCGAACGGCAGGGAGACCCAGAACGCCTGCATGCTGAGCGTCTGGCGCTGGACGTAATAGGCGCCTTCGACCATCAGCGGACCCCACATGAGGAAGACGGAAAGCTCCCCGAGGGCGACGTATTTGTATTTGAGGGGAGGGGCCGTGTACGTCAAACCGGCCAGCAGGCCCGTCAGTCCGATCCAGAAAATGACCATGCCGCAGACGGCGGTCAGGTAAAGACCGATGAGCGCTGCCAGGGCGAACAGGGCATAGGCCACCCACCGGACCTGCTCTGCCGGAATCAACCCTTCGACCACCGGATGGGGCCGGTACTGGGCGGTGGCCACCTCGATGGTATCCACGCCGTGGCGCACGTCGTAATAATCATTGATCAGGTTGGTGGCTGCATGCAGCAGCACGGCGCTGACCAGGGCCAGCAAAAACAGCGGCCATTGAAACGGGCCGGCGATGGCGGCCATGGCGCTGCCGACGCCCACGGAGATGGCGGTCATGGAAAACGACCACGGCCGGCTGGCAAGAAACCAATTGCGGTATACTCCCATGGTAACGGCTCCTCGTGTGGAAATGCTGGCAGATAACCCAAACAGTCCGCTGCTGTCAAGCGCGGGGGCGCAGGCACTGGAAGTTTGATGGCGGAACAAGAACCGGTCTGTCCCGATTGGACCCGGAGGGGCGACCGCAGGTAAATTCCCGCCTTGATCCTTTGCAGCCCGCCTGCTAATGCGTTGCCATGAATCTCATACCGAAGACCATCCGGTTTCAGATCGTCATGGCGTTCCTGGTCTGTTTTGCCTTCATGGCCGTGATCATTGCCGTCAATTACCGCAGTTTTCAGCATTTGTCGCGCTCCCTTCAGCTCTTTGAGCTGGCCGGAGAACTCAACAGCACCATTTTGGAGATGCGGCGCTATGAAAAAAACTATTTTCTCTACCGACAGCCCTTCAATTACGAAGAAAATGTCACCTACACTAACCAGCTGGCACTGACCCTGCAAAGAGAGCACAAGAGCCTCGTCGAGGCCCTCGGAAACGAAAACAGCGGCAAGTTTCTCAAGGGTGTAGATGATTACGCAACGCTCATGGCCACGCTTCACCAGACGACTTGTGATTCAGGCCGTTGCCAGGAGCTGGAGGCCGAAATCCGCGGGATCGGACAGAACCTGCTCATTCTGGCCGACCAATTGGTGGCCGCCGAACGCCGTGCCATCGACGGTCTTTTGCGTAAAATGATCCCTTTGCCCCTGGTCAGCCTGCTGGTGCTCGTGATCCTGCTCAGCTTCGTGGTTTTTTTCATCGGGGAGCGGGTAATTCGACCCATGGCCCGGATTACCCGGGAGTCGGAAGCCGTGGCCCGGGGGGCCTTCCAGCGGATCACCCCTTACGGGGGCACCGAAAATGAAATCCACCATCTGGTGTCGGCGATCAACCGGATGATGGCCGAACTGGAAAAGCGGCAGGAACAGCTGGTCCAGTCCCGCAAAATCGCCTCCATCGGAACCCTGACGGCAGGGATCGCCCATGAAATCAACAACCCGGTCAACAACCTCTCTTTGATTCTGGAGTCGCTCATTGAAGACGCCGACACCATGGACCCAGAGCAGAGGCGCAAGCTGTACCAGGAAGCCATGGATCAAGCAGACCGGACCTCCGAAATCGTCAAAAACCTTCTCGAATTCTCCCGGGCCAGCCATCCCCGGGGCGAGGAGGTGAATCTGGTGGAAATCGTCGACAAGACCGCCCGGCTGCTTCGAAACGAAATGAACCTGCACAATGTCAAGTTTTCCCGCCATTCGGAATCCGAGTCTATCCGCGCGCACCTGGACAAAGGCGGACTGCAGCAGGTGCTGTTCAATCTGTTCATGAACAGCATCCAGGCCATGGAAAGCGGCGGCAGCCTGGAGGTGAAGATCGGTTTGGGCGACGGCTCCGCCGAGGCCCGGATCGATGTCATCGACAGCGGGCCGGGCATTGCTCCGGAGAATATCGGCCAGATTTTTGACCCCTTTTTCACCACGAAAAAAGAGGGGGTCGGCACCGGCCTGGGGCTGTCGGTGAGCTACAATATCGTCAAGACCAACGGCGGCCGCATGGAAGTCGAGAGCCTGCCGGGTCACGGCACCCGGTTTTCCATCTTTTTGCCGCTGATCGATGTCGGCGCGTAAGGAGGGTGGCCTGTTGGATCGATTTAAGATTGCAGTGATCGACGACGAACCGATCGTCGGGCGTGAAATCAAGCGAGGGCTGTCCAGGGAGCCTTACGATGTGGAGGTTTTCCTCGACGGGGAAGCGGCGCTTCAGCGCTTCGAAAAAATCGAATTCGATTTGATTCTTTGCGATGTGCGCCTGCCTGGCATCGGCGGGCTGGAAGTGCTCGATGCGGTCCGCAGGCGCCACCCCCGAACGGAAGTCATTTTGATCACCGCCTACGGATCGGTGGATTCGGCCATCGAGGCGATCCGGGCCGGGGCCTTTCATTACGTCACCAAGCCCGTCAAGATGAACGACCTGCGGCTCCTGGTCAAGCGCGCCTTGGACAAGGTGACCTTGGTCCGGGAAAAGGAGGCGCTCACCGAAGCCCTTTTTTCCCAGAACCGGCCGGCGGACTTTATCGGAAACAGCAAGGCCATGATCGAAGTCTTCGGGCTGATTGACAAGGTTGCCCCGCTGGACTGCACGGTGCTGATCCAGGGCGAGAGCGGCACGGGAAAGGAGATGGTGGCCCGGGCCTTGCACCAGCGCAGCCCAAGACGCAACCAACCGTTTGTCTCTTTCAACTGCGGCGGCTTCAGCGAGGAATTGATCACCAACGAACTGTTCGGCCACGAAAAGGGCGCCTTCACCGGCGCCACGGAAACGAAAATCGGTCTGCTGGAGGCCGCCCACAGGGGAACCATCTTCCTGGATGAGATCAGCGAAATGCCGCCCAGCATGCAAGTCAAACTCCTGCGGTTTGTCGAGGAAAAGACCCTTTTGCGGGTGGGGGCGGTAAAACCCCTGCCGGTGGATGTTCGCCTGATTGCCGCCAGCAACCAGGACCTGAAAGAACTGACAGGGGCCGGCGGGTTCCGGGAAGATCTCTACTACCGGCTGAACGTGGTGCGGGTTTTTCTCCCCCCCTTGCGAAACCGAAAGGACGACATCCCGCTGCTGATCTGTCATTTCCTGAAAAAATACAGCCTCGCCTTCGGCAAGGAGAGGAAAACCATTTCCGAAGAGGTGCTCGACACCCTCTTCGAATATCCCTTTCCAGGCAACGTCCGGGAGCTTGAGAACATCATCGAAAGGGCGGTGGCCCTCTCAGAAAATTCGGAGATTTCTCCCCGGGACTTGCCCTCCGACCTCCGGGCGCTGACCATCCGCAACATCGAAGCCCAGGGATGCCTTTCCCTGGCGGAGGTGGAAAAAAGGCACATTCATGAGACCCTGGTAAAGACCCGCCACAAAAAAAGCCTGGCCGCGGAAATTCTCGGTATTCCCCGCACCACCCTCTGGCGCAAAATGAAACGCTACGGCCTGCTCTAGTCCGCGGGCGGGCAAATTTCCGCTAAAATCGCCCCGAATCCCGGCCACGCCGCCTGCCGTTGCCGCATCTGCCGGCGGAAAAACGGCGCGGTCCCTTCCGATTCTCCCGAACGGGTTCAATTTGAAACAAACAACACATCATTTTGAGTTTATTCATCAATTCTATCATTTCTCGGAAAGCCGGTAACAATTTTGTTTCTATTTGAAACAACTTCGTGTCCGCGTGATTGTCCTGATAGATCATAACCACATGATATTGTTTATTATAGTTTGATTCGGCACGGTCCTTGCCATTGACTGTCTCCAGGAAAGATTCAGGTGCGGGAGGCACGAAGCCATGTATCAAAAAAAGATCCTGGTTCCGGTGGGCGCCGGGGAGCGGGACTTAAAGAGCGTCTATTATGCAATGTCACTGGCTGACCGGCTCCAGGCCCAGGTCTTTATCCTCCAGGAAGCCGGCCCAAAGGACGCCCAAGATGCGCTCGGCTTTTGGCTGGGCGAAGCCCTGCCCGACTTGATCAACAGTGCGCGCCAGGCAGGACTGAAGATTTCCCATCTCATCGTCCGCCGGCCGTTGAAGGAGGAGATTGTCGCACTGGCCAGGGAGGAGGGGATCGACCTGCTGGTTTTCGGCGCCGACGACGGAGACGGCTACGGACTTCCGCTCCAGATCAAACCGTTTGTGGCGGCTCAGATCATTCAGGTCAGTGAAAAGGACCATATCCGTTATCTGTGAGGAGGGGGCATTTGCAATGGCTATCGTAATGATTTCTAGCATGTATCAGGGAGGCGGAGACGAGCTCGCATCGGCCCTTTCCCGCAAGACGGGCTGGCCGTTGGTCAACCGAGAAGAACTCTTGGATCGGGCACGGCAGATGGGTATCCGGGTCGGAAGGCTGGAGGTGTCCATCATCAAAAAGCCCCGGCCGTCGGAGAAGCTGGCCCGGGAAAAAGAGCTCTATGTCGCTTTTGTCACGGCGGCCCTGTGCGAAAAGGCGCGGCAGGGGGACTTGATCTACAGCGGCCGGGCCGGTCATCTTCTGCTGCCGGGGGTGAGTCATCGTCTTCGGGTGGGGCTGACTGCCCCACCGGACGTCAGGATCGAAAGAGCGGCGCGTGCGCTTCGACTGACGCCGGAAAGGGCTGAAATATACCTTTCCCAACTCGATGAGGACATGGAAAAGTGGATTCGATACGTCCACGGCACCGACGGCAGGGATCCGGGCCGCTTCGATACATTTTTCAATCTGGAAACCCTGGGCCTTTCCAATGCCGCCGGCATTCTCTGCGAGATGGCCGAGCTGCCCGATTTTCAGTCGACTCCGGCCAGTCGGAAGCTGCTCGAAGACCAATACCTGGCAGCCCAGGCAAAACTGAAATTAAACCAAGACGAGTACACCCATGGGGCGGATTTGCTGGTCCAATCCGAAGGCGGGGTGCTCACGGTGACCTACCCGCCCCAGCAGAGCCGGGTTAGCCAGTACATCCCCCAGGTGCTGGAAGGCCTGCCCGGCTGCCGCGAAATCCAGTGCACCATGGCCGAGACCAACATTTTATGGGTACAGGAACGGTTCGGCCCCCAGTCGGAAAATTTCAACCCGATTTTACGGCTTGCCCAGCGGTGGGGGGCTGCGGTGGAGTTGATGCGCCTGATTCCCCCGGGCGAAGGCCGAGCCGAGACGGTCGGCGTCGATCCGGATTCGACGGAAGCCTTTGGTCGAAGGCAGTGTGCGATGCCCGACGACGGCGGGGTGGAAGAGGACGATCCCGTAACTGTTCAAGACGACGGCGGCCTGTCCCGAACCCAGGAGAAACTGGTCGAGCTGGGCCGCTTCGGGGGCCGCCAGACCGTCTGCGGCGGATACGACAAGATTTTAGACCGGGTCCAGCGAAACGGCCACTACTCACTGGTTGTCATCGGCGACATGTTCCTTTCCAAGGGGCATTCGACCCGAACCCGGAGAACCCGGGAACTTGCCATGAGCATCAGGGACCGGCTCAAGGCGCCGGTGATCACCGGCGATGAACTCAAGTCACGGTTTTTGTTTGGCAAACGACAGGCGCTGACCCTGGCCGGGTTTGCGATTCTGATGGCCATGATTTACGGCCTCGTTTTTACCCATCAGACGCCGGTGCTGAATTTTCTCAGCGGACCACTTCACCAGCACGCCAAGTGGCTCTCTTCGGTGGCCATCGTTCTGTTCATCCCCTTTATCGCATATGTATATGGCACCGTAACAGAGCTGGCCCTGAAAATAATCAACGTGGACTGATTCTCTGAAACGAAAGGCCGGGAGGAACCATGCACGAGCTATTGACGATCCATTACATCGACATCAACCTGGCCACGGCGCTGCAGGTGGTCCTGCTGGGTTTTATCGGCGGCATCCTGAGCGGATTCATCGGAAGCGGAGGCGCCTTTTTCATGACCCCTGGCATGATGAACCTGGGGGTCAGCGGCGTGATTTCCGTGGCCAGCAACATCACCCACAAATTCGGAAAGGCAATGGTCGGCTCCAGAAAGCACGCCGCAGCCGGGAATGTGGACAAGAAGCTGGCGGCCTACATGCTGGCTACTGCCATTGCCGGAATCCAGATCGCTGTATTTATCAACAGCGCCCTGTTCAAGGGCGGCGGCGGGCACGGGGCTCCGGCCGGGGCCGGGGCAAACCTCTATATCAGCCTGGTATTTGCCTGTATTCTATCGCTGGTCGCCATCTCCATGCTGCGGGATGTTTATCGATCCAGGGGCAACGGGGAGGCAGAGGGCGGACCCTCCATGAAAATCGCCGAATATCTGGCAAAGCTCAACCTTCCGCCGGTCATTCATTTCGAAGTGGCCGACACGAAAGTCAGCCTCTGGGTGCTGATGGCTGCCGGCATTGCCACCGGCTACCTGGCCGGAACCATCGGCGTGGGAGGTTTTATCGGGGTTCCGGCAATGATATACGTGTTTGGCGTTCCCACGGCCGTAGCCACAGGAACCGAGCTGTTCCTGGCCCTTTTCATGGGGGCCTACGGCGCATTGAGCTATGCCTATCAGGGCTTTGTGGACCTCCGGCTGACCATGCTGCTCTATCTCGGATCCCTGGTGGGGATCCACCTGGGCGTTTACGGCGTCAAGGTGGTCAACGAGCGATATATCCGACTGGTGACCAGCCTGATCATCCTGCTGTGCGTGTTCAGCCGGATCATCGCCATCCCCGTATACCTGAGGCAGCTGGGCTTTATCAGCTATGCGCCCGAGTGGGATCGTTACTTTAATTTCGGGAGCAAGTTTTTCCTCTTTGCCAGCGGCATCGCCGGTGCCCTGGTGATTCTTGTCAAGGTCGTCCGGGCCTATCGTCAGAGACAAAATATCCAAAAGACCCTGCTGGTCGTGGGAGGGCAGAAATTGACCCAGGCGGAATCCGCTGGGGCTTGACGGCTTTCTGGACGGTACATGGCCGGCAAGGGCGCTTTCATTTCTCAATTGCAAGGAGAACATCATGGGCGGACGTTTGGAAATTCTCATCGTGGACGATGAACCGATCGTGGGGGACCGTCTCAAGTCGTTTCTTGTCAAGGACGGCCACCGGGTGGAGTCCTTTACGGATCCTGCCGAGGCGATCGCCCGGCTGGAGGCCAAACCATTCGACATCGTCATCAGCGATATCCGGATGGGGGAGATCGACGGAATCCAGGTGATGGAAAAAGTGTTTGAAACATCACCCAGGATCAAGGTGATCATGATCACGGGGTATGCGACCCTGGAATTGGCCCGGGAATCGCTGACCAAAGGCGCTTTTGATTTTATCGCCAAACCCTTCAAGTTAAAGGAAATCCGCCGGACCATCCAAAAGGCGTCAGAGGCACTGGGAGACTCCGGCGCAATGCATGGGAGGGATGCTGCCGCAGTCTGAACGGCAGCAAGGAAGCCGGGAAAATAAATCGGCGACCGGATCGAAGAACCCGACCCGGTAAAAGAAGAACGGGTGTCGGCACCCCGTTGCAGGAGCTGCCCATGGCGCTATATCGAAGCCCAATGGAAAAAACGCTCAAAGAACTGGAGGATGCGACGGTCATTTCCAATACCAAGGATCCGGTACGGACCTGGCTGCGCAAAGTCGCCTACCGGGCCGACTTCTGGAGGGACCGAATCAAGCGTCTGTTTTTCAGAGGATCCAAGCCCGATGGCGGGCGCTAACTCAGAATTGGCCTGATGAAGGCTTCGCCCAAACTTGATAAGGCACTCCGCAGGCTGAGGATTCCAAGAAAACACTGGAAGCGCAAAAGCAAGAAGCCGGCCGGCCCTTCAGTTCCCGGACCACCCCTTGGCCATTTCCAAAAACCGCTGCGCAGCTTCGGTGTCGGCAAGGCCGGTGACCGGCGCGCCGCACAGAGAGGCGAGAATGTTTTCCCTCAAGGGGTTGTCGACCACCACTGACGGGGACAGGCGCCGGGGACGGGGCACTGCTCCCGGCAGGGCGTCGGCTCCCTTCGGTTCGATCAAAATGGAAACCTGGGGGCCATCGCTTTCTACGGTCCAACGGCGCCCGTCAACGGCCATCCATCTCAAATTTTGTTCAGCGCGCAGGGTGATGGTCAGCTCGACCGCAGTTCCGTCAACCCTGTTCACCAGCTGCCCCCGGATGTCGACCCGATCCGTGCCGGCGGCGCTCTCGAGCCGCTCGGCGCAGAGGTTTCCGGGAATCAGAGACCAGGGGTGGATGGCGAGGGTATCGACCAGGCTTTCGCGAAGCGGTGAACGGGTGGACCAGAAAAAGTCGAGCTGGCGGGCGCGGACCAGGCTTCGGGCCAGGGCCGGATTTGTCTCCATCTTCTGCCGGACCACCGCCATGGGAAGCTCCAGGCCGAAGCGGCCCTCGCCGCCGGCATGCCTGAGGCGACGGACGGCAGACAAACTATTCCCGTCCCCTGCGGCCGGGCAAAGAGGCTTTTCACTCAACACCCGGCTTTGGCTTTCTTCGAAAACCGTTTCGGCATATACCGCGTGCAGGGCGTCACCGATGGTTCGATCCGTTCCCGTAAGACAGGTCAAGTCGGGTCGAAACCGATGCAGGGCTCCGGCCAGATCTCGGGCGTTGGCCACGGCAAGACCGACCACTTCGGTCACCGTGCAGTTCGGATCTCGGCGCACCTGCGCTGCGAGTTTCGCTGCGGTATCGATTCGGGTCCGGGTCAAAACGAGCCGGTCGATCGCCGGGGTTCGGGGAGGGCGATCTGCGTTCAGCCCGGAAAAAATTCGCACATAGTGGGCTCCGAAGCGGCCCACCCCCAGGATCAGCACGGTTGCCCCCATCATTGATCCCTTTCCCTCCTCAAAGATTCCGGGTATTCTGATTTACAACCCGTTTCACCCAAGATATGCTGAGGCTCTACCAGCTGGATGCGGTCGAGACAACTTTCTTATAGACACAAGGCGTCATGATCCGGATAACAACCATCGGAGGCGGCAGCGGCCAGTTCAGCCTGCTTTCCGGCCTCCGGGATCTTCCCGAGGCCGAGATTAGCGCCGTGGTGGCGATGACCGACAGCGGCGGAAGCACCGGAAGGCTCAGGGATGAACTGGGGGCCCTTCCCCCCGGAGACGTCCTCAAATGCATCGTCGCCCTGTCTCCCCACCGGGAATCGGCCCGGCGCCTTTTGCTGAAGCGCTTTACGAAAACCCGCCGCCTTTCGGGACACAATGCGGGAAACATGCTGCTGACCATGCTGTCCTGGTACGTGGGGAGTTTTCCCGAAGGGGTTGAAGCTCTGGCCGAGATCCTTGAGGCCCGGGGGCGGATTTTGCCTGTCACGACAGACAATGCCACCCTGGTCGCGGAGCTGACAGACGGAAGCCGGATCGTCGGCGAAGGAGCCATCGACGTCCCCCAAAGAAGCCGACGAGAAAAGATCCGGGACGTCTTTCTGCTCCCCAAGGACAACGGACCCATCTGCGTGCATCCGCCGGTTCTGGAGGCCGTCGAAAACGCCGATTTGGTCATCGTAGGTCCCGGCGACCTGTACACGAGCATCATCGCAAATCTGATCGTTCCGGAAGTGGCCGAGACGCTGGCGAAGACGACGGCCCGACTCGTCTACGTGCTGAACATCATGACCAAGTTCGGAGAAACTCAGCAGTTCCGGGCTCGAGATTTCGTGGCCAAGGTGGAGTCGGCGATCCACCGTCCCTTTGACGTGGTGGTGTACAATCATCGACGGCCGGAGCCGCAGGTTCTGGAATGCTACCGGCGCCAGCGGGCCGAATTCGTGGAGATCGACAACGAGGACGGCTGGTGGAACGACCGGAAGCTGCTCAGCGCCGATCTGATCGATACCACCGGGGCAGTGGCCCGCCACGATCCGGTAAAGCTGACCGCCCTGATTCGATCGCTGCTGTGATGAAGAATTGATGTGCACCGCTTCCGGCGGCGGATGTCAGACCATATTCCACCGAGACTTGATCGATCCGTCATAGAAAGAATTGTCATGCGGCCTCATCGCTACGCCGACTACATGTTTGAAAATCCCCCTCTGCTGCAGATTGCCGCCGATCGGATGGCAGCGCCCCTGTTCGCTCCCGGCCGCTTCGCCCGCCTGATGGATATTGCCGAACTGGTTCAAGGCGAGCGGGTGCTCGACTTTGGCTGCGGAGGCGGCCTCGGTGCCCGGGTCATCGCAAAGGCAATCGGCCCCGACGGAAGACTGAGCTGCGTGGATGTCTCCGGCGTCTGGATGGGGCTCTGTCAAAAGAGGCTTCGCCGCTTTGCCAATGTCGAGTTTTATCTCGGAGACCTGAGGAAACTCCCGGTTCCAGATGCCGACTACGATCTGGTCCTGGTCCATCGGGTGCTGCGGTTCATCCAGACCGGAAACCGCCAAAGCGTGGTCGACTGTCTGGCGCAAAAGCTGTCTTTGAGCGGCCGCCTGCTGATTTGCGAAAAAACGGAGCCGCGAATCGGGTTTGAAGCCCACCGGATCCGAAAGCTTGCTGAGAACGCCGGCCTGGCCGAAACGCGTGCCGCGCTGGAGGGCGCAAAATATACCGCCCTCTTTGTGAAATCTTAAGGTCTATTCGGGAGATCAGCTGCTGAGCTGCTGAGCTGTTAAGCGGCTCAGCAGCTCAAAAGCTTAGCCGCGGAACAGCTGCCTTTCCGGAGCTATAGGAGCATTTCAATGAAATTGATTCTGGTGATGGCCATGACCGTGGACGGGATGATCGCAAAAAGTGCGGATCATTTTCCGGACTGGACCGGCAAGGGGGACAAACGGCTGTTCATGGAGATCAGCAAAAAAGCCGGGGCCGTGATCATGGGATCGAAGACCTTCGACACCTTGAAAAAGCCGCTTCCCGACAGAAAAACCGTGGTCCTGACCCGCAACAGGGAAAGAACCAGCAGCGATCCCCGGGTGGTATTTTCACTTCTTTCCCCGGCGGACCTGCTCAAGGAACTTGGCAAGGAAGGATACAAAGAGGCCATCCTCGCCGGCGGGGCAACCGTCAATACGCTGTTTGCCGCCGCCGGCCTCATCGACGAAATGGTGCTGACCGTTTCTCCCCTGGTGTTCGGCGCCGGCATTTCCCTGTTTGCAGGCGAGCTCGACATGGCCGTCGAACTGATCGAGAATCAGCGCCTGGAAGGCGGGCTGCTGTGCCTCCGGTACCGTATCCTGAGACCGGATGCCGCCGCGTGAGCACGGGGATATTCTCTCGATCCCTTGACCCTGATGGCCGGATATCCTAAATAATCAAATCGCTGCTGCGGTTTGATTATTATTTCGCAGGCAGGGAAAAAGGAAGGCAAAGAAGGAGCTCCTATTTCGACATTTAAAAAACGTGCTTCGGCAAAGCCCAGCGTAAGAGGACTGCCATGAGACGATTCCCAGTCATGTTGGCTGCCGCCCTTGTGATCTGGATGGGGCTGTGGGCGCCGGCAGCGCCGGCGGCGGATTTGGAAAGACAGGTGGCGTCGATGTTGGATGAGTTTCAGCCGGTCATCGAATCGCTTTCCGGCACCGATGCCTTTTTGGTCGCCGTGGGCCCGTTTTTCGACCCGACCACCCAGGCGCGGGAGCCTTTGAGCCGGGACGTCGAAGCTCGGCTGTTCGAGGAGGCAATAAAGCGTTTTTCTGAAAACGGACGGGCCGTGATCGTCGATTGGATGCGGGCGTCGCCGCTGACGCCGGAAAAGGACCCGGCGTCGAGCGCCGTCCGCTATCGACTGGCCGACGTTGTCCGGGAGCTGGAACAAGCCCCCGGCAAAGGCTTTCTGATCACGGGCTATGCCGATGCGGCAACCGGCGCTTCCTTGCTGCGGGGAGAACTCATCGCGATCCACGACGGCACCGTGGTCAAAAGATTCGGACCGCCGTTGACCGCGGCGGTCCCGCCCTCATCGGTTCCGGAAGCCGAATCCGCCGAAGCGAAACCCGTTCGGGCGCCGGCGGCCGATGTCGTCCCTGAAACGGCGTCTCCTGCGCCGGCGGCCAGGCCAGTGTCCCAGGCTGCCCCGGCACCGGCTGTCCGTATGGAGGCGTCCACGGCGGTCCCCCGCGATGCGACCCCCGTTCCGTCGCCGGAAACGGCCGGCTTGACCGCCACCGTCATCGAAGGAAAGAATTTCCGCTATGAAGGCCATGTCAACTCCCAGGGGGAAAAGCACGGCCATGGCACCCTGATCTTCAACAGTGGAGACCGATACGAGGGGCAGTGGAAGCACAACCGGATGCACGGCGAGGGAACATACGCATTTGCCGACGGAGACAAGTATGTCGGGCAGTGGCAGGACAATAAGATGCACGGCCGCGGCACCTATTTTTACGCCGGCGGCGACAAGTATACGGGCCAGTTCGCAGACGACGTCAAAGACGGTCCCGGCACCTATATTTTCAAAAACGGGGACCGCTGGGAAGGCGCATACCTTCAGGGGAAAAAGCACGGAAAGGCAGTCTACATATGGTCAAACGGCCAGACCCAGGAAGAGCTCTGGAACATGGGCCAGAAAATGGAGTAGGAGATGAATACGTTCACCGCCGAGGAGTTGGCCGAATATAGCGGCCAGGACGGAAAACCGGTCTATATCGCCCACAAGGGCAGGGTCTACGATGTGAGCGAAAGCAAAATGTGGAAGGGCGGCCGGCACATGAACCGGCACAACGCCGGCGCGGACCTGACCACCGATATTCAGGCGGCACCCCACGAAACAGACGTCCTGGAGCGGTACCCGCAGATCGGCGTCCTGGAAAAAGAGGCACCCCCCGAAAGGTCGATGCCCGGCTGGCTGGCCTGGGTGATGGAGGCCAACCCCTTCTTCCGCCGCCACCCCCACCCGATGACTGTTCACTTTCCGCTGGTCTTTTTGCTCTCCAACCCGGTGTTCAACCTCCTGTTTCTCATTACCGGGCACCGGCCCTTTGAAACCACCGCGTTTCACTGCCTGGGCGGGGGTATCCTGTTCATGGTGGTGGCCATGACCACCGGCTTTTTCACCTGGTGGTACAATTACATGGCCGCCATGATGAGGCCGGTTGCCGTCAAAATCCCTCTTTCGTTAGCTGCCCTTGCCGTTGGCGTGGTCATGTTCGTCTGGCGCTGGGCCGTCCCGGACGTGATGACCGATCCCGCCGGCGCCAATGGGGTCTATATACTCCTGTCGCTTTCCCTGTTTCCCATGATCTCCATCATCGGCTGGTACGGCGCCACCATGACCTTTCCGCTGGAAGAGTAGCGCGCATTGGGCGCTACAGCCATTAAGCTGATAAGCCGCTAAGCTGCTCAGCAAGAAGAACAGACAGCCGCCTGGAAACAGGCGGCTATCTATTTTTTGCGGCTCAACAGCTTAATCGCTCAGCAGCTCAGCAGCTATACATCGGTGTGCAAGGCGCCCTATTCGCTGGAAGGCTGGGACGCTGGGAAGCAAAAAGACCAAAAAGACCCAAAGAAGAATAAAGATTTTTCAAGCTGCCTTCTGACCACTGACCTCCGACATCGGACACGCCTCTTTCGTCTTCCGTCCTCTGACGTTGCCTTTTCCTGCTTCCTGCTGTTGAGCCTCCTCGCCTCCCGGCTTTCCAGCCTCCCAGCGGCGCGAAGCGCCTTACTCCCCCCCTCCGCCCAGCACGGCGTAGAGCTGCGTCCGGTTGACCTTCTTTTGCAGCTCCAGGGCCACCAGCACCCGTTGGGCCAGGTAGAGTGAGCGTTGGGCGTCCAGGACGCTCAAGTAGCTGTCGAGCCCCTTGTCGTAGCGTTTTAGCGAGAGGCGGTAGGTTTCTTCATTGGCCTCCACCACGGCCTGCTGCGCCGATACCTGCTCCTCCACGGTGCCGGAAACGGCCAGGGCGTCGGCCACTTCCCGGAAGGCGGCCTGGATCGCCCTTTCGTATTGGGCCACGGCGATCTGCTGTTCAGCCTTGACGGCGTCCAGGGCCGACCAGAGCCGGGCATCGAAGATGGGCATCGTGGCCTGGGGGGCGAACAACCAGGTTTCCGATCCCGATCCAAAGAGGCCCGACAGCTCGGCGCTTGCGGTTCCCACCGAGGTGGTCAGCGAAATGCGCGGAAACAGCGCCGCCCGGGCGGCGCCAATGTTGGCGTTGGCCCCCTTGAGCCGGTGTTCGGCCGCCCGGATATCCGGGCGCTCCAGCAGGACCTCGGACGGGAGGCCGGGAGAAAGCGGTTCCGGAGGGGTGACGCTGCTCAGCTCCGGCGGCAGAAGCGCTTCGGGCACCGGGCTTCCCACCAGCAGGTCGAGGGCGTTTCGATCCTGGGCCAGAAACTGGGTGTACAGCGCGACATCCCGGCGGGCGGTTTCCACCTGGGTCCGGGACCGGCGCAGGTCGAGTTCGGTGGCGACGCCGACCTCATATCGTCGCTTCACGATGAAGTGGGCCTCTTTCTGGGATTCCAGGGTGGTTCTGGCCAGCTCCAGGTTCTCTTGGTCTGCGGCCATGGCCAGGTAGGCCCGTGCGACCTCGAAGACGAGCAGGATCTGTGCGCTGCGCCGCGCCTCCTCGGTGGCCAGGTATTCCTCTAAGGCCCGGTCCTTGAGGCTGCGGATGCGGCCGAAAAAGTCGATCTCCCAGGAAGCGATGCCCAGCTCGACATCGTAGCGCTCCTGCGTGGTGTCCTTCCCGCTGGAGGAAAGGTCCGCCGGGATCCGCTGCTTGATTCCGGATGCGGCGGCGCTGACCGCCGGCAGCAGCTCTGCCCGCTGGATGCCGTAAATCGCCCGGACCCGCTCCACGTTCAAGGCGGCAATGCGAAGATCCCGGTTGTTGTCCAGGGAGTTTTCGATTACCTGCCGAAGCCGGTCGTCGGTGACAAATTCCCGCCATGGGATGTCCGCCGCCGGTTGGCCCACGGCGGCCCCGGTCGGTTCGTATGCTGCGCCGGTCGGCCAGGCGGCATCGACGGGCGCCTCCGGGCGTTCATATTCCGGGGCCAGGGAGCAGGCGCCCAAAAAGAAAATCATGATGCCCGAGACAAGCCAGAGCGGTTTTTTCATTTTCTATCCTTTTCCCGGCCGGCGTCAGGATGTCGCATCGGACGATTCGGCTTTTTCCGCTTTTTCCCGCTTCCGGTGTTTTCCAAGCGCCTTGTAGATCATCACGTAAAACAGCGGTGCAAACAAGGTCACCAGGAACGTGGAGGTGACCACCCCGCCCAGCACCCCGATGCCGATGGCCTGCTGGGCCCCTGCTCCTGCCCCGCTGGCCATTGCCAGGGGCAGGACGCCGAAGCCGAAGGCCAGGGACGTCATGACGATGGGCCGAAGCCTCAGCCTGGCGCCTTCCAGGGTGGCATCGATCACCCGCATCCCCTCGTCGACCCGGGCCCGGGCGAACTGAACGATCAAGATGGCGTTTTTCGTGGTCAGGCCCAGGATGGTCAGCAGCCCGATCTGGAAATAGACGTCGTTGGGAAGGCCCATCATGGAGCTGGCGATCACCCCCCCGATGGCCCCCAGGGGCAGGGTGAGAAGGATCGACAAGGGAATGGGCCAGCTTTCGTACAGTGCTGCCAGACAAAGGAAAATCACAAAAATGGAAAAGGCATACAGCAGCGGGGCCTGGGAGCCGGCCATCCGCTCCTGGTAGGAGAGCCCGCTCCAGTCGTATCCCGCTCCCTGGGGTAGTTTCTCGACGAAGTCTTCCATCGCCTGCATGGCTTCTCCTGAGCTTCTTCCCTCTGCCGGCTCTCCCCAGATGTTGATGGACGGAAAGCCGTTGAACCGTTCCAAAGTAGGGGCGCCGATGCGCCAATGGCCGGAGGCGAAGGCGGAAAAGGGGACCATTTCCCCCTTGGTGTTCCGCACGTAGAGCTTTTCCAGATCCTCGGGCAGCATCCGGTAGGGGGCGTCGGCCTGGACGTAGACCCGCTTGACCCTGCCGCGGTGGATAAAGTCGTTGACGTATGCGCTGCCGAAAGCCGCCGAGATGCTGTTGTGAATGATGTCGACGGGCACCCCCATGGCCCCGGCCTTTTCCCAGTCTACATCGATCCGGTATTCGGGAACGTCTTCCCTTCCGTTGGGGCGGACCTTGGTCAGCCTCGGGTCGGCGGCGGCCATGCCCAAAAGCTGGTTCCGAGCATCCATGAGCTTGTCGTGGCCCATTCCCCCGCGGTCCAGCAGCTGGAAGTCAAACCCCTTGGCCCGGCCCAATTCGGTGACGGCCGGCGGGGCAAATGCAAACACCATCGCTTCCCGTATCCGGGAAAAGGCGCCCATGGCCCGTGCAGCCACGGCTTGCACCCGCAGCTCCGGCCGGTTCCGAAGCTCCCAATCCCGGAGCCTGACCCAGGCGATGCCGCCGTTTTGACCTCTTCCGGCAAAACTGAAGCCGGCCACGGTCAGACACGATTCGACAGCCTCCTTTTCGTTTTCCTCAAAATGTTTCCGGACCTTTTCAAGGACCGCCTGGGTCTGCTCCAGGGTCGCGTTGGCCGGCAAAAGCGCCTGCACGTACATGGTCCCCTGGTCTTCGTCGGGCAGGTAGGCGGTGGGCATCTGGACAAACAGGTAGCCCATGGCGGCCACGATGACGGCAAACAGCGCCAGGTAGCGCAATCTTCTGCTCAGGGAGTGGCCGACCATCTTCAGGTACAGCTCCCGGGCCGTAAAAAAGAAGCGGTCGAACCACCGGAAAAAGGGGCGCAGGAAAAAGACGGCGTTGTCGGCCCGCTCGTGGCCCGCCGGCACCGGTTTGAGCAGCGAGGCGCACAGCACCGGCGTCAGGATCAGGGCCACCACCACCGAAAGGAGCATGGCCGCGATGATGGTGATGGAAAACTGGCGGTAGATGATGCCGGTAGAGCCCGGGAAAAAGGCCATGGGGCCGAAGACCGCAGACAGCACCAGCCCGATGCCGATCAGGGCGCTTGTGATTTCGTCCATCGACTTTGCGGTGGCCTCCCGGGGCGGGAGCCCTTCTTCGGCCATGATCCGTTCGACGTTTTCCACCACCACGATGGCGTCGTCCACCAGCAAGCCGATGGCCAGGACCATGGCGAACATGGTGAGCATGTTGATGGAAAAACCGAAGAGCCCCAGAACGGCAAAGGTGCCCAGGATCACCACCGGCACGGCAATGGTCGGGATCAGGGTCGCCCGGATGCTGCCTAAAAACACGTACATGACCAGGAACACCAACAACACCGCCTCGAAGAGCGTCTTGACCACCTCTTCAATGGCCACCGCCACAAAGGGGCTGGAATCGTATGGATAGACGACCTGGATGCCGGGCGGGAAAAAGCGGCTCATTTCTTCCATCTTGGCCCGGATGGCCCGGGAAGTGTCCAGGGCGTTGGCGCCTGCCGCTTGGCGGATGGCCAGTCCGCTGGCGGGCTTTCCGTTGTACAGGGCCTCCACGTCGTACTGCTCGGAGCCAAGCTCGACCCGCGCCACATCGGAAATCCGGACCACGGAGCCGTCCGGGTTGGACCGCAAAGGTACGGCGGCAAATTCATCCGGGGTCGCAAGCATGTTCTGAACGATGATCGAGGCATTCAGGCGCTGGCCTTCCACGGCCGGGGCGCCGCCGAACTGGCCGGCGGAAATTTCCACATTGTAGACGCGCAGGGCGGCAATGACGTCCGCTACCGTCATCCGGAAGTCGGTCAGTTTCACCGGGTCGAGCCACACCCGCATGGCGTAGGGAGTACCGAAGGTTGACACTTCCCCCACCCCGGGTACCCGCGCCAGCACCTTCTCCAGATTGGACTGGGCATAGTCCCGCAGGTCGCTGCCGTCCATGCTTTCGTCTTTGGAGATCAGGCTGACGATGATCAGGTAGTTTCGGGTCGATTTTCGTACCGTCACCCCCTGCCGCTGGACCACCTCCGGCAGGCTCGCCATGGCGGTCTGGAGCTTGTTTTGCACCTCGGCCCAGGCCAGGTCCGGATCGGTCCCCGGGTCGAAGGTCAGTTCGAGCCGCGCCGCGCCCGAGGAATCGCTGGTGGCCGAGAGATAGAGCAGGTCTTCAAACCCGGTCATTTTCTGTTCGATGATCTGGGTGACGCTGTTTTCCACCGTTTCGGCCGAGGCCCCGGGGTAGAAGGCTTCGACAGCGATGGTCGGCGGTGCGATGGGCGGATATTGGGAGATGGGCAGGTTGTAGATCGCAAGCCCCCCCGCCGTCATCAGGATGATGGCGATAACCCAGGCAAAGACCGGACGCTCCAGAAAGAATTTTGACAACATCGGCGCTCCGCTTGCAAAATCGCTTTCACGATTTTGTAAAAATTTCGCGTTCCGCGAAACAGGACAATTGAATGAGCTTTTGCAAACCCCAGGCTATAGTGGGGATCGCTTCAAAAAGGCCTATTGTGCGTCTTTGGGCCGGGAAGCCCCTTTGAAGGGTACCGCGTTGACCGTCATCCCCGGTCTCACTTTCTGGATGCCTTCGACAATGAGCTGGTCGCCCTCGGAAAGACCGGAGGTCACCAGCCACTGAGCGCCGATGGCCCGGTCGATGGTCAGGGACCGTTGGCCGACCGTTCCCTGCTCGTCCACCACCAACGCCAGCGGATTTCCCTTCGGATCGCGGGATACGGCCTGCTGGGGGATCAAAATGGCCCGGTCGTTGACGCCTTCCTGCACCACTGCCCGGACGAACATGTGGGGCAGCAGAATGCCCTCTGGATTGGGCATCACGACCCTTAGGATGACCGATCCGGTGGACGGGTCCACGGTCACCTCTCGAAACTTGAGGCTTCCTTTGAGGGGATAGGGGCTCCCGTCTTCCAGAAAAAGGGCGACCTCCTGCCGGGTTTCTTCGCTTCGATTCAGACGGCCCTCTTCGATGCGGCGCTTTAGCCGGAGCAGGTCACTGGTGGACTGGGGCACGTCCACGTACATCGGATCGAGCTGCTGGATGGTGGAAAGGGCCAGGGGCTGGTAGCCGGTCAAAATCGCCCCCTCAGTCACGGTGGATCGGCCGATCCGGCCGGAAATCGGGGCGGTGATCCGGGTGTAGCCCAGGTTGATCTGCGCCGTTTTCAGGGCTGCTTCGGCCTGTTTGATGGCCGCCTCGGCGGCGGCCACCGCCACCCGGTCGTTTTCCACCTGTGCTTCTGCCGCCTTGAGAGTGGCTTCGGCCACCTCGGTTTCGGTGGCGGCCTGGTCGTAGTCGCTTACCGAGACGGCCCGGTCCTTGACCAGCTCCTCCATCCGATCCCGGTTGGAACTGGCCAGGGCCAGGATGGCCTTCTGGCGGTTCACCCCGGCAATGCTCGCAGAAAGCGAGGCCCGGGCCCGGTCGGCCTCCTTTTTCACTGCCGCCAAGCTGGCCTCGGCGTTTTCCACGGCAGCCTCAAACGGCGCCGGATCGATCCGATAGAGCACCTGGCCGGCTTCCACCTCGGCACCTTCGGTAAAAAGGCGCTCCTTGAGAAGGCCGCTGACCTGGGGCCGGATTTCGGCCGTGCGAAAGGCCGAGGTGCGTCCCGGCAGTTCGGTTTTCAGGGCGATTTTTTGCGTCTGCACCGTGACCGTGGCAACTTCGGGGACCGGTTGCTGCCGCGCCTGCTGCTGGCCGCGCTCGCAGCCCATAAACAAAAGGCCGATCAAGGCAACGGCCGCACACAAAATGATGGCACAGTTGGGTTTCAAAGGCCGCATGGAAGAGGTTCCTCTCGAAAAATAAACAGAAATTTAAAATAGCAATTTGAAAACTTTCGGGGAAATGCTAATAGCATGGATGCGGGCATGGTTCAATGGGAAATTTAAATTTTGGTTTAAGTTAGCATCGATTGGGGAGTTTATCGTGGCCAAACGAGAGGACGGAAAAGAGACCCGGCTGAGGGTGCTCAACGCCGCCTGCGAAATCTTTGCCCAAAAAGGGTACCGAGACGCCCGGGTGGCCGATATCTGCGACCGGGCCGGGGCCAACGTGGCCTCGGTGAACTATTACTTTGGAGGCAAGGCCAGCCTGTATCAGGAGGCCTGGCGCCAAGCCCTGGAAGACTTCCAGCAGCGGGTCATCCTGGACGTGGAGGCCGATTCGCCCAAAGAGGCGCTGCGGCAGTATATCCAGGCCCTGATCCGGCTGTTTTCGGCCAAGGGAGAGTCGGCCGACTTCAGCCGGCTCTATCTGATGGAGCTGCTCAACCCCACCGGCCTGATCGAAGATGCCTGGCGGGAAATGATGGAGACCCGAAGGCAGCGGCTGCAGCAGATCATCCGAAGGATCATCGGCCCGGGCACAGAGGAGCTGGCTGTCCGCCTCTGCGAGCAGAGCATCATCAACCAGTGCCGCGCTCTTCTTACCATCAAGCGAAGCGACTTGGAGTACATGCTGGGAGAGCGACTCACCCCGGATCTGATCCGCCGCCTGGCCAACCACATCGCCGATTTTTCCTTGGCTGGGATCGAGGCGGTAGGAAGCCATGGCCCCTGAATTCTTCACCAGGTTTTTCCGTCCCGGGCGTTACTACTCCATGGGAATCGAGCTGTTCATCCTCGGGTTGATCACCATGCTCGGCCAGGTCGTGTTGATGCGCGAGCTGATCGTCGCCTTTTTCGGCGTCGAACTGGTCTACATCCTGGCCATGGGAACCTGGTTGCTGGGTTCTGCGGCCGGGGCAGGGATCGGCCGCAGAAAAAACGTTCCGCCCGCTTCAGCAGTCAAGGGGCTTTTTGTCGTTTTTTCTCTTCTTCTGCCGCTTCAGGTCGCGTTTTGCCGGGGGCTTCGGCTGCTTTTTTCCGCGGTGCCCGGCGCCTACCTGCCGTTTGGCCGGCAGATGATGGCCATGGGCCTGGCGCTGCTGCCGGCGGCGCTGATTTCCGGGTTGGTCTTCCAGTGGGCGGCCAGGCGGTATGCGGCCGGCGGAAGGACCCTGGCCGCCGCCTACGCGGTGGAAAGCGCCGGGGCGATGGTTGGCGGCGCCGCGGCCACCGGGCTTCTTTTTCTCGGGCTGCAGAACCTGACCATTGCGGTGCTTTGCGCCCTGGCCGCCGCAGGTGGCGCGATGTTTCCCGGCCCTGGAAAAAGGCGGGGCCGGGTCGTTTCCGCAGCCGCCTTGATCGGCGCCGCGGCGCTGATCGCCGCATGGGTTTCAGCCTCCCCCCTGGACCGTGCGATGACCGCCTGGAACCATCCATCGGCGGTCACCTCGGCCGACTCTGCCTACGGACGGATCACCATCACGCAAGAGGCGGGCCGGTTTGCCCTGTTTGAAAACGGCGCCCTGGTCTTCGAGACCGAAGGGACCGAGGCCGAATCTTTCGTGCACCTGGCGGCGCTTCAACACCCGGCCCCGAAGAAGATTCTTCTGATCGGCGGCGGCGTGTCCGGCCATCTGATCGAGGTCCGGAAGCATCACCCGGAGCGAATCGACTACGTGGAGATCAACCCGGTGCTGCTGAAACAGGCGCGGGCCGAGTTGCCTGCCGCTTTTGTCGATTCGCTGGCCGCTCAAGAGGTCAGGGTCATCGTAGATGATCCGCGCCGGTTCCTGGTGCAGGCACCGGAGTACGACCTGATTCTGGCCGTGGTGTCCGAGCCCCTGTCCGGCCAGAGCAACCGGTTTTTTACCCGGGAATTTTACCGCGCCTGCGCCCGGCGCCTGGCACCGGACGGTGTATTCGCATTTCGGCTATCGGCGGCGGAAAACCTGTGGCCGCGCCCGCTGATATTTCGAAACGCCAGCGTGCACCGGGCGCTTTCAGACGCGTTTTCCGACGTTCTGGTGCTGCCGGGAACGGTCAGCACCTTTATCGCTGCAGACCGGCCCCTTCAGCGGAAGCCGGAGCCGCTGACCCGGCGATTTTCTGAGCGGGGAATCGATGCCCGGCTCGTTTCGCCGGCCTATATCCGATACCAGCTCACCAATGACCGGACCGAGGAGATCGCAGCGCTGCTGGCTGCGGCAGACGCCCCGGCCAACACGGACCGAAGGCCTATCTGCTACCCGTATTCGCTCATGATCTGGCTATCCCGGTTTTTCCCGGAAATGATCAACAAGCTGGCCGTGGGGGGCGACGCGGTCCGAGTCTGGCCGGTGTTTCCAGTTGCAGCGCTGCTCTTTTTCGCCTGCAGAAAGACATTTCGCGTCCGGCAGGCGCTGCTGGCGTTTTTTGCCGGTTTTCTGGGGATGATTCTTGAAACCCTGCTCATCTTACAGTACCAGGTGAAAAGCGGCATCCTGTACCAGGACATCGGACTGCTGCTCACAGCCTTCATGGCCGGAATGGCCGCCGGGGCGCCGGCCATGATCCGCGCCGCGCGCCAGGGGATGATCGCAGGCCGACTGAGGCCGGCGTTGGGCCGCCTGACCGCCGCCGGCTTCGTTTTGCTGGGCCTGCTCCTGTTTGCCGGCGTCCGGGCCGGGGCCTTGACCGGCCTTTTTTCGGTAGGGCTGCTGCTGTTTTTTTCCGGCTTTCTGGCGTCGGCGCTGTTTGCCTTTGCCGGCATAGACGACACTGCGGACCAGCAGAGCGCGGTGCCGCGGCTGCTGGCATCAGACCTGCTCGGCGGCTGCGCCGGGTCGGCGGCCGCCAGCCTGGCCTTGATTCCTTTTTTGGGGATGGATCAAACTGCAGCCATGGCCGCGCTGTTGGCGTTCGCGGTGGGCATACTGATTTAATGCGCGCTTTTCTAAGTTGTTTTGGTCATTTGAAAATTAGGATTTTAGGTTTATTGCGGATTTCGATATTCGAATTTCGGATTTATCAGTAACGTATCTTCGCGGGGATGCATTAGGAGTTGTCGATGGGCTTTTTCACCGGAATCAATCTCGTCGGCGCCGCGCTGGGATTCATTGTCGGCGTCTTCGGCTTTATCGTCGTCCGTTACTGGATCCGGCCGGTATCCCGCTATGGGCGGCTCAAGCGCAGGGCGGCCGAAGCGGTCGAACGCCACCTGGCCATTCTTGAAAAAAACATCGACAGCAATCAGACAAAAAAAGAGTTCAAGGAGAGCCGGCAGCGGCTGCGGCGGGGGGCGTCGGAACTGACAGACGCCTTTCACCAGGAACTGCCCCATTGGTATCGGATTCGACTGCGCGCCAGAGGTGAGGATCCGCCGGCGGCAGCCGGTATTCTCATGAAGCTCAGCAACACCCGCGATCCGGCCCCTGGATGCCGGCAGGGCGAACAGATCCGGGAACTGCTTTTCCTTCAGGGGAAACGAAAATGAAGACCTATTCGGCAGGAGAGGAAGCGGCCGATTCCTCTGACCCTCCTTCCAGCTGCTGGGAGTAAGCCATCCATTCCTCGGCTTCGTTCCTGACCACTTTGAGCCGGGATTGGCAGTGGGAGCCGAACAGCACCAGCAGGCAGATAACGACCACACGCCGGTAGATGGAAGAAAGGTCCGGGGAAAAAAAGTGGCTGAAAAAATCGAGATTCTCGGTCAGAAAGATATCCAGCAAAGAGTCGACGAACCAGTAAAGCGCGCCGAGGCCAATTCCCACCAGAACGAGAGGAAACCCTTCTTTCTTGCCTTCCGTCATTTTTCAGTCTCCTAAGGTTGATTTGGTGAAGGTCGGATCCTTGCGCCCCGGGAAGCTTTTGGTCGTGGGCCGTCGATTGCCCCTGTCGGTGACCGGGTCCATTGGTTGATGAGGGTAAGACGGCTTAAGGCGGTGCTTCAAGCCCCGGCGGTCAATCCACACGATGATCAACCCTACATAGCTGCAATGGAAATGTCAATTGATATGACGGTGTTATCGGTTGAAGCGCTTCGGAATTTGGGGTAGTCTCGATTTTACGACATGCAAACCTCTTTAATACTGCGATCGAGGCCGCATTTGACCGCCGCTGCCGATCGCGCCCTCACCGGTGCGCTCCGGTCGAAGGCAACCCCGGCCCACCGACTTTGGGAGAAGGCGCCGATGTCGATCCGACTGATCGCCAAAGAGCTCTACCAACTTCAAAAAGAGGTCGAAGTCCTGGAAAAAGACCTCGAACAGGCACCCTGGGACCGGAAGGACGAAATCCGGGAGAAGCTGCGCAGGGCCAGGGCCGCGCGGGACCGCATGAGAAATGTGCTCGACGGGCAGAAGGACGGCCGGCGATGATCCTTCACGACGATCGATACAATCTGGGCCTTGCCGATTTCGGCATCTTGATCCCGGTAGCAGATACCCGTGCCTCCAAAACCTTCGAGGCCCTCAAGGACCACCCGAAGCTGAGGGGCCAGGTTACCCTCTGGCACCGCCGGCCGGGCGGCGAGATTCTCACCGATGAAGACCTGCTTCGGGTACATACTCCGAAATATGTCGCCCGCCTTTTTTCCGAAGCGGTGGAATCCGAGATGATCCGCACCTACGAATTGATCGACGACCAGGGGCGATACAACCGGTACGATCCGGCATCGGCGAACCTTTCGTTAAAAAAACTGTTCGATCGGATTCTCGTGCGGGCCGCCGGTACCGTCCAGTGCTGCCGTATCGCTCTGGAGACCGGCTTCTGCTTCTACTTCGGGGGCGGCATGCACCATGCCCAGAAAGATCACGGCCGCGGATTTTGTCCGGTCAACGACATCGTGGTCGCCCTCCGAAAACTCCAGATCGAGGACCGGATCCGCTCTGCGTGGGTGATCGACACCGACGCCCACAAGGGAGACGGCACCGCTGCTCTGACCGCCGGTGACGACAGCATTTGCACCCTTTCGATCCACATGGCCCGTGGATGGCCACTGGATGAACCCGCCACCGATGCCCAAGGGCACGTCAAGCCGTCTTTTGTCCCGAGCGATATTGACATTCCGATCGCCCCCGGAGAAGAAGCAGTGTATGTCGAGAGGCTCAAAGAGGGGCTGGCGAAGCTGGAACGATTTCCGAGGCCCGGCCTTGCGGTGGTGGTTTACGGCGCCGACCCCTATGAAAAGGACGCCCTGGCCTCCACCCAACAGTTGAATCTGACCCTGGCCCAGTTGATGGCAAGAGACCGGGCGGTGTACGATTTTCTCGACCGCGCCAAGATCCCCATGGCCTACCTGATGGCCGGCGGGTACGGCCCGCATGCCTGGGAGGTCTATACGCAGTTTCTTTTGGACGTGCTGCCGGAAAGATATGGAGGGAAAAGTTAGCCAGTTAGCCAGTTAGCCAGTTTCCAGTTTCCAGTGTAGCCGGTTTAGGCTCATCCGCCGCTTGTTTATCGCTCAAAGAGGAAAACTCAAGGCTCAAGGCAGGGTCTAAAGAACATCTATCAGCAGACCGTCCTGCATACTTTTTGTTGTTTACTTAGGGCATCTTTTGACTGGGATCCAGGACCCAGCATCCAGATGAACTGGCAACTGGCGAAACTGGCGAACTGGCCAAACTCCCAAAGGAAACCCGTATCCGG
>Ga0272443_10000951_pt1 | contig 47148 bp, 55 predicted proteins | sample SSMAcet12_FD_193581 | JGI IMG/M metagenome (GOLD analysis project Ga0272443, IMG submission 193581) | Marine sediment archaeal communities from Little Sippewissett salt marsh, Falmouth, MA, United States - SSM-Acet-12 | ecosystem: Environmental > Aquatic > Marine > Wetlands > Sediment ...
TGGGGGCTCCCGTCGAAATCATAGGATGCCCTTGCGGTGTTGGTGATGACCGTCCCTGCGGGAACGGCCCCCGCCGGCAAGGGGACCACCAGAAGAGCCAGCAGGCACAGGAAGATGGCCTGCCTGGGCCTGGCCCCCGTCCGGACGGGACGGAAACCAGGCGCGCGCAGGGCCGGTGTGGCGGTGATGAAGCCGCCCCACCGGCACAATTTATGGATCATCGGACCCATTTTTGACATCAGGCGCGCCGCGAAGACGGTTGTTCCCCTGTCCCCGGACCCACGTCCGGTTTCAGATGATCGCCCTGCCCTGCGGCAACACCCCTGAAGGACCATATCGGAACCCTACAGGTTCGATCAGGGCCCAGGGGTGATGCTAACGTCAAAGACAAGATCCGCCGAGCTCCCGCCAGCGAGGGAGGGGATGCTCCAAAGGATGGGATCCGTCGCATCGACGGTCCCCTCCGTGGGATATCCTCCCTGAACAGCGCCAAAGGTGGTCCCAAGAGGCGTTATATCCTCGATGGAAATGGCCGTGGCCGCAGCAGTCCCGGAATTGAGAACGTGCAGGGTGTAGCGCACCGTGGCGCCTGGGATGGCGTGCTGCCCGGAATTCATCGGGTCGCTGTCGATGACGACAAAGGATTTGGTCATGCTCAGGTTGGCCCAGACGAGATTGTAGGTGGCCCTTGCCGAATCATTCCCATCCCAGTCGACGTCGCCCGTCGCGGTGCCTCCGGTGTCGGCCATGATCTGCTGGACGGTCATCGCCTCGGCGGCGTCACCGTTATCCGCAGTGATGGGGGCGCTACTCCGGTAAGCCGTGGCCAGGAAATCATAGACGTCCGGCTGGTTGCCGGTCGTGGGAGATGCGGGGACATCGGCAACGATCAGGTAGCGGTACTCCGTGTCAACCGCGATGCTCAGGGTGTCGTAGGGGCTGGCACCCAGGTTGGCGTCGATGGTCGTATCCAGGGCACCGTTGCCGTCAACGTCATACCACAATTCGACATCTCCAACGAAAATGGCCGTATCGTCCACGGCAGACACCCGAAGGTCGACAGTGCTGTTCCCGGCGTTCTGGACAATGAAGGCCAGGGGCCGGTTGGGTTCTGCAGGCCATACTGTGAGAGCCGTGGCCCCGTTGTTGGTGACCTGGAGGTTGATGAGTTCGTCCACCAGGAACGAAGCGGTGTCGCTGGTCGTGTAGCCGACGGATCCGGCGTTCCAGCTCACCAGAGCGGTGTTGTCCACCTGGGTCCCTGCCCAGGTCCCCCAGGCCTGGGCCGCCTGTGGGACAACCATGACCGCAAAGGCGATGGTCAGGGTTGCCAATGTCATTCTTCCGTACCGTCTCATTTTTTGCCTCCTTTTTTCCTGCTATTCCGTTCGTCGCACCAGACCTTGAAATTCCCTTTGCCATTCCCTGCCCCGGTGCCCGCCGAAAATGGCTGTTCTTTTATTGGGTTAAAAACCACCTCCTTACCTTTTTTGTTTTTTTTCCTTTTAAGGCCGGTGTCAGCTCTTGCTGAGCCCGGCCGTCACGAACTCGGACCTATTCCAAAACCGCCCGGAAGGAGACCTCCCCCGTTTCACCGGGGTTCAAGGCTCGGGACCGGGAAAAACGCACGTGAGTATAAGCCTTTGGAGGGGCCTCGTTGAGTTTTCCCTCCTCGTCTGTGACCAGGAGCTTTTCCGGCACATTGAAACTCTTGCCGCCGTCGATGGAAAAGGCTGCCGTAACGGACTCTCCGGAGGCGCTTCCAGCCACATAGAACATCTCATCGGGAACGGGATTTACGATGACGAGGTTCTCGGCCGGTTCCGACCCCTGGTTCGTGTAGGAGACACGGACGATGAGCTCCTCCCCCGGCATGGCTTTCTCTACCGTTACGAGTTCAGTGGTCACCTCTCCTTTTTCGTTCTTCACCTCCACCTCGCGCAGGATCGTGGAGGTGAGCTCCAGACTGCCCCTCTCCTGGGCCATGCCAGCCGGGACGACAAGGAGCGAAACGAGAAGGACAAACATCGTGGAGTAGAGGATCTTCATGGCATCATCTCCTAATCTATGGTCACCCCGAAGGTGATCGTCTGGGTGCCCGCTACGGCACTGATATTGGTACTGGCATAGGACACTGTCACCGTGGACCCGATCAGGGAGGCGTCATCGGCGGTGATGGGTCCGGCGGTAATCGATCCCGTCACAAAGCTCGTGTTGACGGGGACGGGGTCCTCGATGACCAGGTTTTCAACGCTTCCCGAACCGGTCACGCCGAACTCGATGGTGTAGGTGATCGTCGCTCCCGGCACCGGCTCCGTTCCTCCAAGGGGATCGGCAATGGCCGCTGACTTGACGATGTTAAGGGCCGTCAGGGTGAGCTGATAGGCCTTGGTGGCCGTACTTGCTCCCCCGCTTACACCCAGGACCGCATCGCAGGGCGCTCCGCCGTCACCCTCACCCGCGTAGACAGTGCCGGGGACGGAGGAAAAGGGTGCGTGCTGGTGGTCAGCCGTCAGGGTTATTTGAGCCACATCACCAGCGGAGCCGGCCCCCAGGGGGATATCCTGGATGACCCACACCCCCACCGACTGGTCCGCCAGAAGGGTGAGGCTCGTCGCGTAATCCACGTCGGATTCCTCGAAAACGGCGTCGCCGTCGTCGATGTAGATCTCGACCCCGGATGTCGCGGGAAGCACGGTGGGCGGATCGGTGTCGAAGTCATCCGAAGCGCTCTCGGTGATGGCCAGGACGAAGGATTCCGTCCCGTTCCCGTTGTTGGTCACGTTAAAAAGAAGGGGCTGGTTTTGGGCCGGCAGAACGATCACGAAGGTCGTGCCGGACCCGGCGTTGTCCACCATGACATCGATGAGTTCATCGACGGTAGTGGACACTGTTGAGCTGTAGGCCGTCAGGTTTGTCGCGGCCCCGATGTCAAAGGTCGCCATGGCCCTGTTCTGGATAACCGTGCCGGCGGAGGTTCCCAAAGCCAGTGCCGAAGCGGCCGTTCCCAGGACAGCCAGGACCAATGCCAGGGCTATCGAAATCCGTTTCATTTCCCGTTCCTCCTTTCGCCTGGAGACACTCATGGGCCCCAGGTGACACAAAAATCGTCCTATAAAATCCCCACCTCATAGGTGAGGTCAAAACCCGTGGATCCGTCGAGAGCCCCGTGGGGATCGATCCTGAATCCTTTCACGGCCCCGTCGAACCCCTGCGGGTCGGGTACCGGGGTGTATGTATAGGCCGGGGAGGGACCGCTCTGGCTGGTAAAAGCGAGGTCGTCGGTCGTGCTTTCCAGGCTCGAAAATGTGTAATTAAGAGTCGTCGTCCCCGGGTCGAACGTGACCGGGGAGACCGAACCGGCCCCGACAAACAGCTGAACCGGATCGGGGATGTTTTCAGTGATAAAAATGGAATCCGTTTCCGGTGGGGCATTACCGCTGTTGGTGATGGAAACCGTGTAGGTAACCACTGCTCCAGGCAGGGCCTTGTCGACCCCGACAGGCGTGGCCCCGGTCGTATCGGCCACAGAGGAAATGAATTTAACCAGTGTGATGTTCGGATACAGGACGTCAACGCCATCGGTCACGGAGTCGGTCACAATGGCATTGAACCGGGAGATAGCCGTGGTAACGACGGTGATCGGGCCGGAGATGAAAGACCCCATTCCGTAGACGATGATGACGTCCACCGACTGGCCGCCGGCAAGCCCCACGGTTGAGGCGATCGGCGTATCATAGGTGGAAAAAATACCGTTCCCGTCGTCGGCGTAAAGGCTGATCGACGGTGACCAGGACCCCGAAATCGAGAAAGCAAAGGAAAACGAGTCGTTCCAGTTCCCGAGGTTGACCAGATGGTGAAGCCCTTCCGCGGTATCGCCCCAGCACCCGGAAAGAGAATAGGCTCCGGAAAATTCCAGGTCAGCGAACTGGAGGGTGCCGGCCCCGCCCCCGCAGCCGCCAAGGTTGTCGTCGATCTGGGATCCAAGGTTGCTGGCGTTCTTGTTGGCGTTCGAACTCGAAATATGGAGAGTGTGGCCCACGGGACCGGAAAAACCCAGTATCGACCATTCGACGCCGAATTCCATGCTGGAGCCGTTGGTACTCCCCCAGGTTCCGCTGTAATCAGGTTGTTTCGGGATGTTCTGCAGGTTTCCCGGAAGGGCGTAACCGTCCCCGAACCCGGACAGATCAACCATGGGATCGCCGTTTACCGTGTCTGCCGGGTCGTACTCACAGATATAGACGTCTACATTCCGGTTCGATCCCTTCCATTCCGCCCAGACGACCGGCTCCCCTTCCTCCATGAACCCGTCGTTGTCAACGTCGGCGTAATAACCGAAATTCTGGACATTGTTATCGCTTTCCGCCCGTTCGGTGTAAAAGTAAAGCCAGGTTTCGTCGTAGGTGAAGGTGAACTGGACGATGTCCTGTCCGTTGGACCCGACAGGAGCGTCCAGATCGACAATCCCCCCCGATGGACCGTCGCAGACGTTGTTATCCTGGTCGGCAAGAACGATACCCCAGTCGGTCACGTCCCCGTCAATGGTAAGGGGTTCGAAGAGGGTCGGCTTGCCGTCACCACCGCCGCAGGTACAATCCCCAAGGGCATCGGAAGAAAAGACAGCCAGGGCCACGACAGCAAGGAGAAGGGCAATCCGCCACCCTGCCGGGGCAACAGCTGTGAGACATTTAAAAAAATGGATGACACTTTTGTCCCATGCTCTCAAGGGTGTCTCCCTTCAAACATTCGGGCGTACCCTGATCCTCACCCCTAACCCATTGGGAAAAAATGAGAATATCCCCCCCAATAAAGGTTCGAGGGTTTCAGGAGCAGGGCAAACAGTTCACCTTTGGATACAAAGATGCAATTCCTGTTCCACCAGAATTGAGAGCCGGACGATCCTAACCCATTGAAAAAACAAAATTTTTGGGCCTTTTCCCATCTCAACCAAAAAGGATGACCCAAAAATATGAAAAAACTACTACCTGAAATGACAGAAATTACAATCGCCTGGCTTTTACCTTATCGTCTGATAACCCCCTTTCAGTATTTGCCCCTGGACCCCCTCCTGCCCATCTCAATTCTCCAGGGAACCTTCCTTTCCCTCCGCCTGGATGATGCGGACGAGGCCTCCCACAACCGCCGGGTCGAACTGTGTTCCGGAAAACCGTTCCAGCTCCTGGATGGCATCCTCCACCGAGAGGGCCGAACGGTAGGGTCTTGAATGGATCATGGCGTCGAAGGCGTCGGCCACGGAAAGGATGCGTGTTTCCAAAGGAATTTCATGGGCCTTTAGGCCGAATGGGTATCCGGAGCCGTCGCATCGTTCGTGATGCGTCTGGATGCAGACCTTGACCGGTTCAAGAAAATCAATGGGATCGAGGATTCGCTGGCCGATCAGCGGGTGTTCCTTGATTTTCTCCCATTCATCGCTGGTCAGCTTGTCGGGCTTGTCGGTGATGGTGCTCGAGATGACGATCTTTCCGATATCGTGGAGAACGCCTGCATACCGGATGACATCTTTCTGATTTTCTGAAAGACCCAGGTAATCCGCGATCTTGAGGCTGTAATTGGTCACGTTCTCGGAGTGGTCCTTCGTCCAGTTGTCCTTTGCTTCCACCGCGTTCACGAGGGCCTTGATGGTTTTGAAGTAACTTTCCCGAATTGCTGAGTAGAGCCGCGCGTTCTCGATTGCGACGGCGGCATGGTTCCCAAGGATGGTGAGGAGGTAAAGGTCGCGTTCGTTGAAGGATCCCCCTCCCTTCCGGTTGGTGACATTCAGAACCCCGATCACCTCCCCCTTGATCTTCAGGGGGACGCAGAGCAGGGAGTTGCTGTGGTAGAAGGTATTTTTCGGCGTTTCCTTTTTCAGGTTGCTGACATCCCTGACCAGAATAGGTTTGCCTTCCTTGGCTACCCATCCCGAGATCCCTTCTCCGGGAGCGACACGCGTCGACTTTATGATCTCGGGGCTCAGGCCTTCCCCATGCTTTATCCGCAGATACCCGTCGCCGTCCACGAGCATTACCGAGACGGTCTCCGCGTTGAGGAGGCCGGCGGTCTCGACGATGATCTTGCGGATCAGCTTTTCATCCTGGAGTTCCGAACCGATAACCTGGCTGATTTCATGGATGACGCTGAATCTCTTGACCATGTCTTCGAGGGTCTGGTTTTTCACGGCGATTTCCCGGGCCAGATCCCTTATCTTCCGGTTGGACTCCTCCTTTTCCCTGAGCCTCCTGGAAAGCTCCACATTTCTTTCCTTGAGCTTCCCGGTGGCCAGCTGAAGCTGGGAAAAGAGCTCTTCCCGGAAGCTCGGTTCCTCCTTGGCAGGTCTCATCCCCGCCATGGCAAGAGCGGTCTGCCTGCCGACGGAAATAAGGATATCCCTGTCCCGGTCATTAAAGACGGAGCCATCCAGACGGTTGGCCGCCACGAGGGCACCGATTTTCTGCTCCCCGACTTTCATGGGAACCGCGAGAAGGGTCTGGATCACACCTCCGTCCTGCCCTTCCGGAACGGATGGCAGGAGAGCGGCCTGCTCCTCATTCCCGTCAATTTGAAGAAGGGAACCTTTCTCGAGGCATAACTGCGCGCCCGAGCGGAGAATCCCGTTGCGTCCTTCCCCCCCCTTTTTCCAGAGGAGCATCTGAGGATGGCCCATCTCGAAACCGAGATCCCTTGAGTCAACCAACCCTCCGGCCTCGCCATCGATAAGAAAGAGGCTGCACAGCTCGCAGTCAAGGGCTCGACGCACGACTTTCAGAGTCAGATTCAGGATCCTGCGGACATCAAACACAGTGGACATGGCCTCTCCCATGTGTTCCAGGATGACCACGGTCCTGTTCCGCTGATCGAGGGATTTTCGCAGGCGGTCGTTTTCTTTCCTGATACGGTGCATCTCGGCGGCCTGCCGGACGGAATGGATGATGATATCCGGATCATCTTCCAGAAAGAACATGGCTCCGGCGCCGTGTTTAAGGAACTTGGTCAGGAGAGAAAGGTTTTCCCTGGGGCCGAAGACAATAACGGGCGGTGGAAGGTGACCGCCCCTGGCGATGTCGAAGGATTTCTTGTTGTCCAGGGAAGGGTTCGACAGATCCAGAAGGACGACGTCGGGGGAGGCGCCGATCAGGATCTTTTCCAGCTCCTGGGCGCAATCCACAACATCGATCTCGAAAAGCCGACCTGGAAAAATCCTCCGGATAAAAGGATCCTCTTCTTCGGGAGTCCGCCGGAGGAGTATTCTAAGTCTCGCGTTTTCTGGGCTCACCATACCTCCAAACCACGGAAAGAGGAGAGGTCATTTCTCGAACTTCAGTTCGAGGAACTGGTCCCTCTCCCTTTCCTCCTCCAGAATCCTCTCACGGATCTCCGTGATGGTGAGCCGCTCCTCCTTCAGCTCCATAATGCGGGCAAACCGGGAGCGGATCTTATGGGCATCGTACAGCCCATACCCTCCCTGTGTTCGCCCCTCCAGAGGGAAAAGCCCCTGGGAGGTGTAAAAATTCACTTTGGAGGGTGAAATCCCCAACATCCGGCAAATGTCTTTCCGCTTGACCAGTCTGGACATGGCCATACCCCACCTGTAAGTGTAAAGTGATACTTCTCGCTTACACTTACATTAAAAATTTTTTAACGACTTGTCAAGGGGTTTTACCGGGTTGTTTAAAGTCCCTTGTCAGCCGGCAGGTGCCTACTACCCGGTTTTTCAACAGGAATTCCTTCCCGACAGAGAGGGCAATTGTCGGGTTCGAAGGAAGGAGCGTGGATCTGAAGAAGGGACGCGTGGGGAAAATCGGTAGGATCAACGGGGTTGTCGACGAAACGGTGAACGATGGAAGCCGTCCCGACGACCTTGCCTCCGGCCTCGGCGGCAATCTGAGCCGTCTCGCGTATGGATCCACCCGTAGTCACCACATCCTCAACCGCCAGGATTCTTTCTCCGGGGTTTACGAAAAAACCCCTTCGAAAAACCATTTTTCCGTCCACTCTTTCACTGAAAATGGCCCTGGCACCGAGGGAAGCCGCGACTTCCTGGCCGATGACGATCCCCCCGACTGCAGGGGAAACCACAAGGTCGATCCCCTTTTCCCCAGCCGGGGAAAGGACTTCCAGGACTCTTCGACCCAGATCTGCCCCGAGATCCCGGGCGATCAGAGGGTGCTGAAGAATCAGGGCACACTGGAGATAGACCGGGCTGTGGCGCCCTGACGTCAGCCCGAAGTGTCCTTCGAGGAGGGCTCCGTTCTCCCTGAAAAGGGTGAGATAATCATTCTTTGCCATCACGGGCTTCAACCAGTTCCTTTATCTTCCCCTGGAGAAGTTCGTTTTCATAAGGTTTCGTGAAATAGGCGTCGGCCCCCATGGCCATGCCTTTCTTTGCATCCTCCTCGGAATAATAAACCGCGGAGATCATCACCACGATGATGTGTTTCAGGTTGGGATCTTCCTTGATCTGGCGGCAAAGCTCAAAGCCGTTCATGCCCGGGATGTTGACATCTAAAAGAACGATGTCAGGAGTTTCCTGGTGGATCTTCTTTAATGCATCCATCCCCTCCTGAGCAGTGATGATGTCGTACCCCTCCATTTCGAAAATCTGCTTCTGCATGGTTAGAATGACTATGTTGTCTTCAACGATGAGGATTTTCTTTCCCATGGTCATCTCCTCCTGTCCCCTGTCCCCATAACTTCAGGCCTTGCCTGCCAAGTCGGGCCTGGCTTGCCTACCCTCTTTAATCTCCCTGAGGATGCTTTCGACGGCTTCTGAGCGGTCCAAAGCCCTGATAATCGGCCGCCCGACAACCAGGTAGTCGGCCCCGTTGGTGATGGCCCACTGAGGTGTGGCGACCCGCGCCTGATCATCCGACGAAGATCCTCCCGGTCGAATCCCAGGGGTAACAAGGATGCACCCATCGTCGAGAACGGCCCTTAGAATGGGTGCCTCGCGGGCGGAGCAGACGATCCCGTCGGCCCCGGATTCCCTTGCCATCAAGGCGAGGTTTTTAACCTGCTCATCGACGTTCCCAATCCAGCCGATCTGCCTGATATCCTCTTCATCAAGGCTGGTCAGGACCGTCACAGCGAGGACTCTTGAACTCCCCGCGGCTTCCTTGGCCGCCTTGACCATGTCCGACCCACCCGAGGCATGAACGGTCAGCCAGGATACCCCCATGGCGGCCGCTCCTTTGACGGCTTCGGCGACGGTATTGGGGATATCGTGAAATTTCAGGTCCAGGAAAACGGAACCCCCTGCCTCCTGGACATCTCCGACGATCCCGGGACCGTGGCGGGTGAAAAGCTGCGAACCCACTTTCAGGGCATCAACCCGGGCGCCGATTTCCCGGGCGATGAGGGTGGCCTCCCGCGCACCATCCACGTCGAGTGCCACCATCAAACCTGCATCCACCGTCGCCTCCTGGAAAGGATCTTCATTTGATTATCAGCATTACCTGTGAAAATCAACTCCACTTGACGCAAACAAAGGACCTTTTCAAAAAAAAGACCATTTTTTCAGATCTTTAGCCGATCAGAAGGGAACCGACCAGATCACGGGCATTTTCCCCGCTTTGATAGAGAAACTCCCGTATCTGTTCGAGTATCTTCAGGTGGACCAGGGGATCCGTGAACACGGCCGTACCCACCTGGATCGCCGAGGCCCCCGCCATCATGAACTGAAGGGCATGATCTCCCTCCATGATCCCGCCTATCCCCACCACCGGGATTTTCACAGCCTGGTGGACTTCGTAGACCATCCGGAGGGCAACCGGACGGATGGCGGGGCCCGACAGACCTCCCACGATATTTCCCAGGATGGGTCTTCTGGTCTTCACACTGATCTCCATTCCGGTGATGGCGTTGATAAGGGAGAGAGAATCGGCCCCGGCTGCCTCCACGGCTCTGGCAACACCGGCGATATCCCCGCAGTTCGGCGAGAGCTTCACCATTAAATGCATATCTGTAAGATCACGGAGAACCTTTACCAGCGCCCCGGCGGGCCCCGGCTTCATGCCGAAGGCCACCCCCCCCTCTTTGACATTGGGGCACGAAATGTTGATTTCCAGGGCGGCGATCCCATCCACCCCTATCAAGCGCTCACAGACCTGGATGTATTCCTCTACCGATCCCCCTAGAATGTTGACGATGACCTGGGCCCCGGTAGATCTTAAAAAAGGCATCTTCTCCGAGATGAACCTTTCGACGCCGACATTCTGTAGCCCTATGGAGTTGAGCATCCCCGATGGGGTCTCAACCACCCTGGGCGGAGAATTGCCGGGACGCGGCTGGGCGGAGATCCCCTTGACCACAACCGCCCCAAGACGGGAGATGTCAAAGTATCGGGAAACTTCCTCCCCGTATCCGAAGGTCCCTGACGCCGTCATCACCGGATTCGCAAGGACAAGCCCCCGGCCTAGATCCACGGAAAGATCTGGAGCACTCATACATTCCTCCAGTTTATTCAGGAATGGGAAAGGTGGAAAAGGGAATGAAAAACGGGGTTAAAAGCATTTTCGCCCTCCCTCCCGGATCCCCCTTCCAGCCTTTTGATCAAATACCCGTGAATGACTCCTCGATGAGGTCCTTACCATGGAAAACCGGTCCCTCGGTGCAGACCCTCACGTAGGTTATTTCTCCATCAACAGGAACGGGTACGGCACACCCCATGCACACGCCGAAACCGCAGGCCATCCTTGCCTCCAGCGAGTACTGGGCGGTCAGGTTCTTGCCGGCAACCATGATGAAAATGGCTTTCATCATGGCGGTTGGACCGCAGGAGTAAAGGTGGACCCCGGAAAGATCACCCTGTTCCCGGAGCCAGTCAGTAACCCGTCCCTTTCTCCCCCGGCTCCCGTCCCGGGTGCAGAAATGGACGTCCATGCCCGGTAAGGAACAGCTTTCAAGGGGGAAAAAACGTTCACACCTGGGCTCACTGTAAATGAGGCTAAGGTCCCCGCACCTGCCCCTCGAAGCCATCTCCCTGGCAAGAAAAAGAAGTGGGGGGATCCCTATGCCCCCCGCGAACAGGAGACTGCGGGATCCAGGGGGAGGAAAGTCGAACCCCTTTCCCAGGGGGCCGAGGAAATGCACGTTTTCCCCCGCGGACCACCTGGTCATGGTCAACGTCCCCCCTCCCACCTTGCGGTACAGGATCTCAATGGCGGCATCGGTCCCTTTTCGCTCAAACCCGGCCATACTGAAAGGTCTGCCCAAAAGAGGATCGGATCCCTCCGAGACCCGGAGCATGAGGAACTGTCCCGGGTCCGGGGGCGGACCTGTCCATTCCCTGGTGTTCAGGATCAACCTCCACATGTCGCTGGCAATCAAACCGTTTTCGACAACCGTGGCCTCCTTGAGTCCGGAGGGAACCGAATGCCCAAAACACATAACCCAACCTCCGCGAAAAAAAAGAAATCCTTTATGGACCGACGTAGGCGATCCGCCAACCACCCATCCCCATGATGAAAGGAAAGATCTTGAATTGATCCCTGTAACCTCCTACCGCAAGGATCAGGTGGTCCACCCCGGATGGAAAATCGCCAAAGGTGGGGTCCATGGGGATCCATTCACCGGCATATACCTCCACCCAGGTGTGGAAAAGGAAAACCTCCCCCTCGGGAATGAAGACAACCCCGTAGGCAAAACGGGCGTGAACCCCCGAGGCACGGCAAAGAGATACAGCAAGGAGGCTGTGGGATTGGCACTCACCTTCCCCGGCTCCCAGGACCTGAAGAGCGGAAAAGGACTCCTTCATGCTTTTTTCAAGGTTTTCATGGACCCAACGGCACACAGCGACGGCCTTTTCCCAGGGGTCTTCCATCCCCCGCGTGATTTGCCCGGATAGTGCGAGGATCCGGGCTGAATCCAGGTCCAGCGCGAAATCATTGGACAGAATCTTATCACGTTGTGCCTTTGGGCCTTCGATTTCTTCCACCATGGGTCTCGAAATCCTGACCACAGTTCGATCCCCTTGAACCGAGACCTCCTGCCACCGGCCTTGGGGGGGAAGACGGGTGGTCCCCTCCAGAGCGAAGGTAGCCTCCTCCAAATCCTTCAGACGTTCCGGAACCCCCACCGCCGGTACGGATGCCATGGAAAGGACGGATTCCAGGGCCAGATCGCCCCTGGGCTCACCCTCCCCGGCTTCCCTGGCCTGGACCCCGAGGAGCATCTCCTCCCGCACAACCAACCCTTCCGGGTCAATCCAGATCTTTTCTTCCATGCCCCAGAAGGAAAGGGTAAAAAGCCGTCCGAATTCCGTTTGGCCGCCGTCGGTCCAGGAAAACGGGACCTCCCGGCCGAGGCTCAGGTCGAAGATGGCAATCTCCCTCCTGGAATTTTCCGCGGGCGGCTGACGGCTCAGGAAAAGAGGAATAATATCCGAAACAAGGGTACTGACCGGCAAGTCCAGGACCTCCCGGTCAGGCTTTCCAACCGAGGTTTTGTGAACCGCCTCGAAGCGCCCCTTCCCCGCTTCCTGGACCTTCATTTCCCAACGCCCCGCACCGAAATCCATCCAGCGAACGCTGCCAAGAAGATCCAGATCGGTCCCTGCCCAGGCCCTCTGTTCGGACTTTAAAGAAAAAGTCTGCCCATTAAAGGAGACCCGGAGCAAAATATTCTGGCACAGTTCCGTGGCCGGGACATCCCCGTCCCAGATCCCTTCCCGGCGGGAAAACCGCATGTCCCCCACCCTCACATCTCCCGAATAAATGCCCAGGTCGCGCGATTTCCCCTCGCTGGAAGGGGAAAACCTGGATGCCGGGTCCAGGGGGCCGGATGTGCTCCGCCGGCATCCGACATCTGTCATGAAGATCAGGAAGACGGCGAAAAGTGAAAATCCTGCAAGGGCTTTACGTCCCAATTCTTTCTCCTGAGGGCCTCGATACCTGCGACAACGGCCCTGGCTCCCGGCACGGTTGTAAAGTAGGCGACATCGTGATCCACGGCGGATCGCCTGATGGAGTAGGAATCCGCGATGGATCCCTTTCCGGAAACCGTGTTGATGACAAGTCCGACCTCCCCGTTGATGATGGCATCCACCACATGGGGACGCCCTTCCCGGACCTTCCTGACGAACCGTGCCGGGATCCCGTTTTGCTCAAGATAATCCCTGGTCCCGCCCGTGGCGATGATGTCAAAACCCATCTTGTAGAGCTTGTCGGCCACGGGCAAAATAGCCTTCTTGTCCGAGTCCTTGACGGAAAGAAGGACCGTCCCCTCGGTGGGGATCTTCATGCCGGCGGCAAGTTGGGCCTTGGCATAGGCGAGGGGAAACTCATCCGCGATGCCCATGACCTCACCAGTGGACCTCATCTCGGGACCGAGAAGCGCATCGACCCCGGGGAACTTGATGAAGGGGAATACCGCTTCCTTCACGGAAACATGCCGGGGCACCGTTTCTTCCGCAAACCCCAGATCGGCAAGGGATCGTCCTACCATGACCCTCGCGGCCAAGCCCGCCAGGGGCACTCCGATGGCCTTGCTGACGAAGGGAACGGTTCTGGAAGCCCTGGGATTGACTTCAAGAATGAAAACTTCGCCCTCGCGGACAGCGTATTGGACATTCATCAGCCCTCTGACTTCCAAAGCTTTGCCGAGAAGCACCGTCTGTCTCACGATCTCGGCCACAAGCTCCTTGCCGAGGGTGACCGGCGGAAGGCTGCAGGCGGAATCCCCCGAATGGACTCCTGCTTCCTCGATATGTTCCATCACACCGCCGACGACCACCATCTCTCCGTCCCCGATGGCATCGACATCCACTTCAATCGCCTCCTGAACGAAGCTGTCGATGAGAATCGGATGCTCGGGGGACGCGATGACCGCCTCAGTCATGTATCGCTCCAGATCCTCATCATCATGGACGATCTCCATGGCCCTTCCCCCAAGGACGTAGGAAGGGCGGACAACAACAGGATAGCCGATCCTTCGGGCGACCGCCATCGCTTCGGCGAAGGAGGACGCAAGGCCGTTGGGGGGCTGTCTGAGGCCAAGATGGTCAAGGAGGGCCTGAAACCGTTTCCGATCTTCAGCGAGATCGATCTTTTCGGGAGATGTCCCGATGATCGGAACGCCTGCTTTTTCCAGATCAAGGGCCAGTTTCAAGGGTGTCTGGCCCCCGAACTGAACGACGACCCCGTCCGGTTTTTCGACCTGGACGATATTAAGCACGTGTTCCAGCGTCAGGGGTTCGAAATAGAGCCGGTCGGCGGTATCGTAGTCGGTACTGACCGTTTCGGGGTTGCAGTTGATCATGATGGTCTCGTAGCCTTCATCTCTCAGGGCAAGGACTCCGTGGACACAGCAGTAATCGAACTCGATCCCCTGACCGATCCGGTTCGGGCCACCCCCAAGGATAATGACCTTCTTTCTCGAAGTGGGGGCCGCCTCATCCTCCTCATCGTAGGTGGAGTAAAGGTAAGGGGTCTGGGCAACGAACTCGGCCCCGCAGGTATCAACCTTCTTGAAGACAGCCTGGATCCCCTCCTGAAGCCTTCTCTCTCTCACCTTGGCCGGTTTGGACCGGGTAAGTGCGGCAAGGCGGACATCGGAAAACCCCGCCTGTTTGGCCGCCCGCAGGTCCCCGACGGAAAGTTCATTTAGGGATCTGCCCTCCACCCATCGCTCCCCTCGGACCACCAGTTCAACCTCCTTGAGAAACCATGGATCGAAAAAGGTCAGGCCCCTTATCTCCTCGAGGTCCATCCCGCGCCGGAAAGCCTCGGCGAGATACCAGAGTCTTTCCCAGTTCGGGGAGCGCAGTTTCTCCCTGATCTGGTCCTCCGACGCCGATGACCGGCTTTCAAGGCCATAGGATGAAATCTCCAGGGAAGAAATGGCTTTTTGCAGGGCCTCCTTGAAAGTCCGGCCTATAGCCATGGCTTCCCCCACCGACTTCATCTGGGTGGTGAGGACCTGGTTCGCCCTTGGAAATTTCTCGAAGGCGAACCTGGGGCATTTCACCACAACGTAATCCACCGTGGGTTCGAAACAGGCAGGGGTTTTTCGCGTGATATCGTTGGTGATCTCGTCGAGGGTGTACCCCACGGCCAGCCGCGCCGCGATCTTGGCGATGGGGAATCCGGTGGCCTTGGAGGCAAGGGCACTGGAACGGGAGACCCGCGGATTCATCTCGATAACCACCATGCGGCCGGTCTCCGGGTGCACTCCGAACTGGATATTACATCCTCCGGTGTCCACGCCGATCTCACGGATGATGGCCAGGGAAGCGTCCCTCATCTCTTGGTATTCCCTATCCGTCAGGGTCATGGCAGGTGCAACGGTAATGGAGTCTCCGGTGTGGATCCCCATGGGATCGAAGTTTTCGATGGGGCAGACGATAACCACGTTGTCGTTCCGGTCCCTCATTACCTCCAGCTCGAATTCCTTCCACCCGAGGATGCTCTCCTCAATGAGGATCTCACCCGTCGGCGAAAGATCGAGACCCCACTTTACGTGCCGCTCCAGTTCCTCCATGTTGAAGGCCACGTTGCCGCCCGTCCCTCCCAGGGTAAAGGAGGGTCGGATGATGGCCGGCAGGCCGACCTCCCCCAGGATCTTCATGGCATCTGTCATGGATCTCGCATACCCGCTCCTGGGTAGATCGAGGCCGATCTTCGTCATGGCCGACTTGAACTGCTGCCGATCTTCGGCCTTCTCGATGGCCTCGTGGTCCGCTCCGATGAGCTCTACCCCGTACCTTTTAAACACCCCGCTCCTGTGCAGGGCGATGGCGAGGTTGAGGGCAGTCTGCCCCCCGAGGGTGGGAAGGACGGCATCGGGGCGTTCCTTCTGGACGATCCTTTCCAGGAACTCCGGATGGAGGGGTTCGATGTAGGTCCGGTCTGCCAGTTCCGGATCGGTCATGATCGTGGCCGGGTTGCTGTTGACCAGCACCACTTCATAACCTTCCTCCCTCAAGACCTTGCAGGCCTGGGTCCCGGAGTAGTCAAACTCGCACGCCTGGCCGATGATTATCGGTCCGGAACCAATTATGAGGATCTTCTTCAGGTCGGTTCTTTTAGGCAAGAGGGTTCTCCCGGGTCAGTGGAAAGTGAAAGGTGGAAAATGCATAAAAAGACGATTACCTTTCCACTTTGAACTCGTCACCTTCCACTGAATTCCTCCATCATTTCAACGAAACGTTTAAAAAGGTAGTGGGCGTCATGAGGCCCCGGAGAAGCTTCCGGATGGTACTGGACGGAGAACGCCGGGACCTCACGATGGCTGATCCCTTCAACCGTGCCATCGTTGAGATTCACGTGGGTCACATCCACCTTTTGACCTGCTTCGACCAGGGATTTTGCGTCCACGACGAAACCGTGATTCTGCGACGTGATCTCCACCCGCCCGGTGGAAAGGTTCTTGACGGGATGGTTTCCCCCGTGGTGCCCGAAATCAAGTTTGTATGTCTTTCCCCCCAGAGCCAGGCCAAGGATCTGATGGCCGAGGCAGATCCCGAAGACAGGAACCTTTCCCAGCAGACTCCTCACTGTCGCCACGGCGTACTTCAACGGTTCCGGATCACCGGGCCCGTTGGAAAGAAAGACACCGTCCGGCGAAAGCTCCAGGATTCTCTCGCTGCCTGTCCTGGCGGGGACGACCGTGATACGACAGCCCTCACCGGCAAGTTCCCTGAGGATATTTCTCTTGATCCCGTAATCAAGGGCGACCACGTGAAACCGGTCACCCGAGGGGCCGATCCCCCTGAGTGGATGGAAGGGACCTTCATCCCATGTGTATTCCCTGTCGGGGCTGACCTCCCGGACAAGATCCTTTCCCTCCATGGATCCCCAGGAACGGGCCGTCCGCAACAGTTCATCCTCATCGACGGTCCCAACGCCGATGGCCCCTGCCTGGGCACCTTTGTCCCGGATTCTCCTCGTAAGAGCCCGTGTGTCGATACCGGTGATCCCGGGGACGTCGTGGCGCTGGAGGTAGGGTTCCAGATCCTCGTCGGCCCTCCAGCTGCTGGTCACCCCGGAGCTCTCCCGGACCACGAATCCGGACACCCAGGGTTTAAAGGATTCCTCGTCCTTAGGATTGACGCCGGTATTGCCGACTTGAACAGGAGTCATCACCACGATCTGGCGATGGTAAGACGGGTCGGTGAGAACCTCCTGATACCCCGTCATGCAGGTGTTGAAAACCACCTCCCCGACGGCGGTTGCCCGGGCTCCGAAACCCCAGCCCCGATACACCGTGCCATCCGCAAGGGCGAGGACGGCCCTGGGCCGGCTGTAATTCAGAACATCAGCAAGGTTTTCCATCGGAATTCCTTTTGAGTGGAATTGGAAACAGGGAACAGCAAGAAGGGAAAAAGGAAGAATAAATCGCCTGCTTTTCGAAAAGGCCCCGGAAGAAGTGGTTGCTACCTCCCACCTTCCACCTTCCTCCTTCCACCCTCTTCTTTCAGAATTCCCTTCTCCCGGTGATAGACCAGCCTTCCTCCTACGAAGGTGCCTGCCACCTCCCCATGAAGGGTCATCCCGGAGAAGGGAGTGTTCTTCCCCCTGGAAAGAAAACCGGCCGGATCCACAGTCCATTCCCTGTCCAGATCCACAAGAACGATATCAGCTGGCTTCCCCTCGGCGAGGGATCCCCCGGGGAGCCCCGTAATCCCGGCCGGGTTTATGGTCCACTTGGCCACGGCATCCAGGATATTTAAACGACCATTTCTTACCAGTCCCATGGTCAGGGACAGGGCTGTTTCAAGGCCCGAAATCCCGAAAGAGGCCAGGTCGAATTCGACCTCCTTTTCGTCACGGTGGTGGGGGGCGTGATCCGTGGCAATCACGTCGATGGTCCCGTCAGCCAGTCCGGCGATTACGGCCTCCACGTCGTCGGCTGTACGCAGGGGCGGTTTCACCTTGGAATTGGTATTGTACCCCATCACAGCCTCATGGGTGAGTGTGAAAAAGTGAGGACAGGTTTCCGCAGTAACCCGAAGACCTTCCCTCTTGGCATTTCGAATAAGCTCCACTCCAGCCCTGGTGCTCACATGGGCGATGTGGATCCTGCCTCCGAACTCCCGGACCAGGGAAAGGTCCCTGGATATCCCGGCTGCCTCAGCGGAGGCGGGGATCCCCTCGAGGCCAAGGAGGGTGGATACGGATCCCTCGTGCATGACCCCCTCCCCGGTAATATCGAGATCCTCGGCGTGGTCAATGACAAATAGTCCGAAAGCGGCCGCGTACTGGATGGCCCGCCTCATGATCTCCCCGCTTCGAACCGGGGATCCGTCGTCCGAAACGGCAACGCATCCCGCCTCGGCCAGTTCCCCCATCTGGGAAAGGAACTCCCCTTTCATCCCCCTGGAAACGGACCCGATGGGATACACCCTGGCAAAACCCGCCTCAGAGGCGCGGTCAAGGATATAGGAGGTTACCGAGGCGCAGTCGTTAACGGGATCCGTATTGGCCATGCACATTACGGAGGTGATCCCCCCCTTGACGGCCGCCGCGGCCCCCGAAGCGACCGTTTCCTTGTACTCGAAACCGGGTTCCCTGAGATGGCAGTGCATATCTATAAAACCGGGGAGAACGAGGAGGCCTTTCCCGTCGAGCTTCCTGACCTCCCCTCCAGGTTTGATACCGGGCTTGACGGCGGTAACGATATCGCCATCAACCAGGATGTCCGTTACCTCGTCCCGGCCCGATGCCGGGTCGATAACCCGCCCGGAACTAATCAACCATTTCATCGGAGTCTCCGCAGAGGAGATACAAGACAGCCATCCTCACGGCCACCCCGTTCTCCACCTGGTTAAGGATGACGCTCCGGTTCCCATCCGCGACCTCGGAAGAGATCTCTACTCCCCTGTTGATGGGTCCAGGATGCATCACCAGGACATCCTCCTGGGCAAGGTCAAGCCGCGCGGGGCTTAACGCAAAGTACCGGGCGTATTCCCTGAGGGACGGGATGAGGGTGCCGCTCTGCCTCTCCATCTGTATTCTGAGCATGATAACGACATCCGCCCCGTCCAACGCCTCTTCAAAAGAAGCCGCGACCCGGACTCCGAGATCTTGGGCGCCGACCGGGATCATCGTGGGAGGCCCGAAAACCACCACTTCCGAACCCATGGTTTTAAAACCCGCAATGTCGGAGCGGGCTACCCGGCTGTGGGTGATGTCCCCGGCGATGACGACCTTGAGCCCGGAAAGGGTTCCCTTCCTCTCCCTCACGGTGAACAGGTCGAGGAGGCCCTGGGTGGGATGCTGATGGCAGCCGTCCCCGGCGTTGACGATGCTGCAGTTCAGCCTCTGGGCCAGCATCATGGGGGCTCCGCTGAACCGGTGACGGATGACTACAATGTCCGGGGCCATGGCCTCGATGTTCCTGGCGGTGTCGATCAGGGTCTCACCTTTGATGGTGCTGCTGGCTGAAGCCGTAAAGTTGACTGCGTCGGAGGAAAGACGTTTCGCGGCGATTTCGAAAGAGGTCCTTGTCCGGGTGCTGGGTTCGAAGAAGAGGTTCACGACCGTTTTGCCCCTCAAAGTGGGCACTTTCTTGATCTTCCTCCTCGAAATCTCCTTCATGCCGGCTGCGGCATCCAGAATCCGGGTGATGTCCTCCGGGGAAAGGCCATCGAGGCCAAGCAGGTGCCTGTTGTTACCTATCATGGGAAACCCCCCGCTGAAAACGTCCAACGTTCAACGTCTAACGTCCAACGGCCCCCTCCCCCTTTACAGGATCTTTCGTTTGACGTTGGACCTTGGACGTTGGACCTCGTAGTCATGTTATCTCCCCTTCCACCAGAACCACCTCATCCCTCTCATCCCCCAGCTCCTTTAACAGGACCTGAATCTGGTCATTTTGCCCCGTCGGTATATTTCGACCCACGTAATCCGGCCTTATGGGAACTTCCCTGTGGCCCCGATCCACCAGAACGGCAAGCTGAACCTTCGAGGGACGGCCATGGTCCATGAGGGCATCAAGGGCAGCCCGGATAGTGCGCCCGGTAAAGAGGACGTCGTCTACGAGAATCACCGTCTTTCCCGAAATGTCCCCCGGGAGATCGGTCAGTTTCGGAATGGGATGGGGACGGTGATTGATGTCATCCCGGTAAAAGGTGATATCAAGACTGCCCGCGGGGATATCCCCTCCCTCAACGCTCCTGATCTGATCCCGGATCCGCCCCGCGAGGACGGGTCCGGGGACCGGGATCCCGACAAGAAGAAGACCTTCCGGCCCCTTGTTCTTCTCCAGGATCTCGAAAGCGATCCTCCTGATGGAGCGGTCCATTTCAACCTGGTCAAGGATGATCTTTCTTCGCCGGCCTTTCATTGACCCCTCCCTGGTGAAAAAAAACCTCCCCGCACACAAGCGGAGAGGTCCAAAGAGTGATTTTTATAGTAATGCATTTTGCCTGTCCCTTTCTAATCTCACGGAATTAGTTTAAAGGGGCGTTTTGACGTTTCTTATCTCTCGAATGGTTCAGGTTGTCAAGGAAAACCGGGGACTCCGATCCTTTCCACGGGTCTTCCTGGTCGGAAAAGAGTGGGGACGGCCCACCAGGGGCTCCAGGCCGGGTCATATTATCCCTCTTCCCACCTCGCTCCCTTTCGTGCTAGATATCTCCGCATGGACCTGAAAAAACCCCTGATCATCTTCGTCGTCGGGTACCTCGTGGTGTCCGTATGGTGGATCGGCACTCCTTACATCAAAAACGCCATATTCCAGAATGAACTGGATAACATCGCACGGACATTGAGCGTGGACGGGACGGTCCAAAGGGCTCGCCGGCAGGTCCTGGAGGCGGTGAGGCAAAATGAGATCCCCGCCCAGGAGAAGGACTTTACCATCGTGCGCGACCAGGCTACCCGTCAGGCCTTTGTCGGGGTCAAATACACGGTAGCGGTGTCCACCCCCTTTAACCTTTACACCCACAACTGGCATTTCAGCCCCTCCGCAGAGTACGGCCTTCAGAAGATCCCGCAACCGAGCCAGTAACGAAAAACAGGGCCGGAAACCGCCCTGTGTCCATCTTGTCTGCCCCCTGCCCGTCGAGGTCCGTTTTTTTTTCCTTACCCTCTTCCCATTTACCCCTTGCCGTTTTTCTCAGTCCTTCATGTTCACGAACTGCAAAGGGACCTCGAGGTCCTCTTCCTTCAGTCTTGAGATAACCGCCTGAAGATCGTCGAACTTTTTGCCCGTGACGCGCACCTGGTCGTCCTGAATGGCCGCCTGGACCTTGAGTTTCGTATCCTTGATGATTTTCACGATCTTCTTCGCCATCTCCTTGTCAATCCCCTGAAGAAAGGTCCCCTGGCACTTGAGACTCCCCTGGGAGGTTCCCTCAGGGTCGGCAAAGGCAAGTCCCTTGGCCTCGACCTTCCGCCGGACAAGATGGGTCAGGACGATCTCCTGGATAGCCTTGAGCTTCATCTTGTCGGCCGCCAGGATCTTCAGAGTCCCCTCTTTGCGGTCCAGCTCCAGCTCCGAACGCGACTGGCGAAGGTCGTAACGGGTCGCGATTTCCTTCTTCGCGTTGTTGACCGCATTGTCCACTTCCTGCATGTCGATCCGGTTGACGATATCAAAAGACGGCATTGATCCTCCTTAATGCTGAAGGCCTGTTATTTAAAAAATGGTCCCTATCGGACGTCAAGAGTGCGTCAGATACGAGGCTCGACTGAGGAGGCAACCGGAGCGTACACATGGAACGTACGTGAGGATTGCCGAGGAGGGAGTACAAAGTAGATGACGCGCTATTGGTGGCCGTCCTAATCGATTCCATCCCCGATCCGGCCAAACCTTGGCCATTTTTTCTGCTTGTTCCATGACCAGTAAATCACCATTGCCTTGCCCTTGACATCCGCGATATCCACGAACCCCCAGAAGCGGCTGTCATTGGAGTTGTCCCGGTTGTCCCCCATCATGAAAATCTTTCCCTCTGGTACGGCTACCGGCCCGAAATTGTCCCTTGGCGCAGAAAACCCGCTCCGGGAATCCTCGAAACGGGCGTGGGGGTCCTCGATGGGCTGGCCGTCAATATAGACCTGCTTTCCCTGGATCTGAATGGTTTCACCTTCAACCGCGATACACCTCTTGATGAAATCAACCTTCCGGTCTCCCGGGAAGCGGAAAACGATGACATCCCCCCTTTTCGGCTCCCTCACCGAAAGAATCCTCTCATCGGAAAAGGGGATTTTTATGCCGTAAAGGAACTTGTTGACAAGGATGTGATCGCCGATCAGGAGGGTGGGTACCATGCTCGGGGAAGGGATCTTGAAGGCCTGGACCACGAAGGTCCTGATGAACAGCGCAAGGAGGAGGGCAAGGAGAATGGCTTCAAAATATTCCCTGAACTTGCTCTTGTTCCTGCCGCTTGCTTCCGTTTTGGCCTGGTCATTCCCGGTATTTTCTCCTGATGATTTCCTCTTTGCAGTCAAAATTTCCTCCTCAGCCAATACCCGGCATCCATCCCGGCCCCGTCTCTTCCGGGGCAACGGAACACCAGGATCTATTTCTCCACTTTCAGGACAGCCATGAAAGCATCCTGGGGAATCTGGACCTTCCCCACGCTTTTCATCCTCTTTTTACCTTCCCTCTGTTTCTCGAGAAGCTTGCGCTTCCTGGTAATATCCCCTCCATAGCACTTGGCGAGGACGTTCTTCCTCAGCGCTTTCACTGACTCCCGGGCGATGACACGGCTTCCGATGGCAGCCTGGATCACCACCTCGAACATCTGCCTTGGAATGATCTCCCTCATTTTCGCGGCAAGTTCCCTGCCGCGGTAGTAGGCCTTCTCGGATGGGACAATGACGGAAAGGGCGTCCACCGTTTCTCCGTTCACTTTTATATCCAGCCGGACGAGTTCGCCCGGACGGTCCTGCGCGGTTTCATAATCCAGGGAGGCATAACCGCGGCTGATCGACTTGAGTTTATCGTAGAAGTCGAAGATCACTTCGGCAAGGGGAACATCATATTCCAGGACAACTCTCCGGCCTTCGAGGTACTTTAACGAAACCTGCTGTCCCCTGCGCTCCCTGAGCAAGGCCAGAATTCCCCCGAGGTATTCATCCGGCAACAGGATCGTTGCCCGGACATAGGGTTCTCGAATCTCCTGGATCTCCACCGCGGCCGGCATCTTCGCCGGGTTCTCCACTTCCACCCAGGATCCATCCCTCTTTCTGACCCGGTAAACAACCGTCGGCGATGTGGTGACAAGGTCAAGGGAAAAATGCCTCTCCAGGCGTTCCTGGACCACCTCCATGTGAAGCATTCCCAAAAATCCGCATCGAAAACCAAAACCCAGGGCTTCGGAGCTCTCTGGTTCATACCTTAAGGAGGCATCGTTAAGGACAAGTTTCTCGAGGGCTTCCCTCAATTGGGAAAAGTCTTCGGCCACGGCCGGGTAAAGACCCGCGTAAACCATGGGACGGACCTTTCGAAACCCCGGCAGGGGATCCATTGCCGGATGGTTTGCCTCGGTCACCGTATCTCCGACCTGGATCCGTTTCAGGTCCTTGACGCCGGCAACGAAATATCCCACCTCCCCAGCGAAAAGGGCGTCCATTTTAACCGAAAGGGGCCGGAAAGCCCCGATTTCCCCCGTCTCATAAAGACCTCCCTGGGCCATGAGACGAACGCGGGTCCATGGCCTCAAGGTTCCCTCGAATATCCTCACCAGCCCCACGACACCCACATATTTGTCATACCAGGAATCGACGATAAGGGCCCTTAAAGGGCTCGACGAATCTCCAACCGGCGGGGGGATACGCCCCACGACAGCTTCCAGGAGTTCCCTGACCCCTGTACCTTTCTTGGCGCTCACCTGGAGGACTTCACCGGCTTCGATCCCGAGAACCTCCTCTAACTCCTCCATGACTCTCTGAGGGTCTGCATTGGGAAGATCAATCTTGTTGATGACTGGAATAATAACCAGGTCCTGTTCCACGGCGAGGTAGGCGTTGGCGATGGTCTGGGCCTCGACTCCCTGAACAGCGTCCACAACCAGGATGGCCCCTTCACAGGCGGAAAGGGACCGTGAGACTTCATAGGAGAAATCCACGTGTCCCGGAGTATCGATGAGGTTTAGAAGGTACTCCTTCCCATCTCCGGCCCGGAAGGACAGCCTCGCCGTCTGGGCTTTGATGGTGATCCCTCTCTCCCTCTCGATGTCCATGGAATCCAGGACCTGTTCGGTCCTTCCCCTTTTGCTGACTGCGCCTGTCACTTCCAGGATCCGGTCGGCAAGGGTGGATTTCCCGTGATCGATGTGGGCGATTATGGAAAAATTTCTTATGTGGGATTGTTTCATTTATCCTCTGATTTCAGAATTCCGGCACGGATCCAGGGTCCAAGGGTGATCCCGTTAAACCTCAAGCGTAAAGGATGGTTTTAATCTCGGACTTTTTTCGGTATGTCCGTACCCTTACATTCCCCCTCATCCTGCCCTTCCTCGGAACCCTGGTCCTGGGACTCCGGCTTATCTTCCAGGGGAGGGGCCTTGAACATTCGGAAGGGTCTTGCGGGATCCCGCAGAAAAAGGGCGACAATAAGATAAAACACGAACAGGGCAAAAGCCAACCCGAAAGGCGCTAGAATGTAGATCAGAGGGTTTATCATGTCAAGGGATGCCCCAGAAACAAGGCGCCGGCGGGCAAGTGCTACAATCCAAGGTCAAAGCTCATCCTCCAGTCCGTTCTTTCCGGGCTCTGCAGCCGGGAAAGGATCAGGGACCAGCAGCGTCCAGGTATCTCCAGGGAAAGGATCTCGTCGGCCATCGTCCGGGCATCGAGATCGTAGATGGCCTCACCCGAAAGCTCCGCTCCCAGGACAGGGAACCGTACCCTTCCACTCACGAGGTCCGGAAACCCAACAGTTGCCTCCCGACCCAGAACCAGTTCGAAATCCTCCCTCTCATAACCTGCTTTTACGCTCCACCCTTTCGCCGAGACTTCCCGGACATCCAGGGAGGGCAGGACGCGCCCCCACTGGGCATCACGGTTTACAGACCCCTCGAGGAAAAACCCTCGGCTGGAAAGAAGGGTCTGACCGTATCCCATCTGGAAGTCAAGGTCGGAGTCCCTCCATCCTCCGATCTCCAGGTCCCAGGCAACCCCACCTGAAACCAGACGGCTCCGAACGGCTGCCAGGCCCATCCTCCGATCTTCAATGGAATCCTTTCCGTCCCGAACCTGGAAAGAATTGAAATCAGCACCTTCGACCGCCGAAAATTCCAGATCGAGGTCGATTCGGTGACTTCCCCATTTCCCTCTGGCGGCCACGGAGGCCCTCTCCCTGAGGGTGAAAAGGTATGCTTCATCCTCCTGGGTTCCGTCCCCACCGAGGGAGAGGAAGGCCTCTCCATAAAGGGAGCCGGAAAGCCCCTCGAAGCCGGGGAGATCGAGATGCAGTGAAGGGATGATGAAGTTCCTTTCCATTCCCTCGCCGAACTGGGCCTGCTCCCCGGACAAGCCTGCCCGGAAAACCCCTGCCTCAACCGGCCCCAGATGGACTTCAAGACGCTCCCTTTCGAGATGACCGTTCGGGGTGTCGGCCCTGGCGAAGGCCCCGTCCGAGAGAAGCCTGTCTGAACCCGCGGCCAAATCCAGAAATTCCCATTTTGCCTGAATGGTGGCATGCCTCAGGACGGCTCCGGGATGCCGGTCCCCGAAGGTTTCTCCGAACAGGCCCGGGACGGCGGGGTCTCCGGTATCGTACCACCTGCCGCGCAGCCATATCCCTTCCGCAAGAGACATGGCGTGGTCGCCCCGGAAATACCATCGCCCGTCTTCCTCGCCCCCTATTGCAAAACCGCTCCAGTCCCCGCCCCCTCCATATTCGAGGCGGTACCTCCCCTCTCCGGCAAGGCCGAAGCTGTCACGGCTGAAGGTCCTCGGCGTGAGGGTCAAGTCAGCGTGCGATCCCAGGGTGATAAAAAAAGGCCATGAGGTTTCCAGGCCGAATTCCTCAGACATTCTAATTTCCGGTATTAAAAACCCCGTTTGCCTCTGGGTTTTCACAGGGTAAAAAAGAAAAGGCATGTAAAAGACCGGAATGCCGGCAATCCGGAAAGCGGCGTTACTGGCTGTCAGGTACCCTTCCTCCCTGACCCATATCCTGCTGGCCGTAAAGGACCAGTCGGGGCATTCCCCCGGACAGGTGGTGAACACACCCTGGCTGACTTTGAACTCTTCTGGTCCCAGACGCCGGATATCCTTCCCCCGAACCCGGAAACCCTCGGGCTCGAGAATGATCTCCCCCCGCCGGACCCCCCCCGTAAGATCCGAAAGATCAAGGACCAGGGAATCCCCTTTAAAGGTCACTCCCCCCGCCTCTTCCTCCATTTCCACCTGACCCGCAAGAGAAAGGATCTGAGTCGAGGGATCAAAACGCAAAGCCTCCGCCCGGACCTGAATCCCCTCGCCCAGGATCATGATCCCCCCTTCGGCAACCACTAACCCCTCCGGGGTGGTATGCATATTCGGGGCTAAAATGGTGATCCGGCCCGGCAGGCCCCCACCCCAGGCAGAGCCCGCCACGAGGGAAAGGAACATCAGGGAGGAGAACAACCGGAGGAGGGCTTTCATCTGTCGCCCCAGGGATCCTTTTTTCCGGACCCCGATTCCTTCAGGACCTTGGCTGCCAGGTGGATCGATCCCGCGGCAACGACCGTCCCTTCGGGTCCCGCGAGGGACGAAGCCAGTTTCAACCCTTCTGCCACCGTCGCGGCTGTCGTGACCCTGGACCCGGACTTCATCCTTTTTTTCATCTCCTCCAGTGGACAGGCCCTGGGATGGTCCATGGGAACCAGGACAAAATCCTTCCCTGCTGCAGCCATGGCCTCGGTCATCACCTCGATGTCCTTGTCCGAAAAAGCGGAAAACAGCCAGACGATCTTTTTCTCCCCAAGGGACCGGATGAGCCAGCGCACCGCCGCCGGGTTGTGAGCGGCGTCCACAATGATTTTTGGGGAACCTCCCAGATCATGGAACCTGCCAGGCCACCTGGCCCCGGCGATACCCCGGATAACGACCCCAGAATCCATGGAAAAACCTTTTTCCGCCAGGCACTCGAGGGTCGCGAGGGCCGTAGCTGTGTTTTCCATCTGAAAAAGACCCGGAAGGCCGGGAGAAATCACCGACAGATCCCACCTTCTCCCCTTGAACCACATGGTTCGACCCGAAGGTTCCCATCCGCAGGAAAAATCCCTTCCGCCGATGAGGGGAATGGCGTTGAAGGACTGTGCTGTGGCGAGGATGGCCTCAAGGGCGGCGGGACCGGCCCCATTTACGATGAGGGGCCGACCCGGGCGCAGGATCATGGCTTTCTCCACCCCGATCTTTTCGATGTTTTCCCCGAGCCACTCTTTATGGTCCAACTCGACACTGGTGATGACGGAGATCATGGGATCCGTCGCGTTTGTGGCGTCCCACCGTCCTCCAAGACCGACCTCAAGGAGAGCAATGTCCACATGATGCCGGGAAAAATGGACAAGCGCCATGGCAGTGGCGAATTCGAAATAACTCAGCTCAACCCCGCAAGCCTTCACGGTTTCCACGAGATCCTGAAGCTCCTCGGGATTCACGGGTTCCCGGTTGATGACGATCCTTTCCTCAAAACCGTGCAGATGAGGAGAGGTAAAACAACCGACGGAAAAACCCGCCGTTTCAAGAACGGAGCCGGCCAGGGCGACGACGGAACCCTTGCCGTTGGTCCCACCGACAATGAGATGGGGAAAGTTCAGATGGGGCGAACCCAGAGCGTCCAGCGCCCTCTGGATCCTTTCGAGTCCGGGCCGGATCCTGGATTCCTTCAGGCCGGCCAGATAGGCCAGGGCCGAAGGACGGATCATTGCCCCGTGAAGGCTTTAAGTAGGGTGACGATGGTTTTTTTCAGTTCTTTTCGGCTCACAACCCGGTCGATCATCCCGTGCTCCAGAAGAAACTCCGAACGTTGGAAACCTTCCGGCAGCTCCTGGCGAATCGTCTGCTCGATAACCCTGGGGCCGGCAAACCCGATGAGGGCCCGGGGCTCGGCAAGGTTGACATCACCCAGCATGGCAAAACTGGCAGTGACTCCACCGGTTGTGGGATCTGTTAACACGGAGATAAAAGGCAGCCCCTGACGCCGCAGCCTGGCAAGAGCGGCGCTGGTTTTGGCCATCTGCATCAGGGAAAGGGAACCCTCCTGCATCCTGGCCCCTCCGGAGGATGTGATCACCACGAGGCCGCATTCCTCCTCCATTGCCCGCTCCATCGCGCGGGCCACCTTTTCCCCGACAACGGACGCCATGCTGCCGCCAAGAAAAAAGAAATCGAAAACAACAAGGACAACCCTCAAACCGTCCAGGCTGCAGACGCCGGAGATAACCGCCTCGTTTAAGCCGGTTTTCTTTACCGCATTTCGAATCCGGTCGCGGTATTTCTGGGAATCGCGAAAACCCAGGGGGTCCTCGGTGAGGATCCCCTGGTCGAATTCTTCGAAGGTTCCCGGATCGACAAGAAGATCGATCCTTTCCCTCGCCGTGATCCTGAAATGGTAGTCACATTTCGGGCACACTTTGAGATTGCGCTCGACCTCCTTGCTGTAAACAATCCCACCGCAGTTGTTGCACTTGATCCAGAGACCCTCAGGCACGACCACCTTCCGGGTATCGGAACGCTCCGGGGGGGCTGATCTTTTTCGGAACCAGGACACCATCGGTCTCTCAGCCTACATCAACGTTGGGCAGCTTCTTCAAGGACTCGGCGATCATCTCATCAGGGTAGGAAAAATCCATCAGGTCCCCATCCAGATAGGCATCGTAGGCAGCCATGTCGAAATGACCATGACCGCTGAAATTGAAGACGATAACCTCTTCCTTTCCTTCCTCCTTGCATCGCAGGGCTTCGTCAAAGACCGCCTTCACGGCATGGGCGGTCTCGGGAGCGGGAATGAAACCTTCTACCCGGGCAAAGGTGATGGCCGATTCGAAAACCGGGTTCTGGGCATAGGCAAGGGCCTCCACAACCCCTTCCTTCTGAAGGAGGCTTACAAGAGGAGCCGCCCCATGGTAACGCAGACCTCCCGCGTGAATTCCCGGAGGAACAAAATCATGGCCAAGGGTATACATGGGAAGAAGGGGCGTCATCTTGGCGGTATCGCCGAAATCATAGGCGTAGACGCCTTTTGTCAGAGTCGGGCAGGAGGTGGGTTCCACAGCGATAAACCGGATATCCTCACCGGCAGCCTTCTCGGGCATGTAGGGAAAGGCGATGCCGGCAAAATTACTCCCACCGCCGCAGCAGCCGATGATCACGTCGGGTTGTTTCTCCCCCACTTTTTTAAGCTGATCTTTGACCTCCTGACCGATGACGCTCTGATGGATCATGACATGGTTCAGCACGCTACCCAGCGCGTATTTCGTGTCATCCCTGTTGACGGCATCCTCCACCGCTTCACTGATGGCGATCCCGAGAGTGCCGGGGGAATCCGGGCTGACTTCCAGAATGCCGCGTCCTGCATTCGTCCGGTTCGAGGGGCTGGCGATAACCTCGCTCCCCCAGGTACGCATCATCGAGCGTCGGTAAGGCTTCTGGTGGTAACTCACCTTGACCATGTAGACCGTGCATTCCAGGCCAAGCATCTTGCACCCAAGGGACAGCGCGCTCCCCCATTGTCCGGCCCCGGTCTCCGTGGCCAGCCGTTTAACCCCTTCCATCTTGTTGTAATAGGCCTGGGCAATGGCGGTATTCGGCTTGTGGCTTCCCGGAGGGCTGGCCCCTTCGTACTTGTAATAGATCCTGGCGGGAGTCTCGAGATATTCTTCAAGATGAAAAGCCCGGTAAAGGGGGGTAGGCCTCCAGAGCCTGTAGATGTTCAGGACCTCTTCCGGTATATCGATCCACCTCTGGGTTGATACTTCCTGTTCGATGAGGCTCATGGGAAAAATGGGGGCAAGATCCTCTGGACCAATGGGCTGACCCGTACCAGGGTTAAGTGGCGGTCCGGGCATCACCGGCATGTCGGGCGCTATGTTGTACCACCTCTTCGGCAGGTCCTTCTCATCCAGATTGATCTTCTTTGTTATCATCAAGATCTCCTTTCTGGTCTCTTTCCCCAAAACAGGGGATTAAATACAAGGATACGACTGAAAGACTTTGGGCATATTCAAAAATAGTTAGCATGGTTGCTGGATTTGTTCAAGAAAAGGGATCTTTCCCAGCAGGATGCAGGGCAAAAAGAGCCGCCAGAACCCAGGGATTGTGAACCTTAAGGACCCGTCCTTCCCTTCACCACCAGGGACAGAAGCTTTTTCCTTGCGACTGCCGGATCCAGTTCAACCTGCCCGGGAAGCACCTGTGCGCACAGGAGCCTTTCCTGCAACCGGAGGTGATCCGGCAAATACCGGTCGGCAAGGGTCCTTTGCGCACCGGTGAGAGTCTTCCGGGTGGACCCTGAAGATCGTATCACACCCCCCTCCAGGTGGTGGAAGTGATCGACGGCACTGATCTGATCCGGGACCTTGTGAGCGGCCACAAGAACGGTGGCCTCCCTGGCATCCCTGAAGGCCACGGCCCTTTGAAAAAATTCCTTTGCGCCTTCCGGGTCCAGCCCGTCTGTGGGTTCATCCAGGATCAGAACCGATGGGTTCATCCCCAGCACTCCAGCGATGCCAGCCTTCCTCATCTGGCCGCCGGAAAGGGAATGGATCGGGCGTTCAAGAAGACCGACATCCAGCCCGGCCCATTCGCAAGCCTCCAGAACCCTTTTCCGGACCTCCTTGACGCCGAGCCCCAGATTCCTTGGACCAAAAGCAATGTCTTCGAAAACAGTGTCCGAAAACAGCTGTCTTTCAGGATTCTGGAAAAGAAGGGCGATCTTCGCCGGTATGGAACCCGGTTTCTTCGCCAGGGCAGTCAGGGGTTGTCCCCGGAAAAACACGGTCCCGCGGTCAGGTGAAACAAGGCCGTTCGCCATCTGGAGGAGCGTGCTCTTCCCGGAACCATTGCGCCCGCAGATCATGCTGAAAGATCTTTCCGGGATCCCGAGTTCGAGGCCCCGCAACAGGTCCGGTTCCTCCCTTTTTGGAAGACCATAACGGAACCAGATCTTGGAAAAGTTTATGGCTTTTGCCCCTTCGACCTCACTGGCCGGGGATTTTTCATCCTGCCATTGGGAAGTGCTCTTCCGGTCCGCCATCCTTTTCAGGACGGAAGACACTTCTTCCATGTCCATGGGATTTGCGATCCTTACGCCTTCCCTTTCAAGGGCAAGGGACAGTCCCACCAGAAAGGGTGGTTTCATCCCGGATCTGTTCCTTTCTGAACCTTTGCGGAAAAAGACCATTGGAGGATCATCCTGGACGATTTGCCCCTTTTCCATAAGAACCACCCTGTCCGCCAGGCAGGCTTCGGACAGATCATGGGTGATCAGGATCACGGTCTTTCCCCGGGACGCAACGTCCCGGAGCGCAGACATGACCGCCGCTTTCCCATCCGGATCGAGGAAAGTGGTGGGCTCGTCGAGGATAAGAACCTCGGGTTCCAGAACGAGAACCCCGGAAAGGGCAACCAGTTGCTGTTCTCCACCGGAAAGGAGATGAGGCATCTTCTTTTCAAGGTGCCTTATCCCGAGCTCATCCATGATCCCGTGGACTTTTTTATGGATGGTTTCAGGCGGTTGTGCCGCAACCTCGAGACTGAAAGCAATATCCTCTTCCACGATCGATGTGACGATCTGATTCTCCGGGTTGGAAAAGAGTATCCCCACTCGGGGATTGGGCATTCCTGGCAGGACCTCATAACCTCCTGCCAGGATATGCCCTTTGTCGGGCTTCAACATCCCTTTCATCAGCAGTGCGAGGGTGCTCTTTCCCGCCGCGTTGGGCCCGATAAGGGCAAGGAATTCCCCCTGCCGGGCGTCAAGGCTCAGGCCATCAACGGCACGGATCCCGCCGGCGTAGGTGAAAGTCAGATCCCTGATCTCGAGGAAGGACATTGGAAAATTCCTGGTTCCCTGTTCCGGTTCCTGGTCCAGATGTCAAATGATCAGTTCCCGGTCCCTCGTTCCCGACCCAGTCTCCCGGGATTCCAGGTTCAAGGTTAAAGATGCAAAGTTCCGGGTATTTGGTACCAGGTACTAGGTACCCGGTTCACGTTTTTGAGTTCAGGCACAAATGCCGAAAAAAAAGCAAGGACTTCTGCCCTTGCTTTTTAGCATAAAATCGATGGGTAAATGAGGTTTCAGTCCTCTTTTTTCTCCTTGGGAGAAGTCTCTTTCTTGGCTGAGGAAGTACTTTTTCCCTCGGTTTTTTTCGTCTTGGCCTTGGTCTCCGTCTTCTTGCTGGACTTGGTTTCCTTTTCGGCTTCAGCTTTTTTCCCGGAGCCTGAGGCCTTTTCCCCCTTGGCCTCTTTTCCAGCAGCCTTTCCGGTAGACTTTGGAGCCGCTGTCTTGGTCTTGGTCTCGGTCTTGGTCTCTGTCTTGGTCTCTTTCTTGGTCTCTTTCTTGGTCTCTTTCTTGGTCTCTTTCTTGGCCTTTTCTTTGGCCTTCGGCTTCTGTGTTTTGGATTCGGTCGGCGCCGGCCGGTCTACAAGCTCAACGATTGCCATGGGGGCGTTATCCCCCGGCCTCGGTTCAAGCTTCAAAATCCTTGTGTATCCTCCCTGCCGGTTCTTGTAGCGGTCGGCGTAGACAGAAAAAAGCCTCTTGACCGCATCGTTTGTGCGGATAAAAGCCACCGCCTGCCGTCGGGCATGAAGGTCGCCCCTCTTTCCGAGGGTTATCAATTTTTCCCCGATTCTGGCAATTTCCTTGGCCTTGACTTCCGTCGTAATGATCCGCTCGTGCGCCAACAGGGAGGTTACCATGTTTCGAAACATGGCCTTCCTGTGGGCCGAGGTCCTCCCGAACTTTTTCCCCGCTTTTTGGTGACGCATCCTAATCCGCCTTTCGTCAGGTGACGTCTATCCCGCACCGATGGGCAATGGAACTCAGGAAAGCTCCTGGGCTTCCTCGGAGACGGCTTCAGCCTCCTCCGGAGTCCAGCCGCGGATATCCATCCCGAAGGAGAGCCCCATTGCATCAAGAAGTTCCTTGAGTTCGTTAAGGGATTTCCTGCCAAAGTTCTTTGTCCTGAGCATCTCCGGCTCGGTCTTCTGCACCAGTTCCCCGATGGTCCTGATATTCGCGTTCTGGAGACAATTGATGGACCGGACGGAAAGCTCCAGTTCGTTGACATGTCTGTTGAGCTTCTCGAACAGCTTTTTCTTCTCTTGTTCGGACCCTTTTTCCTCCTCCTCATCCGTGACCTCGATTTCCTCGAAATTGATGAAGAGGTTCATGTGCTCCTTGATGATCTTCGCCGCAATAGCCAGAGCGTCCTCGGGTCTCACGCTGCCGTCTGTGGTGATTTCCATAATAAGCCGGTCGTAATCCGTCACCCGCCCGACCCTGGCGTTTTCAACCCGGTAATTTACCTTGATGATGGGGGAATGGATGGAATCTATCGGGATGAAATCCACCGACAGCTCCTCGTCCCTGTTGCGTTCGGCAGTCACGAACCCCTTGCTCAGGTTGACCACCATCTCCATCTTGAGATGGGCGCCTTTCTCCAGGGTGGCGATATGATGCTCGGGGTTGAGGATCTCAACATCCTGATCGGTGATAATGTCCGCGGCGATGACAGGCCCCTCGCGGTCCACATCCACCGAGATCACCTTCGGTTTGGCGCTGTGAACGCGAAACCGGAGCTCCTTGAGGTTAAGAACGATCTGGGTCACATCTTCAAAAACCCCCGGGACCGTGGAAAATTCGTGGAGGACTCCCTCGATCCGGAAGGCTGTCACAGCCGCTCCCTGAAGGGAAGAAAGAAGAATCCTCCTCAGGGCATTCCCAAAAGTGGTGCCGAATCCACGCTCGAATGGTTCGGCAATAAAGCGGCAGAATGTATCCGTGCATTCCTCCGCGGAAAATTCCAGTTTCCTCGGGCGGGTAAGGCTTTTCCAGTTCTTCTCCATCATGGCCGTATTTCCCCTTCCGACGGACGGTTTACTTGGAATAGAGTTCCACGATGAGCTGCTCGTTTACCGGGAGGGCAACCTCATCTCTGCTTGGAAAGTTCTTGAACACTCCCCTGAAACTCGTCGCTTCCAGCTCCAGCCATGCGGGAATGCTCTTTCTCTCGGCGGAAACAAGGGCTTCCCGAATCCTGGAGGAATTCCTGCTCTTTTCCTGGATCTGGACCACATCTCCCGGTCGAAGGAGGTAAGAGGGAATATTGACTTTCCGTCCGTTGACCATGACATGCCCATGCCGGACCAGTTGCCTGGCATCGGAACGGGAACCGGCAAATCCAAGCCTGAAAACGGTATTGTCCAGCCTCCGCTCCAAAAGGATGATCAGGTTCTCGCCGGTTACGCCTTTTTGCCTGTCGGCCACCTTGAAGTAGCTCCTGAACTGACCTTCCATAATGCCATAGATCCGCCGGGCCTTCTGTTTTTCACGGAGCTGGATTCCGTAATCGGAATGCTTGATCCTGCGGCTGCCGTGCTGTCCGGGGGGGTAGGGCCTTCTCTCAACGGCACACTTGTCGGAATAACACCGGTCCCCCTTGAGGAAGAGTTTAGCCCCTTCCCTCCGGCAAAGCCGACAGACGGATTCCCTGTATCTTGCCAATTTAAACCTCCTTGATCCCTCTAGACCCGTCTTCTTTTGGGCGGTCGACACCCATTATGGGGAATGGGGGTCACATCGCGGATGAGGGAGACCTCAAGACCCGCTGCCTGAAGGGATCTAAGGGCCGCTTCCCTCCCCGATCCGGGCCCTTTCACCAGGACGTCTACCTTTCGCACGCCGTGCTCCATGGCCCTCTTCGCCGCGTCCTCGGCAGCCAGCTGAGCCGCGAAGGGTGTGCTTTTCCTGGATCCCTTGAACCCCTTGCTCCCCGCGCTGCACCAGGACAGGGTGTTCCCCGTCGGATCCGTAATGGTAATGATCGTATTATTGAAGGTGGCCTGGATATGAGCCACCCCGGCAGGAACGTTTTTCTTTACTTTCTTGCCGGTACTTCGCTTCGGTTTTGCCATCCTCTCCTCCCGTAACTGGGACTACTTCTTCTTCCGGCCGCCGATGGACGGACGGTGTCCTTTTCTGGATCTGGCGTTGGTCCGTGTCCTCTGCCCCCTCACCGGGAGCCCTCTTCGATGCCTCAGACCTTCATAGGTACCCAGGTCCATTTTTCTCTTGATGTTAAAAGAGATGTCCCGGCGCAGATCACCCTCGACCATGTGGTGTTTGTCGATGATCTCCCTTAACCGGATGACCTGGCTCTCGTCCAGATCCACAACCCTCGTATCGGGATCGACATCGGCCGACTGAACGATCCTGGTCGCCATGGAAGGACCGATCCCATAAATGTAGGTAAGAGCCACCTCCACCCTCTTGCTTCTTGGCAAATCAACTCCGGCAATACGCGCCACCTGAGCACCTCCTGCTTTCAGCCCTGCCGCTGCTTATGCTTCGGATTTTCGCAGAGCACCCGCACAATCCGCTTGCGACGGATGATCTTGCATTTGTCACACATTTTTTTGATTGATGGTCTGACTTTCATGACGTCCTCTTCTGTCCGGAATGGTCTCTCACTTGGCCCGGTAGGTGATCCTGCCCCGGGAAAGATCGTAGGGGGACAACTCTACCGTAACCTTGTCTCCGGGAAGGATCCGGATGTAGTGCATCCTCATCTTCCCCGAGATATGCGCAAGGACCTGGTGTCCGTTTTCCAGTTCCACCCGGAACATGGCGTTGGGAAGCGGCTCAATGACCGTCCCTTCCACTTCAATGGCTTCTTCCTTGGCCATCAGCTCTCATTCTCCTCATGAGCCTCCTGATCCAGGGTAAGGATCCGGGGCCCATTTTTCGTAACGGCGACCGTATGCTCGAAATGGGCGGAGAGGCTTCCGTCCGTCGTAACCGCAGTCCAGCCATCTTCCAGGACCCGGACTGAATCCCCTCCCTCATTGACCATCGGCTCAATGGCGATGGTCATGCCCTCTTCCAGACGGGCACCCCACTTCGGTTCCCCGAAATTGGGGACCTGGGGATCCTCGTGGAGCTTTTTGCCGATCCCATGACCGACAAAGACCTTGACCACCGAGTATCCGTTCCCCTCCACAAAACTCTGGACCGCATGACCCAGGTCCCCAAGCCTGTTGCCAACGACTGCGGTCTGGATTCCTCTTTCCAGAGCTGTTCGGGTAACCTCCAAAAGCCTCCTCGCACGGCCGTTTATCCTGCCTACGGGAAGCGTCACCGCCGAATCGGAGAAAAATCCCTTATGAAAGGCCCCGAAATCCAAGCCAACGATGTCTCCTTCCCTCAGCCGTCTTTTCCCTGACGGGATGCCGTGAACAACCTCTTCGTTCACGGAGACACAAATGGCTGAAGGATAACCACTGTACCCTTTAAAAGCTGGAATGATCCCGAATGAATCCGATAGCCTCTCTGCTTCGGCCTCGATCACAGAAGTGGTTATGCCTGGTTTGACCACCTCCTCCATCATCTTCAGGATCCTTCCGACGATCCGTCCTCCCGCCGCCATGACCTCGATTTCTTCGGCGGTTTTCCTGGTGATCATCCCTGGCAACCGCTTTCTACAACCTCGACGATCCTCGAAAAAATAAGATCTTTAGAATCGTTCCCTTCGATCCTTTTTAAAATGCCTTTTTTTTCATAGAACGCCACGAGGGGTTCGGTCTGCTGTCTGTAGACGGCAAGCCTCTGCCGGATCGTCTCTTCCTTGTCGTCGTCCCTCTGGTACAGATCGCCACCGCACCGGTCACACACCCCGTCCCGGGTCGGGGGATTGAAAACCAGATGATAACTTTCTCCGCAGTTGCGACACATCCTCCGGCCTGTAAGGCGAACCACAAGTTTTTCCTCATCCACCTCGACACTCAGCACACAGTCGATGTTCCGCCGAAGGGACTGGAGAATCCCGTGAAGCGCCTCGGCCTGGGGAATGGTCCTCGGGAATCCGTCCAGGATGAACCCGCCGGACGCATCCTCTTCCTGAAGCCTTTCACCTATGATGCCGATGACGACCCTGTCGGGAACAAGCTCCCCCCCGTCCATGAAGCCTTTTGCCTCAAGCCCCAGGGGCTTTTCATCTCTCACGGCCGCCCTGAGAATATCGCCAGTCGAAATCTGAGGGATATTCCACCGATCGACCATCATTTTTGCCTGGGTACCCTTCCCTGCCCCGGGTGGTCCCAGAAGGATCAGATCCATCACCGTCTCCCCTTGATCCGGCCCTTCTTGATGAACCCCTCGTAATGCCTGGTGACCAGATGCGTTTCAATCTGGGTGACCGTGTCAAGGGCCACTCCGATGACAATGAGAAGACCGGTTCCGCCAAAGTAGAACGGGACGTTGAAGATTCGGTAAAGGATCTCGGGCATCACACAAACCAGGGAAAGATAGATGGCCCCTCCGAAGGTAATGCGTGACAGGACCCGATCGATATACTGGGCGGTTCTGGTTCCAGGCCGGATCCCCGGGATGTATCCTCCGTATTTTTTCAGGTTTTCGGCCACATCCACAGGATTGAACTGGATCGCCGTGTAGAAGTAACAGAAAAAGACGATAAGAGCCACGTAGAGAACCGTGTACAAAGCCCGTCCCGGGGCGAAAGTCTGCGCCACCGTTTCCATGATGGGAATCCGGATGAATCCCGCGACGGTGGCCGGAAACAGAAGAATCGAGGAGGCGAAAATGGGGGGAATAACCCCCGACGTATTCACGCGGAGGGGTAGATGAGTGCTCTGTCCCCCATACATCTTCCTCCCGACGACCCGTTTCGCGTACTGGACCGGGATCTTTCTCTGCCCGCGCTCCATGAAAATGATGAAAGCCACCGCCGCCACCATGATTGCCACAACAAAGAGCATCAGAAAGGCCGATATTTCTCCTGTCCTCACGAGGGAGAAGGTCTGGCCGGTAGCAGTAGGCATGCGGGCGACGATCCCCGCAAAGATGATCAAAGAGATCCCGTTTCCTATTCCCCTTTCCGTGATCTGTTCACCCAGCCACATGATGAACGCGGTTCCAGCTGTCAGGCTTAGAACCGTCATGAACCGGAATCCCCAGCCCGGGAACGGCACGATCAGGGCACCTCCCGGACTCGACATCTGCTCGAGACCTACCGAGATAGCCAGGCTCTGGAAGGCTGCCAGGCCAACGGTCCCGTAACGGGTGTACCGGGTGATCACGCGCCGGCCTTCTTCCCCTTCCTTGGCGAGTTTCTCCAGGTGTGGGATCACGACGGTCAACAACTGGATGATGATGCTGGCCGAAATGTAAGGCATGATGCCGAGGGCGAAGATGGTCATTCTCAAGAGAGCGCCCCCGGAGAAGAGATCGAAGAATCCCAGAAGGGTCCCCTTGGCCTGCGCGAAGAATTCGGCGAGGGCCAGGCCGTCAATGCCTGGAGTGGGGATGTGGCATCCAACCCGGTAAACGGCAAGGAGCGCCAGGGTGAACAAAACCCGTCTCTTCAGTTCGGGGATCTTGAAAATGTTGATAAAACTGGAAATCAAAGGAGTCCCCTTTAGATTATCTCTACCTTACCCCCGGCTTTTTCGATCTTGGCCGCCGCGGAAAAGCTTACCTTGTGAGCCTTGATGGTGATCGCCCTTTCGATCTCCCCATCCCCCAGAACCTTCACCGGCATCCCTTTTCTTACAAGCCTGAGTTTGAGCATAAGCTCGGGATCAAGGGTTTCCACGTCGGGGATCTTCGCGAGATCCCGGAGGTTGACGATGGAATACTCCGTTCGGGAAAAATTGGTAAAACCCCGTTTCGGCAGGCGCCTCTGAAGGGGCATCTGTCCGCCTTCGAAACCGACCCTCACCTTGCCCCCGGAGCGCGACTTCTGTCCCTTGTGACCGTGCCCGCAGGTCTTCCCGAGGGTGCTCCCCGGTCCACGGCCGGCTCTCTTTTTCCTCGAGTGGCTTCCCCTCGATGGCTTCAGATTATGGAGCATCTATTCTTCCTCCACGGTCCGGACACGCACCAGGTGGGACACTTTCTTCACCATCCCCATGATGCAGGCATTGTCGTCGTGCCTTACCGTCTGGTTTAGTTTTTTCAGCCCCAGGCTGCGGATCACCTTCTCGTGCCTCCGGGCCTTCCCGATGGTGCTTTTAACCAATGTCACATCGATCTTCGACATTTTGACATCTCCCGGCATCAACCGTGCAGGATCTCGCTGACTTTCTTGCCGCGAGTGTTGGCAACGTCCTCGGGGCTCCGCAGCTCGAGAAGACCCTGCAGCGTCGCTTTAAGGACATTATTGGGGTTGTTCGTCCCAAGGCACTTGGTCAGGATATCCTTGACACCCAGGGCCTCCATGAGAGCCCTGACCGGGCCGCCGGCGATGACGCCGGTCCCGTGGCTGGCGGGCTTGAGAAGAACCCTGGCGCTGCCCCACCTTCCGATGACCTGATGGTAGATGGTCGTCCCGTGAAGGGGGATCCTGAAAAGGCTTTTCTTGGCCTGATCGATGCCCTTGCGGATAGCCTCGGGAACCTCGTTGGCCTTCCCGTGCCCGAACCCGACGAGCCCCTTGCCGTCGCCCACAACGACCAGGGCGCTGAAGCGAAACCTCCGGCCTCCCTTGACCACTTTGGCGACCCGGTTGATAAATACGACCTTGTCGATGAGTTCAGCTTCATCGATGGTTACGTCCCTCAATGGTTGCCTGGCGCTTCTGTTCGTGCTCATAAGTTTTCTTCCTGTGCTTTTTCCGGGGTCAAAAGTTAAAACTTAAGACCGCCTTCCCTGGCCGCTTCCGCAAGAGCCTTGAGGCGGCCGTGGAACCTGAATCCGCCGCGATCGAAGGCTACCATCTCTATATTATTCTGAACCGCCCGCTGGGCAAGGAGCTTGCCCACCTCCTTGGCTGCCTCCGCGTTCCCGCCCGTTTTCAGCGATTCACGCAGTTCCCTGTCCATGGAGGAAGCACTCGCCAGAACATGACCCAGGTCATCGTTAATGATCTGGGCGTAGATATGCCGCGCGCTTCTGAAGACGGCGAGCCTCGGCCGCCGGGCCGTTCCCCGCAATTTTCCCCTTGTCCGTCTTCTCCTGGCCTGGCGGGTCCTTATCTTGTCTTCGATCCTTCCCACTTTTTCAATCCTCCGGATATGCGCTTAGGAACCGGCCTTGCCGGCCTTGCGTCTGATCCTCTCTCCAACATACTGGATCCCCTTCCCCTTGTAGGGTTCCGGGGGACGGATGGCCCTGATATCAGCTGCCGTCTGTCCGACTTTCTCCTTGTCGATCCCCTTGACGGAAATCCTGTTGCTCTTGTCCACCTCGGCAGTGATCCCCTCGGGTAGCTTGAACTCAACCGGGTGTGAATATCCAGCGTGGATCTCGAGGATATTTCCCTTCGAAAGGGCCCGATAGCCAACACCTACCATGTCCAGATCCTTCTGGAATCCTCCCGTGACTCCCACGACCATGTTGTTGACAAGGGAGCGAACCAGCCCCTGGAATGCGGTCTTCTCCTTGGGCCTCGAAGGGGGCAGGACATGGATGGAACCGTCTTTCATCTCAACCTTGACCTCCGAGGGGAGATTTCGGCTCAAAAGCCCCTTCGGCCCCTTGACGGTGATCTTCTGTCCCTCGATTTTCACATCCACCCCATCGGGGATGGGTATGGGTTTTTTCCCTACTCTCGACATGGCATTTAACTCCAGATTACTCTTGCGTCTGTTTCTTCACCCGTTGCGGTTGACTCTCACCACACGTAGCAGAGGAGCTCTCCCCCGACTTTCTGCGCCCGGGAATCCTTGTCTGTAAGGATGCCCCTGGAAGTGGAAAGGATGGCGATCCCGAGACCGTTCAAGACCCTGGGTATCTCATCGTTGGCCACGTAAACCCTTTTTCCGGGGCGGCTGATCCTCTGCAGGTTCTCGATGGCGGGACTTTCCGACTCCCCGTATTTGAGAGTGATCCGGATCACACCCTGCCGGCTGTCCTCGATCAACCTGTAATTAATGATGAACCCTTCGTCTCTCAGGATCCTCGCGATCCCTTCCTTTATCGATGAGGCGGGAACATCCACTTTTTCTTTGCCGGCAACGAGGGCGTTGCGGATCCTGGTGAGCATATCGGCGATGGGGTCTGTCATGGACATTTTTGCTTCCTCCTACCAGCTCGCTTTGACGACGCCGGGAATCTCCCCGGCAAGGGCCCGGTTCCTGAAGCAAATCCTGCACATGCCGAAACGCCTTAGATATCCACGGGACCTCCCGCAGACGGGACACCGGTTGTAGGCTCTGGAAGCGAACTTTGGTTGTCTTTTGGCCTTGTTCATCAGGGATTTCTTGGCCATTTTTCCTCCAATCCTATTTCCTGAAAGGAACACCAAGGAGGCTGAGAAGCTCTCTCGCTTCCTCGTCGGTCTTGGCGCTGGTCACAAAGGTGATGTTCATTCCCTTGACCTTTTCCACCTTGTCGTAGTTGATCTCGGGGAAAATAAGCTGTTCCCGCACACCGACGGTCAGGTTGCCGCGGCCGTCAAAACCCCGTGGCGAGATACCCTTGAAATCCCTGACCCTCGGAAGGGCAATATTCAAGAGACGGTAGGCGAAATCGTACATCTTCCCTTTCCTGAGGGTGACACAGCATCCTATCGGGTTTCCCTCCCTCAGCTTGAAATTGGCGATGGACTTCCGCGCCCGCGTCAGGACCGGCCTCTGGCCCGTGATGGTCTGCAGTTCCTCCATGGAGGTGTCCAGGACCCTCGCATTCTGAAGGGCTTCCCCAAGACCCATGTTAACGACGATCTTCTCCATCTTCGGCACCTGCATGACGTTCCGGTAACCGAAGGCCTTCATCATGGCCGGGACGATCTCTTCCTGATATCTTTTCTGCAATTCGCTCATGGGGGTTTTTCTCCCGATCAATCGAATGATTCGCCGCATCCGGCGCAGAGTCTCACGATCTTGCCGTCCTCGAGGCGCTGTCTGCGGATCCTCACTCCCTTTCGGCATTTCTCACAAAACAGCATGACGTTGGGCAGCTTCAAGGGCCCCTCTCTCTCGATGATCCCCCCCTGTTTCTGGGATCCGGTGGGGCGCTGGTGGCGCTTGATGAAGTTGACCTTCTCGACAACAACGCTGTCCTTGTCCCTGAGGACCTTGAGAACTTTGCCTTTCTTCCCTTTTTCCTTACCCGCCGTCACAACGACGAGGTCATTTTTCCTTATGCCGATGCCTGCCATCGATGCCTCCTAAAGAACTTCAGGCGCCAGGGAGACGATCTTCATGAAGTTCTTGCCTCTCAGTTCCCTTGCGATAGGTCCGAAGATCCGCGTTCCGATGGGCTCCCTTGCCTCGTTGATGATGACTGCGGCATTGTTGTCAAACCGGATGTAGGAACCATCAGGTCGGCGAATCTCCTTTTTGGTCCGGACGATCACGGCCTTGTGGACATCCCCTTTTTTGACCTTGGATTCCGGAGCGGCCTCCTTGATGGACACCACGATGATATCGCCCACACTGGCGGATTTCCGCCTGGATCCACCGAGAATCCGAAAGCAGAGGACCTTCTTGGCACCGCTGTTATCGGCCACATCGAGGATCGTCTCAACCTTGATCATCTCTAACCCTCATTTCTCTGAGCCAGATCCTGGTCCTGCGCGGCCCGCTCGATGATTTCCAGGAGCCTGAACCTCTTGTCCTTGGAGATGGGGCGCGTCTCGATGATCCGGACCGTATCCCCGACGTTGAGGTCGTTCTTTTCATCGTGGACCTTGTACTTGACCCGCTTGCTCACGAACTTCTTAAAAACGGGATGGGCAAACTTTCTCTGGGTCTGGACCACCGCCGTCTTGTTCATCCGGTTCCCGACCACTGTCCCGATAAGGATCTTCCTTACAGTCTTTTCTTTTTCTGACATCACTCGACCCTCTCCGATACTCGCCGTTTCTGCGCGATCACGGTTTTCACCCGCGCAAGATCCTTCTTGGTTAGGGGCAGCCGCATGGGATTCTCCAACTGGTTCGTAGCCAGCTGGAACCTCAGGTTGAAAAGTTCGGCACCCAGCTCGGCCTCTTTCCGGACAAGCTCATCAAGGGTCAGGTCCCTCAGCTCGGCGGCTTTCATTTCACTTCCTCCCTGAGAAGCATCCGGGTCTTGATGGGAAGCTTGTGGGAAGCGAGCCTCATGGCCTCCTTGGCGATCTCCTGGGTGACCCCTTCAAGCTCATAAAGAATGCGCCCCGGTTTGACAACGGCGACCCAACCTTCCGGAGAACCTTTCCCTTTCCCCATTCTTGTCTCAGCAGGCTTCTTGGTCACAGGCTTGTCGGGAAAAACACGGATCCAAACCTTGCCGCCTCTTTTGACATGCCGGGTGATGGCGATACGCGCCGACTCGATCTGCCTTGAGGTGATCCACCCCGGTGTGAGAGCCTGGAGCCCGTAATCCCCGAAACTCAGCTCGTTGCCTCGGTTCGAGGCGCCCTTCATCCGGCCGCGCATCTGCTTTCTGAATTTGACTTTCTTCGGCATTAACATGGCGATTTCTCCTGGTGCACCAAATTCCCGGGGATGGGATCAAACTCCCCCTCAGGCTGAAACTTCTTCTCCGACACCGCTAAGGCCGGTGATTTCACCCTTGAAAACCCAGACCTTGACACCGATCACTCCGTAGGTGGTTTTTGCCTCTGCAAAGCCGTAATCGATGTCGGCCCTCAGGGTCTGGAGAGGGACTCTGCCTTCCCTGTACCATTCCCGGCGCGACATTTCCGCTCCGTTGAGACGACCCGCCACCATGACTTTGATCCCCTCAGCCCCGAAACGAAGGGCAGAGGAAACACTCCTTTTCAAGGCCCTGCGGAAAGCGACCCTGCGCTCCAGCTGTCCCGCGATATTTTCCGCGACAAGCTGGGCCTCCACCTCGGGTTTGCGCACCTCAACGATGTTGATGAAGATGTCCTTGTCGGTCATCTTCTGAATCTCCCTCCGAAGGGACTCCACCTCCGCGCCTTTCTTCCCGATGATGATCCCGGGACGGGCCGCGTGGATATTGATCCTTGCACGCTTTGCTGTTCTCTCGATGATGATATCGGAAACGCCCGCGTTAAAGAGCTTTCCCTTGATGAACTTCCTGATGCGGATGTCCTCATGAAGAAGCTTCGAGAATTCCTTCTCGGCGTACCAGCGGGAATCCCAGTCCTTGATGATCCCCAGACGGAAACCTTTTGGATGGACTTTCTGACCCAAGCTTTCCTCCTTACTTTTCCGAGAGGACTACGGTTATGTGGCTCGTCCTCTTCCTGACCGTAGTGGCCCTTCCCATCGCACGGGGAAGGAATCTCTTCATGGTGGGCCCTTCATCCACGCAGGCCTTAGTGATGACGAGGCCATCGGTGCTCATGTGGAAGTTGTTCTCGGCATTGGCCAAAGCGGACCGGATCACCTTTGCGATGACCGGAGATGCGGCCTTCCGGACAAGACCCAGTGTCTGGAGAGCTTCCTCCACAGGTTTTCCCCGAACCATGTCCATCACGATCCTCACCTTTCGAGGCGCAATCCGGACGTATCTTGCTTTTGCGGTCGTTTCCATTATTTTTCTCCGCAGCTTCCTGTTGTTCTATTTTTTGCCCCGTTTGTCCGCCTTGGAGGTGTGGCCGCGGTACATCCTTGTGGGCGAAAATTCCCCCAGCCGGTGTCCGACCATATTCTCCGTGACAAAAACCGGGACAAAGTTTTTGCCGTTGTGCACGGCAAAAGTATACCCAACCATATCGGGAAGGATCATTGATCGCCTCGACCAGGTTTTGATGACCTTCCTTTCTCCGCTTTCCTCCATGGCCGCCACCTTCCTGAGAAGGTGATCGTCCGCAAAGGGCCCTTTTTTGATGGACCTGCTCAAAGCTTTCCTCCTGTCAAGAGCGCTTCTTAACGATATACCGCTCGGAAGCCTTGTTCTTGTCCCTGGTCTTGTACCCCTTGGTTGGCTTCCCCCATGGGGTACAGGGGTGCCGCCCTCCGGAGCTTTTCCCTTCTCCGCCCCCCATGGGATGGTCCACGGGGTTCATGGCGACGCCTCGGACGTTGGGCCTTTTACCCAGCCAGCGCTTCCGCCCGGCTTTTCCCAGGGAAATGATCTCGTGGTGGGCGTTTCCGAGCTGCCCGATGGTTGCCATGCAGTCGATGCGGACCATCCTGATCTCCCCGGAAGGGAGCCGGAGTGTGGCGAGGTCCCCCTCCTTGGCCATGAGCTGGGCGAAGTTCCCCGCGCTGCGGACCATCTGACCGCCCTTGCCCTCCTTGAGCTCGACGTTGTGCACAAGGGTGCCGAGGGGGATGTTCCGGAGCTTCATGGCATTTCCGGGCCTGATGTCAGCCTTCTCGGCTGAAAGAATCTCGTCCCCCACTTTCAGATTCTGGGGGGCGAGGATATATCTCTTTTCTCCATCCGAATAAACCAAAAGAGCAATGTTGGCACTCCGGTTTGGATCGTATTCGATGGTGCTGACCCTCGCCGGCACGTCAAACTTGTCCCGTTTAAAATCAATGATCCGGTAGCGCCTCTTGTGACCGCCGCCCCGCTGCCATGCGGTGACCCGGCCGTGGTTGTTCCTGCCTCCCCTTTTCCTCAAAGGGGCCAGGAGGCTTTTTTCCGGCTCACTGGCGGTTATTTCCGAAAAGTCGTTCACGGTCTGGAACCGCCGCCCCGGAGAAGTTGGTTTAAGTTTCCTGATTCCCATTCTTTTCGCTCCTTGCCATCCAGAAAGCACGGCCGGCCCTGCCGGCGAGCTTTTAGACCCCTTCGAAGAATTCTATTGTGCTCCCTTCCTTAAGGGTCACAATCGCCTTCTTCCAGTCGCGGCGTTTCCCGGTGTTCCTGCCAAGCCTTTTGACCTTCCCCCGGACATTGAGGATGTTGACCTCGGTGACCGAGACCTTGAAGGCCTCTTCAACCGCCTTCCTGACTTCGATCCGGTTGGCGTCCCGCGCCACCTCAAAGGCGACCCGGTTCTCGGCTTCCTTCATCTTGGCGTTTTTCTCCGTAAGAAGGGGGCGGATGATCACCTGTGAATAGGGTCTCATTGCGACAGCGCTCCTTCCAGCGTCTCGAGGGCTTTCCTGCTTACGATGAGCTTCTCAAAAGCCATGACGTCATAGACATTGACCCGGTCGGGAACAACGACCTTGACCCAACCCAGGTTGGCCGAAGCCCTTTCCAGTTCTTCCTTGATCCCCTCCACGAGGATGAGAGCGCTCACGACATCGAAACGATCCATGGCCTGGACCAGTTCCCTGGTCTTGGGAGCATCCAGGGTCACTTCATCAAAAACGAGGAGGTTCCCGGAGGCTGCCTTGCGCGCAAGGGCGCTTTTCAGTGCTCCGCGGGACATCTTCTTGTTGAGGGATTGGGAATAATCCCGAGGCAGGGGGCCAAAAACCACGCCTCCGCCTTTCATCTGAGGGGCCCGGGACGTCCCTTGCCTGGCTCGGCCTGTACCCTTCTGCCGGAAAGGTTTTTTCCCTCCCCCGGAAACGCAGGAACGGCCCTTTGTCGCGTGGGTGCCGCTCCTGGAACCGGCCATGGCGGCAACCACAGCCTGATGTATGAGGGAATCGTTCCCCGCCTCGTCCCACCAAGGCGCGAGATCCACCTTCCCTACCACCTCGTTTTTCAAATTGAACACATCCATCTGAGGCATGACCCTTATCTCCTCAAGAGAGTTTGATCTCGACATCAACGCCCGCGGAAAGATCCAGCTTCATGAGAGCATCGACGGTCTGAGGAGTCGGTTCAACGATTTCAAGCATCCTTTTATGGATGCGGATCTCGAACTGCTCCCTGGATTTCTTGTCGACATGCGGTGAACGGAGAACCGTGTACATGCTCCTGCGCGTAGGGAGCGGAATGGGTCCGCAGACCCGGGCCCCGGTGCGCCTGGCTGTTTCCACGATCTCGCTGACCGAAGCGTCCAGGATCCGGTGATCGTAGGCTTTTAGTTTGATCCTGATCTTCTGCTGTTCCATCGCTTTTAATGTTCCTCCGTTATGCCGCTCACCCTTCGCCTCCGCGTAAGGTTTCAAGTTTCGGGTTTCTGGCCGGTGTCCTTATTTCTGGATATCCGCCACGACCCCGGCACCTACCGTCCGGCCCCCCTCCCGGATGGCAAACCGAAGCT
>Ga0272443_10000952_pt1 | contig 47139 bp, 37 predicted proteins | sample SSMAcet12_FD_193581 | JGI IMG/M metagenome (GOLD analysis project Ga0272443, IMG submission 193581) | Marine sediment archaeal communities from Little Sippewissett salt marsh, Falmouth, MA, United States - SSM-Acet-12 | ecosystem: Environmental > Aquatic > Marine > Wetlands > Sediment ...
TTGTTCACGGGTAAGCTGTGTGTAACCCATAAGTGCTCCTTTGACTCTGGAAGGTTGAAAGGGCCTTATTCTACTGCAGCTTACCTTTCTACTTCCAGCTTTGTTGCACTAATGAGTTGAATCTAAGGGATAATTTATTACGCTAGAAAGGTTTTTAGCTTTGTTGATCAGGTGATTTTGATAGATTTATTTCGCTTTTTAACTGTGACAGACAATCTTCCGCCGTGATCCAACCGGAATGAGGGAAAAGCCGGGCGGTCTGGGTCTCGAATCCTGGGAATTCTGAAAAAGCAGCTCCTGGTGAACCGGTGAAGCGCACCTTTCCATGTTCTATGATGAGGACTCGATCTGCCAAGCCGGCTGCAAACTCGACATCGTGTGTGACCAGTAAAATGGATTTGCCTTTAGTGCGCCAGTCACGCAGGAGGTTTGTAAGTTTTCTTTTGGCGTTATAGTCCATCCCACGGGTGGGTTCATCCAGGAGGAGGATTCCAGGTTTATGTACGGTGATTGCTGCCAGGGCGGTACGCTGCCGTTCACCGACGGACAGATCTCTGGGATAGCGGTTCTGCATTTCTGCCAATCCAAATTTTGAAAGGAATACTGTTAGGGCTTCATCACTCATGGACTTTTGATGGTTTTTTAATGTGAATTGCAATTCGTCCAGGACAGTCTCAGCAAACAGCAGATCGTTTGGGTTTTGCGGGAGGTATCCAATTTGATGGATGATATTTTCCAAATCCATCGCTCCCATTTTTTCACCGAGGAGATACCGCTCTCCATCTGAAGGGATCAGCCCGAGGATTGATCTCAGGAGGGTGGTCTTCCCTGCGCCGTTTGTTCCCACCAGGGTCAGAACTTCGCCAGGATAAAGCTGCAGATCAACCTGATCTAAAACCTGCTGCTTTCCTAAACTTGCTGAAAGTTTATTTATCTCAAGGACGGGGTTTTGTGCTTGTTTGGGCGCGCTTTTTGGGAAACCTTTTTCTCTCAGGATTGCGGGATATTCATATTCTGGAAAATCATCAACTCTCAAAGGCAATGGTGTTATCTTCATTTCTTTGGCGATCTTAATTAAAGGTGGGACCTGCGCCATTTCTGGAAGAACCTCTTGAGGAGTGCCAAAGTGAAGGGTGTGGTCTGGAGTCAAATAGGCAATGAAGTCAACAAATGGGAGCAGCCGCTCCAACCGGTGCTCGGAGACTACGACTGTCAGACCAAGATCACGCTTCAAACGCGTGATGTAGGTCATCAGGTCCTTCGCTGACGCAGGATCGAGCTGTGAAGTGGGTTCATCCAGAACAAGCATATCCGGCAGGTTAACAAGTGCGCTGGCGATGGCAAGCTTTTGTTTTTCACCGCCTGAAATCTCATGGATGTTCCTATTGCGGATTCCCTCCAAACCCATTTGCCGGATGGCTTGATTGACGCGGACATGCATTTGTTCGCGGGGCATACCGGCATTTTCGAGCGAAAAGACGATCTCATCTTCGACAACATCAAAAAGGAATTGTGCTTCAGGTTCCTGGAAGACGAAACCCACTCTGGCTGATATCGTTTCAGTGCCTTCCGAAATTGGATCATGGCCGAAGATTTGTAATTCGCCGGTAATCGTCCCGCCAGAAAAATGCGGCACCAAGCCATTCAGGCAGCGCAGGAATGTCGATTTACCGCTGCCGGTGGGTCCGGTCACGAGCGTCAATGAGCCAGACGGTATCTCCAAGCTGATGTTCTTAAGCGCTGGCTGGGAGGTTTGCGGATATTGAAAGGTGAGTGAATCGATCTTAATCATTGGACTTCAGGAATATCGGAAATAGTGAAGAGGCACAGAATAGCAGGCAGCCCCATTGAAACGTGGGGGGGGAGAGTGCCATGTAGGGCGAATAGGATAAACTTTCGAGTTGATTACTTAATCTGAGAGCGATGAAAACGATAAGCGAGCTGGAGAACAACACAGTGCCGAGGATGTCTTTAATGTGCCAGCTTTCTTGATGGAAATGAGTGACCCGGGTTTGCCTTCCCAAAAGTATTAGGAGGATAAGGAAGAAGGAACCGCCGACGCCAAATAAACAAAAGGTGACCCATTTCGGATAGTCATACATGGTAAAGACCCATCCGGAGAATATACAGAAAGCAGCCAGGGTCAATCCAACGATGGCAAGTCTGGAATGCCTGGACTCCTGATGTGCATGGAAACCGCGGGATGTCATGGATTCGGATAGGAGAAAAGCCCTTTCAAGGCTTGTCACTAGAAGAGGAATCAGGATGGGAAGCCAGTCCGTGACCTTTTTCATCTTGCTGCCGCGGATCATTTGGGCTTCCTTGATCTCACGAGCACGCTCTTGAATGGAGGGGAAGAAGGTCAGGGCAACGGTAACGATCATTGCAGCTGGATAAAACGCACGTGGGATCAGGCGGATGATCTGCTTGATGCTCAACGCCAAGTTTAAGATGTTGAAAGTTAGATATAGCGCGCCAATGATAACACCGTTAATTGCGCCATAAACCATGCTTTCCAGCGTGATATCCCCGCCGACCAGGGGCCAGGTTTCCGGTAAGGAGAAAAGGACGGTTGCCCCGGTGTGGGAGAACAGGGTATTGATGAGTGTGGAGAGAAGGATCATGGTCAGCAGGAATCGTAGATTTTGCTGTACCCAGGAAGTTTGGGTCCTTTTTTGTGCAAGCATGTTACCGGTAAGAAAGAGCCCTGTCAGGTTGAGCAGGAGGTAGATCGGGTTGCGTGTTGAAAGGAGCAGAGCAAGATTGGCCGCAAGCCAGAGTATCCAAGGGAGTGATGCAGTCATAAATTTCTCCCGGCTGAATGGGTAAATCTGAAGCGGTTCTTGAAACGCGCCAGGATCTTCAGGACTGGTCTTGCCATAAGGCTCATCATCAGGACGTTCGCTACAGCGCGGGTGATGTCCCATACCACCGAAGTCGCAAGGTAGTAGGCGCTGTAGTGCTGTACGTTTTCGATGAAAGCGGCTCCCTGAACCCAGGATTGGCTTGTATTGGATGCCAGGTATGGCCAGAACCACAAGTTCATGACTACGCCATACAGGAGACCCCAACCGGCACCAAAAGCAGCCAGTAAGATGATCTCCCCTGTTTTCCCCTGTAATTTTAAATTTTTCACCAGCCAGGAGATAAGGGCTGCGCTTTGACCGACCCATCCCGCTGTGATCATCTGACCAGGAAGCCATGTGCCGACCCCTCCGGTGATCAATCCGGATACGAACATGGTCATTGCACCGGTAAGGAAGCCGATTTGACTGCCAAAGAAATATCCCGTCAGGATAATCAGGAAGAAAACAGGGCTGAATCCGGCCGGTCCTGGGATGGCATTTTCCAGGAAGCGCAAACCTGCATTGATGGCAATCAGCATGCCCAGGAAGGCGATCATCTTGCTATCCAGGCTTGAGGTCTGGATCTCCAATAAAATGATGACCAGGCAGAGTACGAGGATCAGGCTGACCATGATGGGGAAAGACGCGCCTGAGGAAAGCTGGCTTCTGGCTTGGGGCAGCACGAATGGTGCCACCAAGCTCAGAAAGCCAAGAATGAAAACAAGCAGGTTAATCAAATTGCTGCCGTAATGGTGTTTCATGCCTTCTTTCTAAAGACAAAGATATAGATGATTGCCGCCAGAATCATACCTGCGGAAATGATGATATAGACAGGTAGGCTGGAGCGTTCTTCCTCAAGATTGGAAGTTATCGTTTCCGGGGTTACCGTTTCAAATTCAGCAGATTCTGAGGTGGTTTCCTTGGTCAGAGATGGTTCTTCTGTGACCGTTATAAATCCGGAATCTTCAACCGGCGCTGCCGGCTGGAAGGAGTCGACAAAATTGTTGAACAAGTCGCTGTAACTCAGGTACGGCTGAGTGCTGTAATCCTTGAGGATTTCAACACCGCATATTTCCGATAAACTGGGCATGACATCTGGTGTCCGGGAAGGGAAGGTCTCCCAACTTGTGAAATGCCAGGCATCAATCGCGCCCGCTGCAACGACTGAGTCACCAGCGCCTGAATTGTGAAAATTCCACTCACGACCGTCGAAATACCAGTATGACCAGTATAGGGTTTCCCCTTCAGGGTTGGTCATTCCCAGGATGCTTTCAAGAAAACCATCTTGAACGTTATACTCGAGGCTGGAAGCTTCCAACAGCTCATACCCCGAAAGAGAATCTTCCTCGAAGGTGATGCAAACACTGATTGCTTCTTCTTCACCGGGGTCAACGACCAGGCCGGCGTAATTTGTGCTGCTGGAAACCGGGAGGTTGATGAGGAAATCACCAGATGATGCCGCCAGGAGGGCTGCTGTGGTGGAAAGCATACTATCGTCAGCATATTCCCAGTTATCGACAAATGACCCATTGGACTTTTGATAGGAGAAGAGCGTGGGCAGGGGTGATTTACCTGATGCTGCTTTCCAACTATCCGGGGAAATACCCAGGGCGTTCAGGGCCATGATCACATATGCGGTTGTGCTGGAATCACCCCAATCACCTTCAGCGGTCTGTTGTGATTGCAGGTTTTCAATTCCAGAGTGGATCACGGGGTCATCAACGGTCATCCCTGTTGCTAAGAGAGCCTGGACTGCCAGCGCTGTGCTGTCCGGCCAAGCCCCGAGCCCTGTATAATACTCCCAACCGCCGTCTTCCTGCTGAAGGCTGGTCAGTGTATGGACAGCCCCCTGGGGGATTTCTGCGGAGGCTGCACTCAGACCGAGGATAGCGAGCGCCTGATGCCATGTGTTGTCCGCTGTACCAAACGCACTGTTTTCCGCATCATAGGTCGACATTATGGATGAAACAAGATCAATGTCCGCGAAATCTTCAGGATTTTCGCCTGCCGCCACGATACCCAGAATGGCTTTGCCGATGGCATCTGGTCCTGATTCAATATATGAAGATAAATTGTTTGAAAGATAATCCAGCGGTGTTGAATCACCTTTTACAACCGTCTCCGGGTCCCATCCAGCGGACCTCAATGCCAGAATGACATCTATCGTCTCGCCGACATCCCCCCAGCCGCCATCGCTTTCCTGGGCATAAAAAATGTATTCGAAAGCAAGAGAGACATTCCGCAGGTAGCTGAGGTTGTAAAGCGGCTGCCCGGACAAACCCAGAATCGCATCTGCTGTTGAATATGTGTTAGCAAAATCGCCGCCAATCGAACCGTCTTCCTTATGGAGGTTGAGTAACACGGTGTATGGATTGCCATCATGCTGCTGCCACACTTCTTCCATGGGAAGCTGACCCAGGGACGCAATGGCCTGCAGCATCATGCCGGTTATATCGGCATTCGTGACCGTGTCATATTCTGTCAGCCAGCCGCCGTCGAAGTCCTGCTGGGACTGCATGAAGGCAATCGCAGCCTGCACCTCTGAGCTGTTGATGCTGCTATGACCGGAAGCGCTCAACGCCATCAATGCAATGGGGGTTGTATCAAGATAACTTCCCCAGCCGTCATTCCAGCTGCCATTTTCCAGTTGTGCGCTTGCCAGCCAGTCTACAGCCTCGGCGGGGATGGAAGCGTTGCTGGCTGCTAAACCCAGGATTGCCCAGACCTGGTCGAGGACATTGTCCAATGCCGCCTGACCGAAGATATTCGTGCTGGGGTCGTAATTTGCCTGGATGAGATAGACAAGATCGAGTGACCCATCACCGACAGCATGCGGATCTTCATTTGCTGCAGCCACGGCAGTAAGAAAATGACCTGCTCTGGCGACATTCAGTGTGGGTGACCCAGAATCGGAGTTGTAGATCCAATCCGGTCCTACTTCCAGAAGGAAGTCGATTGGACGGTTACCGGAATCGCTAAGGAGATAGTCCTGTGGATAATTTACTGACGCCAACGCCAGGACGACCCGGATGGTTGCCGACACATTTGAACTTTCATCCGTCCAGCGGATACCCCCGTCATCGTTCATTTGTGATGCGATGTAGTCGAATCCGTTTGCGATGACCGTATCAGCGTAAGTTTGACTGACAGCTGTCAGCTGCGGCGCAGCTAATACAGTAGAGGTGCTGGCCGCCACCAGCGTCATGCATATACAAAAAACCAGAAGTGTTGATTGAAAACGGGGCTTCATTGTGTCTCTCCTCACAAAAACTAAAAACGACCAGTTAGGTGAAAAGGTCGTTAAATAAAATCCGCCCAACTGGGCGGCAGGGTGAGGTCGGCTGATAAATTATTGCAACCGATACCCAACTTGCCTTTCCACGAAGTGTTTGGGTCATAAAGGGCGGGTTATCGGACTTCACCAAAGGTGTTACCGTTGCGGGACAGTGCTGGACTTTCACCAGCTTCCCCCCTTATGCACTTTGCATCCGGGCAAAAGTGCACCCTTTATGGCTTATTGAATTGTCTTTATTCTAATTAAGCATCTGTGATATGTCAATCCTTTTCTCTAAAGTGAAATATTTTTAGCTTTTTCAGATTGGTCATTACCACTGTCGTGATGGTGAAAAAATTTAGCATCTAAAGTCTCATACAAAGACAGGCTGCCCAATCGAGGCAACCTGTCCGATTTGGATTGGGTTGATGATTACTCTACACCAACTTCAATTAGCTCTTTCACATTCGCTTTCCCGCCCATGTCTGGCATGACGGAGCGGAAAGTGTCACCGTCAAAAGCAAATATGCAGTCTGCACATGCCAGGACATCAGCCAGGGCAGCGGTGCCTTCAAAACCGTCTGCGGCGAGGAGAACTAGGCTCTCGCCATCAACAAGGCCAGCATCTTCGAGGAGTGTCGAAATTAACACACCGGTGTAGGTGGTTGTTTCGCCATCTTTACCCGTGTAATCGACATCCATGGTCCCAAACGCTTCGAGATCTGATTGACTGTAGGATTTCTCGCCTATGATCAGGACGGCTGAATCTTCAGCGACATCAACAACTTCTTCGGCGGATTCCTCATTTACAGCAGATGTGCAGGCTGAGAGAAGGGCCAAAACAGCGAACAGTACAACAAAAAAGCCAGTTTTCTTCATGATTTACTTTTTTCCTTTACATATAGTTATGGATTGACGACGATCTCATTGACTTGATAAATCCAGCGGTTGGCAGGCGTGCTTGGGAACACCAATCGGATTGGACCCTCGTCTGTCTCTCCTTTTGCGATCCATTCGCCGGCGTCTTTCAAGGCGACGATCCCGTCAGCCAGCTCATCCTTTGAGATTTCAATGGCATAGCCATCCGCGGCATACGCTGTGATGGAGCTGAAGTCTGCTGGCGCGCCTGCGGCATCAAGCAGGGTGGCTAAATCTACACCGCTGAACGAGCGAACCTCGTCCTCACCATGGGATTTTTCCATATAAACATCACTCAAATCAACGAATTCCATGCCTGCCAAATCATTGTAGGTGAATATTGTAGGATTGCTCACCTCGCCCGAGATTGAAAGTTCCCAATCGACATCAGGCGCGCCGCACGAGCTCAATAACAGCGGTATGATGAGCAGGGAGAGCCATAGCAAACTTTTACTGCGATTTATCAATGATTTTTTCATTAATCCTCCTTATTTTTCCAGGAATATGATGGGTATGATCAGATCGGATGCGATCAAATTTCCGTGGTTGCCGCCTTCCCCTTCAGCGTGCATCCCGTGGTCAGCAAAAATAGTGATGAAGGTTCCTGCAGGCAGGGCTTCATAGATTTGGGACAGGAAGCCATCAACTCGAATGGCGGCCTGTTCGTAGGCGTCGGATTCAGGGCCGTATTCATGCCCCATGTCGTCAATCTCATGGAAGTGAATATATAGGAGATCGGGCATCCCCGCATTGATCACCTCGAGGCTGTTGGTGCATACATTATCATCAGAATACCCGTTTCCGTCTCTGTCGCCGCTGATTGTTGTTTCTGCGTTGCGGAGGTTGAACGGAAGACTAGCGCCTTCAACAGCGATGACGGATTTCCCTTCCTGGACTGCCAGGTCAAATAGGGTGGTCAACTCTGTCGACCGGAAGCCATGCCCAAAGACGCCGTTGACCTGTGGGATTGTCCCGGTGAGGACGGCTGCAGATGCAGCGACGGTCACCGGGGGGTAAACCGTCAGACCTTGATGGATGTCCAGGCTTGCCAAGAAAGGAAGCTCCCCGGCCGCGATCATGGATTGCAGTTTTTGATACTGTGTGCCGTCTATCAAGATCATCACGCCGTACGCTGCGCTGCTGTCCACCAGGACATCGCCTGACGCTTCCGCAAGGTCCGGCAGACCCAGGACATGCGCCATCGTGGGGGCAATGTCCGTGATGGAATAGTCTATCTCTGTGACAAGGGCGGAATCTTTTACATCAATGGTCACCGGCGAGTATTCTTCGCCGTCAATCGTTACCATGCCCTTCATTGATAATCTGGTTTGCAGTGCAATCTCGTCCCAACCAAACGTCGATGTAATGCCGTCCTCATCAATCAGGGTGATTTCATCAATCAGGGTGAACCCATTGATATACAGCATCTGGCCGAGGAGAATGGTCTCTATTAGGTCGCCTTCTTCATCTTCCTCTCCTGAAGTCTCCAAATAGAAAGCAAAGTCGTCAAAGCCGAATTGACCGTTTTTATTGCCATTCTTTGTGATCTCAATTTGCCAATTCGTACTGCAGGCACTTAATAAGAGGGCAAGGAAAGTAAGCAATGAGATTACATACAGCGTTTTTTTCATTTCAACCTATTCGTTTGATTCGATTGCAACAACATTTGACAGCCAGGCACTGCGCCCACGTTCGGGCAGGATCAATGTCACTTCGCCATCAACGATACCGAGGATGGCACCCTCAACATCATCCACTTCCAGTTCAAAGGTTTCACCGTTTGCGTCAGTGATGATGACGCCTGCGGGGGAAATAGTATCGAGTAATGAGGTGAGCAGTGCGCCTTCGACGACACGCCCGACCATGGCATGACTGGTTCCCTTATCTTCATTGGCGAGCATCACATCGGTGCCTTCAACCACGACACTAACTGAATCCTTATTTATCAATACCCGTCCTATCGAAGTTGCCTGGCCATCAATGTCCAGCGGCATTTCCGAACCGACAACAACGATCCGGCTGATGCCTTTCATCCATGCAGATGCATGGATTGTCTCTGAAGCAAAACGGATGCCGTCGACATAGGGCACAAGAATCGCAGTCTCATCCAGATATTGATATTCAATGGTGACGTATCCGCCATCGCTTGTGATAAGGGTGACAGATTCGAAATTCTCAACGCCATATTTCATCAGGAAGTCAAGAACGGTGATGAAAGTTCCGGTCTCATTCTGGTTGGGCAGGAGTTCATTGACTTCCACATAGGAGGGATCGGGGACATCACCGGTCAGCTCGATCACCTTATAAAATCCAATGCTTGTGAGTTCGGACGAGCCATGTTCGTCGTGGCATGTATCGCAGGAGTGGAAATCCTCGCTGCTGTGGCATTCGGCGCATTCGTTCATGGTCAGCCCTTCTTCCCAAAGCGTGCTGAGCCCATATTCTGATACAAGCGCTACAGGCATTGGCTTTGCGGCTAAAAGATAGATGACGATCCCGCCGACAAGAAGAAAGATGACGATGATAAGAAAGATGATCAGGCCTTTTTTCTTCTCTTTTTTCACAGCATTCCTCCGTATTCAAATAATAAAAATAAACCAGTCAAAAGTAACATAACGACCCATGCTGCAGCGTCCGACGTCGTCAATGAGGATTGCTGCCTGAAAGTTCGATTTTTATGCATCCCAAATCCACGTCCTTCCATGCTGAAGACGAGTTTATCCGTCTTGCGGATCGCGCTGATCAGCAGGGGGGTCAAGAATTGTTGGACGAGGAGGAACAGTTTCTTGAAGCCGGACTTTTCATATTGGACTCCCCTGACCAATTGCGCCCGATAGATCGTTTGCCCTTCTCCTTCCAGGATCGGTGAGAGCCGCAATGCGGTTACTAGCATAAAAGCATAGCGGTATGGAACGCCTGATTTCATAACAGCATATGCCAGGTCATTGGGAGAAGTTGTCAGGATGAATATATAGCTGAGGAATACGACACCGAGAAAGCGTCCGCTGAATCGTAAACCCATATCCAACCCGACGGTCGTGACTATGAAAAGATCTATCCCGGGATCCCATAATACACGGCCGACTTTTTCAAATAAAAGATACAAGATTAAAAGGAATAAACCGGTCAGGAAAACAAAACGAAAACCACGTACACGCCAGATATCCGGATAGATCAAATGCAGGATCACCAAACTGACGATAGCGATGGATACTAAAAGAATGCTTTCGGATAGTAAAAGGATGAGGGTCGTCCCAAGGACCAGCCAGATGAACTTGGTCAGGGGATATAACCTATGGATGACCGTGCTGCCTGGGTGATAAGAGAGTTTACGCATACTCACTCTCCCATGTTTTCTGCTGAGTAAAAGCGCTGAAACCCAGCCGGCGCAGGTAATCTGGCATGTCATCAATGGGTCGATCAAGGATGATCAAGCCGTCATGCAGAAATACGGTCCGGTCACAGTATTGAGACGTCAAATCCGCATGGTGGTTGACCAATACAACCGTATGCCCTCGTGCGGCGTAATCCTGCAGGAACTGCATCCAGGCATGTGCGTTTGCCATATCCTGGCCGATCAGGAATTCGTCGATCAACAGCAGGTGAGGTTGGTGCAGGATAACGGCAAGGAGATTTAGGCGACGTTTCTCCCCATAGCTCAACCTTTGAGGGTGGTCGTTGATCCTTTCACTGAGCCCCAGATAGTCAAGCAATCTGGTGATCCTGTTTGTGGAATCTGCATTCAACAAATCTAGATTTTTCAACGTTAGAGCGGCTTCATCCCAAACGGATTGTGTAAAGAGCTGGTGATCAGGGTTCTGAAAGATGAAACCAATTTTGTTAACCAGGGCATACGTTCTCAGACTGGACCTGTCATTGCCAAACACGTTCAGCGAACCTGAACTGAGTTGATGAAATCCCATGATCGTTTCTAGTAACGTTGACTTTCCGCTGCCGTTTGGACCCATCAGGGCGACAAACTCACCTGGGACAAGGCGCAGGTCAATCTCATGCAGGATTGTGTGATCGTTGATGTTCACACCTGCTTTGGAAAATTCAACGAACGGATCGTCATCAAGGACTTCATCTGTGAGTGTCTCCGATAAAGTCAATTTCCCTTTAGCAAAGCTTGCCTGGAAAGCTGGAATGTCCGCGATAGGCTGAAGCTCACCATCTTCCAGTACGAAGAAATCTGGATGAAAACGTGTAAGTTGCGACAGCTTATGTTCAATTATGATGACCGTCAGGTTCTGGTCTTCACGCATGTTGAACAGGGTTTCGAAGACATTCTGCGTTGCCAGTGGATCCAGGTTAGAGGTGGGTTCATCAAGGATCAGGACATCGGGTGAAAGTGCCAGCATGGATGCAATCGCAACTTTTTGTTTTTCCCCGCCTGAAAGTGTCGATAAATATCTTCCCCTCAAGGCCAGTCCCTGGACGACGGCAAGGGAGTCCGTGATCCTTCGCTCGATTTCAGTGGGAGGAAGGCAGTGATTCTCAAGGCCGAATGCAATCTCGTCATCCACTGTCAACGTGCAGAACTGATCTTCCGGATTCTGCTGGACATAGGCGACATGCAGGCTTGCTTCAAAAAGGGGGATTTGGCTCATATCTAAGCCGTTGACGACGATACTTCCGGAATAGGCTGGTTCGTCATCCTGGAAGATAAATCCGGCCAACGCTTTTCCAAGTGTGGATTTACCGCCGCCTGACCTGCCGGTGATGACCACAAAAGCACCACGATCAATGGACAGGGTTAAATCCTTCAAGACCGGCTTTTTTGTGCCGGGATAGGAATATGTGAAGTGATTGATTTCAACCCAGGACATTGGTTAATGAATCTCTATTTCTGTGACCGGGAAAAGCTGTACTTCTCCGGACATATTAGCAAGGGCGAAAGAAAACCCATTTTCCTCAATCACTGTAAATAGGCGCAAGGTATCATCGCCTTCTATTTCAATCCAACTGAGTGTAAGTGATCCCTCATCAGACTTGAAAATGATCTCCTCCGGGGCTTCCTGATCGGGCCGAGTTTCCACAATCTTCCACACAGGGACACCCTGCAGCTTTTGAGAGCCGCCAGGAAGTGCAACCTGGGTACTGTCCATATCCGACACCCATTCAACAGGATTGAATTCGTAGCTTTCGTTGTTCTGGTCGGTGATGACCAAACTTTCCGAAGCAATCACGGTTAATTTGGTCACGCCGCGAATCCAGGCTTTGTTGCTTTGCGGGCCGACGATGTTATAGGATGTATTCTTGCCGCTGCCTTGTTTGACGGCGAGAATGTTTGGATTGTTTTCCAATTCTGTGAAGCTGAGCAAGAAGGCATACCCATCTGATGCTTCGATCAATAATGTTTCTGCATCATTGTCTGGCTCTGCATTCTTAACAACTTCTGCAAGCAAATAACCTGTGTATTCCGTCATCACGCCTTTGTATTCCATCTGACGGGTCACCATTTCCTGGTTGAAAGCGTCGCCTGGGAAACTATATACGTTCTCAACAGCCCCGCTGATCTGGATTGCCGGTGCACCTTTTAAAGCCTTCATCAAGAACATAGTTAAAAGCGCTGAGAGGATGAAAACACACAAAAGGATAATCCAGGCGATCTTGCGCATCCGGGCAGGCTGTTGGGGAGTCTTCACAAGATCTGCCTTTGACAGGGTATTGACCAATAATTTGGGGATGATTCCCGCAAAAATAGCGCCTGAGACAGTTGCGACAAGTGTGAGGATGAGGATTGCGCTTACTGCCAGGATATTGGTCGGCAGGGTCGCGAAAAGTTGGAAAACCAAAACGTTTGAGCCTGAAGCCAAACCACCAGCGATCACATAGGGCAGCCAGATTTGCTTTTTACGAAAGAGAAGGAACCCAAAATCGACCAACAAACCAGCAACCAGGTCAACCAGGAGGATAATCACCCCATGGCTGTTACCGCTCAGAAGTTCAACGCTGCCTTTCAGAAGACCGGTGAGGATGGCTGTACCAGGTTTGCCGGTGATCCCAATCGCAAGGACAATCCAGATCACATGCAAGCCGGCTGCCCACTGGGAACCACCTGCCATACCAAGGAATGCCTGGACGGCATCACCGATTGTATTGATATAGGTGCTGGCAACACCGCCAAGGGCAGCCAGGATTGCCATGATCAGAAGATCGTGGGTTGAAAAATAAAATGATTTCTTTTGTGAGGTCTGGTCAGACAACAAAACGCTCCTTCGGTGATCTGGATTGGGAAGGAGTGTGTGTTTATCATGGGGAATCCCATGCTCATACGCATTATCTACATCTCCTTTCCAATCACGGGAGGCAAGAACGTTTCCATGCTTACCCTATCGGTCCTCGATCCATAGCAACGCCTTAGGCTGGAGGACTCGAAGATGTCTATTTGATTTTCAAAACTAAATAAATTCTAACATAAGGAATAAGCAGGTCAAGATGTGGAAGGTCATAAGAAGAATATGCAATTATGCAAATTAGAAGTCGTTAACAAGAAACTCCCATACAAGATGGGAGTTTCTTTGACATTTGGATGTGAGAGAGATTATCAGGAGCTTACTGGTGGGCATTAACGAGATGTTGTGAATTTAACCAATTTTCCTTTCCTGTCAAATGTCATTCTTGCGTAATGATTGTGTTGGGTTTGCTGGTTTGATTCAAACGATTTTTTAAGCGTGACGACATATCTTTCATCAACATATGATTTCTTCGATTTATGGGTATCACTGCCATCATCAAGATGGTGGCCGAGAGATTTATTTACATGCATTTGAGCATTATGCAAACCAGGCAGGTACTTCTCAACCATTTTCTTGACCTGTTTGTTCACATCTGCCGGTAGTTCGCTGTTGTCTGTTGAGGTTGACATATCAGAGTCGCTGAGCGTGCGTACTGCAGGATGTGTTTTTGCCCGGAAGATTGGCTTTGGAATTGATTTGAGACCATCATGAATGGCCAATGGGTCGCCGAAGAGGACAAAGGATAGGATTGTCTTCTGGTCTTCACCATCAAGGAAGCCTTGAAGTTTCGTCATCTGCTCCGCCAGGGATAATTTTGCCTGCATGAGCGCATAACCAGCGGCCTGCCCTTCAAGGACTTTTTCATAGAATTTATTGGCCAGATAATCCGCGGCGATCAATGGGAGTGTGACCGAACCATAGGCGATCCCGGTTGAGCCGATAAAAGAAGCGGTTCCCGAGTCAAGGCATTTAAGTGAGATAGCTTGATCGTGTTCCTTATCAACGACATTAGCGCCGTAGCAGGCTTCCGAGAAGATCAGCTTTGGAGATGGGGTGGATTCGCTGAACATATCCGGGCTAAGTGCAATTGGGTAATCAGGACCACTCGACCCGTTTGAAAAGTCCTTTTGACCATACCAGTTTGACCCATCCTGGACGCCGTGCAGGTTGAAATAACCGATCTTCTGCCCCTTGTCACTCAATTCGAGTGACCCAGAGTCAATCGGAGGGCAGAGTTGGAGGTCTTTCGCCCTTCCGACCGTCGAATAGACACCGCAGGATGCTTCTTTCCAGATCTCAGCAGAGTATCCCAGGCTTTGTTTGGATGTCACTTGGCTGCCAGCACTAATAAATAAGTTTTGGAACCAATTAACGATGGATGACAAGCCGGCCCTCAGCGTCTTTCCGCCTTTAGTCATCTGTTCATAGCGATAGATCAATTCCCTGATCTGGAATAACAATAATCCGGCGTCTGACCCTACCTCACCTGGCAGCCGCCCGACGGGCCATTGGGGAATGAAATAATTCTCGTCGATCGTGCTGTATGGATTATCCGAAGAGACCTCAAGGTCGCTGTCGCTGGTTGGGTTTGGCAGTTGATGGAACGGCACAATTGCGGGGCCGCCCACGATCAACAGGGCACCGATCATCTCACCTTGAGTCGCCAGATATTCATCCAGGTCAGCAAGTACCAGTTTCACCTTCCAGGCATCTCTTGCCATAACGGGCTTCAATCCAAACTGCGACATCTGACCGGAATCGTCGGGATAGAACAGCAGGCTGTCCCAACTAGCCTGTTTGCCAATTTGATTTACAAGTTCGGTCAATTGCTCATCAATCACAGCCGCCGTATTGGGTCCGTAGATTTCTTCAAGCAGTGATTTTGATGAAAGGATGACATAAACCGGAAACCGATTGTCGGATCTCTCAAGGTCTTTGACCTTGAAGCGCTTTGCCAGTTTTGTAAAGACTTTCTGAATCTCTGCGAAATCTTTTTCTGTCGCGAAGTTCTTTTCATCATCCCTTATCGTTTTATTTTCAGTATAGGCTGACTTCTCCTGTGTATTTACAGCCTGTTGTACTTTCGGAGCTGTTTTTGCAGGTTCCGGCGATGGATTCTGTGAGATAGGTGTGCTGACTGATGGGCTGACAGGCTTATGCTTTAGTTCGGGTGCTTCGGCTGTCCCTGTTTGAAGCTGGTTCCATCCCAGGAAGGTGCCGATAGAGGCGGGGATTGCCAGATCGAAATACACATCCAACTTATCCGGCCACATCTCCTTGTAGGGATGATCGCTGCCCAGCAGCCGCTGGATGACCTGACCGGCGGTGTCATGAGCCGCAGCCCAGTGCAGGCGTTCGACGCCATCCGCTTCTTGTCCAAGTTCCAAATCTGAGAGTGCTTTAATGATATTGACCTGAAGGCAGTTTGGATACTGCTCGTAATAGATATCACATAGATTGGCGAGCATATCCTGGTTCTTCATCTTATAAACAGTCTTCAGATGCAGGACAGCCGGGATGGATGAGGGCGGGTCGTTCACCAAGGATTGATGGATGAGTGTGATCGCCGAATCATAATTACCCTGCTTGAATGCCAGACGGGCTTCAAAGAGGGGTTTAAGCCATGCAGCGTTGTCAGTTTCCGGCTTTGTTTGTTGCGTCAGGAACACGTTGATGCGTTTGTAATATGCCTGCTTTGCAGTTGTATCTGCGAGCTCGATCATGGACTGGATAGGTTCGAGGAATGACGGGTCCTCTGAGATGAGTTTTTTCATTTGCGTTACCGCTTGTGTTTTGTTTTCAAGTTGTGCCAACGCAATTGCCTGGTGATATTGGACGTAAAGGTCACCGGGATAATTAACCAGCCACAACATTGTTGCCTGTTTGGTGAATTGATATTCCTGGCATTCTTTGGCTGCATTCAAGATCATCAGGAAACGGTACCGATCTAGAGCGTGCATGTAATCTAATGGGAGTGCAAATGGAGTCATGGCTATCTCGCCTCTCGCAAATTATTGATAAGGTTAAGGGCGGTTACAACACCCAGTTGACGGATGATGTCCGTATCTTCGGGTGCATATCTCTTCGCTTGTTTGAGCATGGTCTCCGCAGCTGGATAATCCTTGCAATCTTTCAAGGCCATGGCTGCGTAATAGTATGGGCGTGGATCGGTGCTGTTCGCTTTAGAGCCTTTCTGAAAAACCTTGATCGCTTCTTCCAGGTTCCTGCGTTCTTGATGGGTCTTTCCCAGTTCAAGATAGGCTTCAACCATTCCTGGTTCATATTGGATCGCTTCTGAAAGGTGAACGATGGCTTGGTCAAGCTTGCCGTTCTTCCGCTGGAGACGACCCAGCATGAGATGGACTTCTGCCTGTTCCGGGATGATCCTCAGGATGGTCTGTGCCGTTTCTTCGGCTTCTTCCAAACGGTTGGTCTGGATCAGCAAGTCTGTCAATGCTGTGAGGATGTCTGGGTCATCTGGATTTTGCTGAGCTAGAGCAATCAGGTCGGGCAGTGCAGACTCTGGGCCTTCTCGATCTTTCTTGATCTTGATGCTTTCAAGCTTCAATTTTTGATTTCTTGGATTGCTGATCACAGCCGATGTCAATCCTTCCAGGGCAGCATCAAATTTGCCTTGTTTTGCCTGGGATCGGGCGAGGTAAATCAGCGTTTCCTCATTTTTTGCGTCTGCGATGAGGATCTCTTTAGCTTTACTTTCCGCATCGCTGAATTGTCCCTGGTCAAGCAAGATATTTATCTCCTGTAGGGCGATATCCATGTCTTGCGGTGCAAGGGAGGAAGCTGTGTGCAGGTTCTCAATCGCTTCGGAAAGGTTTCCCATCCGTTGATTGACCGTTGCCATCTTGACCCAGATTTGCGGATCAAGGGATTGGATGGCTGCGCTCTCTTCAAGGTCAGCCCTGGCTTGTTCCAGATCATTATTCAAGATCTTTATATCCGCACTTTGCTGCCAGAAGGATGCATTCTCAGGTTGTGCATCTAGTGCCTTTTGGATATGATAGGAGGCCGAATCGGTGTCTCCGATTTGTGTGTAAAGATCGCCTGCAAGCGCATGCCATTTTGATTCATCCGGCCAGAAGGACAGCGCTGACTTAAGAGAATTGATGGCAAGTTCGGGTTTGTTCCAGTTGAGCAGGGTAAGCAGCATGTGATTGACGGGATTTGAGACATCCTTCTGAAGTGCTTTCTCAACATATGCGGCGCCGTCATCCTTGCCGAAGCGCAGGGCATGCAAACCATAAGCCTGGAGAACCCGGATATCATCTGGATAGCTGTCAAGGATATCTTTGACCAAAGCTTCATCACTGCAGCTGATGATCACAGCAGCTGCCATTTCAGAATTGACAAGGCAGGCATCTACATTCAGGTTCAAAGGCCAAACGCCGGTGAAAGCTGCGATGCATTGCGCGTTTTGACAGACCCACTGGTCTTCTGGGAGATAACGCTTGCATTTTCCAAGCTGGTCCTGGCACAAGGTTTGAATATTCTCCAGGAGGATACCCGAACCTGGGGCATGGACGGTGATGGATAGGAGGTTCGCGATTTGTTGAACCTGCGCTGCTTTTGTCAGGATAGAGGCATAATGCCAGTTGTACAAAGGTTGGTCATCGAAAAGGGCATTTGCCTGCCCCTGGAAACGAACAGCCTTTGGAAGATCTTCCTGTTCTTCGCTTGCTTTTGCCAGGCTGTGGAGGATTGCTGTCTTGCGGAACAAAGAAGCCAGTGATGTGGAATTGGCATCCTGCCACTCGCTCTCATAGGATTGGCAAGCCCTCTCCAAATGAGCTTGGGCTGTTTCAACCTCTCCAAGAGCGAAAGCCAGACGGCTCAAGATTGCTGTCAACCTTGGATAGGTCGGGTCATTGAACTTCTGACCATCAAGTAATGTGTTAGCTGCGTCAATCTCATTCTGGTTGAGCAAAACTTCTGCCTGAGTGCAGAGCAGGTCGAGTCTAATCTGACTGTTGAAAGCCTGTTTTGAGTCCTGTTTATCAGCTTCCCGGCAGATATTCAAAGCGTTCTCGAAATCAATTCCAACCGCATATACCGAAGCGCATGCATTTCTGAACTGAATGTCTGCGGGATCCATCGCCAGCGCTTTCGTCAATGTGGACTGCGCTTCTTTTATCTCTCCTGCGGTACGCTGCAGCTGCCCGAGGCGATAGAAATATCCTTTGATTGAAAAATCACAGGTATACAGCAAGGGAGAGTTGATAACGGGATTGTCTTCATCCAAGGCATTCTTGAGTGTACTTTCAGCAGTTGTTTCAATTATTTTCAGTGTTTGATACGCCGAATCATACTGACCTAATTCGATCAGCAGGTCGGCCTTCAGCAAAGCCAATTCGGGATGTTCCTCAAAGATCTCGCCGGCAAGGTTCAGTGTATCGAGGGCATCCTGGTGCTGGCCGCAAAGAGTGTAGCAGCGCGCCAGATCCATCAATAAAATGGGGTCCATCTCTGGATTGAGTTGAGATGCTTTTTCAAGTGCCTGTACTGAGAGGTCCGGTGCGTTGATCTGGATGCAAAGATAAGCAGTCTGGTGAAGTTGGCTTGGGCTTGTCTCTGAATCTGCGATCAGTTCCTCAAGCATTTCTCTGGATTCTTTGGCTGCATTTTTGGCGATCAGTGATTTGAGAAGCCAGAGTTTCAGATCTGCCCTGTGGGGCATGATTTGAAGTGCGTCCCTGAGCGCTTTGACTGCTTCATCCGGCTCATTGTATCTGGTCTTGAAATCCGCGTACCAGAGGATGTTCTTTGCGTCCTGTGGTGCCAATTTCATGGCGGATTTAGCTGTTTTATGAGATTTATCCTGCAGGTTTGTCTTCTGATAGGCTTCTGCAAGTGCATGCAATATCATCAGGTTGCCTGAGTGTTGGTTGCAGGCTTCCTGCAATGATGCAAGTCCGATCTCATCGTTGCCCAGGGCGATTGCTGCCTGTCCCAGGCCATAGGAAAACCGCCAATCTGGGGATTTTGCCTGCGGCTGCGCCATCTCCGAGAGGGCGATGTACATGTCCATCGCTTCTTGATGCTTATCATTCAGGCGTTTCAGATCCGCCAAGTGCAGCTGAATGTCCGTATTGTAGGGATTCTTCTCCAGGGCATTTTCCAAGATGAATACAAGCTGATTTAATTTATCTTTTTCAGGCCTTTCATACGACGTTTCAATCGACTCCAATGAAATGTCTGCAGCTTTTAATACAGTCTCCAGATCTTCAGGCGTGTTTTCCGCTGCGAACAACAGGATTGGTTCGGCGGTTTCTTTCCTGTCCATTGCCAAGAGGACATTGCCTAATAGTTTAGCGATTGAAGGGTCCTGCCTGTATCTGGTCATATAAGGTTCAAGCAGCTGCCAGGCTTGTTCATATTTTCCGAGTTGATATTGTGCTTGTGCGTAGCTTAATTTGATTTCATTGTTTTCCGGCTCAAGGTTAAAGGCTTTCTTTAAGTAGGTGAGGGCATCAGCAGGGGATTGCTGTTCAAGATGGGCTTTCCCCAGGGCATACATGAGCTGGCTGCTCTGCGGTAGTGCCCGCATGCCTTTGTTCAGGATCTCGAATGCCCTGTCTGATTGGCCGTACTCTTCCCAAAGGTGGGCGAGTATCAGCCAGGTCTCAGCTTCGCCTGGAATCATCTCAACGACCTGTTCCATATGCTGGATGGCTTTGACAGGATCTCCTTTTGCCATGTAGGATTCACCCAGAAAGACAAGCGCCTTTGTGTTCTGAGGGGTTTGTTTGAGGATGTTCTGGCAGATGGAGATGGCCATATCCACGCGGTCAGTTTTCAAGGCAGCCTGTGCGAAACTTTCCAGGTCTTCAACCGCTGGCGCGGGGTCTGACTTGACGACTTTCTGTATGTGATTGTACGCATCCTGCCAGCGTTCTGACATGCAGTAAAGTATTGCAAGCTTGTGCTTATGCGCTTCCTGATCCGGTTCTACCAAGTTGAGGTAGGATGTCCATTCAATCGCATGATTGTACTGGTGAGAGTTTACATACGCATCCCGAAGGAGAAGGACGATCTCAGGATCGTAGTTGTTCTTTTCAAGGTATTTATCGATGTACGATGCGTCCGAATTGATGTTCCCCGATTCAACCAGGGTTTTGAATATTTCCCTATCGATCACAGCATCAGCTTGATTGGGGTAATACCCGATGATCTTTCGGGTGCGGCCGTTGGCTGAAATGGATTGAAGGTTCAGGTTCCCTGGCAGTTCTACTGGGACATCTTTGGTTTGAACCAGCCTGGATTGAAGGAAGGTCTTTTCGGGAGAATCAGGCAGGTCTGCCAGGTTATTCCGGGCTTCATCTAATTTACGTTCTTGAATGAGAGCACGGATATAGAAAAGCCGAGCCTGGACAGACTCCGGATTAGATTTGAGGATTCCCAGCCAGTTGGATGGTGTGGCCTGGTTCGGGGTGCTGGCGAGGGATTGGTAAAGCGCTTGAGATTTGATGACCCCAAGCAAGTCACTGGATTTCTGATACAGTTCACTGGCTTTACGGGTGTCGCCGCTGTAAGCATTGAACGCTGCCAGTCGATTCAGGTCTTCGGGCAGGGTATAACGGATCCATTCATTGAGCGGATCTTTCCCATTTGCGTATGATCCAGCAGCTTCCAACTCAGCGAAGGTCATGGCAAAGAGGTCAACATTCCCTTTGGTTTGGATCAGGTGTTTGGCGAGAGATTCCCGCAGGGAGGGTCGCTTAAATTCATCGAGCCATTTCAGAGTCTCGAGTTGATGATCTACCTGCAGAGTTTGGGAAAAACTGAAAAGCTTATCCAGAAGCGCCTGAGGTTCCATGGGGTTGGCCAACAGGGTATGAATGATGACCGGAATTGCTGCGGAGATGACCGGATCAGTTTTTGAATCAAGGAGTTCCGAAACCAGATCGTCATAATCCGAGCAGAGATGATATAGGATTGCAAAGGGCGTCCGCCAGATCAGATAATTCTTCTGTAAGTCCTGGTTGGTTCGTTTGATCAGGATCTGATCGGGAATATCCCGCCAGCTTCCATTCTCCCTGCGTTTTTCTCGCAGGGCAAAAGCCAGCAGACTCGCTGTCAGAAGGTCTGCAGGCGGAAGTCCTGAATTCAAGGTCGAATCCAGAGCCAGATTGGCTCGCTGAAGGAGTTCGTCAGGCAGTGAGGTCTCCAGGTCCTGGAGGTTCTCCAATTCAGTATCGACCTCCTTCTGGATGAGCCAGACGGCGATTTCCCCAGGTGAGTAGGCATCCAGATCTATTGATGCAGATTCTAGATACGACGGTTTGTTCTCGTCGTCCAGGGTGAACTGCCAGACAAGTGGATCCTTTTGAAGGCTTCTGACGATTGCCTTGGCTTCAGATGGAGAGAACTGCTGCCTGATTGAATCGAATAACACCTCTAATGACATGCCAGTATCCAATCCTCAAATAGATTTAGGAAGGCATAATCCCCAGATTCGCTGAAATGAAGTATGCCGTTGTTAGAAATGCGATGGCGAGGAATACCAGAAAGATGCCGATGCCTGTATTGGATTTCGCCAGGTCATTGAGGGAGTTGATCAATGCAGATGCATTCCCGACCAGTCCAGCAACATTTTCGGTGATGCCCTTTTCTGCCAGTTTTGTGGTCTGTTCGGCGATGGTTTGGACGCCGCGTCCCACTGCCTGGCGGGTGAGGATAAAAATACTGATTGCCATGACCACCAGCCCTAGGATAAACAGGACTGTCGCCATGGTGACTTGAAAATCAAAAGCTGATGCGAACATAAAAACACCTCCTGAAAATTTTATCTCTGGAGGTGTTATTGCAATTTCTATGCCAATATGTGAATACTTATGGATTGTCAGGAACAGTATTTCTCAGATATTTCTACTGGGAGGTGCTGGACATCAATAGCCGGGTCATCGCAGAAGATGATGGCGCGTTCAAGCGTGTTCTTCAATTCCCGGATATTGCCGGGCCAGTCGTAAGCTTTTAATGCTTCCATGGCACGCGGGGTGACATCCTGGATGTTCGTTCCCATGGACATATTGCTCTGGCTGAGCAGCAGCCCCACCAGTTCCGGGATGTCATCTTTTCGTTTACGGAGTGGGGGAATATCCAGATCAACGACTTTCAACCGGTAATACAGATCTTCCCTGAAACCACCCTTCTTGATCAGGGCTTTGAGGTCCTGGTTCGAAGCGGCGATGATCTGCACGTCCACACGGATCAAAGTGGTTCCACCGACACGGCGGAAGGCGCGTTCTTCGATCGCCCGCAGGAGCTTAGCCTGCATATCCATCGGCATGGTTGAAATCTCATCCAGGAAGAGAATCCCGCCGTCAGCGACTTCCATCAAGCCGCTCTTGCGCTTATTTCCGGCTCCAGTGAAGGCACCCGCTTCATAGCCGAATAGCTCTGACTCAAGCAGTGTGTTCGCGATTGCGGCGCAGTTGACGGCGATGAAAGGTTTCTCCTGACGAGGGCCCACCTGGTGGATGAAGGTCGCCATGACCTCCTTGCCGGTTCCTGATTCGCCTGTGATCAGGACTGAAACAGAAGCTTCGGCGGCACGCTGCGCCAGTTCTATCAGGGACTGCATCCTGGGATGCTTCCCAACGACGAATTTCGCTGTGGATGTCTGGGTGCTCCTGAGGTGGTTGAGTTCGCGCCGCATGGCGACCAGCTCTTCTGCGCGTTCGATCGATTTCTTTAATGATTTCAGGTCCGTGATCGGTTTGGTGAAGAAATCGATAGCGCCTTTCTTCATCGCTTCAACGGCATTGTCAATTTCTCCAAACGCGGTTATGACGATAAATTTTGGCTGCCAGGCCATCTGGACGACTTCATCCAGCAGGGATAAGCCGTTACCATCCGGTAATTTAATGTCCAGGACGCAAATGTCGGCTTTGCATTGCTCAAGAAAATCTCTGGCTGCCTTAAGGGTTCCGGCCTCCAGGACTTCCTTGCCATCCTTACGGAGGCTGTCTGCTATTGCTTCGCGAGCGGTATCCACATCATCGACGATCAAAATCGTTGCGCTCATGTATCTGTGAGCCCTTTCTTTTTCATAAGGTAAATTCTAAAGATCGTGCCACCTGCAAAACTGTCCACTTCTATTTTACCTTTATGTGCGGTTATGATCCTCTGCGTGATCGCCAGACCAAGACCGGTGCCATGTGAGGAGCCTGTCACAAAAGGTTGGAACAAATGGGCTCTGATCTCGTCAGGGATGCCTTTGCCGGAATCCGTCAGTGTGATCATGTAGAAATTCCCATCCTCTTCATTTTCTGTTTCCGTGATGTTGATACCTAATGAACCACCATCTTCACTCATGGCGTTAACGGCATTGCTGATCAGGTTAGTAAAGACCTGTTCTAATGCCCTCTGGTCGCCTTCAACGATGGGATGCTCAACCTCTGATTTGTAGTAAGACGAGATATTCAGGAGCAATAACCTTGGGTGCCAGCGCTCAAGCAGCCTGGGGATCATCGTGTCCAGGTCGATCCCGGACATCTTATATTCCAGCGGTTTTGCGAAGGAAAGTACGCTTTCCATCAAGTACAGTAATTTATTGCACTCGTCCCGCATATTTTCGATCCACTTGTGGTTCTCATCGTCTTCGTCAAGGTTATCTTCCATGACCTGTAGAGAAAGCATGATGGCGTTGATGGGGTTGCGAACTTCATGTGCAAATATGGCAGTGATTTCACCCAGAATTGCCCTTTGTTCGAGTTGTTTGTTGGCTGCCTGGTTTTGTTCCTCTTCACTTAAATCCCGGATCAGGCTGATGATTGAGAGCAGTTGTCCGTTGCTCATCACAGGCGCAGTCATCACCTGTGCAGGGAATGAGTGTCCATCCCGGTGGTGGAGCGTCAAATCACCGCCTGTGAGGGTTGGTATGCCCTGCATGGCGGACGTGAATGCTGTTCCCAATGATTCGGAACCGATCAGGATCGAATCCACATGCTGCCGCAGGGCTTCCGAATTTGCATATCCTAGGATGTTTTCTGCAGCAGGGTTGATCTCTGCTATGGTCAGGTCAGGAGATAGGATCACTACGCCCGCATCAAGATTGGCGATGATCTCATTCTGAATCTTGACCACCTGCCTGATCCTGTTGTTGAGGTTATTGGCGTTATGCAGGGCGATCTGGTCATCCATTACGCCGGTGATATAGGAAGCGATCAGCCTGGCTAGTGGTAGCATATCCGGGTTATCATCAAATGATTTCCCGCATGCGACCAACAATCCAAATTTCGCCGAATCACGGCCCAATGGGCTTGTTACGAGGAATTTAAATCCGAATGAAGCAGCAGCTTTCTGTAGCTGGGTTACGGCTGGAAGCTCGGGTGTCCAGAGTGAAGCTCGCTGACTGTTGATGAGGTCTGCGGATGTCAACCTGTTGGGAAGTCCGATTGAAAGGCTGTCATCGGTGGATAGATATTGCACCAGTCGTGGTATTGTTCCGCTGGCCTTATACAGGCAAATCACGTCAGCTTTGATCAATTCCCTGGATGCCTCGAGGGCTTGCAATAACGTTGTGCGCAGTTCCTGATTGCCCCGCGCTTCGACCATAACATGCAAATTTCGAATTAATTCGGATCGAGCAATTGATTTCTTTTTTGAAGCCAGATGGGCTTCTTCTGGCTTGAGGATAAGGATTTCATTCTCTTCCGAGGCAGTCATGGGAAAGATGCGTACGATCACAGGTATCAAGGGTTGGATCTTGTGGCGCAGCAGCGCAGGTTTATTATGCCCGCTGACCGGGTCTGTATCGCTCAGGTTGGGGAGGATAGATTTGATTGGTTTCCCAAGCAAGTCAGATTCTCCAAGGCCGGTCAAAAGAAAAAGGGGATTATTAGCCACCAGAATTTCATCTCCGGCGTTGTTGTAAATGACGGCGGGGTCGGGAATTAAATTGATTAATGTCTGGATGCTTTGCATCCCTTCATTGGATGAAAAATTGAACCTGGCTGGATTTTCTGATGAATTTTGGGTCACATTAGACTCAGACGGTTGCGAATTTCTCGATTCGGCGTAAATGAGCGGGTAAGATGCCTTCCATTGCACGATACTTGGCAACTGTCCGACGGGCAACGTTGATGCCGTGCGTTTCCAGCTGGTTCTGTATCTCAGTATCATTCATGGCGTGTTCTTCTTTTTCGATTATTTGCCTCATGAGCGCTCTTACAGCCAGACTGCGGTCGAAGAATTGCGACATGGGGATAATCTTCCTATTTGGCAGCTGAACTGTCTTGTTCGCGACAGCCCTTGAAATGGTTGATTCGTGAACATCCAGCTCTTTTGCAATCTCAGCCCTAGTCAACGATTCGAGATAGATATCACCATGAATTATAAATGATTTTTGGATCTCTACGATCTTCTCCATCAACTGATGCATTGTATTGTTGCGCTGCTGAATGCATTTGATCAATAACATGGCCTTATCCATGTCATTTTTCCATTCCTCTTTCTTCTCGCCGGATTGCTCTTTGAGGGCTTTCTTGAACAAGGGACTGACCCTCAGTGTGCCGCGGGAGGGGGTGATGATCTCGACAACCAAGGGATTGCCGGGGTCATTGTTCAGGTAAGAGATCAGCACATCCGGCTGGTGGTAAACCTCGGGTGTGTTGTCATCGGGTTGGCGAAAGGTGCCCCAGTTCGCCCTGGCGGGGTATGGGTTCAGGTTTTCACTGATATATTGGGATACAAGCTTGATCTTCTGGATGGTTGTATTGAGGCTCTTTGCCAATTCACCGTATTGGTGCCTGGAAAGCAGCTCAAACTCATCAGAAATGGCGCGCCTCACGAATTCTGGAACTTGCGTTGACTCTGATAGGAAATCCACCTGTGCAAGCAGGGCTTCTTTCACGGAACGAGCAGAAACACCCAAAGGGTCACAGCGCTGGATCTTCTTGAGGACAACTTCCACCTTGCTGGGAACCGTGTGGTTGAAGCGGCAAATATCGAAAACGTTGATTGCCAGAAGTCCGTCTTCATCCAGATTTGAGAGGATCATCGCTGCGATCTGCCGTTCATCCACTTCCAGTTCAGGTGCAACTTGACGCAGGACATACGTGGGCAGGTCAATATTTTCGGAAGAATACGGGTCTTCACGGATCTCATTTGGAGAAGATGATCCGCTGCCTGTATAGGTATAGAAATCGTCCCGAGGGGAGACAAAGATGATCGTCTCGTCTGATTCAAGGGTCTTCGGCTGGCTGCAAATCGGGCAGGGGCCTTCGGGCGGAAGTTTACGCCCGCACATCGGGCAGCGGCGTTCGTTAACAAGTTCAAGAGCAGGGTTCTTGGATAGCTCAACATCAATTGTCTGAAGGAGTTCTGTGGATGTCATGTACAATAACGTCATCGTCTGGGCGATATGCGCAGACGTCATGGGGGCCTGGATATGCTGTTGACTTAGGCGATTTGAGAGTTCCATGATCCTATCTCCTGACCTGATTATATATGGACATGCGGATAGTTGCAAGTTGCGTGCCAAACATCTTTTGGAAATTTTTCGATTGAGATATGGTTGTCTTAACCACAGTTGGGTCACCTAAAAATGAAGAAAAAGGAGTGCGGGGTTTCCCCGCTAGAGCAGCATCCATAACGATAATGATCAATATTCAGGAGAAAAAAACAATTGGGATATCTTCCCTATGGGGGAATACAATTTTGTATGAGTAATCCGCTTTTGGAGCTTGGCCTCCGTTAAGAAGCAGCCTAAAGGCTGCACTCCGAAAATAATTATATTTTGTTTTTATTTTCAGAAGTGCTGATCTTGAAGGTGAAAGTGTTCACCTGTTAAGCAGGGATGGTAAAATGGTTTTATTTCAGGAGCAAGATTGATCAATGAAACTAAAGATAATTGGCGCCGGTTTAGCCGGTTGTGAGGCTGCCTGGCAGGCGGCGGAGCAGGGAATAATGGTTGAGCTTTACGAGATGCGACCTGAGCGGTCCACCGGCGCGCACACGACAGGCGACCTGGCGGAACTTGTTTGTTCGAATTCTCTGGGCTCCAACCTGCCAAATCGGGCTTCGGGACTGCTGAAAGATGAGCTTCGCAGGATGGGCTCTCTGCTCATCAACTGTGCTGATGTTTGCGCTCTGCCAGCAGGTGGCGCTCTGGCGGTTGACCGGCAGGCTTTCTCACAATGCATTCAGGATAAGATTGAAGCGCACCCGGGGATAACTCTCATTCGCGAGGAGGTCACGGGACTTCCCGAGTCTCCGGCAATCCTGGCGACAGGTCCCCTAACCTCACCGGCATTGACAGCAGCACTAACGACATTCACCGAAGAGGACCAGCTTTTTTTCTTTGATGCGGTTGCTCCTATCGTATCCTACGAATCGATAGATATGTCAATCGCTTTTAGGGCGAACCGCTATGACAGGGGGACTCTGGAAGAAGGGGATTATATCAACTGTCCATTCAATCATGTTGCTTATAATGCCTTTCGCGAAGCCTTGCTCAAAGCAGAACGCATCCCATTGAAGGGCTTTGAAGATGGAATTGATGCCGGCGTGGATGCCGGAAAAGGTCACTACTTCCAACGCTGCCAACCTATTGAGGTCATCGCAGCACAAGGGCCCAAATCACTGGCATTTGGGCCGATGCGCCCGGTCGGGTTGACAGACCCCAAAACTGGACGATGGCCTTTCGCGGTCGTGCAGCTGCGCCAGGATAACCTGGCAGGTGACCTGTATAACCTGGTGGGATTCCAGACTAACCTGACCTATCCTAAGCAGGCCATGGTTTTCAGGATGATCCCGGGGCTGGAAGGGGCGGTTTTTGAGCGGTATGGTCAGATGCACCGGAACACCTTCATTGCATCGCCGACTCTGCTGGATGAGAGTCTCGCTTTTCAAAAGCAGCCCGGACTGTTTGCAGCCGGGCAGCTGACAGGGATTGAAGGTTATGCGGGGAATATCGCCTCAGGTCTGATGGCGGGAATCAACGCCACCCGTTGGATTAAAGGCCTTGAACCACTCATCCTGCCGGAGACCACGATGACAGGTGCGCTGATCCATTACATCACACATGCAAGCCTGGAGGATTTCCAACCGATGAAGGCTATGTTCGGCTTGCTGCCAAAGCCTCCAGAGGGGATCCACCTGAAAAAACAGGAAAGATATACTTATTATGCTGAAAGAGCATTGATAGATCTTGATTTGTTAATTTCTTCTTATTACATTTCAGAATGAATTAATTATAAAAATCCAGTATGTTATAATTCTGACTCATTGGACAGATTCATTAAAGGACTGAAGACTCATGGAAATTAATCAAGCTGACAGGATCTCAAAAATTAAACCTTATATTTTCGCTGACCTGGGGAGGAAAATCGCCCAGTTGAAGAAAACAGGGATGGATGTCATCCGTCTTGATATTGGCTCGCCGGACCTGCCACCCGCTGATTTCATCATCGAAGCCCTTGTGGACGCTGCCCGTCAACCGGATATGCATGGCTACGGCCAACCTGGTGGATCGATGCCCCTCAAGGAAGCTATGGCGGAAAATTACGGCAGTAAGTTTGGTGTGGAACTTGATCCTGAGAAAGAAGTCCTCGCGCTGATTGGTTCAAAAGAAGGAATCATCAATCTTACAAATGTCTTCATTAATCCGGGTGACTTGGTTTTACTTCCAGATCCTTTTTATCCTGCTTATGAGTTTGGGGTCATTGTCGCACAAGCAGAAGCTTATCGTATGCCACTGCTGGTCGAGAATGGATTCCTGCCCGATCTGAATGCGATCCCTGAAGATATCGCACGAAGAGCGAAATTAATATGGCTCGATTATCCCAATAATCCAACCGGTGCGATCGCGCCATTATCATTTTTTGAGGAAGTAATTGCTTTCGCTCGAAAGTACGATATCGTGATCGCCCATGATGCGCCTTATCTTGAGATTTGTTTTGGACAAGATCACGCACCCAGTATGCTTCAGATACCAGGCGCAAAGGATTTGGTGATCGAATTCAATTCATTATCGAAAACTTATAATATGGCGGGATGGCGGGTCGGTATGGCAGTGGGGAATCCCGATCTCATCCGCTTGCTTAAAATCTATAAAAGCCAGTGTGATTCGTCTATCTTCAAGCCGATCATGAAGGCGGCTGAGGTAGCACTTCGAGGTGACCAGTCCTGGATCCTTGAAAAAAACCAGATCTATAAAAAGCGCAGGGACGTAATCGTTGAAACGCTGCAGGAACTTGGTTTTTCGTTAAATGTACCCCAAGCCTCTTTATATATCTGGGCGAAGATCCCAGCGCCGTGGCATGACAGCGCTGAATTCTGTGATAAACTCCTCCGTGAAGCAGGTGTGAGCGTAACGCCGGGTGTTGTGTACGGCAAATCCGGGGAAGGATACGTCCGGATATCGCTGGTCACGCCTGTGGAAGTCCTGAAAGAAGCGATGCAGCGGCTGAGCACCTGGGTAACAAATCCTAACAAAATGAAAGAAAGAGTGGATGCCTAAAGGAACGCTGATCGAAACCAAAAAACCTAAAGAAAAAGCGCTGCTGATTGGTGTGAGTATCTTTAACCAGGAAGAACTCCTCCCGTTGGAAGATTCACTGGAAGAGCTCTCGCTCCTGGCCGATACGGCCGGTGTGGAGGTCGTCGGACAGCTGACGCAGAATCTGAGCAGTCCCAATCCCAAGACATACATTGGTTCAGGGAAAGTGGAAGAAGTCAAGATTCTGGCCGGTGAACTGCAAGCAGAGATGGTGATCTTTGATGATGAACTCTCGCCGCGTCACCAGCGGGAACTGGAAAGAGAATTTGGGGAAGGGCTGCGCGTGATCGACCGCACAGCACTGATCCTGGATATCTTCGCCCAACACGCGCAGACCAATGAGGGCAGCCTGCAGGTTGAGCTGGCGCAGTATGAGTATCGCCTGCCGCGCCTGACGAAAGCCTGGACACACCTTGCGAGGCAGGCGGGTGGCGGTGGCGGCAGGGCAGGGGGTGTGGGCGGCGTGGGACTGCGAGGACCCGGCGAGACACAGCTTGAGGTTGACCGCCGGATGATCTCCAGGCGCATCGAAATACTCAAAAGTGAACTCGAAAAGGTCAGAGCGCACCGCATGCGCTACCGTGAACACCGGAAGAAATCCCGCATCCCGGTTGTCGCTCTGGTGGGATATACGAACGCGGGCAAATCGACCCTGTTGAACAAGCTTTCAGACGCCGGCGTGTATGTGGCAGACCAGCTTTTCGCCACACTGGACCCGACCACGCGGCGGGTTGAACTGCCCGGCGGAAAGGTCGTCCTCTTCACGGATACGGTTGGGTTCATCCAGAAGCTGCCTACGGAGCTCGTAGCGGCATTTCGGGCCACGCTGGAGGAAATTGCAGATGCGGATGTGCTTTTGCATGTCGTTGATATCACGCATGTGAACGCCAGCGCCCAGGCAAAATCCGTACAGGAGACCCTGGTCGAGATCGGCGCGGGGGATATCCCAATCATCACTGCCTTCAATAAGATTGACTTGCTCAAGGACCCAGAAGGCGCGGTTGCCGTCCTGGATGATTTCCCAAATACCTATCCCATCTCTGCTCTTGCCGGGCAGGGATTGGAAGACCTGCTCAAGGCCGTTGAAGGGGAGTTGTTTGAAAACTTCATTGAACTGGATGTCCTGATCCCTTACCCCGAGGGCAAGCTGATCTCGCTGTTCCATGAGTTCGGGCAGGTGCAGAACGTTTCCCATGAGGAGCACGGCGTGAGGATGCAGGGCTTGCTCCCCCGGCGGATTCTGTTCCACTTCGAGCCGTATTTGTGGGGGGATGGGGATCAGGAACAGATAGAAGAGGAATAAATTATCCTCCTTGTAATGTGAAACTCAACCCAGATAACCTGCATGGTTTGCGTCTGTGAGCCCTTTTGTTTTGCTTCAGGGGTGCTGCGCGAAGATCAGTGGTTCCACGCGACTTCACCTTTGGGAAGAAAATCCACCTGCCACAGCTGAAACTCTCCTGATGAAGGGGAGTTTTTTACCTGTTCAATAGATGGGTTCTCAACCTACCCACCAACTGCGCGAAGAAATCCAAGACTCCTGAGGCGAGGATTGAGAAATATACACAGCATATCCTTGATGGCAAGGGGTTAAATGATCGGTAGAATATATTTTAAGGCTTCCCCTCAAGGAGCGAAGTGATGCAGTCCCTGTTGGGATAAGGGGAAGCTGTCTGCGAAGCAGACTGATGAGGTGAGTATTACGGATTCAAAAAAACATCGATGTGATTATTAGATAAAGAAAGAATTAAAAACGTAGAACTGTAATATAGTACGAATTATCGAGATAATTGTTGATTAGAAATTTTACGAGGATATATATCCAACTCATCCGGCGCTGTGCGCCACCTTCCCCTCAGCACCATTCGGGTGTTTCGCTGTGCTAAAGGGGAAGACTTCTTCAGGATTGATTTCTTAACCAAAAAAGCTGGGCAGTTATGCCCAGCTCATGTTTTAGTGGTTGTCTACTTAATTATTCTCGTTCGGTGATATCGAGGACTTCCCGACCCTGGTAATGTCCGCAGTTGGGGCATACACGATGGGGCAGGCGGGATTCACCGCAGTTCGGGCAAATCACAACGTTGCGTGCTTTTAACGCATCATGTGCGCGCCGTCGGTCGCGTCGTCCGGGGGAAACTTTCCTTTTTGGAAGAGGTGTCATCTTACACTCCTTAACATTTTTAGATTATGCCAACACAACCAAAAGATTATACCTGTATCGTAAAAACACGTCAAGCGGAATAGTGAAGATGTTCTCTATGCTTCATCTTCATCGGCAGGTGTGATTGGCATTTCATATTCTCCGGCTAACATTGCCCGGATATACTCTCTCGCGCGCTGTTCCTGGTTTTCAGGGACCAGCACCTTCACTTCACCCAGTTTTCCAGCTGATAGACCCAATGTTTTCGCAACGCTTTCCTGGGTGATTTCAACGTCCAATCCCTGCGCTTCAAGGAAAGCCTTCATCATGTCAGCTTCAAGCTGACCGAAAGTTGTATAAACACTAACTAATTTCATCGGAATCCTTTGAGAAAGAAACAAGTATTTGGATAGATTTCGTATAGGCATTAAAGGCTTGCTCTGATTCGCCCTCCTTCATGGCAATATCACCTAGCGATTCCCATATAGCGCTGTCTGCAATATCTTCTCGCTGTGCGCATTCAACAAGCCATGATTTGATCTGGTTCCTGTACAGAGATTGTCCCATGTATGAGGTGAAGATCTCGATCGCTCGTGTGGTGTCTCCTTCATCTAGGAGATATTTCGCAAACATGAGCATCCTGGGGATGTCTTGCTCCTCCTGCTGTTCTTCTTCTTCTTTTTCTTCTTCCTCAGGACCGGCTTCGGACTCTAACGAGAACTCAGTCGGTTTCTCTTCAAGGGCTTCAGATAGTTCTAGTGTAGTTTCTTCGACAGATGTTTCATCCAGGGGCAGAAGTGGTTCGTCGAGCAGTTCGATGCTTTCTTCCTCAACTTTGATGACCGTTTCCTGGGTGATATCCATGGGTTCAGTCGGCTCATCGACGGCTTCCACGATTTCTTTAATTTCTTCCATAACGGGCGGAATGAGTTCCTCTGGAAGTGATTCAGGTGTTTCTGTAATCATTTCATGCAGCCACTCAGGCAGCTCTTCATTGTCTGGAAGCATTGGGTTATCAGGCAGATCCGCTTGTTCCAGACCAAAGTCGGATTCGGAGATCTCAATGAAACCTTCTTCAATAGGTTCATCTTCGTTGTTGGTTTCTTCTGGATTGACACTCAAATCACTGGAATGAAGGTCGGAATAATGTTCACCGAATTCTGTGATTTCTTCATCAGGTTCTTCGATATCCAATATTTCCGGTTGGTCTTGTTCAATGTTACCTTCGGGAAGTGGATCATTAACAGTGATGCCTTCTTTTACCCAGTCACTTTCAGATCCGGAGTCTATGCTATCAGATGGTAAACCATCAAGACCCTGGAGCCATAAAGGAATTTCATTCTTTGGAAATTCCTCGGAGTTGTTTAGTTCACCGTTAGAATTAATTTGGTTTTTGCCGTCCATAGCCAGGTCCAATCATATTCAAAAATCAAATGGATTGCATTTAGTATAATACGATTTTATGCGATCGCGGTCAAGAAAAAACCGCCCAAAACTTTGGGCGGTTTGTGTGCTTCAGAATGAGAAAGACCTATTCTCCAAGATAATCACGTAAACGTCGTTTGATAGAAGGGTGGCGAAGCCGGCTGAGTGCCTGGGCTTCGATCTGGCGTACTCGTTCACGAGTCACGCCCATTTTACGTCCGACTTCTTCCAGCGTGTACGCCTGTCCGTCCAATAGACCATACCGAAGTTGAAGGATACGGACTTCTCTTGGCGGGAGAGAATCAAGCACAGTCCCGAGATGTTCTCTCAACAGGTTATAGGTCGCGGTATCGTCAGGCGGCGGAGCCTCATCATCTTCGATGAAATCACCCAGCATGGAGTCCTCTTCATCATCCGTGGGCGTTTCAAGTGACAGGGGGCGCCTGGCGACCTGGATCATATTCTCAACTTTCTTTGGCGGCACTTCCAGGGTTTCAGCGAGTTCCTCAACAGTTGGTTCGCGCCCCAAGCGCTGGGTCAATTGGTGCTGGATGCGGAGCAATTTATTGATCTGATCGCCCATATGGACGGGGACACGTATCGTACGCCCCTGGTCGGCGATCGCTCTTGTAACAGCTTGGCGGATCCACCAGGTTGCGTATGTACTGAATTTATGGCCCCTGCGGTATTCAAATTTCTTTGTGGCACGGATCAGGCCGATATTTCCTTCCTGGATCAGGTCAAGGAAAGGCACGCCTCTGCCCATATATTTCTTTGCCACGCTGATAACCAATCGGGAGTTCGCCGTGATCAGATGCTCCCTGGCAGCCCATCCGTCCTCGATCAGATTACGCAATTCGGTCCGGCGGCGATTGGAAATGTTGCCACGGGCGAGTTCTTCTCTTGCCATTCGACCGCTTTCAATACGCTGGGCGAGTTCTACTTCTTCCTTTGCAGTCAATAACGGGACACGGCTGACTTCTTTAAGATACAGGCCAATCGTATCGTCTGTATCGATATTCGCAAGGTCGTCTGCAGCCTTCTGTTCTTCATCCTCACCTTCAGATTGTTTTAGTTCTTCGTCAGAAGGTTCGATAAGGAGATCGGCATCTTCCACATAGGGGATACCTGCGCTGATTAATGCAGCGAAAGCTTCTTCAAGCTGTTCAACATCCTGCTCAGCGTCGGGGAAGAACTGGAGGATGTCATTGATTGTGACGAAGGATTGTTTTCTACCGATCTGGATCAAACGAGCAATTGGTGTTGACTTCTTGTTGCCTTTTGAATTGTTAGATGTCTTAGTACTCATAGGATCCTTTAATTCTGTCAGATATGAATATCGGAACTCAATCAAGGAAAGAAAAAGTATCCATTGATGTGAGTTCCTACCTGACTTATATAAACATGAGAATACTATTTTTCAAGTAAAAAATCAACAATTCATTGGTGAAAAGTGATGTTAATCATCATTTTCAGGCACTGGCGTGGTTGATGTATCTGACCCTTCTGGTATATCTGAGGGCAGTGTCGGGGTAGGTGTCGGCGGTAGAGTTGTTTTGTCCATGAGCAGTATTACTTGATCGATATAGGACACAGGCAAAATAACAATCGTATCGTAATCATCTACCTTGGCATAATAGCCATCAGCTAGAGCTGTGGTTTTTCCAACTGAAATGGTATATATCGTTCCATCTTCATATTCGAATAGGAGAGCTTTTTCTGGTACGTCAAGCCCAATATCAGAAAGGGCAGGCTGTGATGAAAGAACGGAAACAAATTGCAAATTAGAGAGATAAGAAAGGAGCTCCTCGATATTCCCTGCGGTAACCTGGCCTTCAGGGTGCGTGGTCACTGTCCATTCAAGCGTATCCACTTTTTCCAGTTTGATATACAACTCATCGGCTTCCTCAAAGGAAATTGAAACCAGTTCCTGGTCGTCGAAGACTCGTAATGAGGGTACAGGTGTTAATGTCGGTCCGGTAACTACGGCGGCTTTTTCTTTATTCCCCTCAATATTTTGGAGGATCAAGAATCCAGCCAGAACCAAGATGAATACACCAAAGATGATCCATGTTGTTCTTTTCATGAAAATTATCCTGTGCGTTTTCTATGGATTGCAATGATAATACCCGTCGCTATGATGAACAAAGGCAGACCGAGTAGACCGCCAAGGATGATTGCCAGTTTAGTTGCATTTGTGGGGGCAACGAGAACCCTGGTTGTTTCCTCGGCAGAAGAGATGCTGATCAGAGCTTCATTCTCTGCAGCCCAATCTAAAATCCCGATTGAGAAATCAAGGTTGGCGTAATAGAGCGCATATGAGTCATTGGCAAAATCAGAATCGCCCACAACGACTAGTCGTGCGCCTGTACTTGAATTTTCAATAGCAGCAGCCAGCGTGATCGGCCCAACGACGTCTTCTTCTTCATCATACCCGGCTTCGCCGTCCACAATCCCTTGTGTGTTTGTCTCAGCCCAGGAGGTGCTGGATGTCTGAACAAGCTCGGTTGAAGTGATGCCGCTGATAAGGTCAACAGTGATGCTGCGAGAAGTTGGGAAGAAGGTGATATATCCGGCAACTGCTTCCATAATCTCATGGTCACCGTATTGGTCAGCTATTGCAAACTCTGAAGGATCGACTGAAGTATCAATGATCATATCCTTACCAAAAGTGACCTCCCATGTTTCATAAAGATAATCGGCAAGTGGGTCCACCTGATCGTCTATATCCGTGAGGAAATCCGGTTCTGAGAGAAGAATCAACGAACCACCATTGGCGAGATATTCACTGATCAGGTCAACTTCATCTTGACTAAGTGGTACCTGAGGAGCTGCAATGATGATGGCTTCAGCATCATCAGGAATGGTTGGCGTGGAGACTAGATTAAGGGTTTCGATCCTGTAATTCTTCATTTCCATCTGTGACGCAAGTTCTGTAAAGGAATACTCACCAGATTCTTCGAAGTCTCCTTCACCATGACCTGTCAGAGCATAGACGATCGTTTCAACAGGATTCTGCAGTTTAATGATGGCGTTGATCAAATTCTCTTCGGTCAGAAACGTGACCATTTGTGTTTGATCTTCCGCAGTAAGGATAATCACAGCATCCTGAGTTACTCCTGCCTCTGTTGCTGCGACTGGATCGTCATACGGATTGATGAACTCGTAACTGAAATAACCGTCCGAATTAATGTCGAAGTTATGCAGGAGTGTCTCGGCAGTATTTGTACTGGTGTTTGAGGTATAGAATGCTTGCGCTTCGACTGGGATCTGCAGGTTTGCCAGGATATCCAAAGTCTCTACAGCCAGGGTATTGACCTTATCTTCTGTCAAATCCCAGGAGATATCGTTATTGTAGATCACGAGATTTACGATCACAAGAATGCCGATTACTGCGAGTATCAGGATAAGCATGTTGCTGCCATGCTTTCCCTGGCGGCTTTTGAAAAAAGACAGGATCGATCTGGCATCCAATATGATAAACGTGGCCAGACCGACGATGCTAACCGCAAAACAAATTTTCGCTGCAATTGAGAATTGACCGGCACTGATCCGCAGTACCAATGCGGCGATCGCACCGACCAGGCCGATAATTAATCCGATTGGGGCAAATTTCTCGTATTTCTTCATCATTTAGCGCCACCTTCGTGATTCAATGGTTCGTGTTCCGAGGAATAGGGCAAGAATTGTCAAGCTGATGTAATAACTGATCCCAAAGAGACTGACAACGCCATTTCGGAAGCCATTGTAATATTGTGTTGTGATACATATATTTGTAAAGAAGTCCGCCGCAGCACCTGAAAGGAACTGAGATGGTGCGGATGCCAGCCAGAGTATCAGGAGAGTACCAATGGATGCGATTAATGCGGCAATGGTGTTCTTGAACAGGGATGAGATGCAAACCCCGATGGCTGTCATTGCGGATGTCATCAGGATGATGCCGAGATAATTCGACACGATCAGTGGTTGATCGATCCCCGGTTCAACAACCATATTCATGATCAATGGGTATAACAATGTTAGGGCGATCATTGTCAGGAAGAAAAGAAATGTTCCCAGCCACTTGCCGATGATGAGTTCATAATCCCGAACTGGTGCGGTCAATAACAGCTCTAGTGTCCCAGTCTTGTTTTCATCTGTCAGAGTCTTCATGGTCAGAACGGGTATTGCAAGGAAGAGGAGAGGGAAAACAAGAATATCCAGAACGCTTGTAAATTCAGGGACGTACTGGTATACGATCGCTATATTCATATAAAAAGCGAAATAAATACCCATGACGAGGAAGATGACTGCGCCGACGACATAGGCAATAGGGCTGTAGAAGAACCCTGTATATTCCTTTTTCGCTATAGTCCAAATGTTTCGCATGTTTCACTCCTCCTGACCTTCTAAAGCTTCAGGGCTGAACTCTGAGGGCTCTTCACGCGTCAGCTTCAGGAAGATGTCTTCAAGGCTGATGATTTCCGGTGTAAGTTCAAGCAGCTCAAATCCTTTTTTCACCAGGGTTCTGGCGATAACAGCCCGGGAGTCGTGTTCGACTTTATTTTCAAACTCGATCATTCCATTGTCATTGATCTTTACGTTCATAATGCCGGCAGTATCACGGATCAACGCGGCTGCTTTATCCGGATCGTTGGCAACTCTAATTCTCACCTTTTGGATTGAAGAAAGCCGGGATTGAAGGTTCTCAGGGGCATCCTCAGCAACGATTTTACCTTTATTGATGATCAACACGCGATCACAGATTTGTTGAGCTTCAGAAAGGATATGTGTTGAAAGGAGAACGGTTCTTTCCTTGCCGATGTTCTTGATGATGTTCCGGACTTCACTGATCTGTTTAGGGTCAAGACCAATGGTCGGCTCATCAAGGATCAGGACTTCGGGTTCATGAAGTAAGGCTTGTCCCAGGCCAACACGCTGCTGCATACCTTTTGAGATGTTCTTTATCAGACTCTGAGAACGAAGCTCGAGTCCAATCATTTCAAGTACTTCTTCTATCTTTTCATCAGGGTTTTTGATATGGCGAAGGTCAGCCATATATTTAAAGTAGTCATAGATACGCATGTCACCATAGAGGGGTACAGTTTCGGGCAGGTAACCGATGAGTTTACGAACTTCGAGCGAATTTTCGATGACATCGAAGCCGCCAATATCTGCTGATCCTGAAGTCGGCGGCATATAACCAGTCAGGATCCGGATGGTTGTCGTCTTACCAGCCCCATTCGGGCCAAGAAAACCGAGAACTTCACCTTTCTCAGCTGTGAAGTTCAGATTCTCAATAGCCCGATTGAGACCATAATCCTTGGTCAAATTTTGAACAGTGATCATAATGTCTCCAATATTTTAGGCATACTTTCTTTGTATATTCACCACTTTAACGACTATACAATGTGTATAATTTGTGTGTCAAGTTTACAATCTTATACGCACATTGATAAAGGATACTCACATTACAGCATTTTTTCAAGTGAAATACGAAAAAATGAGCGCAAATTAATCTTAAAGAATTTTATTACATATCTTAATTTATTTTTGGATAAAATCTAAATTTTGAGTAAAGAAAACCTTAATTGACCGGAGGGGCGCGGACTGGTAAAATCTCATCGTGCTCAAAAACCGTACATAAACAATATGAAAAGATATAAGCGGACATCCATATCACAATACGTTTTCGTTGGATTAATTCTCTTGGGTATTGTCGCGCTTTGTTTTATAAACGCGGCTATCATGCGGCGCATTTCTTTCAAAGACAAGTTCGTCACTCCCTGGGCGGCCACCCGTTTGTGGCTTTTAGAAGGTGCGTCTCCCTATGATGGATCAATAAATGCTTATGCTGAGGATATTCTCTCCGAATCGACCTATCTCGCATCACTGGAATCGGAGACACTGATAGAACCTGCTGTTAATCTGATTTTCTATCTACCGTTCAGTTTGATCCCTTATGAGGTCAGCCGTGCGATTTGGATGACCATACTGATGATTGCCTCAGGCGCAATCGGTTATTTCGGGTTGCTGCTGTCTGGTTGGAAGATTTCTGGCGTTGAGAAAATCGGTGTCATTATCCTTTCCGCTGTCTGGCTTCCCGGTGCCAGCAGTGTCCTGACGGGACAATTGACCCCTATCATTATCTTTTTGATCCTGGCGAGCATTTATCTGATCTTACGCGAAAAGGACACACAGGCAGGATTTCTCCTGGCGCTAACTTTCGGTTCGTTTTTGTTAAGTACCTTAGTATCGCTAATATTACTGATTTGGTGTATCTCTCGCAGGCGCTGGTCTGTCATATTTGCATATTTATCTGGTGTCGTCTTCTTATTTATCCTAACCCTTTTGATCATTCCTTCCTGGCCGTTGGATTGGCTGCGGGTTATCCTGAACCATTATTCTGATTGGTCTTGGATAAACACACCCTTGATGGAACTGGCGAATATCCTTCCGGGGATTGCTAATTATCTCTCGATCTTTTTCCATGTTCTCTTTGCAATATATTTCCTGTACTTGGGGATCACAATGCTGCGAAAATCAGGAAGAGAATTCACATGGAAGGTCCTTTCGCTGCTGGTGCTTTCTTATTTATTCCATTTTCAAGCGTCTATCAATGAGGTCTTCCTGGTTTTGCCGGCGGCATTCCTCATGTTCCGATTTTGGTCTGAAAGATGGCGGCTTGTTGGGCGGATGTTGACCTGGGGTTTGATCGCCCTCATCAGCGTTGGCCCCTGGTTGACTGTTGAGATTAACACGTCCTTCATAGAAGAAATAACACTACCGGTATTGGTCGCTGGTTTTCCAATCCTGGTGATTGCTGGTATGGTTTGGATTAGATGGTGGGCTTTCAATATTCCAAAACTGCCGTTTGAAGAAAAATAATCGGCGTGCCCAGTTATTTGCAGGTGAAAATTGTGCTATACTTTGTTGGATTTGTGACCAGATTCACAAAGTAATTTCAGTTGTTTAGGTTCTGGAATAATTATTTGGATGTTTAAAATGAAGGAGAAAAGCTAATGAAAAAACGAATTGGAATTCTAACCGGCGGCGGTGACGTACCAGGTTTGAATCCTGCGATGAAGGAAGTCGTTCACAATGCTCTGGAAGCAGATTATGAAGTCATTGGGATACGGCGGGGCTGGGGAGGATTGTTATGGTACGACCTGGATGACCCTGCGACACATGAACATTACATTTGGGAATTGGGAAAGAACGCTGTCAGGAGGATTGATCGGACCGGGGGAACTTTCCTTCATACTTCACGAACAAATCCTCAAAAAGTAAAACCTGACGAAGTACCGGATTTCCTGAAGGGTTCAGACCTCGGAAAGCCTGTTGGCGATAAAGGGTTAATGGATTACACGGATCATGTCCTGAGAGTCCTCGATCACCTCGGTATTGATGTGCTTGTCTCCATCGGCGGCGACGATACGCTGAGCTTCAGCGTACGACTGAGCAGGGAAGGGTTCCCCGTAGTCGGCATCCCCAAGACAATGGATAACGATGTCTTTGGGACAGATTACTGCATTGGTTTCTCCACTGCTGTAACCCGGTCCGTAGATTTGATCACACAATTACGTACGCCCGTTGGCTCCCATGAACGTATCGGTGTCTTTGAACTTTTTGGTCGTAATTCAGGAGAAACCAGCCTGGTCAGTGCATACCTGGCGTATGTGGACCGGGCACTTATCTCTGAGGTGCCTTTCGAAATTAATAAACTCGCAGATTTGCTTGTTGAGGATAAACGGAACAATCCATCCAATTATGCAATCGTGACAGTATCCGAAGGGGCAATGGAAATCGGAGGGGAGGTTGTGGAAACCGGCCCAAAGGATGCTTATGGTCACAGAAAATTGGGAGGAATTGGTGAGCTTGTTGCTGCACAAATTAAGGAAATCACAAAACAGCATGTCATGTATCAGAAATTCTCCTATGTCATGCGCTCCGGCGCGCCCGACTCACTTGACCGGATGGTGGCGATGTCCTATGGGAATCTTGCGATGCAGCTCATCCAGCGAGGAGAATACGGTAAGTTAGTTGCTTTGCAGGGCGGGAAGTATACGACTGTCCCGATCGAGATCGTCCTGACGGGTAAAAAACAGGTGGATGTGGAAGCTTATTATGACAAGGAGCAATACAAGCCAAAAGTTAAAGACTTCCTCGGTCAACCTATGTTCCTGACCTGAGTTGAACATAACCGGTTCGTGAATGCAAACCTCACGAACCGGTTTTTCTTATTGGAGACATATTTATGTCCATGGAAGATCAGAGAATTGATGAAATTCGATACAAAGTGATCCCGCGTGCGCTGATCTTCCTTTTTGATGAGCTTGAACGAGTTCTATTACTTAAAGGTTCCAAATCGAAAAAACTTTGGGCTGGTTTGTATAATGGTGTCGGTGGGCACGTCGAAGTGGGTGAGGACATTCACCAGGCCGCATGCAGAGAACTCCGCGAGGAGACAGGCCTGGAGGGCATTGAACTGCAGCTATGCGGTCAAATTATGGTGGATGGACCGGCGGGTATTGGGGTCGCGATTTTTATTTTCAAAGGTTTTTGCACTGCGGATGCAAGTACGCTTATGAATCCGAATGAGGGGAAGCTGCACTGGTTGAATATGAATGCATTGCCACATTTACCGATCGTTGAAGACCTTCCAATCCTTTTACCAAAGATATTTCAATATAAGCTTGGGGAGCCAATCATCATTGCCAGGTATACGTACTCAAAAGACGGGAAATTACAGATTCTATTTCGTTAAAGCATTCTGGTAAAAGACAAGCAATGTGTCGCCGTACGAACGTTGGTCGAACAATTTAAAATTCGCATAGTCATTAACACCAATAAATTCTTTTGGATGTATTTGAACAATTACATGCCCTGCAATCTCACTCCACGCCGGGTTATCGTTCAGTAGTTCCATTGCTTTCGACCACAATCCTTTATATTGTGGTGGGGCGATGTAGATGTAATCAAATGCCTGCTTCGGTTCTTCACGCAAAAAAACAAAGGCGTCTTTTTTCATGACGGTGGCATAGTCGATCAGATCTGTTCCCTGCAAGTTTTGCAGGATGACTTTATAAGCCCTGTAATTGGTGTCAAGGAAAGTGGCATGGTCTGCACCTCTGGATAGAGCTTCAATACCTACCGCACCTGTGCCGCTAAATAGATCGAGGAAACTTTTATCAACGACATCCATGCCGATGATGTTGAATAAGGCTTCCTTGACACGGTCGGTGATCGGACGCGTTGATTTACCGGGTACGCTGGCTAATTGGATTCCTTTTGCACTTCCTGATATGACACGCATCGTTCAACCTCTCTCATTCCTGCTGATTTTCTGGATCAGCAGGCTTATCGTTCCCAGGAACGTCGTTATAGGTCCAGTAGCGATTGGCAAAGTAATTCCACAGCATCACGATCACGATGCTGATCGTTAGCGCCAGGTTATAGCTGAGGACATAATCTTCAAGTGGTAGTTCCCACGAGAAGCGCTCAAGGAGCTTGAGGATGAGCTGATCGAGCCATGGGATCAAGGGGGTACGGATGATGAGTCCAATAATATTAATAATGAAGAATTGGACGAGTTGATGTGAGGTCTTTTTGGAACGGGAATCCGGATAGGTCCAAAACCGGTTCCAGAGGAAATTATTCACCACGGCAGCGGTGAAAGAAATGCCCTGTGCCCACACAAGCGGTACGCCGAAAACCAGCCTGAGCAGGTTCAAAATCCCAAAATCAACGACTGCGCCGGTTACACCAACAAAGGCAAATTTTAGGAACCTTACTCGTTCCTGTTTACTCGTTATCAGGCTCATTGTCCCATTTTTTTCTTGAAATAAGGGATCGTTCTACCCAAACCTTCCTCAAGGCTGTTTCTGGGTTCCCAACCGAGGATCTTTTTAGCCAGAGAGATATCAGGCTGCCTGCGTTGGGGATCGTCATCGAATCGCTTTGAGGATTTCTCAATCGTTCCAGCTGGATTGTCTGTTAGGCGATTAATTAATTTAGCAAAATCCAGGATGGTTATCTCGTTTGGATTACCAATATTCACAGGTTCGTGGTAATCTGCCATCATTAACCGATAGATTCCCTCTATCAGGTCTTCAACATAACAGAAACTGCGTGTTTGGGATCCATCCCCGTAAATAGTCAGAGGTTCATCCCGCAATGCCTGCTGGATAAAGTTTGGCACGACCCGACCATCGTCAAGGCGCATCCTGGGACCGAAGGTATTAAAGATGCGCGCAATGCGGGTATCCATTTTGTGGAAGCGGTGATAAGCCATCGTCAGTGATTCTGCAAAGCGCTTGGCCTCATCGTACACCGAGCGTTTCCCGATTGGGTCGACATTCCCACGATAGGTCTCCTTTTGCGGGTGTTCGAGCGGGTCACCATAGATTTCGCTGGTGGATGCAAGCAGGAATTTCGTATGATACGCCCTGGCTACTCCCAGGGTGTTGTGAGTTCCAAGCGCGCCGGCTTTGAGAGTCTGGATGGGAAGATTAGGGTATCCCAACGGTGAAGCTGGATTGGGGCTTGCAGGAGAAGCGAAATGCACCACATAATCCAGGTCGGCGGGTACGTCTATGAAGTCTGAGACATCATGACGAATCAAGCTGAATTGTTTATTCCCCGCGAGGTGTTCCAGGTTCTCCTCATTGCCGGTGATGAAGTTATCCAATCCGATCACTTCGTGCCCTTCAGCAATCAAACGATCGGTCAGGTGAGAACCGAGGAAACCTGCTGCACCGGTTACCAAAATACGCATTGTATGCTCCTGTAATTAAGAATAATTTACTGTGTCAATTCTACCAGCATAGCACCTGGAGAGGTTAGTCCATAATAGAGTATAATCACTTATCTTATTTTGAACGGGTAAGTTAATGGAAGAAAAGCCTGAAAATAACAAACTATTGGGAGAAGTGGAAGCGCTTCTTTTCGTCTCTTCAGGATTGGTCAGTGTCTATCAGCTTTCCACTGTATTGGGATGCACAGAAGCTGAAGTGGAATCCTGTCTGAAAGCACTTGATGGACATTATAAAAACAGCGGGCACGGCCTGAGGTTGATGCGTGTGAAGAGTAAGGTCCAGCTGACCACCGCACCGGAGCTGAGTGAGACGGTGGAAACTTTCCTCGGACTGGAAGCTACGAGTACGCTCTCACAAGCCGCACTTGAAGCCCTGGCAATCATCGCCTATAAACAGCCAATAACACGCCCGGAAGTGGACGTCATCCGAGGCGTCAACAGCGACAGCGTTATGCGCACGCTTTTATCAAAGGGACTGATCGAAGAACTTGGACGGGCAGATACTCCTGGCCGCCCGATCTATTACGGCACATCGTCAGAATTTCTGCAGTATTTTGGGTTGGAATCGGTTGATGAGCTGCCGTTCATTGACTTTGAAGCCCTGGAAGAGAACCAGAACGGCAATGGTGAAAAGGAAGTCTTGAAAACCTGATGTCAGAAGAGAGAGTACAAAAGATATTATCTCAGGCTGGTTTTGGCTCACGCCGCGGCTGTGAGAAGTTAATTGAAGACGGACGCGTAACCGTCAATGGCAGGCGGATAAAGCTGGGGGCGAAGGCGGACCCGAGAAAAGATGAAATCCGCCTGGATGGCATGCCGATTGGGAAAGCTGAGAAGAAGGTTTATATCGCAATCAATAAGCCGCGCAATATGCTTTCTTTGGATGCACCCGATGACCCGCGTCCATCGATCTTTGACCTGGTGCACGATGAGCGTCATCTCTATCCCGTTGGGCGGCTGGATTTCGACAGCGAAGGCCTGGTCCTGCTGACGAATGATGGGGAACTAGCAAACCGGTTGACCCATCCCAGATATGAGCATGATAAGGAATATGAAGTGCGTGTCACGAGCCGCCCAGACGATGAACAGCTTGAGATCTGGCGGCGCGGGGTCGTGCTGGAGGATGGTTACCGCACCTTGCCTGCGCAAGTGGAAGTTAAAACATATACCAAGAGCGGTGCATGGATGCGTGTGATCTTGCGTGAGGGCAAAAAAAGGCAGATCCGCAGGACAGGTGCCAGGATTGGGCTTCATGTCCGGCAGATCCGCCGGGTACGCATAGGACCGATTGAATTAGGGAAGCTCCAGCCCGGTCATTTACGATATCTAAACCGGGATGAAGTACAAATCCTCAAGGAATATGCGGGGTTGTTAAAAAAGTAATCGTTGAGAATTACTCTCCAAATATCTCGTTAAGCTTATCCAGTGTCTCCTGCGGGAGGGTTATGCCTGCGTCGCGGTCAAATTTCTTGATCTTCCGCCGCAAAGCATTCGCTTTATAAATCAAAGAGGGTGCGTTTTCGACATCGCCGATTTTCGCTTCAGGATGGACCAACACGATGGCGCTGTTGATGGGCGGCATCTGGTCTTCTTCGAAATGTTCGCTCAGGACCTTCAGGATGTTCTTCTCGTTATCTGCGGCATCAACTTCTGGCTTCCCAATGCTTTCATGGCCTGAGAGTTTCATCAGGGCGGAACCGCCATGTTGTTTCCATTTCTTATCAAAATAGACCTCGCCGGTGGCTGCGCTTGGGATGGGCATCCACAGCCCGCCAGGGCCGACCAGCAGCATGGGGACGGGCGTGCTGTATACATATAATGAATATTCATTCCCAAGCTTATTCAGGTTCTCTGTAACGATTTCATCAAGGCGAGGGCTGCGGCCAAACCTTGAGACATAATAGGTGCTGATCTGAGAAATGATGAAGCCGATAATTAACGCGCCAAAAGAGATCAGGGTTTTAACCGTGGTTGGGTTGAAATTTAGCACCAGACCAACGCCCAGGATGGCAATACCGCCAATAGAAAGAACGTTGCCGATCGTTTTATTCCGTTTGATTAGTTTTTCATTGATGATTAAGTTCATTTATTGTTTACTCCTCTTGAATGATTTCGGATATTGCCAAGCGTAGATTGTCCAGTAGGTGATTGTCGATGGCCTGCTTGGCAGCGTGCACTGCACTGACCATCGCTTTTGCATTAGAGCGCCCGTGTCCGACGAAAACGGGGGCATCAATGCCAAGCAGGGGGGCTGCACCGGTCTCTGAGGGATCGAGCATCAGTTTGAGTTTATTAAAAGCTGGTTTTGCCAGCAAGCCACCCATCTTGGTCCTGAAAGAACCCATTAGTTCTTCTTTGAGGGTGTCCACGATCAATTTCGCGACAGCTTCGGTGGATTTCAGCAGGACGTTACCGGTGAACCCGTCCGTAACAGCGACATCCGCCTTACCGCCGAAGAATTCCTTACCCTCTATGTTCCCAACGAAGTTCAAACCTGACTCGGCCAGGATGGGGAAAGTCTCGCGGACAAGGTTGTTTCCTTTACCCTCTTCCTCGCCGTTGGAAAGCAACCCGATCCTGGGATTTTTGATCCCCAACATGGTTTGGGCATAGATCTTTCCCATGATGGCAAATTGCAGCAGGAAATCGGGGCGGCATTCCGCGTTCGCGCCGATATCCAACAGCACAGCATGGCCGTTCTTGACCGGGAAGACTGCACAAAGGCAGGGTCTGATGACGCCTTTGATATCACCGAAAGTCTTCTTGGCATAATACATCGCCATGCCCGTGTTACCTGCAGTGACGAAAGCATCCGCTTCACTGTTTTTGACTAGTTCCATGCCGATCCGCATTGAATTCTGCTTCTTTGAGCGTGCTTCGATGATGTGGTCGGTCATATCCAGGGCTTCGGGCGCGTGGACAACACGCACACGGGAACGGTCACCGGGAATCAGCGATAATTTCTCGTTGAGTTCCTGTT
>Ga0272443_10000953_pt1 | contig 47102 bp, 45 predicted proteins | sample SSMAcet12_FD_193581 | JGI IMG/M metagenome (GOLD analysis project Ga0272443, IMG submission 193581) | Marine sediment archaeal communities from Little Sippewissett salt marsh, Falmouth, MA, United States - SSM-Acet-12 | ecosystem: Environmental > Aquatic > Marine > Wetlands > Sediment ...
GAAGCACATAGCCGCTTCATGAGGACGGTTACCCAGCAACCCTTGGCAATGGCGGCATAGCTGACATTGTCAACAAGAAATCAAATTGCCAGTACACTGAGCGAAACTTTTGAGACACGGTACTAGATTCCGGCTTTCGCCGGGATAACAATAATCGACCGGGCGACGAGGAAGGGGGCCTTCCATTCGATGTTCGATGTTGGATGTTCGATGTTCGACGTTCATACCCTATTTTCACCCCAAGGATCTCGCCGGCCACAGGACCTCACCCGTCCTGATATCCACCACGCCCCTCCGGTTGATCCTGGCCTCGGGGAGAAAGTCGTTGGGGAGGAAGATAAATGTGTAGAGGGGGTCGTGAAAGGGGTATCCCCTGGCCTTGAGGAACTCTTTGAGGGCCGTGTCCATGGCGGCCAGATCCTGGAGCGGCCGGTCGGACATCATGCCTCCCAGGGGCAGGGGGAGCTCGTATACGATGTCTCCCCCCTCCACGGCCGCGATGCCGCCCCCCATATCGAGCACGCGGTTGACCGCTAGGGCCATGGCCTCGGGGCTGCGGCCCATGGCCATGATCTCCACGGCTGTGTTGAAGGTGGAGGCGATTCCTTCCACACGATCGGCATAATTCCTGAGGATGCCGTTGGCCGCCCATTTTCCATGCCTGTCCAGGGCGGCCGCCAGGCACAAGCCCTTTCCGGCGGGAATTTCCAGGGTCCCATTCCTCACGGGAAACTCCTCGTGCTCCACGCGTGTGATCACGGGGTTCGTGAGCCGGAGCACGGGGAAGCGAACGGTCTGAACGTCCCCCCCGCCGCCGGCCGGGATCTCGAAAAACCCCGGCCGTGCGCTCCAGGTCTTCTCGACGCGGGCGCCCGGGGTGGAAAAAAACCGCCTCAAATTCATGTCTGGAAATTGAACCGTCAGGGCGCTGTTCTTGGCAACGATTTTTCCCCTGGAGACAACCTTTTCCGGTGTGGGATTGTCCAGGCTGCCCAGGACCAGGATGTCCGCGTCCCTTCCCGGGGCGATCCCGCCGATCCTGTCCTCGAGCCCGAAATAGGCCGCCGGGTTGAGGGTCGCCATCCTGTAGGCCTCCACCGGATCAACCCCCTCCTCCATGGCCATCGCGATGAGGCGGTCAACCATGCCCGATTCCAGCTGGAATGCCGGGGTGGAGCTGTCCGTGGTCAACATGACCCGACGGGCCCCGGAGGGGTTTTCACGGACCATTTTCAACAGGGACCGGAGATCCGGCCGGAGGGAGCTCTGCCTGAGCATGACATGGAGGCCGAGTCTCAGGCGGTCCAGGGCCTCTTCGGGGCTGATGCTCTCGTGGCAGGACTCCAGGCCCGTCCTGGAAAGGATCCCCAGGTTGTCAATTTTCGCCCCGGCGGTGTGGCCGTCGATCCGTTTACCAAGCCCGCGTGCATAATCGATGCATTCGAGGATCTTCGGGTTGCCGTAAACCAGCTCCTTCCACCGGGTGATCTCACCGACGGAGAGGGCGAGGGGGTGCGAGAGCAGTCTTTTGAGGTTCGCTGTCGAGTAGACGTCCTCTTCCCCTTTCATGGGCGTCTGGGGGATGACCCTGATGAACCAGAAGACCTTGACGGGCATGGCGGAGAGGGACTCCATGAACTCTTCGAAGAGCTCGACGCCCATGAATATGTAAAAGAAGAGATTGTCGCACACCAGGGTGGTCGTGCCCAGCCGGCAGGCCTCTTCGCCCAGGGAGACGGGGTTGTAGATGTTCCAGGGGTGGCAGTGGGGCTCGATGTAACCCGGGACCAGAATCTTACCGGACACGTCCAGGTGCCGTGTTCGATCACCCCGTTCATGGGGGTTCGGACCCACGGACCAGATCCTCTCACCCTTGACCGAAACAGCCGATTCGAGGATTTCACCGGAATACACATTGAGAACCCTGCCGCCTTCCAGGATCAGGTCCGGCTCCACGTCCCGCCCCTTTGGGCGGATTTCGTTCCGGCTCCCGGTGGGATCGCTCATGCGGGATCGGAGGGGATCACTCCCCATTCCAGCGCTTGATGAGGTAGGGCTTGGTCATCTCAAAAGTGATGCAGTCCTCCTCGATGGCCTCTTCCGCCTGCTGGGTGGACATGCGACGGGTTTTTTTGACGAAAGAGAAGGTCCGGCCGTAGTAGAGCGGGATGAGGGACTCCATCAGGTAATCCGGTTCCCGCACCCGATCCCTGGTGGCCACGCCCATGTCAAAGAGGATACGGGCCCAGAGGTCCGTTGGAAAAGTGAAGACTTTCTCCTTCATGCCCTTCATCTCCTGGAGCTTCCCGTAGAGGTCCTCCGGGAGGGCGTCCTTCCAGACGCCGTCGAATTCGCTGAACCCCGCCAGGAACTTCTCGTGGAGCTTCTTGGAATCCACCTCCACCTTGGGGGGCATCTCCACCTCGCCAAGGCCGAACCCGTAAATGGCCGTGGGCTTGCTGTACTTCACCCGGGTCCAGGTGTCCTCGAAGTGGCTCATGAGGGAGAAGATGGTCCCGATCACCTGCCGGAACATGGGACCCAGGGATGCGGCGGGGTCCTTGGGGCGGTGCACCTTGGGTCTCCCCATGAAGGACTGGCACACGGGCACCCCCTCGTTGAGGGCAATGGTGGTCATCCAGATGTCGATCCCGAAGTTGGCCGTGGCCTCGTCCCAGGCCCCGTTTTCCAGGTAGACCCGGGCAAGATCCCCCCGGAAGCCGAAATCCCCCCCGATGGGCTGGCGCACCCGGCGTCCGTAAAGGGCCCGGGTCAGGGGGTAGGCAATGCCGTTGGTGATGGTGCCGTCATATTTGTGGCGCACGTAAAGGGGGGCCACATAGGAGAAGTCGTTGAGAAGAGGTTCCCCGAGGTGCTTTATCCACTGGGGGGTGATGCTCTTGAGGTCCGCGTCCACAACCACAACGGCCTTTGCCTCCAGCTCCACGACTTTCCTGAAGAGGTTCTTGAAATTGTTGCCCTTTCCCTTCACTCCTTCGGGCGTGGACAGATAGATTTTTGGCTGTGCGGTCGGCGTGTTCAGAAACGCGTCTTTCGTGCCGTCGGGCGAGTTGTTGTCCGTGTTGATGATGACCGACCTCATCTCGCGGAAAAACCTGGAAAGCCCTTCACTCGCCTGCTGGACGGGATAGGCGATGGAATCGGCCTCCTTGTAGGACGGGATACAGACAACGAGATCCGCCTTGTCTATTTTTTCCGGGTTCACTTCCTGTTCAAACATCTCAGGACATACCTCCTTTTCATGATTCGTTCAGGAGTTCCAGCACAACCCGGTTCCATCCGACCGGCCCGATCTCCTCAGTTATCCTTATTCCCGGCACGGCGTCTTCCATCTCCCCCATGGGTCCGGCCGAGCGGACCAGTATCGGCACGTCCACCCGCTCCAACATGGGGATGTCGTTGGGACTGTCGCCCAGGCCGATGGTTTTGAGACAGGGGTGACGCGAACTGAGCCAGGACAAAAACAGATCAACGGCCAAACCCTTGTCGCATGACTCAAAGAGGTGGTAAAAGCGACCGCCCCGGGTCACCTTCAAACCCCTGCCGGCTATACTTTCAAAAAGCATACCAATATCGGTGGACTCGGGGTCCACGATCACAAAGGGCTCATCAAATTCCCTTTGGGATGCCTGCTCCGCCTCCCTGAACCCGAGGCCGGTGAGCTCCGCGATCTCCTCGACGGTCATGTCGGAAAATCCACGGACTTCCCATCCCTGACGCCTCAATTCACGCAGGCCGGCGACAAGTTCCTCATAAGACGCTCCCAGGGCCAGGACCCGCCCGACACCCACGGGTTTGGCACCAGCCGGCGGCTCCAAAGGGCAGGACGAGGGGAAAAAGATTCCCCCGCCGTTTTCGTACACAAAGGGCCAGTCGAGTCCGAGCTCAACCCGCAAAGGCTCCATTTCCGCCCGGGTCTTGCTGGAAACCATGACCACCGGCACGTTCAACCGGCGGCAGCACCGGAGCGCCGGCTCCGCCGCGCGCCATTCATAGGTGTCGTGGTCCAGCAGGGTCCCGTCAAGGTCCGTGAACACCACGGTGTAATGACCCTGCACGTGACCCCCCGAAGCCCCCATCTACAGAAACCGCTGCTTTTCTTTTTCAACCGCCTCGATGAGGTCGTAATAAATGTTCGGCAGCTTGTTGAAAACCCTTTCCCATGAGACGGTCGTCGGGATCTTGAAGAGCGCCTCACGGGTCTTTTCCTCCACCGAAAGTATCGCTTCGACAAGCCCCTGATCCAGGAACGGCTTGAACTCCCGGTGGGTGTTCACCAGTCGGAGCATTCTTTCGGTCAGCCGCGTGGGGGATGTCAGCAGGTCTCCCGCGCGCAGGATGGAATTGATGAAGACCTCCTTCACGAGAAACTCTTCACCGTCCCGGTCATAGAGCAGGGAATTGAATTCGGAATCTTCCGAATACTTCTTGATGAGCTCCTCGGCCACCGCCTGGTAGGTGATGGAAAGATCCCTTATGAAGGTATCCGAAATTTCAAGCCCCTCCTCTATGACGAGGGCGTTCATGAGTGTGGTGACGATGTCCACGGCCATTCGATTGAGGCCCAGGGTGTGATCCGATGCGGACACCTTCTGGTGTTTGTGGTCGAAAGGGGTGTCCGTGAACATCACCTGGGCCGCGGAGGACGCCTTGCGGTACACCTCGATCAAGGTGAATATTTCCACGCCCCAGTTGGTGGCAAAGCGCATCTTCTTGAGGAGATCCGCGTGAAAGGCCACTTCCCCCGACAGTTGATAATTGAAGCCCAAGAGGAAGTCGATGAGCCTCAACATCCTCTCCTCCCTGCCCTCGGTGAACTTTCTTTTGAGGCTCAGGAGCAGGGGGTCGAGGAGCAGCCTTTTGACCCTGCCGTACATGGCGCGATCCCTGAGCCTCGAGTAATAGGCCTTGGCGAAATCGTATTTCAGGACCACCACTGGAAAGAGAAGCCTGTCCAGCTGGGCCGCGTTGAATGTTCGGATGTCGGCGTCTATGAGGCCCACGGACTCGGCTCCCAGGGCGATGGCTATGCCGAACCCCATGAACATGTTCCGGCCCTTGCCGGGCTCCTGGATGTCGAATCCAGCTTCGGAGAGTTTGTTGTAGATCTCCCTGAACGAGGGCCCGTCGTTCCACTGGACAATGAAATTACGCAGCCCGTGCGTCCGAATGAGGGCGTGGAGAGAGGCCGCGTCCTCCTCGGTGGCCCGGTCCAGGCCGAAGATGATGTTCGACAGGTAGGTGGTGCTCGACAGCTGCTTGAGGATGTTTTTGAACACTGGAAGGTTTTCGGGATCGGTGTACTCGCTTGCCAGAAGAGGGATGATCAGGACCGTCTTCCGCCACTTGGAGTGCAGCCGAAGCCTTGTTTTAAGGCCTTTCCTGTCCTGCTTCCCCAGGATGTGGAAAGTGGTCAGACGGGTCAGGGTCTGGCTGAAATCAGTAATTTTTCCACCTCCCTCGTTTTATCCTCGTCAGTTCGGAAGCCTAGTGAAATCTTTCGGTTTTGTCAATGCATGCAAAAAGGTATTTCAGAAAAGGCGCCCCTGGTCCCTGTCGGCTCCGCCCGCCGGCGGCTTCACTCCGAAGTGCTCGTAGGCCCTGCCGGTGGCCACCCGCCCCCGGGGGGTCCGCTTGAGGAACCCTTCCTGAATGAGGAAAGGCTCGTACACATCCTCAAGGGTGTCCTTTTCCTCGCTCACCGCCGCCGAGAGGGTGTCGAGGCCCACCGGGCCCCCGCCGAATTTTTCCATAATGGTGAGCATGATGTGCCTGTCCATGCGGTCGAGGCCCCTTTCGTCCACCTCCAGCATTTCAAGGGCGTCCATGGCGACCCGCCGGGTGATCACCCCGCCCGCTCGGACCTGAGCGAAATCCCGGACCCGCCTCAGAAGCCTGTTGCACACCCTCGGGGTGCCCCGGGATCTCCGGGCGATCTCAAGGGCGCCGTCCGCCTCCGTGGGGATCTCCAGAAGGGTTGCCGAGCGAAGCACAATCTGCCGAAGTTCCTCGGGCTTGTAGAAGTCGACCCTGAGGGACACGCCGAACCTGGCCCGCAGGGGAGGAGTCAAAAGCCCCGCCCGTGTGGTGGCCCCCACGAGGGTGAAAGGCGGCAGGGGGATCTTCATGGTCCTTGCCGAGGGTCCCTGCCCGATGATGATGTCCAGCTGGTAGTCCTCCATGGCGGGATAGAGGATCTCCTCCACCACGTGGTTGAGCCGGTGGATCTCGTCGATGAAAAGGACGTCCTTGGGGGCCAGGCTTGTGAGGATGGCCGCCAGGTCCCCGGCCCTTTCGATGACCGGGCCCGCGGTGCTCTTGATGTTCACGCCCATTTCCGCGGCGATGATGTGGGCCAGGGATGTCTTTCCCAGCCCCGGGCTCCCGTGGAAGAGCACGTGATCCAGGGCCTCGTCCCTGGCAACGGCCGCCTCGATGAAGATGCGCAGATTTTTTTTGAGCTCCTCCTGGCCCACGTACTCGTCCAGCATCCTGGGCCTGAGACTGACCTCCGAGGGGATTTCGTCATTAAAGGGCTGTGGGTCTATGATGCGTTCTTCCATTGGTTATCGCTTGTCCAGGAGGAGTTTGAGGGATTCCTTGATGAGCCTCTCCAGGGGTTCCGGGCCCACCGCTTTTCCGGCGCGTTCCACGGCCGCCCTGGCGGATTTTTCGGGGTACCCGAGGTTCACGAGGGCCGAGACCGCATCCTCCAGGGCCGCCTCTTCCTCCGGGGCGGCCGGCGGCGTTTCGGGCCTTCCCTCCAGGCCGCTTTCCGCCTGCAGCTTCAGGGCGCGGTCCTTCAGTTCCAGGGCGATCCTTTCCGCGGTTTTTTTCCCCACCCCCGGAATCGTCTGCAAACGGGGCGCATCCCCGGAGGCCATGGCATGCAGGAGCTCCCCGGGGCCGATCCCCGAAAGGATGTTCAGGGCAAGCCGGGGCCCGATCCCCGACACCGAGATGAGGAGAAGGAAGAGGGACTTCTCCGTTCTGGACATGAACCCGAAGAGGGTGAGGGCGTCTTCCCGGACATGGGTGTGTATGTGGAGGGCTGCTTCTTCAGCCTCTTCAGGCAAGCCGTAGAACGTGGAGAGCGGGATGAGGACCTCGTAACCCACGCCGCCGTTTTCGATGAGGACGCAGCGGGTGTCCTTTTCGAGCAGTGTGCCCCGGAGATGTCCGATCATTGGGCTTCATCCATTCCGCGGTCCGAAACGCGTCCAGTTGAGGTGGCACACCGCGGCGGCCAGGGCGTCCGATGTGTCCAGCCCGGGCTTGAAATCGAGCCTGAGGAGGACCCCGACCATGGAGCGGACCTGCTCCTTCGTGGCCTTCCCGTAGCCGACGACAGCCTGCTTGATCTCGGTGGCGGCGTATTCATGGATTTGGACGCCGCACTCCACCGCGGCTATGAGGACCGCGCCCCTGGCGTGTCCTATTTTCAGTGCGCTCTTGGGGTTTTTTGCGAAAAACACATCCTCGATGGCCATTTCACCGGGCCGGTGACGGGACATGATCTCCACCATGGAGTGGTAGATGCCGTGGATCCTCTCCTGAAAGGGCCTTGACCTGGAGGCGCTGACCACCCCCGCATCGACGCATCGGAAACTCTGACCCCTCTTCTCCACCAGCCCGTACCCGGTGACCACGGACCCTGGATCCACGCCCAGGACGAGCATCAGCCAAGGGCCTCCATGACCTGGTCCGGGATGTCGAAATTGGCATAGACCTGGCTCACGTCGTCGTTGTCTTCCAGGGCATCCATGAGGTTGATCATCTGCTGGGCCTTCTTGTCTTCGAGGCGGACCGTGTTCTGGGGAATCATGCTGATTTCCGCCACCGTGTAGGGCATGCCGGCGGCCTCGACGGCCTTCCGGACCTCCTCGAAATCCCCGGGATCCATGAGGACCTCGAAGGTGGTCTCCTCCTCCCTCACATCCTCGGCCCCGGCCTCCAGGGCCACGTCAAAGAGTTTTTCCTCGTCGGCGTTTTCCTTTTCAAAGACGATGAGCCCTTTTTTGTTGAACATCCACGCCACGCACCCGGGCTCGCCCAGGCTCCCCCCGTGTCGATCGAAGATGTATTTCAAATCGGCCACGGTCCGGTTCTTGTTGTCGGTGAGACAGTTCACCAGGACGGCGACCCCCCCCGGCCCGTAGGCCTCGTAGCTGACCTCCTCGTAGTTGACACCCTCCAGTTCGCCGGTGCCCTTTTTTACGGCCCGATCAATGTTTTCCTTGGGCATGTTCTCCGATTTGGCCGCCGTGATGGCGCTCCTCAACCTCGGGTTGGCGTCGGGATCCCCGCCCCCCATCCTCGCCGCAACGGTGATCTCCTTGATGAGTTTTGTAAAAATCTTACCCCTTTTGGCGTCTGCAGCCCCCTTTTTGTGCTTTATAGTGCTCCATTTTGAGTGACCGGACATAGATTGAGTTCCTCCTGGTGGTTGGTGCCTTTTGATAATGGATCAATTGTTGTTGCCGCCATCCCCCTTAAATTCCCGTGCGAGCAGGTAGATCTCGCGGCTGCTTTTCCGAACGGCTTTCGGCCTCACGTTTTTTACGCTGCTGAAGGATCGGGCTGTCTCCTTCCTGAGGCTCTGGATGCCCTCCCCTTCAAAGACCTTGCACAGGAAACACCCTCCGGGCCTCAAAAGCACACGCGCCACGGCCAGGGCTGCATAAGCCAACTCCTCGGATCTCAGGACATCCGCGGTCTTGGCCCCTGTTGTCTTGGGCGCCAGGTCGCTGATCACCGCATCGCGCGGCCCGATCCTCTCCAGGAGCGCTTGAGGGTCCATTGAAAGTATGTCAGCCTGAATTGCAAGAAAATTGGGAGCGGATATGCGCCCCGGTTCGGTGAGATCTATGCCGACGACATCCCCGCCGGGACCGATTTTTCCAAGTGCGTACTGGGTCCAGGACCCCGGAGAGCAGCCCAGGTCCAAAAGACGGGCCCCGGGTCTTATGATTCGAAACCTCCGGTCGATCTCTTCCAGTTTGTAAACGGATCGGGCCGCCCATTTTTGTTTTCTGGCCTTCCGTGCGAAATGGTCGTCCCAACTGTTTGCACTTGTCATTATGCTCCATCCCGCGCCCCTGGCCGGCTCACGAAAAAGGGCCGGACAAAAGCCCTAATTAACTATCATATCCCGCATTTCAATGCAAAACAAATGTGGAGCACGCCCCCTCCCCGGGCCGGCCACACCCCTGCCCGATTGATTGGACAAAGTTACCCCATGGTGCTATAGGATGTGCGAAACTTTCGGGACCGGCATCTCAGTCACGCGCCTTTTTACGGGTAGGCATGATCGTTCAGATATACGAAATACAAGACCCCTGGGAAGCAGGCCGCTGCATCGAGCTCGGGGTGGATCACATCGGGAGCGTTCTGCTCTCCGAGTCGGAGTGGAAGCAGCCGGCCATACGGGACGTGGTGAAGCTCTCGGAAGGGAGTGGCGCCCGGAACACCCTCATCCCCCTTTTCAATACCCAGGACGCGATTTTCCGGGCACTGGATTACTACAGGCCCGATTTCATTCATTTTTGCGAGTCCCTGACGGATTCCTCGGGGTCGCCGCTCCACCCCGGAAGGTTTATTGAAACGCAGGTGCGGGTCAAGCAGCGTTATCCCCGCCTCGGCATCATCCGTTCCATCCCCGTCCCCCGCTTGGGCCATTCTCCCGACTTCCCCAATCTGGAAATCGCTTCGCGCTTCGAGCCTGTGAGCGACCTCTTTCTGACGGACACCTGGCTGGGACGGGAGCCGGTGGAAGGGTACCTCGGGATAACCGGAGAGATCGGGGACAAGGACATGGCAAGGCTCCTGGTGTCCAGGAGCCGTATCCCCGTAATCCTCGCGGGCGGTCTGACGCCGGACAATGTTTACGACCACCTGACGGCCACGAGGGCCTGGGGCGCGGACAGCTGCACGGGCACCAACCAGGTGGACGGGGAAGGCCGCCCCATTCGATTCAAAAAGGATTTTCAAAGGGTCCAGCGCTTTGTCCAGGAGGTGCGAAGGGCCGAGCAGACACTCAAGGCACCCTAGCACGCATCCGATCGATTCGACAGTCCTTTTGTCACCGGAATCGTCTTTTTCGTCATGACAGAAACCATTTTATTCCTTGACAGATAACGGGTATTTGTCTATAGTCCGCGCGGAACGGGGCCCCGGGACATAGGGAAAAACAGACAAATATTTGCCAGCTGGAAAGAGCATTTTTTTTGCATGACGCTTGAAAATATTTTCACAAAGAAAAGGGATAAGATCCGGTCGCTCTGGCTCCAGGCCGTGATGGAGAGTTATCCCGCCGATGCACAAAGATTCCTGAAAAAGCAGAAAGATCAGTTCGCAAACCCCGTGGGCAGCACCCTCACCACGGAGATGGACGCACTGTTGGGCTGTCTTTTACAAGACGCTACGCCTGAAAACTATCGACCTATTCTGGATCGGATCCTGCGTATGCGGGCGGTGCAGGACTTCACCCCCTCTGAAAGCCTGTCCTTTCTCCTGGAACTCAAGAATATTCTCAGGGAAAGCGCGGCAGAGGAACCCGCGGGACAAGAACTCCTCGACGGGCTAAAGGCCTTCAACGACAGGATCGACAGAATGATGCTCACGGCCTTCGACGTCTACTCGGACTGCAAGGAGACCCTGTGGAAGCTGAAGACCCGAGAGATGAGCAGACAGGTCTCCGGCCTGCTCAGGAGGTCCGACCTGACCTGCGACATTCCCCCGTGGGATTCCGAACCCGAAGGAGGCAATAAAAAATAAACCAGTGAATTCCTTATGAAACGAGGTAGCAGTCAATGAACTTTGTGGTCAGCATTGTCTTTTCATGTGCAGTTGTCGTCCTGCTCGTTTTGATTCCCTGGGTGGGTGTGGGGGTCTTCGACCTGCGCTGGCTGTTCGGCATCGTGATCCCGTACGCCGCGGTGATCACCTTCCTTGCCGGGATGATCTGGAAGGTCGTGGACTGGGCCCGGTCGCCGGTCCCCTTCCGTATACCCACAACCGCCGGCCAGCAGTGGTCCCTCCCGTGGATCAAATACAGCAGGCTGGACAATCCCAAGGGAACGGCAGGCGTCGTGGGCCGAATGTTTTTCGACGTGGTGCTTTTCAGGTCCCTCTTCCGCCATACACGGATGGAATTCCGAAACGGCCCCAAGGTGACCTATGAGTGGGAAAAGTGGCTGTGGCTCTTCGCGCTGGCATTCCATTACGCGTTCCTGGTCATCCTGATCCGGCACCTCAGGTTTTTCACCGAGCCTGTTCCATGGTTCGTCACACTGACGGACAGGCTGGACGGGTTCATGCAGGTGGGGATCGCCCCGTTTACCGGATACCAGCTCCCCTACCTCCTGCTCAGCGGCGTGGTGCTCCTGGTCGCCGTTGGTTTTCTTTTTGTTCGGCGGATCTATTCGGCGCAGATCCGCTACATCAGCCTCCCCTCGGACTACTTTCCCCTTGCGCTGATCGGGACGCTCGCCCTCACGGGCATCCTCATGCGCTACGTCCTCAAGGTGGATCTGACTGCCGTCAAGGAGCTTGCCATGGGACTCGTCTCCTTCAGGGTATCCAATCCCGAGGGAATCGGCGTCCTCTTCTACATCCATCTTTTCCTGTTCAGCGTGCTCCTTTTCTATTTTCCGTTCAGCAAGCTGGCGCACATGGCAGGCATATTTCTCAGCCCCACCCGAAACCTGTCCAACAACAGCCGCTTCGTGCGGCACGTCAATCCCTGGAACTACCCGGTCGAGACCCACACCTATGAAGAGTATGAGGATGAGTTCCGTGAAAAAATGATCGAGGCGGGACTTCCGGTCGACAAGAAACCGGAGCCTGGGCCCGAACCCGACGATAAGGCAGCATCAGGCGAAGAAAAGGAGTGATCATGGACGACGCGCCCAAACCTCAAGAATTGGTACAGATCAATCATTCCCCGTCCCTCCACAAGGGACTTCTGGGATGGATGGACACGCCCGTGGAGATCCGGGAGGGCATTGCGCTCTATGCGGGCAAACCCCAGAACCTGGAATACGTGGGGCTTCCCAACCCAAGGGAATGGAACCCCATGGACAAGGACTGGAAGCTCCCGGAAAACTGGAAGCAGATCCTCCTCGACGGGCTGAGGGACCGAATCGACCGGTTTCGATCGTTGAAACTTTTCATGGACATCTGCGTGCGCTGCGGGGCCTGCGCCGACAAATGCCACTTCTTCATAGGCGGCGGGGACCCCAAAAACATGCCCGTTCTGCGGGCGGAGCTCCTCCGCTCGGTCTACCGCAGGGAATACACCCTGGCCGGAAAGATCATGGGCAAGATGGCCGGCGCCCGCGACCTCACCGAGGACGTGCTCAAGGAGTGGTGGTACTACTTCTTTCAGTGCACGGAGTGCCGGCGGTGCTCCCTCTTCTGCCCCTACGGCATCGACACGGCCGAGATCACCATCGCCGGCCGGGAGCTCCTGAACCTCATAGGGCTCAACGTGGACTGGATCTCGGCGCCCGTGGCCAACTGCTACCGCACCGGGAACCACCTGGGAATCCAGCCGCATGCCTACAAGGACATGATCGACTTTTTCTGCGACGACATCGAGGACATCACCGGCATCCGCATGAACCCGAGCATGAACCGCAAGGGCGCGGAAATCCTCTTCATCACCCCCTCCGGCGATGTTTTCGCGGATCCAGGCACCTACACGGCCATGGGATACATTATCCTCTTCCACTACCTGGAGAGCCTGGGCCTTGACATCACCTGGAGCACTTACGCAAGCGAGGGCGGGAACTTCGGCTTCTTCACCAGCCACGAGATGGCCAAGAGACTCAACGCCAAAATGTACGCGGAGGCCAAGCGCCTGGGGGTCAAGTGGATCCTGGGCGGGGAGTGCGGCCACATGTGGCGGGTCATCAGCCAGTACATGGACACCTTCAACGGCCCTGCCGATTTCCTGGAGGTGCCCGTGTCCCCCATAACGGGGACCCGTTTCGAAAACGCCGCCTCCACCAAAATGGTCCACATCACCGAATTCACGGCGGACCTCATCAAGAACAACAAGCTCAAGCTGGACAAGAGCCGGAACGACAGCCTCACGGTGACCTATCATGATTCCTGCAACCCGGCCCGGGGAATGGGCCTTCTGGAGGAGCCCCGGTACGTCATCAAGAACGTGTGCAACAAATTCTACGAAATGCCGGAAAACACCATTCGCGAGCAGACGTTCTGCTGCGGGAGCGGAGCGGGACTCAACGCCGGCGAGGACATCGAGCTCCGAATGCGCGGAGGCCTGCCGCGCGCCAATGCCGTGAGGTACGTTCATGACAAATTCGGCGTGAACATGCTCGCCTGCGTGTGCGCCATCGACCGGGCCGTCTTCCCCACCCTGATGGAATACTGGGTCCCGGAAGTCGGAGTCACGGGCGTTCACGAACTGGTGGGAAACGCCCTAATACTGGATGGGGAGAAAGAGAGGACCACGGACCTCCGCGGTGAGCCTCTCCCCGGCATGGAGGAGGAAGAGGATGTATGACGGTGGTAAGATCATCATCGGAATTGTGATCGGCCTGGCTATCCTGCTGTTCCCGTTCTACACCAACATAGGGAAGGCGGCCAAGGCCCCCGAGCCGGAGCTCACGGCCAAGGCCAAGGAGGCCGGCAAGTGCATCGAACCCAAGGAGTTCATGACTTCGGGGCACATGAAGATGCTGGACGAGTGGCGGGATGAGGTCGTCCGGCAGGCTGATCGATATTACAAGAGCGACTGGACCGGCGAGGTTTATTACAAAAGCCTGCAGGTCACGTGCATGGAATGCCATTCCAACAAAAGCAAGTTCTGTGACAAGTGCCACAACTATGCGGATGTGGATCCCTTTTGCTGGGACTGTCATATAGCACCGGAGGAGAGTGACAATGGGCCTCAATAGAAGAGATTTTTTAAGAATCGCCGGACTCTCCGCCCTTGCCGGACTGGGGGGGAAAACGGCCTTTGAGATTCTCGCCCCGGGCGAGCTGGAAGCCAGCGAAGTCCCCCTTCCAAAAGGGGTCAAATGGGGTATGCTGATAAATATGCACAAATTCGATGACGCCTTAACCAAAAAATGCATCGAAGCATGCCACAAATACCACAATGTCCCCAACATCGGGAACCCCAAGGAAGAGGTCAAGTGGATCTGGACGGATTCTTTTCACCACACATTTCCCGGCCAGGAAAACGAGTACCAGAGCGAGGACATAGAGGAAATGCCCTTTCTCCTGCTCTGCAATCACTGCACAAACCCTCCTTGTGTGAGGGTCTGCCCCACAAAGGCGACTTTCAAGAGGGAGGACGGCATCGTCGCCATGGACATGCACAGGTGCATAGGCTGCCGCTACTGCATGGCTGCCTGCCCTTACGGGTCCAGGAGCTTCAACTGGGGTGACCCCCGCCTGGCGCCCGAGGCCCTGAACCCCGAGTTCCCCCAGAACCCGGACTACCCGACCCGAAGCAAGGGCGTCGTGGAGAAGTGCAACTTCTGCGCCGAACGCCTTGCCAAGGGAGAGCAGCCCGCGTGTGTGGAGGCGGCCCGGGAAGAGAACGAGGAAGCCATGATCTTCGGAGATCTTGGGGATCCGGACTCCGAGATCAGGAAAGCCCTGCGGGAGCACTACACGATCCGGCGGAAGCCCGAGCTCGGCACGGGACCCAACGTATTCTACGTCATATGAGGTCGCTATGTTAGAAAAGGCAATCAAGGGAGAAAAGAAATACTGGGGATGGCTGGCTTTCCTGCTCGTTCTCATCGGCATTGGACTTGCCGCCTACCTTTACCAGTTCTTCGTGGGCTTGAAGATCACCGGCTTGAGCCGTGATGTGTCCTGGGGCTTTTATATCGCCCAGCTGACATACCTGGTGGGCGTGGCCGCCGGAGGCGTCATGGTCGTGCTGCCCTATTACCTGCACGACTACAAGGCCTTCGGCAAGATCACCATACTGGGTGAGTTTCTCGCCATTGCGGCGGTGATCATGTGCATGCTCTTTGTCTTCGTGGACGTGGGGCAACCCGTCAGGATCATGAACGTGGCACTCCATCCCACGCCAAATTCCATCCTCTTCTGGGATTTCACCGTGCTCTCGGTCTACCTGCTCCTCAACGTCGTGGTGGGGTGGAATGTGTTGAGCGCCGAACTCAAGGACATTCACTACCAGAAGTGGGTCAAGTTCCTCATCTATGTGTCCATACCCTGGGCCTTCAGCATCCACACGGTCACGGCGTTTCTGTACCAGGGGCTTCCCGGCCGCCACTATTTCCTGACCGCCATCATGGCGGCCCGCTTCCTGTCTTCGGCCTTTGCCGCTGGACCGGCCATACTCATCCTCCTCTGCCTCATCGTGAGGAAGGTCTCCCGCTTCGACCCGGGCAAGGAGGCCATTCGGACACTCGGCGGCATCGTGACCTACGCCTTCATCATCAACGTGTTCTTTTTCCTGCTGGAGCTCTTCACCGCCTTCTACAGCCAGATACCGGGCCACATGCACCCCATCGTGTTCCTCTTCTCCGGCCTTCACGGTGTGGACACCCTGGTGCCCTGGATGTGGACGGCAGCCGGCTTCACGGTGGTGGCCCTCATCCTCCTGGTTGTCCCGAGCACCCGCCGCAACCTGGACACCCTGGCTGTCGGCTGCGGGGCGGTGATCATCGCCACCTGGATCGACAAGGGTCTCGGCCTCATCATCGGCGGGTTCACACCCACGCCTTTTGAAACGGTCACCCCCTACTGGCCTACACTGCCGGAAATGGCGGTTTCAGTGGGCGTGTACGCGCTCGGGTTTTTTATCCTGACCGTGCTGTACAAGATCGCCGTCGGGATCAAGGAGGAAGCGGCCGGGCTCTCCACCTGACGGCCTCACACGGTGTCCCCTTCCAGCCCGCGCGACTGGGGGGATTGAACCTGAGCCGTTTTAATCGGGCCGCGACCCTTCACGGGCCGCGGCCCTCTTTTTCAAGGCGGTGTAAACGTGGAAGGCCGCGTCATTTGCCGCTAAAAAGACTTGACAGGGCTGTTTTCCTTTGTTAAATCGTGCCAAGTCACACCCTGATTCCTCAAATCCGGGTGCCCTTTATAAACTCTAATTTGTGGATTTCTTTAAATAATTACTAATATGGAGGAAAGGTCAAATGGGTTACGAAGTCGTCGTCGATCCGGATAAATGTGAAGGCTGTGAAGAATGTGTAGAGGTCTGCCCCGTGGATGTTTACGAAATGGTGGACGGAAAATCAGAACCTGTGAATGCTGAAGAGTGCCTGGGCTGCGAAAGCTGCGTGGAAGTGTGCGATCAGGAAGCGATCACCGTCACCGAGGTCTGATTCCGACATTCGACAGTTTCCAAATTCAAAGGGCGCGCCGTCACAACCGGACGGCGCGCCCTTTTTGCGCGTAAAAAAGGGCCTTCCCGCTGCGCGTGAAGGCCCTTTGAACAACTTTTCAAACCCACAAAACCAGCCGTGGCAAATCACTTTTTGTGGCAGTCGTTGCACTTTTTCCAGGGGGCGGTATCCTTGGCCATTTCCTTATGGCAGTCCTTACAGTTCTTGTGCAAGGCAAGCTGGAGCTTCACGATGTCCCCTTTGGTCTCCTCGAGGTCGTGACACTTGACGCACTTGTCGACATGGTCACCCTCTTTCCAGACGTTTTTCCCGCCCTCATATACATGATGGCAGTCTGCACACTCCACGCCTTCATATTCAGTGTGCTGCTTGTGGTGGAACGGCACCGGGCCCTTTTTGTCCGATGAGTATTTGTGTTCGATGGTGATCTCATCGGGTACCTCCTGATCTGCAGCCATAATCGCACCGCCCGAAATCACGAGCACGCTGAAAACGGCAGCTACAAGCAAGGTGGCAATCTTTCTCATATACGGTTTCACCTCCTTTCCTTAGGGTTTATCAGATTATTCCTCGGACAAGACTATGTGCCCAATTTCACTTACAGGCACAACACGCAAACAGGGTCGATGATAGTAAAGATCAAAATCCGTTGTCAAGGGTGAATCATGTACGGCCGCCGATATCCGATGCCTCCCCTTGCCCGTCCACGGCCGCCAGGGCCTCTCTGAGTATCCGCAGGGACTCCATGGCCTGCGCCTCGTCGATCTTGTGAAGGGCAAAGCCGGCGTGGACGATCACATAATCCCCCAGTCCGGCGTCTTCCTGAAGGAGGAGGCTCACATTCCTCCTCGTCCCTTCCATGTCCACAACAGCCATACCCAGCCCGTCCATCTCGACAATCTTCGCAGGAACCGCAAGACACATCGGGTCATCACTCCTTTTATTTAATAGTCGGAAAAAGATTATTCGAGGTTACACATGCAGGAAACAAACGGCTCATCCCCTGGGGGCTTTCGAGTTTTCCTGATGTCTTCCGCGCCCAGGCGTTCGAGCTCCCTGAAGACCTCCCGGGCCAGAGGCTCGATCGCGTCCCGGACGCAGGGCGTGAGATCCAGGCTCACGGAGCTTATGTCGGCGGGCTCCACCCCCAGGATGACCGTCTCCGGCTCATGCCCCAGGACCGGGCACACACAGAGGGTTTCAAGAAGGTCCACCTGGTGCAGGGAGTTCTTTGCATAAAGCCTTTTCGGGACCTCCTCGCCCTCCAGCCGGTAGAGCGTCCCCGGGGACCCGTTGTTTCGTACGGCGTCCACCACGATCAGGTGATCCGTCTCGCAGAGGACCCCCAAAAGGCCGAGGCCGAGCACGCCCCCGTCCACCACCCTGACGTTTTCAGGGAATTCGTAATTGTGCGTCAGGTGCTCCACCACCCGTATTCCCACGCCTTCGTCCTTCAAAAGAAGGTTGCCCACACCCAGGATGGTTATTCTCTTGCGTGCGGTTTCCATTTACATGCCTTCCGATGTGTCATAAAACCGAACATCGAACATGGGGCGTCCGTCATATCTATTCAGAGAACCAATGCGGCGGGAGTGCCTTTTGTTCGATGTTCGATTTTGGACGTTCGATATATACTGCCTCTCTTACACGACCTTTACCTTGTACACCTCATTGGAGTCCGGGTCTATGACATGGACGGCGCAGGCGATGCAGGGGTCGAAGGAATGCACGGTCCTCAGGACCTCCAGAGGTCTCTTGGGGTCCGCAATGGGAGTCCCGATCAGGGATTCCTCCACCGGGCCGAGCTTGCCGGCCTTGCAGCGGGGCCCGAGGTTCCACGTGGAAGGCACCACGTACTGGTAATTCTTGATCTTCTTGTCCTCGATTTCGATCCAGTGGCCGAGCGCTCCCCTTGCCACGTCATTGAGGCCCAGCCCCATGCCCTTTTCCGGCATATCCCAGGACTGATAGGTCTTGGCGTCGCCTTTCTTCAGGTTGCCCACAAGGTCGAGAACCCACCCCTTCATGGCATCCCCGATGACCAGAGTCTCCAGCCCCCGGGCCGCCGTCCTGCCCAATGTTGAAAAGAGGGCGGAGACGGGGACTTCCAGGTTCTTGAGGGTGCTGTCCACCACGTCCTTAATCTCCTTTTTGCCGCTTGCGTAGGCGACGAGCACCCTCGCAAGGGGACCGACCTCGCAAGGCTCGTTGTCGTAACGGGGCGCCTTGAGCCAGGAGTACCGGTCATCGGTGTTGTAATCCCCGTGCTGCGGGTCTGTCTCTCCCTCGTAGGGATGCTTCGCCCCGTCCCCTTTGTACCAGGAATGGGCCACGTGTTCGGTCACCTTTTCCTGCTCCGCCATCTTGACCCCGGCGAGATCCCTGTTCATGATCACCCCACGGGGCATGAACAGGCTCTCCGGCTCCTTGTCCGACAGGGGCAGGTCGCCCCAGGCCAGGAAGTTGGTGGTCCCGCCTATGGCCCCCCAGTCCTTGTAAAAAGAGGCAACGGCCAGCAGGTCCGGGATGTAGACGTTCTTGACGAATGCCTGTGTTTCTTCCCAGAGGTACAGAAACTCCGCAATGTTGTCCGGCGTCAGTTCGCTTATGCAGGTGACACCCCCCACTGCGAGGGACTGGAGGTGTGGGTTCTTGGCCCCGAAAACCGCGTGCATCTTGGCTGTCTTGGCCTGAAGCTTGAGGGCTTCGAGATAGTGGGCGGCCGCCATGAGGTTGGCCTCGGGCGGCATTTTGTATGCGGAGTGCCCCCAGTAGGCGTTCGAGAAGAGCCCCAGCTGACCGCTGTCCACAAAGGTCTGGAGCCTCTGCTGGACGCTCTTGAAATACACGGTTCCGCCCCTCGGGTCGTTGCTCACACTGTCGGCAAGGGCCGCCGTCTTTGCAGGATCCGCCTTCAGCGCGCTCAAAACGTCCACCCAGTCCAGGGCATGGAGGTGATAAAAGTGGACAATGTGGTCGTGCTGGAACTGAGCCCCGTGAAGGAGATTCCGGATGATGCGCGCGTTCTCCGGTATCTTGACGCCCACGGCATCCTCAACGGCCCTCACGGACGCGAGATAGTGGGTATACGTGCAGACCCCGCACGAGCGCTGGGTGAAGAGGGGTGCGTCCCTCGGGTCCCGGCCCTGCAAAATGAGTTCGATTCCGCGAAACATCTGACCTGAACTCCAGGCATTGACAACCTTCCCCCCGGCAACCTCCACCTCGATTCTGAGATGGCCTTCTATTCTTGTGATCGGATCTATCGTGATTCTATCGGCCATTTTTTTCTTCTCCTCCCCTTATGCTTGTATAATCCTCCGCCCGTGCCCGCGAAACACCCCAGGGATAGGCACCGGCCTGCATCCTCAACAGATCCGCCTTGTTAGTGTTCCTTGAAAAACGGCGACATATCATCCCAGAATCCGGGCTCACTGCACCCGATGCAGGGGTGACCCGCCTGTATCGGCCAGCTCGTACCCCCGTTGAACTTGACGATGGGGCAATTGTTGTAGGTGTCCGGTCCCTTGCAGCCCATCCTGTAAAGGCAGTATCCCATGGCGGCCTCTTCGGAGCCGAATTCCGTGACGAATTCGTTCATCTCGTAGTGAGACCTTCTGGGACACTGATCGTGGACGGTCTTCCCATAGGCGAACAGAGGTCTGTTCTCCGAATCCAGGGCCGGCAGTTTTCCGAGGAGGAGGTAGTTGACTATGGTTCCCACCAGGTTCACGGGATTGGGGGGACAACCCGAGATGTTGACGGTCTGGACCCCCAGGGCCTCCCCGACCCCCTTGTAACCGCCCGGATTGGGGGCGGCCGCCTGGATGCCCCCAAAGGAGGAGCAGGAGCCGATGCACACGGTGGCAGCCGCCCTGGGGACCACCTCCTTGGCGATCTCGAGGAAGGTCCTTCCCCCGATTTTACCGTAGGCGCCGTCGTACTTCGTGGCGATGGCCCCTTCCACCACGCAGATGAATTTCCCGTCGTACTTTTTGACCGCCGCGCGAAGGGCGTCCTCGGCCTGGTGCCCCGCGGCCGCCATGATGGTCTCGTGGTATTCGACCGCAAGAATCTCGAGAACGAGTTCATCTATCCAGGGGTACTGGGTTCTCAAAATGGCCTCCGAGCAACCCGTGCATTCGGCAAAGTGAAGCCAGATCACTGGTTGCCGTTGCGCCGGAGAGGCAAACACCTCCGCAACCTTTGGGACAAAGGAGGAAGAAAGCCCCATGGTCGCCGTCAGAAAGCCGCAGTACTTCATAAAATCCCTTCTTGAGATCCCCTTTTCCTGAAGCCTTTGGTAAAAATCCTTGCCCTCTTTCATTGACACCTCCATGATGCTGTTATTGTGGTTTAAGCCTATCCCCAGCCTTAACCTCTCGCGTCCGAACCACAAACGACAAACCGCCTTTGGGCGAGCCTTGGCCTGCGCAGAGGACCAACCCGCTCCTTCGGAAAAAATGAAATAAAGAATGGAACCCTATAAAAAAACTAGAATCGGATTACGTTCTAGAAGTGCTTGTCCTATGAGAAAGGATGCGACTCATATAAAATGAGCATGCGTCAAACCCTGGCCCGCTTCGGGGTCTGGAGTAAAAAACACGCAATTAAATGGAGAATGCATGGAGGCGGGTAAGTATTCCCTTTTTTTCAGGCGCACAAGGGAGCCAAAACCCCCATGATGTATTTTTCCTATACACCAACTTGACGCCAAAAACAAGCTATAGTTGATCGTAGTGACTGAATTGCATCGTGAAGGTGCCGCGCCCCTGGGAAGCGGAACGCAGGGCCGTTGAATAGCCGAACATCCTGGAGAGCGGGACCCGGGCGGAAATGACCTGGAGGAGCCCCCGGCTTGCTATCTCCTCGACCTTTCCCTGGCGGGAGTTGACGTCCCCGATCACCTCCCCCATGAACTCCTCGGGGACAAGGATCTCGGTCTTCATGACCGGCTCGAGGAGTACGGGATCCGCGCTGGAACAGGCCTTTTGGAAGGCCATGGCCGCGGCCACGCGAAAGGCCGTCTCGCTGGAGTGGAGTTCGTGAATCCTCGCGTCGAGAAGGGTCACCTCGACATCGATGACGGGATAGCCCAGGACCGGTCCGCTTGTGGAGGCCTCCTGCAGGCCTTCACGCACGGCGTTGAGATAGAGTTCGCCCAGGTCCTGGTTTTCGCAGTGATCCACAAAGCGATAACCGGCCCCCCGCTCAAGGGGCGCCACGGAAATCCGAACCCCGGCAAAGTGCTGCTGCCCCCCGAGTTCCTTTTCAAAGACCTCTTCGTGCTCCACGGCCTTCCGGATGGTCTCCCGATGAACCACCTGGGGCCGCCCCTGGTTGGTCTCCACATTGAATTCGCGCTTGAGCCGGCCGGTGAGTATCTCCAGGTGAAGCTCGCCCATGCCCGAGATCACCGTCTGTCCGGTCTCTTCGTCCACCTTGTACTTGAAGGTGGGATCCTCGGCCGAGAGTTTCTCCAGGGAATCCATGAGCTTCTCCTGATCCTGGATCCTCCTGGGCTCGATGGCGATGGAGATGACCGGCTGGTTGAACTGCATGGGTTCGAGCAAAATGGGGTTTACCTCGTTGCACAGGGTGTCCCCGGTCATCGTGGTCTTGAGGCCCATAACGGCCACGATATCCCCCGCGGCCGCCTTTTCCACGCGCTCCCTTTTGTTGGAGTGCATCCTGAGAATCCGCGCGAGCTTCTCCCTGGTCTTTTTGCCGGGGTTGAAGACCGAATCCCCCACCTGGACGCGCCCGGAGTAAACCCTCATGTAGGTCATGCGGCGCCCCTGGTCCATGCTCACCTTGAAGGCGAGGGCCGCGAAGGGGCCCTTGAGATCGCACGGCCTTTTTTCCGTCCTGCCGGTGAGCGTGTTCTTCCCCTCGATGGGTGGGACTTCCCTGGGGGAGGGCAGAAAATCCACAATGCTGTCCAGCAGAGGCTGGATCCCCTTGTTTCTCAGGGCGGCGCCGCACAAAACCGGGACCGCCTCCAGCCTCAGTGTCACTCCTCGGACGGCCGAACGGATCTCGTCCTCGCCTATGGGTTCTTCGGCCAGGTACTTGTCCATGATCCGGTCGTCCCTGTCGGCGAGCGCTTCCAGGAGGGCGTCCCTGTGAAGGGCGGCTTCCTCAGCCATTTCTTCTGGGATTTCAACCTCTTCCAAGGCAGCGCCCAGGGTCTCCTCCGCCCACAGGACGGCCTTCATCCTGATGAGGTCGATCACTCCCTTGAAGCGATCCTCCGCGCCCCAGGGCAGTTGGAGGATCAAAGGCACCGCCGCCAGGCGCTCCCTGATCATGTCCACGACCCGGAAAAAGTCCGCCCCTATGCGGTCCATCTTGTTGACAAAGGCGAGCTTCGGGACCTTGTAATGGTCCGCCTGGTGCCAGACGGTCTCGGACTGGGGCTCTACCCCGCCCACGGCGCAGAAAACGCCCACGGCCGCGTCAAGGACCCGGAGTGAGCGCTCCACCTCGATGGTGAAATCCACGTGCCCCGGGGTGTCGATCAGGTTGATGAAATGGTCTTGCCACTGGCAGGTGGTCACGGCTGATGTGATGGTGATCCCGCGCTCCTTCTCCTCCAGCATCCAGTCCATGGTGGCGGCGCCGTCGTGCACCTCCCCCATGCGATGGACGCGTCCCGTGTAGAACAGGATGCGTTCACTGATGGTGGTTTTTCCGGCATCGATGTGGGCGATGATGCCGATGTTTCTCGTCTGGTCCAGTCGCTGGGTTGCTGCCGCCATTAAAATCCCGATTCCGGTTGTTATGATCTATACTCAAAAGAGCGGAAGAGTTTCTCCTCCCCGCGTGCCGCCATGCCCTTCGGACATTGACATGAAGCGTCAATCTAAGGTATCTTGATGTGCCTGTCAAGGCGATAGCCTGGAACTCCATGCCCATGGCCCGCCCAGTTTCAGGAAAGTCCGGGGGGGGGGATTCCGCCCGGGCCTCCCTCCAAACACAAGGGGACAATCACGACAGTCCGGTCGAGCACGGGCATGCAAGAACTCGTTTGGGGAATCACATTGAACGTAGAACCCGCCTCTCCCACAGGGGAACGTCTCCTGAAATTCTATCATGCCATGCTGAGTCGATTCGGTCCCCAGAACTGGTGGCCCGCCGAAACCCCCATGGAAATGATCATCGGGGCTGTTCTGACCCAGAACACGAACTGGGCCAATGTGGAAAAGGCCATCGAGAACCTCAGGAAGGACGACCTCCTGGATGCCCCGAGCCTTCACCACATGAGTCCCGAGGCCCTGGCGGAAAGGATCCGCCCCGCGGGCTACTTCAACGTCAAGGCCCGCCGGCTTAAAAACCTCATCGCCTTCCTCATGGCGGATTACCAGGGAGACGTCCGCCTCCTTCTCGAGGAAGAGGCCGGCACCCTGCGGGATGGACTCCTCGGCGTCAATGGTGTCGGGCCGGAGACCGCGGACTCCATCGTCCTCTACGCGGCCCACAAACCACTGTTTGTTGTGGATGCCTACACCTTCAGGATCCTCTCCAGACACGACCTGGTGGAGGATTCCTGCACCTATGAGGAGCTCCAGGAAATCTTCATGGACGCCCTCCCGGAAGACACACAACTCTTTCAGGAATTCCACGCCCTCATCGTCAGGACGGGCAAGGAATTCTGCAGGAAAAAGCCTTTGTGCGGATCATGTCCTCTTGGTGTTTTCATGCGATGCGGTGAAGACAACCGCGAAGGACACCTTCAATCCAGGTGTTGAAGCCCTGGTTTTCAAGGCGGTTTGAAATATGTTCACAAAGCGGGGCCGCTCCCTCCAGGAAGAAAAAAACCGCGCCACCGGGGACTGGTCCCGGGCATTGAGATCCGGTGCAAGGGCGGCCTGGCCGATTTATCTGGGATATCTTCCCATAGGCGCCGCCTTCGGGGTACTCTCGCAGAAGGCCGGGCTCGGCCCCGTGGAGGTGGGGCTCATGTCCCTCCTGGTGTTTGCGGGGAGCTCGCAATTCATAGCCGTGTCCATGCTTTCCTCGGGCGCCGGAACGTCCGCGATCGTGCTGACCACCTTTGTGGTGAATCTCAGGCACCTCCTCATGAGCTCGTCCATGGCCCCTCATTTGAAACAGGTCGGGACAGGCCGGCTCAGCCTGCTTGCCTATGGAATCACCGATGAGAGTTTCGCGGTGAACCACGCCGGATTCGCCGCCGGCGACTGGTCCTGGAGGCCGGTCCTGGTGGTGAACCAGAGCTCCTGCTGTGTGTGGGTTCTGAGCACCATGGCGGGGTCCTGGGCGGGCCGGTTGGTTCCCGCGGGGGCGTTCGGGATCGACTACGCGCTGATCGCCATGTTTCTGTGTCTCCTCGTCTTCCAGCTCAGGGAGAGAAGGCACAAGGTCACAGCCTTGTTTTCCGGCGTCCTGGCTGTTGTCTTTTCTCTCCTCCTGCCCGGGAACCTCCACGTGGTCCTCGCCTCCGTGTGCGCCGCGGCCCTGGGTACCCTGATCATGCGGGGGAAGAATCCATCGAAAAAAATCCGCGCCTGAGAACTCGAGGAGGAAACCTCATGCCTGAAATGGATTACATAATCCTCCTCCTGGGGATGGGACTGGTGACCTTCATCCCAAGGTGGGCGCCGCTGGCCTTCCTTTCCCGACTGGAGCTCCCCCAGTGGCTGCTGGACGCCCTGGACCTGATTCCCGCGGCGGTCCTAAGCGCCCTTGTCCTGCCGGTCCTCGTGACCACTGGAGAACCGAGGGTTTTGTCTCTCTTCCGCCCCGAGATCCTTGTGGCATTGCCCACCTTTCTCTTCGCCCTGAAAACGAGGTCCCTCGGCGGCACCGTTGTCCTGGGAATGGGCCTTTACTGGCTTGCCGGCAAGATTTTTTAAACGCACTAATAAAATCGTGGACTGAAGAGGGATCCCATGGAAAACAGCAGCAACCTGCGGGCACACCTCGTCTTCAAGGACCGGGTGGGCGTTGTGGCCGACATCTCCCGGAGGCTTGCCCGTGCCGACCTGAGTATCGTGTCCATGGAAGTCCAGCGCCTGGAGCACCTGGCGAACGTCTACCTGGAGGTGGAAGCCTCCCCGGACGCAGCCGGGCGCAGCCGGATCCTTGAAATACTGAGGATACCCGACCTTCAGTCCATCCGCTTCATCCAATCGCTTCCAAGGGAAACAAGGGAAAACACTTTCAGGGTGGTCCTCGACAACGTCAGCGACGGGATCCTTTCCATTGATCATCAGGGGAAGGTCCAGACCATAAACCGGATGGCCAGAAAGATACTGGAGCTGGGGACGCGCGATGTGGAGGGCGAGCCGCTGGAAAATCTGGCCCCCCCGGACAGGAAGCTCATGGAATGCCTCCAGGGCAAAGCGTTTTCCCACTCCAGGCGGACCCTCCCCACGGCTGCCGGACGAACCAGCTATTTTGCCGCCGGCAAGCCCATATATGACTCCAACGGAAGGATATTCGGGGCCGTGGAGATCATGAGGGACATGAAGGAAGTGAGGGAGCTTGCCAAGGCGGTCACGCATCCTGAAAAAATGACCTTCGGTGATTTCATCGGTGAAAGCCCCACTGTTCAGGAGGCCCTTTCATTTGCCAGGAAGATCGCCACAACCGACTTCATTGTCTCCATCAGGGGGGAGAGCGGGACCGGGAAAGAGCTGCTGGCCCAGGCGATCCACACGGCCAGCGACAGGGACGGGCCCTTCCTGCCCCTGAACTGCGCCGCCCTGCCCGAGCCTCTGCTCGAGAGCGAACTCTTCGGCTACGTGGACGGTGCGTTTACAGGGGCCCGCCGGGGCGGGAAGAAGGGGCTCCTGGAGGCGGCCGAAAACGGAACCGTTTTCCTGGATGAGATTGCGGACCTCTCCCCGGGCCCCCAGGCCAAGCTCCTCAGGGTCATCCAGGAAAAGAGTCTGAGGAGGATCGGCGGGGGCGAGGAGATTCCGGTTCACGCCCGAATCATCACTGCAACCAATCGGAACCTCGAAAGAATGGTGGATGAAGGCTCGTTCAGGAAAGATCTCTATTACAGGATCAATGTCCTGCCGATCCACATCCCGCCCCTCAAGGAACGGAAAGAGGACATTCCGATGCTCGCCGAACATTTTCTCCTTCAGTTCAATTCCAGGCTGGGAAAGGCGCCCCAGGTCCTGGAGGCGGGTGGGATTCAGCGACTCCTGGAGCACAGCTGGCCGGGAAATGTGCGAGAGCTCAGAAACACAGTCGAGAGGGCCGCCATTCTGACGGAGTCCGAACACATCGACGAGGCGGAGATCCTTTTGAGCTTTCGAATCGCCCGGGGCGCCGAGGCTTCCCCTGGGGACGGGCGGCTCTGCCAGTGGGAGGACAGATCTCTCCAGAATCTCGTCGGGACCTATGAGGAAAAGATTATCAGGGACGCCCTCTCGAGGGCCAGGAGCATTCGCAGGGCCGCCGTGCGACTCGGGGTTTCCCACACCACGCTTCTCAACAAGATAAAAAAATACAAGATCCAGGTGGAACGAAACCCTGACAAATTGGCACGTTTTCGTTCCAATAATTATCCATAATTTTATCAAACAGTTAAGATTGTCTGCCCGATGAATGGAATATTTTCACACCATTTTACCTTGTTGTGTTACCGCGCCTTTCGGGACCGTAGAGTTTTCTCGCGGAGCAGCATCCTCGCGCAGATCTCAAAGGCCCTTGGCACGGGCCGCTTTCGGGCTTTCCCGAACCACACCGGGCAGCCTGGGGGCAGTGGGTATATTCTTTTGGCAGGTGATTTGCTATCATGAGTTGGATTGTCCTTTACCATTCCCAATCATTTCGGGGGCATCACCCCTGACTCGCAAGGAGGCCGCCATGATCGTTGGAATCCTCAAGGAAATCAAATCAGAGGAAAATAGGGTTTGCATGACCCCTGCCGGTGTTGAAGTGATGGTCCAGAACGGCCACCCCGTTCTTGTTGAAAAGGGCGCCGGGCAGGGCAGCGGGTTTAACGACGAATCCTATGTCAGGGCAGGGGCCGAGATCGTGTCCACGCCGGCCGAGGTGTACGAAAGGTCGGAAATGGTGATGCACGTGAAGGAGCCCCAGCCATCCGAATACAACCTGATCCGGGAGGATCAGATCGTCTTCACCTACCTGCACCTGGCCGCGACGGAAGAACTCACCCGTGTGCTGATCGAGCGAAAATCCATCAACATCGCCTACGAGACCATCGAGGATGACGAGGGAAATCTGCCGCTCCTGACCCCCATGAGCGAGGTGGCGGGCCGAATGGCCATTCAGCAGGGTGCGAAGTACCTGGAGATGACCCACGGGGGGCACGGCGTCCTCCTGGGCGGGGTGCCCGGGGTGGACCCCGGCAGGGTGGTCATCATCGGCGGCGGCGTGGTGGGGACCAATGCCGCCAAGATGGCCTGCGGCCTCGGGGCAAAGGTCTACCTCCTCGACATGGATCTCCAGAGGCTGAGATATCTGAGCGATGTCATGCCCAGCAACTGCATTCCCCTCATGTCCAGCCCCGCGACTCTCCGAGACCTCGTCAAGAGGGCTGACGTGGTGGTCGGCGCCGTCCTCATCCACGGGGCCAAGGCCCCGAGGCTCGTCACCCGGGAGATGCTCTCCACGATGAAAAGAGGATCCGTGCTGGTGGACGTGGCCATCGACCAGGGCGGCTGTTTCGAGACCTCCCGGCCCACGACCCACAAGGATCCCATCTACACCATAGACGGGGTGATCCACTACTGCGTGGCCAACATGCCGGGGGCTGTTGCGAGGACATCCACGCTCGCGCTGACCAATGCCACCCTCCCCTATGCCGTGGAGATCGCCAACAAGGGATGGCGGCGGGCCATGCTGGAAAACAGGGGCATACGCCTCGGGGCGAACATTGTTCAGGGAAAGATCACCTGCACGGGCGTGGGCGAGGCTTTCGACCTGACCTGCACGATGGTGGATGAACTTCTTTGAGCGAGGCATCGAGTCCGCCGCCCGCCTGACCGCCGGCGGCGGGCTTTTTATTCCCTGACCCACATCTCCTGCCCGGAGGTGCTCGATTTTTCCGGTTTCCCAACCGCTTCCACTTGCAAGAAAAGACAATAAGCGGTACCATGTTCGGTGTTTTGCTTTCCCACCCCAGAGCACGAAAAATGAAACTTTTGCCACGTGTCAGAATGCGGCGGGTCGCGGTCGTCGTGTGCTCACTCTTTCTTGCCTGCCTGCTCGCCCTGTGGCTCGCGGTCTCATCTGTCCTGCGCCCCGTCGCGCCCGAAGGCGGCAAGAGGACTTTCGTGGTCCTGGAAGGCTGGACACTGCGGGATGCGGCCTCGGCGCTCGAAAGGGAAGGACTCATAAGGAGCGAAAAAGCCTTACGGTTGCTTGCCAGAGTGAGGGGCGGAGGAAGGGGCGTCCGGGCGGGGGAATACAGCCTCAGCCCGGCCATGGAGCCCGGGGAGGTCCTCTCCATACTCACGAGCGGCCGGGTCCTCACCCACACGGTGACCATCCCCGAGGGCCTTACGGTCGCACAGACCGCCGAGGTCCTGGAACGAAAAGACCTCGCGGATAAGCAGGCCTTCCTGGCCCTTTTCCGTGATCACGCATTTCTTGAAAAACACGGTCTTCCCGGGCCCACCCTGGAAGGGTACCTCTACCCGGACACCTACCGCTTTGCCAGGGGGCTTTCCCCGGAACGCATTGCCGAAACCATGATCCGCCGGTTCTGGGAGGTCGTGGAACCCTTGAAGGAAAGGGCCCGTGAGCGGGACCTGGGGCTCAGGGAGCTTGTGACCCTGGCCTCGGTGGTGGAGAAGGAGACGGGCAAGGCCGAGGAACGGCCTATCATCGCCTCTGTTTTCCTCAACCGCCTCGAGCGGGGCATGCGGCTCCAGAGCGATCCCACCGTGATCTACGGGATGGATGAGTTCAACGGGAACATCACACGCAAGGACCTGGAGACAAAGACCCCTTACAACACCTATCGCCTTTCCGGACTCCCACCGGGTCCCATCGCAAATCCCGGCAAGGACGCCCTGAGGGCCGTCCTCTACCCCTCTGAAACGGACTTTCTCTACTTCGTGTCCAAGAACGACGGGTCCCACAAATTCTCACGAACCCTTTCCGAGCACAACCGCGCCGTGAGAAGGTATCAGCTCCGCGGCGGGGGCCGGGAGGGCAAAACGTCTTGACAAAAAAGGACTGTATACAGTATACGGCAGTATTCACAGGCACTGAGTTCCAGGGTTTTTGGATGAGCGCTCCGGCTGATTGAATCGGGGAGGTATCGGCCCCTGACCGTGAGATGGACGATCCGGTCCGGGAAACCCGCACCCAGCGCGGTTGTGCTCTTTTAAAGGAGCCGAAAATGGAAAGTCTCAAAAATGTCACCGTGCTGTCGTTGGAGCAGGCCACCGTGCTGCCCTACCTCACCTACCGTTTGGCCCAGGACGGCATTCAGGTCATCAGACTGGAGCACCCCGTCTACGGCGATCCCAACCGAATGATCGGGGAAAACGTCCTGGGGGAGGAGCGGATGAACGCCTACTACCTGTGCATCAACGCGGGCAAGAAGGCCCTCACCCTGAACCTCGCGGAGCCCGAGGGGCGGGAACTCTTCCACGGGCTTTTCCGGGAACTGGACGTGGACATCTTTGCCACCAACCAGCTCCCCAGGAATTACCAGAAGCTCGGCATCGACTACGAATCCATCCGTGCGGTCAAGCCGGACATCATCTGGCTGGGGGTGACGGGGTTCGGCCCTGACAGCAACGAGGCGGCGTACGACCCCATTCTCCAGGCCCGCTCCGGGCTCATGGAGATGACGGGCGAACCCCAGGGGGACCCTCAGGTGCTGGGGATACCGCTTCCGGACATGGGCACCAGCGAGCACTCCTACGGGCTCCTCATGAAGGCCCTCTTCAACCGGGCGGTCACCGGCGAGGGGGCGCGCATCGACATGTCCATGTTCGAATCGTCCGTCTCCTGGCTCACGGTGCCCATCACCCTCTCGACCCTTTTCAACAGGGCCATGACCCGCAGGGGGAACACCCACGAGTTTTTCTGCCCGGTGTCCGTCTACCCCACAAAGGACGGCTATGTTTACCTGGCCGTGGGCAACGACCGGCAGTGGAAGTCCATGGTCGCCCTGGATCCCTTCAAATCCCTGGATCGGCCCGAATATGAAAAAAACGCCGGCAGGATCAAGGACGTCGCCGAGATCAACAGGGCCGTCGAGGAGATCACCAAAGGGCTTCCCTCGGAAGAGCTCATCTCCCTTCTCCAGTCCATCACCCTCCCCGTCAGCAAGATCAAAAAGATACCGGAGGTCATCGCGGATCCCCTTGTGGAAAGGCGGCTCATGTTTTCCGAGGATCCCCGCAGCGGCATGCGGATAACCCTGCCCCCTCCCCCGAACACGACACGGTTTGTGGAGGAAAACAACCGGATGCTCGGCTTTCCGCCACGGTTCGGCGAGCACAACGAGGCAATTTACGGCGAGATGTTGGGGGTTTCGAAGGAGAGGCTCAAGGAACTCAAGGACAAGGGTGTCATTTGACAGAGGCTTCATGCACACACACGTTTTCGCATCCGAGGGCGGGTCATGCCGCCCGTTTCGCGGAGGAATAGAATGGACTTCAAACTGACCAACGAGCAAAAGGACATCCAGAACGCGGCACGAGAATTCGCTGAAAAGGAGTTCCCCGACCTGGGGGCGGAGTGCGACGCCGAGCAGAAGTTCCCCGAGGAAATCTGGAGAAAGGCCGGCGAACTGGGATTCATCGGGTCCACCATCCCCGAGGAACACGGGGGGCCCGGGCTGGGGTTCCTGGACCAGGCGCTCATCCTGGAGCAGTTCTGGAGGGTGGACCCGGGCATAAGCCAGGCCCTGATAAACTGCTCTTTCGGCACGGAGATCCTGTTCTGGTTCGGCACCGAGGAGCAGAAGAAAAAATACCTGGCCGGGGTGGCCGAGGCCCGCATCAAGGGGGGCATGGCCACCACCGAGCCCGAGGCCGGGAGCGACGTCTCCAACGTGAGCACCCGCGCGGTCAGGGACGGGAGCGATTACGTCATCAACGGCAACAAGGTGATGATCGGGAACGGCTCCATCGCGGACTACGTCCTGGTCCTGTGCATGACCAACCCCGAGGCCGAAGGCCACAAGAAGTGGAGCTTTCTCATCGTGGACACGGACAACAAGGGCTACGACTCCACCCACTCGGAAAAGATGGGAACCCGGGCCGCTGACCTGGGCGACATCTTCTTCAGCGACTGCCGCGTCCCCGAGTCCCAGCTCCTGGGCGGGAAGGAAGGCCAGGGCTTTTACCAGCTCATGAAATTCTTCGACCACTCCAGGGCCTACGTGGCGGCCCACGGCCTGGGGCTTGCCCAGGGCGCCTTCGAACAGGCCGTCAAACACGTGAAAAAGCGCATCGCCTTCGGACAGCCTCTTGCGGCCTTTCAGGACGTCCAGTTCACCCTGGCAGAGATGGACACCAAGATCGAGACCGCCCGGAACCTCATCTACAAGGCTTGCTGGACTCTGGACCAGGGTGTGGTGGACAAGCGGCTGGTCGCCATGGCCAAATGGTACGGCGCGCGCGTGGGCGTGGAGGTGGCGGACGATGCCCTCCAACTCCACGGGGGCTACGGCTATCTCAAGGACTACCCCATCGAAAGGTTCTACCGGGACGCCAAGGTCATCGAGATCTACGAAGGGACCAAGGCAGTAGAAAAAATGATCATTTCCCGCGAGATCCTGGGACGTTACTGATTTATTTTGTTGAGGACGCAAGCACCTATGCCCGAGGAAGTGAAACATCCGGATCTGGGGACCCTCAAGTCCCTGCCTGAAAGGCAGCCGCTCGGCCAGCATGTTTACTCCCATCTCAAGCAGGCCATTCTGAGGGGCGAGATCGCCCCGGGCAGCCGGCTTGTGGAGAGCCGCCTGGCAGGCATTCTGGGTATCAGCCGGACGCCTGTCCGTGAAGGCATCCACAAGCTGGAACGGGAGCAGATCGTCCGCAGGGGCCCCTCCGGGGGGTTTTTCGTGGTCGGCCTGAGCAGGGAGGAAATCCGGGAGACCTTCGGGATACGGGCCGCGCTGGAAAGCTACGCGGCGAGTCTCGCCGCCCTGCACCACAGAGAAGAGGACCTGGCCCCCCTGGACAGAAAAATCGCGGAATACCAGGAGCACATGGAAAGAGGCCATCTGGAGGCCCTCCCCAGGATAAACACGGCATTTCACGATCATCTCTACACGCTGAGCCGGAGCCCGAAACTCATAAAGATGATCAACGAACTGCGCGATCAGATCTACCGGTTCAGGAGAATGCTTCTCAAGTCCATGGAAGGCGCGCGGATCAGCAACGAGGACCACATCCTCATGCTGGAGTGCATTCGAAACCGGGATGCGGAAAAGGCCGAGCGGGTTGTCCGCGAACACATCCTCAGGGGGCAGGATGTGGTGCTGGTGGATTTCGATCAGCAGGAATCCGGAAACCGCTAGAAACTCTCGGAGGAGATTCACTCTTGACACCAAAACCCAAACACAACAAGGGGGCATCGGAGACTTATGCCTGAAAGAAAAATCAGAGTATTGCTGGCTAAACCGGGACTGGACGGACACGATCGCGGGGCCAAGGTGGTCGCCCACGCGCTGAGAGACGCCGGTATGGAGGTCATCTACACCGGTCTCCACCAGACCGTTCAGGGGATTGCGGAGATGGCCGTCCAGGAGGACGTGGATGTGGTGGGGCTCTCCATCATGTCGGGCGCCCACGTGCCCATCTGCAAAAAACTCATGACCATCTTCGAGGAAAAAGGAGTGCGGGATATTCTGACAGTGGTGGGGGGCGTCATCCCCAACCGCGACATTCCCCTGCTCACGGGAATGGGCGTCAAGGGGATCTTCCCGGGGGGCACCCCCTTTGATGAGATCGTGGATTTCATCAGGAAAAACGTCTCCCGGAACTGACGTTCATCCCCCGCAAGCGTTTAATTTTTCACACAAGGCAAGAGAGGTCATGCAATCATGGGCGTAGCCACCTACAAAAAAGACGAAAAGGACGCCATCAAACAAGTCATGCTCCAGTCGGGGATCGAGATAAAACCCGTGTACACCCCCGAGGACTTGGAAAAAATTGGCTTTGACTACAAAACCGATCTGAGCGACCCCGGTGAATTCCCCTTCACCCGCGCCATACACCCTCTCGGCTACAGGAGCCGGAACTGGACCACCCGGCAGTACACGGGCTTCGGCACACCCGAGGAGACCAACGAGCGTTTCAAGCTCATGATCTCCCACGGCCAGACAGGCCTCAATGTGGCTTTTGATCTCCCCACCCAGATGGGGTACGACTCGGACGATCCCATGGCCGAAGGCGAGGTCGGCCGGGTGGGCATGGCCATCGACTCCCTCAAGGACTTCGAGACCGCCTTCAAGGACATCCAGCTGGACCGGATCGGCTCCGGCCTGACCATCAACGCCGTGGCCTCCATCATGCTGGCCATGTACCAGGCCGTGGCCGAAAAATACGGCTTCCCCAGGGAGAAGATCTCGGCTACCCCCCAGAACGACATCCTCAAGGAGATCGTGGGTCGGGGGGCGTGGATCTACCCCGTGGAGCCGGCCGTGAGACTCATCGGAGACACCATCGAGTACTCCATGAAGGAGCTCCCCCGCTGCAACCCCGTCTCCGTATGCGGCTACCACATCCGCGAGTCCGGGTGCACCCCGGCCCAGGAGATCTCCTACGCCTTCGCGATCGCCTTCGCCTACATCGACGAGGTCGTCGCCAGGGGCTACAAGGCAGAAGACTTCGTCGGGCGGTTCAGCTTCAACCTCAACATTTACGGAAATCTCTGGGAGACCGTGGGCAAGTTCCGCGCCGCCCGGAAGCTCTGGGCCAGGCTCCTGCGGGAGCGCTACGACGTGCAGGACAAGAAGGCCCTGTTCCTGCGCGGCATTTTCGGCGGAGGCGGCTCGGGAATGACCAAGCAGCAGCCGGAGAACAACATCATGCGGGGGGCCTATTACGCCCTGGCGGCGGCCCTTTCCGGAGCCCAGACCACGGCACTGTGCTCATTCGACGAGGCCTTCACCATCCCCACCGAGCGGGCCGCCCTCCTCTCCCTGCGTACCTTCCAGATACTCATGGACGAGATCGGCCTGCGGGACACGGTGGACCCCCTGGCGGGCTCCTACTTCATGGAGACCCTCACCAAACAGATGGAAGACAGGATCCTGGAGGAGATGGACAAGGTTGAAAAGGCCGGCGGCATGGTCCAGGCGGTGTCCTCGGGCTATGTCCAGAGGGAGGTGGCCCGGCAGGCCTATGAGTACGAGAAGAAAATCCAGACCGGGGAGGTCGTCAAGGTCGGGGTCAACAAGTACACCGAGGGCGTGGACATGGAGGTTGAGCTCCACGAGTACAACGAGGAGTGGGCCCAGAGACAGATCGACAAGGTGAAACAGCTGCGAAAGGAACGGGACAACGAAGCTGTCCAGCGGTCCTTGAAGGAGCTTGAAAAAGCGGCATCCGACAAGGCCAATGTCATGCCGTGCCTCGTGGAGTGCTGCAAGGCGTACGCAACGGTGGGTGAGATGGCCAACGTGTTCCGGGACGTGTTCGGGGAATACGTGGAGCCGAGCATCTTCTAAATTCAGCGCGTGAAGGAAAGGAAGGGGGTGAGAAACTGCGAAGGGGTAGCAAGGCAGAAGTGATCGACAATCTTTTTCCCAAAAAATGGAGGTCTGCACTATGAAAAAGAGCATTGTTTTTCTGTTGTCGGGAGTGTTTCTGGTCTCCTTGTTCACTGTCGCCGTTGCACCGGCTCCAGCCGCGGCCGCTGACATCAAACTCAATTACGCCAACTTTCCGCCCGCTCCGACTTTTCCCTGCGTGCAGATGGAGAGGTGGAAGGATGAAGTGGAAAAGCGCACCAGCGGAAAGGTTTCCGTCAAGACCTTCCCAGGAGGGACCCTCCTCGGGGCAAAGGACATGATGGACGGGGTGATCGCCGGGCAGGCCGACATCGGATGCCTGTGCATGGCCTACCAGCCCGGCCGTTTCATCGTTACCAACGCCACCAGCCTCCCACTGGGGATCCCCAACGCCAAGGTGGGAAGCCTCGTCCTGTGGGATCTCTATGATAAATACAAACCCGAGGCCTTCTCCAAGGTGAAGGTCCTGACCATGTTCACGTGCGCACCCTCCAACATCATGTCCACCAAGCCCATCAAGACCCTTGAGGACATCAAGGGCGTAAACCTTCGCGCCTCCGGAGGCGCCGGTGTGATCCTGAGCGCCTGGGGCGCCAACCTGGTGGGCATGCCCATGTCCGAGACCCCCGAGGCCCTCCAGAAGGGTGTGGTGGACGGCCTCTTCTCCTCCCTGGAGGTCTTGAAAGATTTCAAATTCGCCGAGTACACGCGAAACGTGACAATGACCGAGACCCCGATCTACCCCTTTGCCGTGGTCATGAACATGGACGCATGGAACAAGCTGCCCGACGACGTGAAGAAGATCTTTGACGACCTGAGGGTCGAACAGGCCGAGTGGACGGGCGCCTACATGGACGATCAGGTGAAGGAGTCCATCCGGTGGTCCAAGGAGACTTACAACCTGGAGGTTTACGAACCCGCCGACAAGGCGTCATGGGACGCCAAACTGGAGCCCATTACGGCCAACTGGATCAAGGACGTCACTTCCAAAGGATTTCCCGGGGAGCAGATCGTCCAGGATATCAGGACCCTTATGGAAAAACACTCCAAGTAAGAAACCCCGAGTCCAAAGGCCGGCCGCCTCTCCGCGGCGGCCGGCCTCCGGCACGCATTACCCCACTAGCGCCCTGCACCCTGCCCTGAACGGCAGGGGCGGGGACGGGAGCACGATATGAATACTCTGGATAAGATCATCCAGTTCCTGAACAGGCTGTTGATCTGGATCGCCGGGGCATTCCTGGTGGCCATGATATGCCTGACCTGCGCCAATATCTTCCTTCGGCTGTTCTGGTTGCCTGTCAAGGGCACCTTTGAGCTCATGGGCTTTTTCGGGGCCGTGACCACGGCCTTCGCCCTGGGCTACACCCAGTTGAAAAAGGGGCACATCGCCGTGGATGTCCTCATCATGACCTTTTCGTCCAAAACAAAACGCATCCTGAATTTTATCAACAGTTTTCTCTGCATGATCTTTTTCGCGCTTGTGGCCTGGCAGGTCACCAGATACGCGGGAACGCTTCGCTCCACGGGCGAGGTCACGGAGACGCTGCGGATCATTTATTATCCGTTCACCTACACGGTCGCCGTCGGGTCCGGCGTGCTCGCCCTGGTCTTCCTCCTGGAATTCCTCAAGACGTTCGTCCCCGGGAAGGAGGGTGCACAATGAGCCTGGCCCTGATCGGCGTCATCGGAATCCTCGTCCTGCTCGCCGTCCTTTTTTTCCTGGGCATGCCCGTGGGTTTTGCCATGGCCATTGTCGGCTTCACCGGCTACTGCCTCGTGCTCAATGTCAAAGCCGGCCTCGGAATGCTCAGCACGGAATTGTGGAACACCTTTTCAAAGTATGGTCTCACCGTCATACCCCTCTTTATCTTCATGGGACAGATCGCCTTTTACTCCGGGGTGAACGAGAAGCTCTACAACGCCGCCCACAAATGGGTCGGCCACATCCGGGGCGGGATCGCCATGGCCACCGTCATGGCCTGCGCGGCTTTCGCCGCCATATGCGGCTCCAATGCGGCCACGGCCGCGACCATGACCACGGTCGCTCTCCCGGAGATGAAAAAATACAAATACGAACCTAAGCTCAGTACCGGGGCCATTGCGTGCGGTTCCACCCTGGGGGTGGTCATTCCCCCGAGCGTGGTCCTCATCGTCATCGGGCTCTACACCGGGCAGTCCATAGGCAAGCTTTTCTACGGAGGGGTCGCCGCGGGGGTCCTTCTCGCCCTGCTCCTCACCCTTACGGTCTACTTCGTCTGTCGAACGCGCCCCAGTTGGGGTCCCGTAGCTGAAAGCACGACCTTCGGCCAGAAGCTCCGCGCCCTCCCGGGCGCCGTCGAGATGCTCGTGCTCTTCTTCCTGGTCATGCTGGGCCTCTACTTCGGGTTTTTCACGCCCGCCGAGGCGGGCGCCGCGGGATCTTTCTTCGCCGTGGTCATCAGCCTGGCCGAGGGGCGGCTCAGCTGGAGCGGGTTTGTGAACTCCATCATCGACACCCTCAGGATCTCCAGCATGGTGATCATGATCGTGGCGGGCGCCGTGATCTTCGGCAAATTCCTCACGGTCACCCGCATCCCCTTCAACATCGCGGAATGGGTCACCAGCCTCCCCGTGCCCGATTTCGTGATCATGGGGATCATCTTTGTGATCTTCATCATCGGGGGCGCCGTCATGGACGCCTTGGCCCTCCTCCTGATCACCATCCCCATCTTTTTTCCGGTGGCCGAAAGCATGGGGCACGACCCCATATGGTTCGGGGTCACCATCACCGTGATCACGACCCTGGGGGCGGTTACCCCGCCCGTGGGGGCCACCACTTATGTGGTGGGGGGCATGGCAAAGGACGTGCCACTGGAAGACGTGTTCAAGGGCGTCGCCTATTTTATACCGGCTTACATACTCTGCGTGATTTTACTCATGCTGTTTCCAGGAATTGTCACCTTTTTGCCGAATCTCGTTAACTAGCGGTTGAATCAACTTCGCGTTCATTAAGGACTCACTAAGAGGAACACACAGATGACAGTCACCTTCATGCCTGAAGTCAAAACGGAAGAGGAGCTCTCACGGCTCCAGCTGGAAGGCCTCAAGTGGACGGCCAACCACGCCTACAAGGGTTCTCCCGTTTACAAGAAAAAATTCGACGACCTCGGTGTCCGCCCGGGGGACATCCAGTCCCTGGACGATCTCAAGAGGCTTCCCTTCACCACCTCCAAAGACCTGCAGGAGGGCTACCCCTTTCCGCTCCTCTCCGTGCCCTTTGAAAAGGTGGTCCGCATCCACGCGTCCTCCGGGACGACGGGCAAGAGAAAGGTCCTGGCTTACAGCCAGAAGGACATCCAGGACTGGGCGCACTTCTTCGCGCGCTGCTACGAGATGGCGGGCCTCACCCGGGAGGACAGGGTTCAGATCGCTGTGGGCTACGGGGTCTGGACGGCCGGCGTGGGCTTCCAGCTGGGCTGCGAGACCTTCGGAGCCATGGCCGTGCCCGCGGGGCCGGGCAACCTGGACATGCAGTGCGAGTTCCTGGTGGACTTCCAGAGCACGGCCATGTGCTGCACGGCGTCCATGGGCCTTCTCATGGCCGAGGAAGTCCACCGGAGGGGCCTCAAGGACAAGGTCAACCTCAAGAAGATGATCTTCGGCTCGGAGAGGTCCAGCGATGCCATGAGGAAAAGGATCACGGACCTGCTCGAGATAGAGCACCTGTTTGACATCCCCGGCATGACCGAGCTCTACGGGCCCGGCACCGGCCTCGACTGCGCCTACCATTCCGGGATCCACTACTGGGCCGACTATTACATCCTGGAGATCCTGGACCCCGAGACCCTGGAGCCCGTCCCGGAGGGGGAGACGGGCGAGATGGTGGTGACCACCCTGAGGAAGGAGGCCGTCCCGCTCATCCGGTACAGGACGCGCGACCTGACCCGGCTGATTCCCGGGCGCTGCCAGTGCGGCTCCATCCTGCCGCGGCACGACCGCCTCCTCGGGCGCTCAGACGACATGATCATCTTCCGGGCGGTGAACATCTACCCCGGACAGGTGGACCACGTGCTCTCGTGCCTCACCGGCATCGGGAGCGAGTACCAGATCATCCTGGACCGTAAGGAGGACGGCAAGGACTACATGACCCTGAAGGTGGAAAGGGGCGAGGGGTGCCTGGGCGATCAGGACGGTGACACCTCGGCGCGCGTCGCGAGGGAGATCAAGAAGCAGATCCTGGTGAGCGCCGCGGTCGAGGTCGTGGACTATGGTTCTCTCCCCCGCTCCGAGAGGAAGAGCAAGCGGGTGTTCGACAACAGGGATTAAAAAGATAAAAAAGAAAGAAAAGAAAAAGCATTACCACGAAGGACACGAAGGAGACACGAAGAGCACGAAGAAAAAATTTTTAAACCTAAGGCCACGAACTAGAAAAAAACCAGTTGGGGGAATCCACATGAAAAAATTCGACTATCACATGCCCGAGAGTCTCGCGGAGGCCTACGGCCTGATGGAGAAACTGAAGGGGAACGCCCGGTACATCGCCGGGGGGACCGACGTGGTCGTCCGCGTCAAGCAGAGGGCCATCGAGCCCGATGCCCTCATCTCCCTCAGAAACATCCCTGAGCTTTCCGGGGTCCACTGGAACGGCGGGCTGCGGCTCGGGAGCATGACCCTTTTCCGGGACATGGAGAGGGACCAGGACCTGGCCGGGGCCTACCCGGCCCTCGTTCAGGCGGTCCGTGTGCTTGCCAACCCCCAGGTCCGCAATGTGGCCACCGTGGGGGGGAATCTCGCAAACGCCGCCCCTTCCGCGGACTGCGCCCCGCCCCTTCTGGTCCTGGAGGCTGTCCTCACCCTGGAAGGTCCGGGCGGGACCAGGGAAGTCCCCCTGGAGGAGTTCTTCACGGGACCGGGGCAGACCTGCCTGGAGACCGCGGAGATCATCAAGTCCATTGCCGTCCCGGCCCTTGAAAAGGGCGCCGGCACAGCTTTTCTCAAAACCGGGAGGGTCAGCCAGGACATCGCCCTCATCAATGCCGCCGCGCTTGTGGTCATGGACGGAGGCGTCTGCACCCGGTGCAGGCTCTCCGCGGGAGCCGTGGCTCCGGTGCCCCTGCGTCTCAAGGGCGCGGAAAAGGCCGTCGAGGGGCAGGAGATCACCCCCGATCTCCTGGAAAAGGTCAAGGGGATTGTGGAGGAGGAGGTCAGCCCCATCACCGACGTCCGCTCCACGGCCGATTACAGGAGGATCATGTCCGGCGTCCTGGCCAAGCGGGCCATCGTGCAGGCCGCTGGAAGCGCGGTGTAAAAACACGTCCGGGGGGGCCCGTCATCAGGACCGCGACCCGGTACCCAATCATATCGCAAGTGGAGGAAAACGGATGAAGAAGCTCATCAACTTTACCCTGAACGGCGACCCTGTCTCGGCCGAGGTGGAATCGTACCGCATGCTCCTGGAGGTCCTCAGGGACGTCTTCGACCTGAAGGGGACGAAACCGGGCTGCGGGCAGGGCGAGTGCGGCGCGTGCACCGTGCTTGTGGACGGCATCAATGTGGACTCCTGCCTTTACCCCGCCTTCGAGGTCGAGGGCAAAACCGTCACCACCGTGGAGGGGCTCATCGGGGAGGGAAACAAGCTCCACCCCGTTCAGGAGGCGTTTGTCGCCAAGGGCGGCATCCAGTGCGGTTTCTGCTCGCCCGGGATGATCATGTCGGCAACGGCCCTCCTCAACGAGACGCCCTCACCCGACGTGGACGAGATCAAGAGAGGAATATCCGGAAACCTGTGCCGGTGCACCGGCTACATCCAGATCGTGGAATCCATCCAGGAAGCAGCAGCCCGAATGATGGAGGAGAAGGCCGCCTGACCGGCTCCCGGCTGCGCCGCACCCACTTCAACCGGATTCAACGAATAGAGGGACCACATGAACAAAAAATTCAGCTTCATAGGAACAGAGTACCCCCGGCCGGACGCGCCGGACAAGGCCGCGGGAAAGGCCGTCTACATACACGACCTCGTAAGGCCCAAGATGCTTTACGGGAAGATCAAATACAGTGAGTACGCCCACGCGCGGATCAAGAGTATCGACACCTCCAAAGCCGAGCGCCTGCCCGGGGTCCGGGCGGTCCTCACGGGCGACAACTCCCCCCAGGTCCGCCACGGGTTTATCAAGGACAACTTCGTCTTCAAGCGGGACAAGGTCCGCCAGTTCCGGGACGAGGTCGCTGCCGTGGCGGCCGTGGACCCGGACACGGCCGCCGAGGCCGTGGACCTCATCAAGGTGGAGTACGAGGAGCTCCCCGGTGTCTTCGATCCGGACGACGCCCTCAAGGAAGGGGCCCCGCTCATCCACGAAACGGATCCACGGGGCAAGCCCAGGAAGGACAACCTGGTTCCCGTGCCCTGGAAATTCGTGGCCGGAGATGTGGAAAAGGCCAAGGGAGAATCGGCATTCGTGGCAGAGGACTCTTTTTCGACCCAGCTGATCCAGCAGACCTGCATGGGGACGGCCGGGTGCATTGCGGAGTTCGACCTCCAGAACAACCTCATCATCCACACCAAGACCCAGATCCCCTTCCTGGCCCAGAACGATTTCAACCAGGCGCTCAAGGCCATGGGGCTCAAGGGAAAGAACAGCCGGGTCATCGTGCCCACGCTGGGAGGCTCCTTCGGCACGGGGCTGGACACGCACGGATACGAGTACATCGCCATTCTCCTCGCCTACAAAACCGGCCGGCCCGTGAAGATCGTGCTCGACCGGGAAGAGGAGTTCACAACTCTCTCGCCCCGGCAGCCGACACGGAGCCACATCATCCAGGGCTGCGACAAGGACGGCAAGCTCACCTTCCGCGAGGTACGCATGGTCCTGGACAACGGGGCATACACCTCCTGGGGAGCCACCACGCCGAGCGTCATGATGCTCCCCATCTCGAGCATTTACAGGGTCCCCAACGTCTTTTACGAGACAAAGATCGTTTACACCAACAACACCTACTGTCAGGCCATGCGCGGCTACGGCAACCCCCAGGCGGCGTTCGCCCTGGAGTCCAACCTGGACCACCTGGCCGAGGAAGCGGGGATCGATCCCTACGAGCTCCGGCGGATCAACAGGAACATCCCCAACGACATCACGCCCATGGGTCTCAACGTGACCTCATGCGGTCACGAGGAGTGCCTGGACAAGGTTGCCGAAAAACTCGACTGGAAGGCCAGGCGCGGCAAGGGCCGCGACCTCGAAGGCGGCAAGGCCCGGGGGGTAGGCATGGCCTCGCTCTTTCACGTGGGCGGGTCCGGCAGGGTCTACCGCTCTGACGGGTCCGGGGTGATCATGAAACTCGACGACTTCGGGAACGTCTCGGTGATCGCGGGCGGCATCGAGATGGGCCAGGGGTTCGAGTCCTCACTGAGCCTGGCCGCGGCCGAGGCCCTGGGGGTCACCCCCTCGAAGGTCAAGGTCGTCACCGGCGACACGGCCACCTGCCCCTGGGACGTGGGCACCCACGCGAGCCGCGGAGCATTCACCGCGTGCAATGCCGCCATCATGGCCGCGGACAAGGCACGTGTTAAGATATTCGAGCTGGCGGCGGAGCACTTCATGTCCCGCCTTGAGTTCAAGGAGAAGATCAAGAAAAAGAGGGACCCCGACTACAAGATCCCCGGCGTGGATTTCGGGCGCGATCTCAAGCCGTCGGACTTCGACCTGCGCGAGGACATCGTGTTCCTGAAGGATGACCCCGACAACCCCCTGCTCCGGCTTCAGCTGGAGGAGATCCTCCGGGAGGCCCACTACAAGGAGCAGGGCACCATGGTCATCACCGAGGCCTTTTACGACCCCTGCAACCAGAACCTCGACATGAAGACCTGCAGGGGCAACATGTCCGCCGCATACATCTTCGGGTGCCAGGGGGTGGAGGTCGAGGTGGACAAGGAGACGGGCAAGATCAAGATTCTCAACTTCGCGGCCGCCCACGACGTGGGGCAGGTCCTGAGCAAGCAGGCCATTGAAGGGCAGATCTACGGCGGGGTGCTGACCGGGATCGGGTACGCCCTGTCAGAGGAGTACAAAACCGACCGCGGCAAGAACCTCAACCCCAACTTCCTGGACTACAAGATCCTCTCCGCCCCGGACGTGGATTTCCCCATCCACGTGGACTGCATCGAGACCCACGACGAGGAGGGCCCCTTCGGAGCCAAGGGGGTCGGGGAGCCCGGGCTGGTGCCTACGGCCCCGGCCATCGCCAACGCGGTCTACGACGCCATCGGCGTGCGGATCCACTCCCTGCCGATCACGCCGGAGAAGGTGCTTGCGGCCCTCAAGGGGGAAAAGGTATAAGACCCTGCAACATTATCACGTTCAAACGAACCTGAAGGGAGGAAGATTATGGATACGGAAAAAAAGCTCTACCCGACCCGTCGCAATCCCCTGCTGGTGAAGCCCACACGCCCCCTCCCCAGTGAGGTGGCCGTCATAGGGGCCGGGACCATCGGGCCGGATATCGGCTACTATGTGAAAAGCGCCCTGCCTGACATCAAACTCTACCTGGTGGATGTGGCCGAGGCCCCGCTCCAGGGCGCGGAAAAGCGGCTCAACGGATACGCCGAAAAGGCGGTGGACAAGAGGAAAATGAACCGGGAGCAGGCCGACGCGGTCCTCAAGAACATCTTTTACACGAGGGATTACGACGCCATCAAAAACTGCGATCTGGTCATCGAGGCCGCAACCGAGAGCATCCCCCTCAAGCAGAAAATATTTGAAATGGTGGAGGAGCGGGTGCGGGAGGATGCGGTCATCACCTCCAACACCAGCTCCATTCCCGCGGACCGGATCTTCGCCAACATGAAGCACCCGGAAAGGACCACCATCACCCACTTTTTCGCACCGGCCTGGAGGAGCCTGCCCGTGGAGATCATCCGGTGGGAAAAGGGCTCCCCCGACGTGGTGGACGACCTTTTCTGGTTCTTCGCGGCCACGGGCAAGGCGCCCATCATCACGGACAATGCCATCTGCTTCGTGCTGGACCGCATCTTCGACAACTGGTGCAACGAGGCGGCCTACCTCCTGGAGCACGCCACGGCCGCGCAGATCGACAAGGTGGCCGAGGAGTTCGTCTTCGCGGGACCGTTCTTCGTCCTCAACATGGCCAACGGCAACCCGATCATCGTGGAGACCAACACCCTCCAGATGGAGGAAGGTGCGCACTACAGGCCCGCCCCCATCCTGAACTCCGTGGCCAAGTGGAACACCCAGCGGCCCGGTTCCAAGGTGGACGTGCCCGAGGACCTGAAAAATCTCATCAGGGACAGGCTCCTGGGGATCTTCTTCTCCCAGTCCTTTGACATCATCGACCGGGGCATCGGCACCCAGGCGGACCTGAACTTCGGCTGCCAGATCGCACTGGGCTTCCGCATGGGCCCGTTCGACGTGATGCGGAAGATCGGGGAAGACGAGGTGAAACGCATCATGGACCGCTTTGCGGCCGAACGGCCCGGGTTCCCGGCCCCCAAGGCCCCCCTCTCCGAGTACCAGGACTTCAGGCGGTTCGTCCTCACGGACACCGTGGACGGGGTCCAGGTGATCACTATTCGAAGGCCCCAGGCCATGAACGCCCTCACCCCCGAGATCACCGACGAGGTCCTCTCCGTGCTCAAGGCCGGGGAGGACGACCCCGCGATCAAGGGGTTCGTGATCACCGGGTACGGCAAGAGCGCGTTCAGCGCCGGGGCGGACATCGGCAGGTTCCCGGAATACCTGGGTGACGCCGAAGCCCTCATCGGCTACTCCAAGGAGTGGGCGCGGACCCAGCTCTACATGGACGCGATGGAAAAGCCCGTGGTCGCGGCCGTCAACGGCATGGCCCTGGGGGGCGGGCTCGAGCTCGCCATCCGGTGCCACGGGATCGTGGCCGTCAAGAACGCCATGTTCCAGTTCCCCGAGATCACGCTCGGCATCCTGCCGGGGATCGGGGGGGCCATCGTGCCCTACAGGCGGTGGCCCCAGGGGGCCTCCCTCTTCCACGAGATGCTCACCCTCGGGAAGCCCCTGTTCGCGAAAGACGCCGCCGAGATCGGCATGGTCTCCCGCATCGTAGACGACCACGCATCCCTCTACGAGGCGGCCGTGGAGGAGGTGGAAAAACTCCAGGGGAACCTGCCCCGGATCCCGGACGGGCGGGTCGACATCGGGGAGATCCCGGTGCCCGGGGAGCCCATGGCGGGTAAGCTGCCCCTGAGCAAGGAGGCGGTCTCCATCACCGTGGAAACCATCAGGGAAGGGTGCGCCGCCGAGACCTTCGAGGAGGCCCTGGAGGCCGGCTACAGGGGATCGGGGAAGATCGGGTGTACGGATGCAGCCAGGGAGGGGATCTCGGCCTTTCTCCAGAAGAGAAAGCCCGAGTTCAAGAAGTAGCGGCAGAGAACACTTGGTTTTTTGAAACTCAATTCCGGGGGCGGGGTTCGGCCTGACAAATCCCGCCCCCTTTCCAGATCCTGAATCGAGCTGAACCCGAACAGATTTTTCAGCCTCTCATGGTCAATCAGGGAATACCGTTTCCGCGGCGTCTAAATTTCATTATACCCATTAAACTCCCATTCCGATGGATGCTTCACGACTCCGGCATGAACCATGTTGAGGTCAATGTAGCTGATAGGAACTACCGGTGAAATCATGCCGGCTTCACTCATTCCTTTCGAAGCCTCGAAAAATAATGTGACGATGATAGAGGTCAATACGGAACCATCAAATTGTACAACATTAAACATATCTTTTTGCAAATTAAAGCCATTTATTTTTTATAAAATATTAAAAAAAGCTAATAAATTAAATAGATATATCAAAATTAAGCTAAGATCTTATTTATCACAAACTGCATGGCACCTATGGCTTGGAACCGAAGAAAACAAGAAAACAGCCCCGATGAGAAGGATGCGAAGATATCTGCTTCGGAAAGCCCTGTCGTCTTCATTTACCATAGACTTGACAAAAACGGTGAGATTTTATAATTTGATTGCATAATGCATTTATGGATTGAAATCACATGAGGCGACAGATGAAAACAATGACCGTGAGAGGCATTGACCCGGAAATGGCCGATGCCTTGAAAAAGGCCGCCCAAAATCAGGGAAAGAGTATCAACCAGGTGGCCCTTGAATCCATCAGATCCTCCCTTGGGCTAGGGAAACATAATAAATATAAAATAATATATGACGATCTGGATATGTTATTCGGCACATGGTCCGACGAGGATTTCAAGACTATTCAGGGCAAAATCGAGAGCGAACGCACAATCGATCAGGAGACCTGGGAGTGAACAGAATCCTTATCGACACCAATATTTATTCCCATGCATTGCGGGGAACGCACGATATTGTCGAAGTCCTGCGGCGCACAAGAGAAATTTTCATATGTGTCATCAGTATTGGAGAGCTTTTGTCCGGCTTTAAAGGCGGGAACCGTGAAAGTGCTAACAAAAGGGAGCTGGCACAATTCCTGGACTCTCCGCGTGTGATAATTTTACCCCTGGATGACGACACCGCCGAATTTTATGCAGAGATTGTTCACCAGTTGAAAAGATCCGGCCACCCGATACCGACCAACGATCTCTGGATTGGGGCCGTGGCCATGCAACACGGACTTAAACTCTTTTCCGTCGACCGGCACTTCTCTCACATTCAGGGCATACTAAGAATATAAAAGATTCCTAATTGATACATTAGGATGGATATATATAGACACTCCTTACACCGGTCACACTGGGTCACCCGGGTTCACCCGGGTCGGACCACGGCAGGATGTTGATATTCAAGCGATATATTTCCACAAATACTCGTTTTGAAGCCTTAGATCTTCATTTTCAGGCTCCAAATTGCCCTTGTAAGGCGATTGAGACTCCCTCAGTGTTGTTTCCCACAATATTCTCTTGGAAGAGGGGTGGGAATTTTCACAAACGCTTGACTGGATGGGGGGAAATATCGAATTATTCTGACTCTGGGAGTTGGGCGTGAGCGTACATACAAAAAGATT